>Ga0326512_10001074_pt1 | contig 22073 bp, 18 predicted proteins | sample 1_2617_0518_D_FD_203652 | JGI IMG/M metagenome (GOLD analysis project Ga0326512, IMG submission 203652) | Bovine rumen microbial communities from UC Davis, California, United States - 1_2617_0518 | ecosystem: Host-associated > Mammals > Digestive system > Stomach > Rumen | place: USA... | reverse complement strand
CGGAAATGCCGCCGTAGAACTCCTCCAGGAACGGACGGAGTTCGTCGAGGTACTTCATGCGCTCCGAAATGACATACGCACCGAAGGTGCAGAACCGGTCGTCCCAGACGTCCAGCGTGTCATACAGCTCGGAGTGATAGATGGCATCTTTCAGGAGCTGGTTACGCTGCTGCATGGTCCGGTTGAACTGGGTCAGCGCTTTCGCGTAGTTCGGTTTCAGCTGACAGAGGGCCTGATTCAGGAACTTCCGGCGCTCGGCCGGACCGCCCTTGATGAGGTCCAGGTGCTGGGGCGCAAAGATGACAGCGAGGAATTCTCCCACCAGTCTGGTGGACGCTCCGTAGGGCAGGCCGCCCAGGGAAGCCGTTTTCTTATCGGTAATGAGAATATCTGCCGTCATGTCCCGAACGTCGTTGTGGAACGCCATAGACAATTTTGCGGCCTCTGCATTGAACCGTCGAAGCTCACGCTCCTTCGAACCCCGGAACGACCGCAGCCCTGTGAACAGCCAGATGGCTTCCAGCAGGTTCGTCTTCCCCTGGGCGTTCTCGCCATAAATAACGTTCACGCCCGGAGACGGCTGAAACTCGATTGACTCTATATTTCTGTAGTTAGAAATATCAAGTGATTGAACTATCACTTTTCGTTTCTGAGTCTGACCGGCAGGACGAGGAACAGGAAGCTGTCGCCTTCGACCGGTACGACGGTGATGGGAGAAAGCGGGCCGTTCAGGGTGACCTTGACGGTGTCGAGGTCGCAGGCACGGAACGCGTCGAGAAGGAAGCGGTTGTTGAAGCCGATCTCGACCCGGTTGCCGTCGATCTTCGCCGGGACTTTGTCGTTGGCGGCACCGATGGTGGTGCTGGTGCTCATACGAATGACATTTTCGTCGAAGATGCAGCGCAGCGGGCTCTTGACTCTGTCAGCAATCATCAGGGACATACGGTCGATCGCCGAAATGATGATCTTGGTGTCGACTTCGACTTCGGTGGAATGCGCTTTCGGAATGGCTGCGTTGTAGTCGAGGAACTCGCCGTCCAGGAGACGGGAGATGAGCGCGTAAGCGCCGACTTCAAAGACGATGTGGCGGGCCGCGACCTTCAGGGCAACGACCTCCGCCTCGTTGATGAGCTTGATGACCTCAGAGAGGGTCTTCGCCGGAACGACGAAGGACAGGGGCTCTCCGGTGTAGTTGATGGCCTCGGTGCGGATGGCCAGACGGAAGCCGTCGACGGCAATCAGCTTGAGCGTATTCTCAGACACTTCGAACTTGATGCCGGTGTGGACGACCTTGGTGTCGTTGGTGGAGACAGCGAAGATGGTCTGCTTGACCATTTTCTCAAGAGTCTCGGAATCGATGATAACGGGGACTTCTTCGCTGACGGTCGGAAGTTCCGGGTACTCCTTGGCATCGTTGCCGACGAGCTGGTATTCGACTTCGCCGCAGCGGATGGTGCACTGCAGACGGGCGTCCGCTTCGATGGAAACGGTCTCTCCGGGCAGGCGGCGCAGGATGTCGCAGAGGAGACGGGCATTCAGGACGATAGCGCCTTCTTCTTCGACGCGGGCTTCCTGAACGGTGGTGATGCCCATGTCCATGTCATAACCGGTGAGCTGGACCTGGCCGGCGGCGGCCTTCATGAGGATGCCTTCGATGATCGGCATGGTCGCCTTGCTGGAAACAGCTCTCTGAACGTTCTGGCAGGCTTCGTTGAGTCTTGCGGTGTTGCAGATGATCTTCATAGTGGTTTTCTCCTTACGAAATGAGTATGGTTCTTAGTCTATAGTAGTAGAGGCGGCGTATAATCCTGAAAACCGCGTTTCACGGATTGCCGTCGATGTTTTCACGCTCCACAGAAACTCTCCGCGAAATGTGGCGTAAACTGCGGATTGCACAGGCGGTATATCGCCCCATGTGGAAAATGTGGAAACCTGCGGAGTGGATTGCGGACGAAACGGTCAATAATTCGTCTGTGCCTCGTTGATGTTGTTGATGATGCTCTGGATGGTCGCGCGGACCGCCGGGTCCTTCTTCATCTCCTTCTCCGCCTGCTCGTAGTTGTACATGACAGTGGAGTGGTGCTTGCCGCCGAAGGCCTTGCCGATCTCCTCGTAGCTGAGGCCGGTGATCTCCCGGACGATGTAGATGGCAGCCTTCCGGGCCTGGGTGATGTTCGAGTTCCGCTTCTCCGACGTGATGTTCTCGACGGTGGTGCCGTAGGTGCGGGCCACTTCGTTGAGGATCTTGTCGATGGTGACGGGGACCGGCTGGAAGTCGTTCATGAGGTCCGTGATGACCTTCGTCGCGCTCTGGACCGTCGGCCGCTGGTGGTTGATGTTGTAGTACGCGTGCAGCTTCTTGACGGTGCCCTCGAGCTGTCGGACGTTGTTCTTGATCTTTTCGGCGATGAACTGAACGACGTCATCGGGCAGGTCCAGTTTGTAATAGTCCGCCTTGCGCTTGATGATGGCGATGCGCGTCTCCAGGTCCGGTGGCTGGATGTCTGCGAGGAGGCCCCACTCGAACCGGGTGCGGATCCGGTCTTCCAGGTTGGCGATCTCCTTCGGAGGCCGGTCGGAAGTCAGGACGATCTGCTTCTTGTCCTGGACCAGTGTGTTGAACGTGTGGAAGAACTCTTCCTGGGTCCGGTCTTTACCGGCGATGAACTGGACGTCGTCGACGAGCAGGACATCGACCGTGCGGTATTTATTGTGGAATTCCTCCGTCGTCTGCTTCTGGATGCTGGAGATGAGTTCGTTGGTGAAGTCTTCACCGCGGGTGTAGAGGATCTTCGCGTCTGGATTGTCTCTGGCGATACGGTCGCAGATGGCGTAAAGCAGATGCGTTTTGCCAAGACCGGAGTTACCGTAGATGAACAGCGGGTTGTATGCCTCCCCCGGCGCGTTGGCGACGGCGAGCGCTGCCGCGTGCGCAAAGGTGTTGGAGGAGCCGACGACGAAGGTGTCGAAGGTCAGCTCGTCGTTCACCATGGGGTGGTTCGTGTTCTTCGGTGCTTCTTCTGCTTTGGGGGTCCGGTCGTCCGACTTGCCTTCCGACTGGATGACGACGTCGATCGGGAAGCCCATATAGTGCTCGAAGGCCTCGTCCAGCAGATTCTTGAACTTGCTGCGGACGATGTTCGCCTTGAAGTCGGAGGCGGACAGGATGACCTGATCGTCCTCAAAAGACTTCAGTTCGAGCGGCTCCAGCCACAGGCTGTAGATGGTCTCACTGACCTTCTCCCGGCAGTAGCTTCGGACCAGTTCCCAGATGTCATTGTAGGAGTCCATTGCGTCCCTCTTTTCCACTAATTACAACTTATATAAAAATACATAATAATATGTGCTCGTCTGAGCAAAATATGCAACTGATTCATTCTACCATAATCAGGGGTTTTCCACAATAAAAAACGGCAGTTTTCCGCAATGAAAAGTGGCTTTTTTTGTGTCGCCGAAGTGGCCCCGGATCCGCCCGCCAGCCGAACCCCCTCTGCGAGGGACCCCAGACGTCTCCGGGGCACACTTCAGCTCTTTGTTTTTTCAGTTGGCAAGCCATTTTTTTGATTTTTCGAATAGTATTCTTTTCTTTTGACACCTCAATATCTTGTGATTGACTTTTATGTATCTTTTATTATATAATTACGACCTGCAAGTCCAAATACGAAACGGAGGGATAATCTGTGAAGAGAACCTATCAGCCGAAGAAGCGGCACAGAGCCAAAGAACACGGCTTCCGTAAAAGAATGTCCGACCGCAACGGTCGCAAGGTCATTGCCCGTCGCAGAGCCAAGGGCAGAAAGAACCTGACTGCGTAAGTCCAGCTACGCTGACCTTCTATGACTACTTTAAAGCGTAATACAGATTTCAGACGTCTCTATATGAGAGGGACATCATATGCAAATCCTGCACTGGTTACTTATTTCATGAAGAACCGTGCGGGAATTTGTCGTATAGGTATTACGACGAGCAAGAAAATCGGAAACGCCGTGGAGCGGAACAAGTCCCGCAGACTCATCCGCGCGGCGTTCCAGAACGTGTACAAAGAATATGGAGAGTACCTCGAGGGGTACGACTTCGTATTCGTTGCACGCGGGCGGACCAGGTACAGGAAAAGCTATGACCTGGAACAAGTGATGGTCAAACACCTGAAGAAGGGGAACATCATTCCCTCGTAACGAGAACAAGAGGTGAATCGCCCATGAGTGTGCCGCAGGAAGCGCTCAAGAAGAGCATCCGCTTCTACCAGAAGCACATTACCGTCCACACACCCGCCACCTGTAAGTTCTACCCCACCTGCTCCCAGTACGGCTACGAGGCCATCGACCGGTACGGAGCAGTGAAAGGGACCGCCATGACTGCCTGGCGCATCGTCCGTTGCAGCCCGCTGACTTCCGGCGGCTACGACCCGGTCCCCGAAGAAAAAGAATACTATTAGGAGAAAACATATGGGTTTTTACAAGCTGATCTATAATATTTTCTCGTATCCGTTCGGCTGGCTGATCTTCCTGTTCTACACCATTTTCCAGAAGAACTACCTCGCCGCCGTCATCGTCCTTGCCGTCCTCGTCAAGCTCGTCCTGCTCCCGACTTCCATCAATCAGCAGAAGAGCCAGGCAAAGACCAAGCGGATGCAGGCCCGCATCAACAAGATCAAATCCAAGTACACCGACCCGCAGGAACAGCAGCAGGCCATCCAGGACTTCTACTCGAAGGAAGGCTTCGGTTCCATGTCCACCGGCTGCGGCGCCCTTCTCATCCAGATGCCCGTCATCATGGGTCTTTACGGTGCCATCTACATGCCGCTGACCTACATCCTTCGCCTGAACCGTTATGGCGATGGACTGGTCGACACGCTCTCCACCGCCGTCAAGAAATATGTGGAATCTTCCCGTTCTTCCCGCTGGATGGAGATCCCGATCCTCAACCACCTTGACGAACTGAAGGCTGACCTCGGCGACAAGTTCCCGAACGACGCGTATGCCGTTCTGACCGACTTTGCCGACCACTTCCGTGCCGGTCCCTTCAACTTCGGTGACATTCCCGGTCAGGTCTGGCACGACCAGAAGATGATCATCATCATCCCCATCCTGGCATTCGCTGCCGCAATGCTGACCTCCATCTATTCCCTGATCCGCTCCCGCCGGATGAACGCCGAGATGTCCAACATGGCGACCATGGGCTGCATGCTGATGTTCATGCCCTTCATGTCCCTGTGGCTGTCCTGGAGTTTCCCGGTCGGTATCGGTATCTACTGGGCCGTCAACTCTGTCCTGAGTTTCATCCAGATGATCGTTCTCGACAAGCTCTACACACCTGAGAAGGTCATTGCCCAGGTCCTCGTCGACGAGACCAACGTCCGCCGCTCCAAGGAGCTCGTGGTCAAACAGTCCGTCCGGTAAAATTTCATTACGAAAAAACAGCCGCCGCTTCTACTTCGACTCCTACTGCGGCGGCTCTTTTTAAATCCCATCCGGAGAAGCCGGATGTAAGGAGGAAAGAAAACGCATGGTAAAAGATGCAATCGCGATCGGTGCTACCATTGAGGAAGCACAGCAGTCGGCCATCCGTTCTCTGAATGCCCCCGAAGATGCAGACGTCCAGTTCGAAGTCCTGCAGTTCCCCGAAAAGAAAAAGTTTGGTCTTTTCGGCGGTAAGCAGGCCGAAGTCCGCGCCTTCTATGAGGCCAAGGAAGAGAAACCGAAAGTAGCCGCTGTCAAGAAGAGCTCCGGTAACGCGAAGGCGAAGGCTCAGCAGAAGGCTGAGAAGCCCGCCAACCAGAAGAAGGAGAAAGCAGCTGCTCCGAAAAAAGAAAAGGCTGCAGAAGAGAAGAAGGGTACATCGCCCAAGAAGGCCGAGAAGGCTGCTGAGAAACCTGCGGAACCCCGCGAAGCCGTTTCCATGGAGGAAGCTCCGGAGCAGGTCAAAAAGGCGTATGCGTACCTGAAGACCGTCATTGAAGGCCTCGGCATCGAGAACTATGAGATCGATGTGACGAAGGCAGGCAAAGAATACTTCTTCGAAGTGTCCTCCGAGGACAACTATTCTCTGCTCATCGGCCGCCGCGGCGAGACCCTGGACTCCATCCAGTACCTCACCCGCCTTGCTGCCAACCGCGGTAAGGAAGACGGCAAGTCTGTCCGCATTTCCATCAACGTCGGTGACTACCGCGAGAAGCGCGAGCGCACCCTCAAGGACATTGCCCGCAAGAACGGCCGCCGTGTCCGCAAGTACGGACGGAACATGACCCTGAACCCGATGAACCCGTCTGAGAGACGGATCATCCACACCACCATCGCCGAGATGGAAGGCCTCCAGTCCTACTCCATCGGCTCCGATGCCGACCGCCGTGTCGTCATCGCCCTCGCCGAAGGTGTCGAACCGCTCCAGCCGCGTAACAACGGCGGCCGTGGTCGCAATGACCGTGGTCGCGGCGGTCGCGGAGGTAACGACCGTGGCCGTGGCCGGAATGACCGCGGTGGTCGTGGCGGCAACAACAACCGTGGCCGCTCCGCTGCATCCGAAGCACCGGCCGCTCCCGCCCGCGCTCCCCGCTCTGACTCCGAAGGCAGCCGCTACGGCATCATCGCCCCGAAGTTCAACGCCGAGGAAATCAAAGCGAAGGCCAAAGCCGAGCACGCTGCTGCCGCAGAAGCTGAGGCTGAGAACGCCGCTGCTGTCGCCGAGGCCGCACCCGCTGCTGCCGAAGCACCGGTCGTCGAAGCCGCTCCCGCCGCTGAGGCCCAGTCACCCGCTGCCCCCATCCTCTCCGACGCCGAGCCCGAGAACTTCGAAGTCCTCTACGACGCCCCGGCCGAAGCACCGACCGAGGAGTAAGCATCAAAGCTGCTCCCGCCGCTGAGGCCCAGGCACCCGCTGCCCCGTCCTCTCCGACGCCGAGCCCGAGAACTTCGAAGTCCTCTCCGACGCTCCGGCCGAAGCACCTGTCGAGGAGTAAGCATCGAAGCTGCTCCCTCCGCTGAGGCCCAGGCACCCGCTGCCCCGTCCTCTTCGACGCCGAGCCCGAGAACTTCGAAGTCCTCTCCGACGCTCCGGCCGAAGCTCCTGTCGAAGAGTAAGCATCAAAACTCCCTCGAGGAGTAAACGCCTAATAACGTAAGAATGGATCCCCACATTTGAGTAAAGAAAACACTCAAATGTGGGGATTTTTCTGCATCTTGCAAGGGTACAACCCAACAAATCGTATTTCATATTCCGATTCTGTAGGAAAAAAGCCTGATTTTAGAAAGCGTTTCCCACAAAACAACTCTGACTCATTGATTCTGGTGGGAAAAAGGTTCTTCTTATATCACCAAAACCCTACAAAACAACAGTCAGAAAACTATTCTTGTAGGGTTTTAAACTTCTCCCCGTGGTGAAGAGTTCAAAAGTCAGACCAAATGAGGCAAAGCCTTCTTCAAGGTCTGACTTTTCACTCAAGCCTTCTCTCTAAAGTCAGACCAAATGAGGCAAAGCCTTCTTCAAGGTCTGACTTTTCACTTAAGCCACCGTCCTAAAGTCAGACCAAATCGAGCAAAGCCTTCTTCAAGGTCTGACTTTTCACTCAAGCCACCGTCCTAAAGTCAGACCAAATCGAGCAAAGCCTTCTTCAATGTCTGACTTTTCACTCAAGCCACCGTCCTAAAGTCAGACCGAATGAGGCAAAGCCTTCTCCAAAATCTGACTTTCATTCAAAGAACCCCTCTTTTGGAAAAGCATACCTTTTTCAGCGTTTTTTCCAGTCTGCGAGAAAGCCGAAAGGGGTAGGGGTCCGGGGACAGGGGAAGGTGGCTTTCTCCTACGCTCTTTGGCTTCCCCTTCCCCGGTATTTAGATCCATTGAGACTTTATTTATGGTAAATGATCATGCGCCTGTACAAAGCGTACGCCTGCAAAAAGCGTACGCCTGCAAAGCGTACACCCGCAAAAAGCGTACACCTGCGAAAAAGCGTACACCTGCGAAAAAACACTCCTGCAAAAAACGACACCTGCGCAAAGAGATATTTGTATTGGACATGAAAAAAGACGAGCAGATCAGTGCTCGTCTTTTCGCCTATTAGATGTGCTTTTTTCACTTCCGCTTTGCCGGTCGTGACCGTGTAGAGGGTGCCTTTCCAGTCGTACTCTCCAGTGTAGGAAGAGTCGACTTTACCTTTTCGAATGTACCAGGTCTCGTTGTTATTGGTTGCGAGACCGTCAAACGAGACGCCCTCTACGACGCCCCCGCCGAAGCACCGACGGAGGAATAAGCATTGAAGCTCCGACGGAGGAGTAAGCACCGAAGTTCCCTCGAGAAGTAAATGCCGAAGCTCCGACGGAGGAGTAAGTACCGAAGTTCCCTCGAGAAGTAAATGCCGAAGCTCCGACCGAGGAGTAAGCATCGAGCCCCCTCGAGGAGTAAACGTCGACGCACCGACCGAGGAGTAAGCACGATTTGACCGAAGCTCAGACCGACTGCTGAATAGCAAATAACCCCCACCAGAGCACTTTTGTGTCTTCTGTGTGGGGGTCATTTTTTTGCTGAAGTTAGCAGACGCACATGCCAAAACGTAACGTTTCACGCCATTTTTCTTTACGCGTACGAATAAATATTTTCTGCTTTTCAGCATATTTAAAGGTTTTTTAAGAGTTCTATAAGTCTTTTCTTTTAAACTTAAGTTAAGACATTAGTCATCCGCACAACCGAACATGAGAAACACACAAAAGGAGTAACACAATGAGAAAACGTATTATCAGCATTGTGCTGGCAGTTGCGATGATCCTCTGCCTTGTCCCCTTTGGCGTCATGGCAGCGGAGAACGACACGTCTCCCAACGTGGCACCTGCCGTGGACGTGAATTCCGATATTGCACCCGCAGAGGAATCGGATGTTACCGCACCTGCTGCCAATGGAAGCATCGATGTAGGGGTCATGGTCTATGGCGACTCGATGACAGACCTTGTATTCGGGCACAACCCCAACAGTGGTTTCGACCACTTCCTCACAATTTTGAAAAGAGAGGTACAGGACCTTTTGTCCAACCATGAAACTCCTCACCCGGAGCTCTACCTTGTCAACATGCAGGGCAAGGAATACAAGCTTACAGAAAATGCTGTTTATGATCAGGGTTTCTTCCCCTCCTTCAATTACACAGCAGATGGTATTTTCGGTTTTTCCGAGACAGTTTTCAAGTGGCTGCAGGGAGCATTTGGATGGATCATGCAGGATGTTGGTCCTCTGGAATCCCTCTATCGCCTCTATGGTGCGAAGGACATCCCTTATGGTCCGTACTATCTTGAAATCCGTGGTCTGGACGAAGACGGCTATACGGTTGCAGCACCTTCCAGAGGCAAAATCTATGTTAACGTCAAGAGTGACGATCGCGGCACCTGTTATGTCGGGTATGAAGAAAAACTTGGCAGCATCGATCTGGAAACATCCATCGACTTCTGGATCTTTGATGTTGATATCGACTGGCTGACCGCTGACTTCACCATGCCCGGCATCTTCCTCGATGCACGGGACCCCGGTGTCGAGTTCACCTCCGCCAACCTGGGCGATGAACCGGTCCCCGGTTCCGAATTCGTCATGGTGAATCGCGACGAGACAGAAAAGATCATCAAGGCAGCATATGCCCTTGGCAGAGATACCTTTAAGAATGCGGTTGACCTGCTCGGAACGGAAGGCTTCACCTGGGAAGAACTCAGCATCCTTCATAATGAAGTTCTGAAATGGGATAGCGAAAACGCTCAGATATCCATCGATGGAAAGAACGCTTACAAGCTCCTCGGCACCTACTGGGCTCTGGTACAGGCTTCTGCCATGGATCCGATGATCGACTTTATGAGCAATGACACCAACATCAGACTGCCGGCCATTCTCAAAGAGACCGCAGATGAAAATGGTATCGTCCATTTCGACCCGAATGATAACGTTACGCTCAACTGGTCCATCGAGATTCTCATGAAGGCCAGTGGCATTGTTCTCGGTAAAGCGGAAGAGATGGAACTCATCGATGAGGTGTTCCCGGACCCGACGACCAACGCGATTATCAACCTGGTCATTGACCTCGGCAAGAAGATGGCTAATTCGAAAACGCCGCTCTGGGACGAGAACGGAAACCTCTACTATGACACGATCAACGATTGGGTTTACCCGATCCTTATGAACGATAACGTGATGGACTTCGCAGTCGAACTAATGACGGCTATCTCCGGAGCCCTTACGGACGAGGAAATCAAAGCTCTTGAGCTCCTCCCGAAGCACGCTATCCTCACAAAGAAGATGCCCGCCGGCAAGTATATCCTCTTTGAGACCAGTGTTCCCGATGGCTACTTCCGCAGCCCGTTCTTCTACACCGTCGACCTGACCTGGCATCCGGAAGATCCGAACCCGCAGAACTGGTATTATGCTCAGGTTGCTGACATGGGTATCATCGCTCCTTATTTTGCAGAGGACTATTACACCTGGCTCCGCAACTACGACTTCAAGTCTGAAGCAGACAAGGTCCTGAACTACATCACCCGCGGTGCCACCGGCAACCTCATCACCAATACACTGACCGGGCAAGAGGATATCACGAAGTATACGATCACGTTCTACTCGAACATCCTCTACCGTTACATGGGCGGCAACCTGGTCTACAAGTCCGAGCTTGACCTCGCGAAGGACATGACCAAGTACCTCTACGCCTATGGCAGGACCGCACAGAACCTGCTCGTCTTTGGCGATCAGGTCGCGAAGAAGTCCAAGGCCGTCATCACCGGCAAGGTGGATAGAAACTGGATCTTCTACAACTACTCCACCAGTCTCCGCACGAACAGCGCGCTGAAGACGCAGAAGATCCTGTTGGGCGTGGAACAGGCCATCGACACGATGGATGATCATCCGGTCACGACCGGCATCAAAGCGACAGTCCATAAGATCATCGAGCGGATCGATACGAGCAACCGCATCATCGAGCAGACCACGAAGATCCAGAACGCGATCTCCAGCTTCCTGTCCAAGACGGTCTCCTCCATCGGTTCCACCATCGGCGACCTCGCCGCAAAACTGGTGAAAACCATCATCGGCTGGAGCAAACTGTAACCAGTTAATCGTTTCGCGATTTACGCTGAAAGCACACATACGGATATTTCAAAGTCATATGCCTGAAAAGGCAGTAAATACAAGAAAAACCCCGGCTATCACTAGCCGGGGTTTTGTGCTTTATCAGTAAATCGCCAACCGCTTACTTGATGATGTCGGTACCGAAGTACGGGCGGAGGGCTTCCGGGACGGTGACGCTGCCGTCTTCGTTCTGGTAGTTCTCGAGGATGGCGGCGACGGTGCGGCCGATGGCAACGCCGGAACCGTTCAGCGTGTGAACGAGCTGGGGCTTGTCTTTCGGGCTGTCCTTGAAGCGGATGTTCATACGGCGGGCCTGGTAGTCGACGAAGTTGGAGCAGGAGCTGATCTCGACGTAGCGGCCGTAGCTGGGCATCCAGACTTCGATGTCATAGGTCTTCGCGCTGGAGAAACCGAGGTCGCCGGAGCTGAGGCACACGACGCGGTACGGAAGGCCGAGGCCCTGGAGGACGCGCTCTGCATCATTGGTCAGAGACTCGAGTTCCTCGAAGGAGTTCTCGGGACGGGCAAACTTGACGAGCTCGACCTTATTGAACTGGTGCTGACGGATGAGGCCACGTGTATCGCGACCGGCGGAACCGGCTTCGGCACGGAAGCAGGCGGAGTAGGCGGCGAACTTGTAGGGCAGCTCGTTGCCGTCGAGGATGTCGTCACGGAACATGTTGGTGACGGGGACCTCCGCGGTCGGGATGAGGAACAGGTCGTCGGTGGTCTTGAAGGCGTCTTCCTCGAACTTCGGCAGCTGGCCGGTACCGGTCATGGATGCGCGATTGACGAGGAACGGCGGGAAGACTTCCGTATAACCGTTCTCGGTGTGGGTGTTCAGGTAGTAGTTGATGACGGAGCGCTCGAGTCTGGCGCCGGCGCCTTTGTAGAAATGGAAGCGGGTGCCGGTGACTTTCGCGGCGGTCTCCGGGTCCAGGATGCCGAGGTCGGCACCGAGGTCCCAGTGCGCTTTGGGCTCGAAGCCGAAGTCTTTCGGCTCGCCCCAGCGGCGGATCTCAACGTTTTCGGTGTCATCCTTGCCGATCGGGACGCTCTCGTCCGGAATGTTCGGGATGCCGAGAACGATCTGCTTCTGACGGTCTGCGAGAGACGCGAGCTTCTCGTCGTTCGCCTTGACCTGGGTCTTGATCTCGCTCATCTTGGCGAAGATCTCGGAGGCGTCTCCCCCGGCCTTCTTGATCTGGGGGATCTGCTTGGAAGCTTCGTTCTGCTGCTGTTTCAGTTTGTCGTTCTCCTGCTGCAGCGCGCGGCGCTCCGCGTCGATGGCGATGAGCTCGTCGACTTCCGCGTCCAGGTTGCCGTTACGGGACTTGACCGCAGCTTTGACGCGCTCAGGGTTTTCTCGGATGACTTTGATGTCCAGCATTGTGATTGGTCTCCTTTATGCTAATGGTGTTATCAACTTGGTTATTCTTCGTTGAGTGCTTCGCTCAGTGCGTTCGCCAGTTTGGTGAGGTCGTCCTTCGAGAAGAAGTCGAACTCCAGGGTGCCCTTGCCTTTGGCGTTCGGGCGGACCTTGACCGTGACTTTGCGTCCGATGGACTGGGTCATGGCGATCTCGACTTCATCGTAGAAGGCTTCTCTGGTCCGGGACTTCTTGGCCCGGGTCTTTCCGCTCTTCTCGTCCTGTTTGACTTTGACAAGTCGCTCGACGTCGCGGACGGAAAGCTCTTCCTTTTTGATCTGCTTTGCGGTCTCCACCATTTCGGAAGAGTCGCCCAGAGCCAGCAGCGCGCGGGCGTGGCCGGCGGAGATGTCTCCGTTTCTGGTAAGCTCTCTCACCTCTTCGGGCAGGCCGAGGAGACGGATGGAGTTCGCGATGGCAGGACGGGAACGGCCGACGCGGGACGCGGCCTCCTCCTGTGTAAGACTATAGCGGGTAATGAGCAGCTGCAGGCCTTCCGCCTCTTCGATGGGGTTCAGGTCTTCACGCTGCAGGTTCTCGATGAGCGAGATCTGCATCGCCTGCTCATCGGACATTTCCCGGATGATGACGGGAACCGTGGTGAGGCCCACCATGCGGGACGCTCTCCACCGGCGTTCACCGGCTACCAGCTGATAGGTGCCATCGTCCATGGGTCGGACCAGCATGGGCTGGAGGATGCCGTTGGCTTCGATGGACTTCGCCAGCTCCTGCAACGCCTTCTGGTCGAAGGTCTTACGGGGCTGTTCTTTGTTGGGTTCGATCTGAGTCAGACGCAGTTCCGATACCGAACTGGAGGGCTCCCGTGCAATGTCGCTCTCCGTGAACAGTGCGTCTAATCCTCGCCCAAGACCACGTTGTTTTGCCATTTTTCACTCACCTTTTCGCGTTCTTCTTGATAAGTTCTCTCGCAAGGGCGATGTACGCCATGGAGCCTCGGGACCCGCGGTCATAATAGAGGACAGGCATTCCGAAACTCGGTGCTTCGGACAGACGGACATTCCTCGGAATGGCGGTCTCGAAGACTTTATTCGGGAAGTACTTCTTGACTTCCGCTACGACCTGCTGGGTCAGGTTCAGCCGGTTATCGAACATGGTCAGGACGACACCTTCGAGGTCGATCGAAGGGTTATAGAGCCGTTTGATCGTCTTGACCGTGTTGAGCAGCTGAGACAGACCCTCGAGTGCATAGTACTCGCACTGGATGGGCACAAGGAACGTGTCCGATGCCGTCAGGGCGTTCAGGGTGATGAGCCCCAGCGACGGCGGGCAGTCGAGGAGGATGTAGTCGTAGTTCTCCTTGACGTCAGCCAAGGCTTTCTTCAGCCGGGTCTGACGTTCCGGGATGTCGACGAGTTCCAGCTCGGCGCCGGCGAGGTCCATGCTGGCCGGGAGCAGGTCTACGTTTCTGAATTTGGTTGTAAGGATGGCATTCTTCGCAGGTTCCTGATCGATGAGGATCTCATAAGACGAGACCTCCAGGTTCTGCTTCTCGATGCCGAACCCGCTGGTGCAGTTGCCCTGCGGGTCGATGTCAACCATGAGCACTTTCTGCTTCTGCAGGCCCAGGGCCGCAGCGAGATTGACGGCCGTAGTCGTTTTGCCTACGCCGCCCTTCTGGTTGACGATCGCGATGGTTTTAGCCATTTGATCACCTTATATATAGAAAAGATGTCTCTAGTTTAGCACAACGAAAAGGTCTTGAAAAGGTCGGAAAACGGCCTTTTTGTTTCACGTGAAACGATTTTAAACAAGGTTTCTCAATGGATTGTGGTAGAGAAAAGAAGCGCCCCCAAACCATTGTGTTTGGAGGCATTTCTTGTCGAAATAATTATTTTTTTGACGAATTGTTTCACATGGAACAATCAGTTCAAACGACGTAGGTACGCGAAAAACAGAAGTTTTGCATACTCAATCGGCGTCGTTCGACACCTTTTTGATGGTCGCCCCTGCCGGAGCTCCGTTCGTGAGGAGCTGGGAACGCAGCGCGTTCAATTGGGCTTCCTGGTCTTTGATGAGTGCATCGCGGTCACGGAGTTTTTCCGAAAGGTGATTCACGATGTCGGTCAGTTCCGCCACTCTGGCATCGGATTCTTCCATGGCAAGCTTCTGCTGGCGGATCGCCTCCGCGAAGACATCGAGCTGTTGCTGGAGGAGCTGGTTCTGTTGTTCCAGTTGGTTCATGTCCATATGGCACCTCTGGCTCAGACGAGCGGCACTTTCTTGATGCGGTCTCCCCTGCGCGGGAACGCGTGAGGAGTTTTCTTCTTTTTCTTGATGAGGACGATGGAGCGTCTGGCGGTCTCATCTGCTTCCTCATCGAAGGCGCTGACGAGTTCATACTCCATCAGCTCCTGGGGTCTGCCGCCAAGGGTGCGGATGGCACCGAGTGCAGCCACCATTTCCGCCTGTCCTTCCGGGCCTTTCATGGAAATGAAGTGGCCTTTGACTTTTACGAAAGGAATGCAGAGTTCGGAGAGGACCTGAAGGTTCGCGACCGCTCTCGATGTGACATAGTCAAAGCGTTCCCGGAATTCCTTCTGCTGACCGGCTTCTTCGGCACGGGCGTGGATGATGTGCACCGCTTCCTTATCCATATCGTAAAAAGGGATGCCGAACTCGTCTGCCGGGCACTGCTCGTCTGTCGTAAAGCCGAGCTTCTCTGCGATGTCGCGGACGACCTTGAGCTTCTTCTCGGTGCTGTCGAGGAGCGTGACGTTGAGGTCCGGACGGGCGATCTTGAGTGCCAGTCCCGGAAAGCCGGCGCCGGTGCCGATGTCCAGTAAGGACGCGCCTTTCGGCAGGTCCACCTTGCTCAGGACGACGAGGCTGTCGACGAAATGTTTCATGACGATCTCGTCCGGTTCCGTGATGGCCGTGAGGTTGATCTTCTCGTTCCAGGCGACCAGCTCTTCCGCGTATTTGTCGAAGCGGTCCAGCGCGGTGTCGTTGAGGTTCACTCCGTACGCTGCCGCGGACGCTTTTAATAAGGTTTTATTGATCATGCATGACGCTCCTTTTCGAGATAGATCAGCAGGACGCTGATGTCTGCCGGGCTGACACCGGAGATCCGGCTGGCCTGACCGATGCTGCGGGGCTTGATTCTCGCGAGTTTCTCCCGCGCTTCGAGCCTCAGTCCGTCAATGGCGGTGTAGTCGATGCCCTCCGGCAGTGCGACTTCTTCGAGACGCCGCATTTCTTTGACCTGCGCCTTCTGGCGTTTGATGTAGCCTTCATATTTGAGCTCAGTCTCTGCTTCAAAGAAGACCTGCTCGTTGAGGTAAGCAGCGGTTGCTTCCGAACGTGTTTCAGAAGCTTCGTAGTAAAGCGGCCGTGTGGTGTCGAACGGCTCTAATACGTCGTAATTCAGCTGCGGACGTTTCAGGAGATCCGCCAGTTTCACGCCGCTGTCGATGGGCGATGTTTCACGTGAAACCAAAACAGCGTTTACCGCCTCCGTCGGCGAAATGACGACCGTTCTGACCCGTTCGATCTCTTCCGCGATGTACGCTTCCTTCTCCAGTAACGCATCATAACGCTCTTTCGAAACAAGCCCGAGCTCATAACCGTAGCGCAGGAGCCGCTGGTCCGCATTGTCCTGCCGCAGGATCAGTCGGTATTCGGACCGGGACGTCATCATCCGGTAGGGCTCGTTGCACCCTTTGGTGACGAGGTCGTCGATGAGCGTTCCAATATAAGAGGAGGCTCTGTCCAGCGTGAACGGTTCCTTGCCCCGGACTTTCAAAGCCGCGTTGATGCCGGCAATGAGCCCCTGTGCTGCCGCTTCTTCGTACCCGGAAGAGCCGTTGAATTGCCCTGCTCCAAACAATCCGGGGAAGTCTTTGAACTCAAGCGACGCGGAAAGGGAAGTGGGGTCTACACAATCGTATTCAATGGCATAGGCCGTGCGGATGACCTGCACGTGCTCGAGCCCGGGAATGGTCCGCAGGAATTTCAGCTGAACATCTTCGGGAAGGGAAGAGGACAGCCCCTGCAGGTACAGCTCTTCGGTGTGGAGACCACAGGGTTCGATGAAGATCTGATGCCGTTCCTTTTCCGGGAAGCGGACGATCTTGTCTTCAATGGACGGGCAGTACCGGGGGCCGATGCCTTCGATCTTGCCGCCATAGAGGGGAGAGCGTTCCAGATTAGCAAGGATGATCTCTTTGGTCTCTTCGCCCGTATACGTAATATAACAGACCGCTTTGTTCTCCGGCGTGAAAGAGAGGTCGTCAGAGAAGCGGACGAGTTTCTCATCACCGTACTGGACTTCGAGTTTGTCGAGGTCCACGGACCGGGCATTGACCCGGGAGGGCGTGCCGGTCTTGAAACGGCGGGTCTGGACGCCGAGCCGCTGCAGGGAACCGGAGAGCTCCGTCGCGGGGAAGAGCCCGTCGGGGCCGGCGGCATACGATACATCGCCCACGTAAATGCGTCCCCCGAGGAACGTGCCGGTGGCGAGGATGACCGTCTCTGCCGTGTAGACCGCTTCGAGCTGCGTGGTCAGCTGCCACAGGGGGCGATGTACCTCGCCTTCCTTCTGAGCAGTCGCCAGTTTCGCCAGTGTCTCCTCGGCATCCGTCGTCGGCAGCGTATTCAAAGCTTCCAGCGCTTCGCTGTCCACCTGCACGAGGTCGACGATCTCGCTCTGGCGCAGGTCCAGGTTCTCCGTGCTTTCGAGCACCCGTTTCATATAAGCGGAGTAATCCCGGCGGTCGATTTGCGCACGGGGCGAGTGGACTGCGGGCCCTTTGCCGAGGTTCAGCATACGGGACTGGATGAGGTTCTTGTCCGCCGCAATGGCCATTTCGCCGCCGAGGGCGTCGATCTCCCGAACGAGGTGTCCCTTGGAGGTGCCGCCGATGGCCGGGTTGCAGGGCATGTTGCCCACCCAGTCGGCCGAGATGGTGAAGACCGCGGTCTTGCACCCGAGGCGCGCCGCGGCAAGCCCCGCCTCAATGCCGGCGTGGCCCGCGCCGATGACGGCAACGTCGTAGTGTCCGGCGTAATACTTCAAATCAACCGCTCCTTTTGTTCCATTTCAAGTAAAAATTTCGCTGCGGGAAGGACTTCGATCGAGATGCCATCGCAGTCGATCGTTTCCTCTTCTTCCAGAGTGACGATGACAAAGCGCTGAATGTCAGGGTCTTTGGCAGCCAGCTTCGTAAGTGTCCTGACCTCCCGAGCACGGGCTTCCGCGTCGGTCAGCGAAATGGCAGCCTGAACGGCGAGCCCCGCATCGGGGATATAGAAGTCCAGATCGATATCGGACTGAGAGGACTTCAAAAAATGCAGTGAATCGCCAAAAAGCCTGTGGAGACAAATGGCCACCTGGTTTTCCAGCAGGGCGGAAGTCTTGTCGACCAGAAACAGGTTCAGGATCCCGTTGTCGGCAAAGTAGTATTTGGGAGAGCCCTGGGCCTCCGCGAACTTGGCAGCAGCGTTATTCAGCGAGAAGAGAAGGAACGCGTCAGAGGCGTAACTCACGTACTCAATGATGCTGTCCTTGCTGACCTTGAAGCCGACCGCTTTGACGGCACCGTAGAGGTTCGTGAAGGAGACGCTGTTGCGAACGGTTTCGGCGATTTTTTTCATGAGGATGCGCATCGCCTGCTCATTTCGAATGCCGTTTCGGGCGATGATGTCTCCCAGCAGCGTTTTCTGATAGACACTTTCCACACAGGTTCGCTTGTTCGGATAGAGGAGCGATTCAGGAAACCCGCCGTCCTGATAGTAGGAAAGAAACGCGCGGTGGATGGCGCCGTAAGATTTCGTGCGCAGCAGGTCCGTTTCTTTATGGGGGATGCCAAGGGCATCGAGATATTCAGTAAAAGAATACGGATAGACGTGCCGGGACAACAACCGCCCGCCAAGAGTGCGTTCCATTTCAGAACTGAGCATTTTTGCGTTGCTTCCGGTCACGAAGACACGGGCACCGCTGTCGCGGAGGCGTCGGACAAATTTCTCCCAGCCGTCGACGTTTTGGATCTCATCGAAAAAGTAATAACCGGGTTTTTCTGACAGCTCACTCTGTACTTCGACGATGTCCTGAAAGTCATTCATTGAAAACTCAGAAAGGCGTTCATCTTCAAAGTTGATATAGATGATCTGAGTCCAGTCGACACCGCCGGCAACCAGATCCCGTACGCGCTGATAGAGAAGGGTTGACTTCCCGGCGCGGCGAAGACCGACCAGGATATAGTTTCCATTCTCTTCAAAAGAATAGGTCCGGGGAGAGATGACACTGTTTTGAATGACAACGTGTTGGTCCAAGATGACTGTTTTTAATATAGTGTGATTCATAATGCCCCTCCTTTTGTCGACTATATTCTACAAAAAGAAGAAGAATTTGTCGAGTATAATCGACAAATTCTTCTTCTTTTTTCAATAACCACGGTTTCCGCTGCAATGAGCCAAAGACTAAGAGTGCTTTCTATGCAATAGTTGAACTCGATAATGGATTTCTTTTTATTTGTTTTTGATTTTACTGTATAGAAACGACTCAGTTATTTTAATATTTGATTTTGATTTATTCGAGTTCGTGGATTTTAACAACCACTTTTGATCGAGTTTCGTAGGTAACGGTATACCATGTCCCTTCGCTCAGTAAATCGGTCAGATCGTTTCGCGCAACATCAGACGGGACATCTAAGGATAGAACTTCATTTTCATCTTCAAATGAACAAGAAGCCTCAAACATCCTTTTAGTAGACATACCAACCAATTCTAAATCTCGTGTCTCCAGATGTGGTGATATAGCGAAGATTATGTCTGCGACACCGATGCCAACTATAATAATGCCTGCTATAGAGACGATAATACGCATGGTTTTCTTTTCTGCCTTGCTGGATTTTCTTTCTTCTGGCAACTGGTACATTAATGAAAAAAATAAAGCAGCCCCTACAATAAGCCATACCAAAGCCCGAGTGACCAGAATTCCCTTCATACCCATAGATTATTCACCTCCATTATCCGTATTTTTTATTAACGGCTTGAAGAACTGCATTTCCCCAATTGGTAATCATAGAGCGATGTGATGGGAAAAGCAAGCGCTTCGATTTATACAAGCACAAATTCGTACAACGTGTACAAAGTTACTTCCAATAGCTTGTGGATACTGACGATGGCAGCAAGCCTTTCTTTACACAGCTTCTTGCGCTCGGTATAATATTGGATACAGTTTTCAAAATGTACGTACTTTTATCTACAAAGCAGGTATTATGATCCGGGGATCTGTCGGTTTATTAATGCGGATGATGAATGGCCTCTAGCAACCAAATCAAACGATGCCAAATTAAAACCCGAACAAATAAAGAAACAGATGCGTAACAGATTTAAACAGATAAAGGTGTCGAAAGCGGTTTTTGATTATATAGCAAACGTTTTAGCTGGCGCTGCGAAAAAGAAAAAATATTCATGGTCTTAATGGGAGATTTTAGTTATGTATCAGAGTTTATTTACCAATGCAATGGTTTCCATTGTACTAGGGGTGTTGTTGCCCATACTGTATTTTGTTGCGAATCATTTTATAAAAGAAAAGAAATTTCTTACAGTTATCATCTTGATAGTTTCTGTCCTATCCATTGCTGTGGGCTTGAGAAACCTCTACTATGCGAAAAAGCCCAGTATCAAAACAATAGTGGCAAAATACGATGGAGTTCATCAGTTCGGTGAGGCATTTGGCTCGACTTGGTACTTTGTTGACAAATCAGAGAATACCTACTCTCTTTCGCTAGATTATTTTTCGATAAGAAATGTAATCCCAAATGGTGAGCTTGATCCGGACAAACAGTATATAGTGACTTTTGAGGAACATACAGAAGTATTGGTCGACATAAAAGAGGCGGCATAGTAAGAACTTAACACTAATTTCCAATAAAGCCCCGTAGCTCTCTTCAGAGAGCCACAGGGCTTTTTCATAAGTTTACAATATTCTGACCGGAATGCAGCAATTCTTTTCATCGATGGGGAAGGGCTGGAGTCAAGCAAAACCTCGGCTGATTGAAAGTTCACTTCGAATCAGCCGAAGTTTTGGATCGCAGAGGTTTTCTTATTTCCCCACGCAGAACGTGGCGAAGACCTGTTCGATGATGGTGTCGGAGACGGACTCGCCGGTGAGCTCGAGGAGCGGGGCGATGGCGTCGTCGACACAGACGGAGAGCGCGTCCATGGTGAGGCCGAGCTCTATGCCGTCGATGGCTTCCCGGATGGCAGCCATGGCACGATGTACACAATCGAGTTGCCGCTCGTTTGCCAGCATGGCGGCCGAGGGGTCGAAGTCGGCGGTGCCAAGGAGGTCTTCGAGGAGCACGCGCATCTGTTCATAGCAGTCCGTGTCCTTCGCGCTCAATGTGATGACCGCACTGACGAAGGGGGAGAGCTCCTCCTCCGAGACGACGTTCCCGAGGTCCGACTTGTTGATGATGGCGATCGACTTGCGGCTCTCGACACTGCCGACTTTCTGCAGCAGCGCCCTGTCAGCGTCGTCAAGGGGCGCGGAGCCGTCGAAGACGGCGAGCACCAGGTCGGCATGCTCGAGTTTCTCTTCTGCCATCTGGATGCCGATGCTCTCGACGACGTCCTCGGACTCGTGGAGCCCTGCGGTGTCGGCGAGGCGCAGCACGACGTTCCCGATGCGCGCGGTCTCCTCGACCACGTCCCGGGTGGTGCCGGCAATGCTCGTGACGATAGACCGCTCCCGCTGCAGGAGCCGGTTCATCAGTGTCGACTTTCCGACGTTCGGCCGCCCGACGATGGCGGTCTCGACGCCTTCAGTGATGGCCTGCCCGGCGTCGAACTTTTTCGTGAGAGCGTCGAGTTTGTCGTACGCGGTCCGGAAGTTCCCGAGGAGGACATTATAGTCGAGCTCTTCCTCGTAGATCTCATCCGGGTAGTCGGCCCAGGCTGCCATGTGTGCCGCTGCGGCGATGAACACATCAGACACGGAACGGATCTCCCGGGAGAGGGAGCCTTCCAGTGCGTGGTACGCGGCGTTGGCCGCCTGCTCGCCGTGGGCGGAGATCATGTTCATGACGGACTCTGCTTCGGAGAGGTCCAGCTTGCCGTTCAGGAAGGCGCGTTTCGTGAACTCGCCGGGGCCGGCGGGTTCGGCGCCGGCGGCAAGGACAAGACGGAGGACTTTCTGCATGAGGTACATGCCGCCGTGGCACTGCAGTTCCACGACGTCTTCGCCGGTGTACGATGCCGGAGCGCGGAACACGAGGCAAATGGCCTGGTCGACCGCCTCGCCGGTCGCTTCGACGACGGTGCCGAAGAGTGCCGTGTACCCGGGCACGTCAGCGAGTGTCCGGCCGGAGTCGTTCCCGCCAAGCCGCGTGAGCGCGCTCTTTGACGGTACAAAGACCTTGGAAGCAACACTCAGTGCATCGCCCCCGGAAATGCGAACGATGCCAATGCCGCCCGCCGCATTCGGCGTAGCGATGGCCGCAACCGTACGCTCTGCCATGAGAACTCCTCCTTCTGTGACAAGAATTCAAAAGTATTATAAACACTGAAATTGAGGGTGTAAAGAAAAAGCGGG
>Ga0326512_10001073_pt1 | contig 22074 bp, 28 predicted proteins | sample 1_2617_0518_D_FD_203652 | JGI IMG/M metagenome (GOLD analysis project Ga0326512, IMG submission 203652) | Bovine rumen microbial communities from UC Davis, California, United States - 1_2617_0518 | ecosystem: Host-associated > Mammals > Digestive system > Stomach > Rumen | place: USA... | reverse complement strand
GCTTGCGTTAGAAGCGTCTGTCTCATATACGTTTACATAGACTTTTGTGGCGTATCTACAGCTTACATAACCAGAGAAGGTATACACTTCATTCGGTGTTAAATCTACACGGTTACTGTAAATACCAACTCTCTGAGTCTCAGTATGTTCTCCTTGTCTAATAATTACACACGTATTTACAGCGGGGTCTCTAAACCCGCCGTATGTGTCTGTATCAGTATTGGGTCCGCAAACGCTGAAGTCCGTTGCAGCAACAACTTCCTACTCGTGAACAGAGTTTTCCTGCGTTCTGTCTCCGTCATTCATAAGAACCCAACCAATTGGATAATTGTGAGTACCGTACATCTCGAATCCGCCGTTACGCAGGAGATTAACACCCGCATACAGATTATCTTCAGGAGCATTCGTGAACCCTGTTGCTGCGTTTCCTCGTTCAAGCTTGGCGTTATAGATTGTCGTTAATCCTCTGTCTGTTACTCCAGACGGAACAGCGTAGAGGTAGAGGTCTATATTCTTCTCATCCACGTCTCCGTTCAGAATCGTAACAGAAGGATCGAGGTACGCTGTCTTATAGCTTGTTACATCTACATTAGCGGAACTGAACTCAGCCATATCCCGCTTAATCTGAAGCAGAGTCTCAAGGGCTAAGGCTTTCGCCGTTCCGTCTGCCTGATCTGTAACAAAGGCTACGATAATTCCGTCCTCATCGTCTTCCAGAATCTTTGCTGTATCCCAAGTCTAGGTACTTCCGCTGACTGTGTAGTAGTCAGAAGAATTAAAAGTCTGAGCATACGTTGTAAGCTCCGCATCTGTGTACTACTCATTCCCCGGCGGGGTAATCGCAGTCATCAGAAGCCAGAGAGTCGAAGTTGCGCTTCCCTCTGTCGCAGTAATACTCTTAACCTTACCGAAGATCGAATAGTACTGGTCTTCGATTGCATCCGTATATCCTGCTTCAGAAGTAAGTCTTCTGCCCAGAACAACTGGTCTATTCGTTACATCTACATTCCCGTTGACAAGACTCGTCAGGTACGTGTCAAGTTCTGTGGGAGTCTTATTATTTGCACCGTTCACAATATTCCACGCAGCGACTTTATCCGTTGCGATCTGATCTGAGGACTGTCTCGCATACTTGGAAAGGAACGTCAGTGTTCTGATCTGTCTTGATGTGCCATACGGAATAATATAACCGACGGACTGTCCACCCTGGGAGAGACACACGTTATACTTCTGTACTCCCGTTGCAGGAATGAAGTCCATCGAGAGAGTATACACATGGTCTTCAATTGTCGGTTCAGACAACTCAAAGATCGTAACCTAATCGTCTCTGTTCTTCCGCAGAATACTGGAGTTCAGGATCAGGTTTCTAGTTCCGTATGTGACTTGATCTTTTACGGACTGAGCAATGTATTCAGGAGTAATCTCAGCAATCGCATCTTTGTTCGCCTTGATACTTCCTTCCATTGTCTGTCTGTAAGTTTCGATCTTACCAGAGTCTCCGTACATATCCACTGTAAGCCCAGACACTTCACTCTTTAACTCGTTAATACTGGGAGTGTAAGGAGTCGAGGGGCCGTACTCAACCTTAGCGGAATGGTAATAGACAGTGGATGTGTGTTCATGAGTTGAGTTCACGAGAAGAGCTTCCGCATACTCAACGTTATCAGACAGCGGAGCATTTACTTCGCACCAGTCTTCTTCTCCTGCTGCTACCGTTGACTCGCTCAAGTAGTCTGTATAAGTTCCGTCAAAGTTGTGGAGTCGAAGTCCTACCTTGAAGCTGTCCGTTGTAGGAGCTAAGTGACAGCGGAAACTCAGAGTCTCTGCTCCGGCTTCGTCTGCATCAATCTCAACCGCTCCAAGAACCAGATCAGTTGCGACATCTACTTGAGTAAGTGTTGTGGAAGTTCCGGCGAGTAAGTTATCGCCAGAAGATCTTTCCATATCCTGAAGTGCCTGTCCGACCGCCACATGGATTGATTGGTTTGCGGAAAGATCCAAGCTGTCACCCGCATGGATGTCAAGCTTATCTCCTGTAATACTCCCCGCTTCTATCTATGCTGCGCTCAGGTATCCAGTCACAATCGCATCAGCGGTAATTCCTTTACCACTCGCTGCCGTTCTCCAATTCCATTCTCCGTCTTCAGTCTTACCGTTCGCAATCATCCACCCATCGCCACTCAGCATCATAGCGGATTGACCATCGGCGGCTTCGAACATAATGTTACCGTTGTCATCTGTATACCAAGAAGACACAGAACTCAGGAGGCGATTCTTCATTATGTCTATCGCTCCATCCAGTCTGTCCATCATAATTGTGCCTTCTTTAGTTAATGCGTTGGCTCGTTGAAATACATCCTTTCTGGCTTCCATTTCACTAGCCACGGATGTAATCCTCTGAAGGATCGAGTCAAGGGATTTTCCTGATAAAGTTATCGACTCATTAGTGAGTTCCACTTTATCTTTCCAAGGAGTATCCAGATACTTTGTGATCTTCTTTACGTAGACGATATCGTTGACGTTGATCTTCGGATCGTAAATCCTGACTTGCGTATTCACTTCAAAGTCATTCAGGTCGTATCCGATCACGTCGCTCATCGCAACCCTGTTCACTGTATATGTACGTTGCGGTCTGCTCATCTGATCGAGAACCTTAATCGCATCCGCATACAGGAACTGTTCCTGACCCTGGATATAATTGGTATTCGACCAGTAGCCATCCTTCTACATATCGCCCATATCCATATAGAACTGGGATTCAAGGTCGCTCTGCTGATCCTGATAAGTACTCAGTACAGTCTTCGCATTATACAGGCGGAAGTTCTAGTCCATTGCCTGATAATACAGCGTGTACAGACCAACGGTAGGAACTGCATCAGGATCAGTTGTTGTCTCAGGAACACCCGTATAAATAAGCTGAATCTGAGTTCTGATCTCTGCGATCTGTCTGTCGTATTCTGCGATCTTATCAGGATCGGTTGTCTGTCTCTTCAACCGCTCGATCTGAGTAATCGCAGACTCCTTGGCTTCAATGGAGACTTCCTTCGATCCAATCGTTCCTGCTGCGTTCGACTTACCTTCAGTAGTCGTATACTTAACCGCATACACATCTCCAGCTTGGAAACCGAACGTGCTTGCATTAGATACGACTTCTTTGCGGTAAGTCCCGGAGGGGCCGACAATATGGAGAACGTCCCCGACCACAATCGGAAGCTTATCGTCGCTGATATCGTCAGAACTCTTGATCGTGCTTTCTATCGAGTGAGTAGTAGAATTTATGTTGTATTGGACGAGTAATGGTTGACCCCATAAAGTATTAAGCTCATTGCTCATCGTAGTGATTTCCGCTGCGTGTTCTCTGATGTATTCAGTGATATTCATTATATTGGCGAGGAATGTATCGTAGATCGCCTGATGTTCCGCAGTAAATAATCCATTCTCTCTGTAGTAGCTGAAGTTCAGGAGATACGTCAGACCAGTCGGGTTCACATCGTCAATACCCACATACCCGTCATCACCGTACTCGCCTTCGACATATAGTCTGGTTACGATGTCCTCGCTCTTCTCTTCGAAGCTGATCGACTGAAGATCCTTCCCGATCATAACCTCACGCATATCTCCTTTATTATCCATTGAGCGGAACGTGACCATCTTAGTCCGTCCGTCTTCTGAACAATGGAAGATCGGATATGCGTCGAACAGAGTACAGAGGTCGGTGATCATCTTATAAGCCCCGGCTTTAGAGTTGGACTTCAGACTGCGGATCTTAACCGTCTCTCCGTCTTCCTCGCAGATCGTATCTGATCCTGCCGTATCGTAAACCCAACCAGTCCCAGCGAGAACCTGAGTAGCAAGTTGTTCGAGAGTACCGATACCCGTCTCGTCTCCGTCAAAGGAAAGGTAAATGTTCTTGGTCTTGAGTCCACCGCAGACATGAGAACAAGTCACAGTATTCTCAATTGACTTCGCATCCCGCTTCTTCTTCGGAGTATGGATAATAAACCAGTCGTAAGAGTCATCCTCTTTCTACCGTATCAGGTACTCATTCTTAACAAAGTCCCAACGGTAATTATTCGATCCCTCATCCAGTACATAAGGTAATGTAAAGGTGAGAGTCTTCCAGCCAGTGATCTCATTCACCAGTGTAATGTCATGAGCCGAACCGGGAGTTGTAATTTCCGAATCATATAAGTTACAGACTTTCTGATAACTGTAATTGAATATGTCTAATGAGACATGTTTGCTCAATCTCACCCTCTCCTTTCTTTACCTCACAAGTGGGGTATATTCTATTGTAAAGTTTGTAAGATTAACATTTTCTCCTGTGATATAGATCTCATTCATTGTTCCAAGTATTGCATCTACTTCTTCACTGTATGTTGCCTGTCTGTTGATTATGGCTTTTGATGCATTCTGTACGCTGGTTATCTTGTACCAGGCATTTGCCCAAATATACTTTCCAACATCGGTAGCTTTATTGAATTGTCCGTTTGAAGTAATTACACCCGAATTCCTTGTCAGAGTAACTTTAAACTTTCTATACAGTCCACAACTCGCAAGGGTAATATATCCGTAATTATGATAAGAGAAAGCATAGTCTCCGTTATTCCCCTGTGTCACAGTACCAACTGCGCTGTCCTATGTAAGAACTGTATTATTGTCAGGCAGAGAAACCAGTTTACATATATCCCCCGTTGTATGATTTCCAATCGTTAATCCATTAGGAGCAGAACCCGCAATACGTATCTTAACCAAATTCGTTGTCTCAGTTCCTGGGTTATATATCAAGTGCGGAAACTGGGTCTACGAAATGGGGAATGGCATCATAAGTGTATCAATTAAACCGCAATAATTCTTAGCGGATTCCCAATCAGCGTTTGTCAGATCTGCTTCAGGGATACTTGCTTGCGCTCCCATTATAGAAATTGTATAGGTTCTGTCTATTCTCGCATACCCTTCGTAACATGTCAGGTAGAAAGTAATCTTACCAGAGAACCTTCCGTTTCCTTCCGCATCATACACTACATAATTCTCTCCTACGGGTTTCTTGCTGGGTCTGACCATGTAGTAACACCAGGGGCGATCCACGAATCTTAACTCACCCACGGTATCTTTATGCATCCATCTGTAGATCGCTTCATACTCGCCCGGAGTAAGATCTTCATAAAAACATAACAGAGTAAAGTCGAGGTTTTTCACGGTATTGCCAAACCAGTTCGATCCTACTCTGGCTGTTACCGATTCGGTAATCGGCGTAAATTCCGCTTGGTCAAATGCCCTCGCCTTCTGATCTGGTATATACCTCAGTCCGAAGTCCTCGCAAGGGATCCCGCAATAGCTGAAACTATACCTCATAACTCCCATTTTCCTCAACTCCTTTAATACTAACGGTTATCTCCACTGGCTCTTTAAGCCTTTTTAATTCGTCTAATCCGACTTCCTGTTCGAGCTGCCTTACAGTTTCTTTCCATCTTCTGTCAAGATCTTTCGATACAAACACAGGACAAGACTAATCAAACTACTCTTCCAATGGCAACTCCTTCTTTCAAAAGAGGAGAGGAGAGCTTGTGACTCCCCTCTCCGTAATAGGTTTAGTTAATACGGACACCGCCGACACTCATGCCCCGACCGATCCGTTCGTTAATGTAATCCATAACACGTTCAGCGACCTCTTCATAATCCGAATCACTGGACAGCTGATCCACTTCAATATGGATACCGCCTTCGAAAGTAATATTCGAAGTACTTGCTCCACTGTATTGCGGGTTCAGCGACGGCATACTCACATAGATTCTGTTCAGTGCTTCCATCGTCTTGAGAACCTTCTCGAAGGTCTCATTCTGATCTGCGGTAAGAACACGTTCTTTCTTGTGGATATATGCAATACCTTCCTGATCACCAGTGTAACCACCAGTATCATATACAGCTATCTTCTTGTTCTTTATCAGTTCTTGTACTTTCTGTGCGGTTCTTTCTGCGGCTGTCTGATTCTGTACTTTCTCGATAACTGTATGATCTTTTTCAAGCCCCCACCCATCGATAACACCTGTGTTACTTCCGCTATTAGGGTCATTAGCACCAGTACGTTTCTTTACTCCAGGATTTTTGTTGTTGTTTCCGCCAGAGCCTCCGCCTCCGCCACCGCCCGATCCACTACTGCTTGAAGACTCTCCGTTCCAAGTTGCAGCAGTGTTCGTAAAGTTGTGGAGTGCAAGGTTAGGATTAATATTCTCATACGCCCTGTGCAGATACATTAACTGATCTCGCCAGTCTTCCAACATCCGCTGTCTGTCATACGAACTGGCTTCCATATACTCCTGACTATTCGCTTCGAGGAAAGCAATAATCGCTTCATCTCCGCCAGCAATAATCTGTTCTACTTCAGCCCAGACAGTTTCAGTAATTCCGCTCATCGTATTGAGACTGTCTTTCCATTCCTCAATCATCTGAGCCTGTTGTTCGGCTGTCGAGTTCTTATACTCTTCATCGTTTTCTTTGAGCCATGCGATAATGTCTTCCTGAGAACCACCAAGCACACTATTCGCTTCATCGGCAAAGTTGTGGTTGTCTTCGAGTAACTTATCATAGTACTCGTTCATCCGCTCCTGATAATCTTCGAGGTCTTCAACTTGTTTCTCAATAGACTTCTGCTGATCCTCTACGGATTTCTCAGCTGCATCCCAAGCCATTTCCTTCTGAAGATCAGTAATCTTCTTCTGGATTTCAAGAGCTTCTTTAGCTCTGGTCGGGTCTGCGATAATACGGGCATACTGTGCCTGAAGTTTAGCTAACTCTACGGCCTTATCCTGTTCTTCAGATAACGCCCTTCTCTCGTCAAGAGCTTCAGACAGAGCATTCGTCTCTTCTTCAAGGGCATCGATCTTCAGCTGGGTTGTACGTTCAACCTCATCCCGTTCCTTTTCGTACCGGGCTTTGATCGCATCAATAATTCGATCCTGCATATCCACATAGGCATTAGCAGAATCTTCTTCTCTTTGCTTACGATCTTCGATTGCGGATTTAAGAACGTTCCTCAGTTCGATCTCCTGTTCAAGTATTCTTCTGCGGAGTTCTTTCACGGCTTCCGCATTCTCAAGAATAGTATTCTGGTTTTCAAGTATTGCAGTGTCATATTCCGCATAAGCATCTTGCAGTTCTTTCAGACGGGCGAGTACCTTATCATACTCTTCTGTTCCCTTTTGCTGTGCTGCGAGTTCTTTCTTCGTATCTTCGATGCGTTTTGCAACTGCATCCTTGTTCTTCTTATAAAGTTCAGTCTGCTCACGAATTCTCTCGTTCTGCTGTTTAATCGTATTGATCTCGCCAGTCAGATAGCCTTGCATATCATAGCGTTCACGCAGGATATCCAGTCTGTCGATCAGGTCTTGAAGTTGTTCCTCACGGAATTTAATCTGTTCTAACCAGTTGGATTGTTCAGTGGCTTTCTTGTCAGCTTCGGATTTGCCGGTATCTTTTTGTTTACCGCCTCCTCCGCCTCCTCCGCCGCCTCCACCGCCACCGCTTCCGCCGGAAGATCCGGCAGAACCAATGCCAGTAACGTTGAGAGAGGCTACGGTTTTATCTGCGTTAAGTGTTGCGGAAATACGTGCACCCGCTGCTCTTAACATTGTATTGATCATATTGGCTAAGTCTTTTTCTGCGGAAGATGCATCTGCACCTAACGTGATTAATCCATTCGACCAGGTTGAGGGATCAAAACTAGAACCGGCAATCGCATATAAAGAACTGACTAAAGCTAAAAGAGAAGCCTGTGCAATATTTGCGTCGTTAGTAAGTTGGTTGAATGCCATATCCATTCCGCCATTTTCCGCTAAGGTTTCTTCTGACAATCCTGTAGCAGTCGAGAGATCGCTCATCGCTTGCGTATATTCGTCAGTTCCTTTTTTCGCTCCTTTGCTGAGTGTCTCGTAAGCATCTAAACCTTTTGCAAGTTTTCTTAATTCAGCCGCATTGGTTTCAGTTGCTTTAGTTGCGCCATCGATATTCCCATCAAGTACTCCGTAAATATCCGACATGCCTTTCAGAGACTTTCCAGCTTTTTCAAGGTTCTTCAATTTCATACCTTGGAAAGCTTTCTCTGCTTCTTTGCCAAACTTCTTCGTGTCTTTAGTTCCTTTAGTAATAGCATCGACAAACTCATCAGTGTATCCGGCTGTCTTCTTCAGGCTGTCTTTTGCATCTGCTCCAAGTTTATTCCAACTCTTGCTAAGGCTTTTTAATCCTTCTTCAGTCTTTGCCATCTTAGAGACAGTTTCCATATACTGTTCCATCTTTGCGGAGTCAGCATCGCTACTGCCCAGTTCACTCATAGCACCGAAGATTCCGTTCTCACCGTATTCTCTCCATTGACCTAAGTTTTTGAAGAGTTCTTCGAGACTATCTAGACCAGAAGTATCCATACCTGTCAACTGAACGAGGTCAACAATAAGTTGTGCGAGAGGAGCGTGAGCGTTCCCTGTTTCACTTGCGATTCGTTGAATACTTTCGTACCAACCTTCTCCCTCTTGTCTTGACGTACTCAATACTTCGTTAACTTGTTCAAGAGAGTTCTTGTAAAGTTCGGTATCCGCTGCGAGTTTTGCATCAACAGAATCCATTCCGATTCCATCTTTTAATCTTTCTAAATCAACTGAAGCATACTGAGAGAGAACTTCCATAGCCTTCTCCCATTCAGTCGAACCTTGTTCAAATGCATTGTCTTTTATCTTTTGATAATAACCAAGAGCTTCAGATAAGCCGTCGATTCCAGTTCGCATTGTTTCAACCTGGGTATGGAATTCTTCCGCACTCTTGCTTGGATCAAACAGAGTAGAGAGACCAGGCACTACCTTCTTATCCAGATCAGTAGAAGATTCGAGTTGTTTAATGAGGTATGCATTTAATCGACCAGCAAAATCAGCAACATCCGCTTCAGAGAAGTTATCAAAATAATGTTCATCTAAGCCAAGAGCTTCACGTAACTTCTTTTGATTAGCTTCTTCCATCGCATCATAGACTGCCTTTACCTTCGACGGATCGAGACCATCAATAGCATTCTTCAGGTTTTCGATATACTCAATCATCTGAGAATCCTGTGTGTCGAATTCAACGATTGAATCAAAGATAGCTTTAATATTCTCAGCAGTACCCGCAATAGTTTCTTCAAGTGCAGACTGGAAATCCATACCTTCAGAAAGATCTATATCATGCGTATCGAGATATTCCAAAACTTTCGACTGAGCTTCTTCTGGGATTGATGCGAGATAATCAATAAGATTACTCGTTCCACTTTTAGCCGCTTCAGCTGCGTTCTTAATATATTCATCTACAGAGAGTTCTCCGGCTTCACCAGAAGCAGTTTCCAATTGTCCCATGAACTCCTGATAGTCTTTATACATATTACTGTCAGTCAGATGGGATAATGCTTGTGACCATTCTGCAAGGAACAAATTGAATCCATTTTTTCCAGCATATACTCCATCCTGATTAAGCACCTTTTGGAAGTTTGGGAGTTCAGTTAACAACCTTGAATATAAATCAGGAGCTTCTTTCCCTAATGATTCTAACCATGCGTTTATAGGAGTTAAATCAAAATTGTCTCCCATTTCGTTGTTGATATCTGTCAATTCTCCAAGTTGATTGACAAAACCTTGTCCCCATGCTTCTATAGCGTCTTGACGTTTGGCAACTATTTCTTTATTAGTTTCTTTTACCGATTGCGTAACTTCTGAACTGGAAGCTGCGTCTCCCGAAGCATCACCGATTGCTTCACTTGTTGCAGTGGCAGTTACTTCGCCTAAATTGGTAATATATCCAGAAAGTGCGCCTTTGTAATTTTTCAGCAATGAATTATAAATATCTGCATTTTCTTGAGTTGGGTTCGCTAAAAATCTATCATATGCATTGCTTAGGTCTGCAAGATCAGAAACAACTTGTGTTTCTTTGAAATTATCAGATAAAGCTTTTATTTCGCCTTTTGCTCTAGTAAATCTCTGTTCAAAGTCTTTATCATCCGTTGCGTCAAAATTTGTAATTACCTGATCTACTTGATTTTCAAGAGCCTCGATTAAAAGCTAAGGCAGATCCGTGGTATCCATCCACGCAAGAAGACCTTCTCTTGCCGTATTGCGTAAATTTTGCCCCGTGTATTCCAGCATATCTTTGTTGCCCTGATAATCACTAATCATGCCACCGAGATATTTTCTGATGTAATTTCCAGAAAGATTATCAAAACCTTCTTGTGCATAGCCCCTAATTCCTGCATCATAATTTAAAGCAGATAATATGTCTATCCGAGCCGTACTGCCTGGCTGAAGACCCGCAAAATAATTGGCAACTTCTTCAGGTGTGACACTTGTTCCGTTGTGTTGGAAGAAATACCCACCTTGTGTATTTTGAAAAGCGAGATATCCGTTACCACGTTTGTTCCATTGTCTAGCCATCGATTCCATTGCTTTATCAATCTTATCTTGCTGATCTGCTGCTTCTTGATACTTTTCAGCGGCTTCTTTCATATCTGGGACTGCTTCATTTACTGCTTGTTGTTGTTGCGCTTTCATTAAGCGAATATTTTCTTCAATCTTTTTATTGACTCCATCAATAACATCTTGCTGATAACTGTACTTGTCAGTGATACCTTGAAGAGCACCCGCCACACCAGGACACATCGATTCAAGTTCTGATAATATCTCTTTTAATCTTGTCTGGTCTTCCTTTGTCTGATTAACCTTAGTTGAAAGCTCAATGTATTCCTGCTTTAAGTCGTTGAGATTTTTGTTTTCTGTTGTAAATTGATCTTGCGCTTCCTTTGCTTCAGCAAATGCTGACTTAACTTTATTAATAGAAGTCTCAACGTTCTCAATTCTTTGAGACATTGTAGGTGCTTTCTGATTTAATAAATTAGCCAGAGTAGTAACTAATGAGATAGCCTATGCTATTCCAGTTGCTATCAAAGTAAGCTTTGACGGTATTTTTGCACCAGACCACCAACTTGCAAAATCAGCCAACAATTCTCCAGATCTTATTGAGGCTATCGCGGCTTTAATTGAATTAATGTTAGTTAATAAACCAATCAGTCCCGCAGTTAACACAGGAAGGTATACATTCCATCCACGCATTGCTTCAGTTCCTGATACAAAACCATTAACCAATCCGGCTATCCCATCATAGAATCCCTTTAACACATTCGCATTCATTAACGAATAAAGATTCTCAAGGCTCTGCTTCATTCTATCCTGAGCGGCTGTAACGCTTTCCGTATAGGTCGCATAAGAACTCGCAACAGAACCAGAACTATTTAAAGCGATATTGTAAAGTTCCATCGCACGGGAAGCACCCTCATCTGCCTTAGCTAAGTCATTCATCAAGGCAATGAAGTAGTTCTGCTGACGAGTACCAGCCATCGTCGTAGAGATATAGGATTTCTGTTTATCGGACATATCATCCCACTTCTTACCGATGTCTTCAAAAATATCGTTCAAGTCTCTCCAGTTGCCTTCACTATCCATAAGAGTAACACCGACTGTCCTTAAAGCCTTAGCCACGTCATTAATTTTGGTCTCATCTTCTTCGTTGAATCCGCTCTGTTTAATCTGACGGAGACGAGCAATCATCGTATTTAAGGCAGTACCAATTGTTTCAGGAGCAAGTCGAGTCTTTTCAGAAAGAGTAGCAATATATGCGGAAAGATGTTCCAGAGAAAGTCCGGCTTCACCCGCAACACTTGCAACCTTCTGGGCAGCAGTACCAATTTCTTCACCACTAGATGCAGCCGCATTACCAACGGCGGTAAACATACTTGCAACTTCTTCCGCATTGTAACCTAACTTTGTTGTGATCTGTCCGGCATCTTCAATTGTACGACTATAACTTGAGTACGCATTTAAAGTAGCCGTCATCAGTTCTGTAGCAGTGTTCATGTCAAGACCAGAAGTCTTCGAATACATTGTTGTATATTTAAGACGCTCGTTAACTTGTTCGTCTCCCAAGCCCTGACGATACAGAGTAACAGAAGATTTGGCAAGCTCCTGAGAAGTCGTACTCATTTCCTTAGCTAATTGTCTATAGTTTTGACCAAGTCTTAATGAGTCTTCCTCGCTCTTCCCAGTAACAACACGAATCTCCTTCAAAGCATCATAATATTCTGTTACATAAGAAGTCGCTTCTTTCCAGAGTGTACGCAGACCACGAAGTAAAATATACGACTTAATCATTTGTGTTAATTGATCAAGAGCGTTCTTTGAATGTCTCTCCTGAGATTCTCCCAAGGAATTCGTTTCCAGTTTTGCCTTCTGGACTGCGGCAGTAATCCTCTTATACGCATCAGATTCTTTATCAAGAGTTGAAGCATATTTCTCAAGTCCTGAGATCGTCTCACTAATTCCGTCAATCTCCTCTTTGTAATACTCCATACTCTCAGTGTCACCCTGGCGTTTTGCTTTATTGTAATCTACCACCGCTTTATGTAATCTCTTTACGGATTCCTCTGCTAATATTGCTTGAGAATTTTCTTTAGCAAGCTGTTCTGCATCAGAAGCTAAAGATCGGGCTAAAGAAACTTCTGGGATATCTTCCAATAAGACATTGCGTTTCTTAATTTCTTCTATCTGTTCTTTAATTGCTTCCGTCTCTTCTTCTGCTTTCTTATAAGCTTTATTTTCAGTCTTGGCATCGGCCATTATTTCATATTGTTTACGAAGCTTATCATACAGACTAATTAATTCAGCCACGTCTTTTTCGGTTTCTTCCGTATTGATATTTGGAGCAATCTCTAGCTCTTCTTGGGGTTTATCAGTTACAGAACCATTATCTGTAAACGGGGACAAATCACCATTCATAACTCCAACAAGAGCTTCAACGGTAATTCCCATCTTCTGGGCGAATGCTTCAACCTGACTTTTCATAGCTTCTATCTTGTGCTATGCGTTTTCCGCTTCCGCATAAAGTGCATCCGCTTCTGCTTGCCGTCCTTCGAAGTATGCTTTGAGTTTTGCGTGTATATCTCCTTCTCTTGACCACATTGCCTACGTCTCTTCTGCCTCTTTTATTTGAGCGTATATATCGTCACTTTCCCTCGTGAGACTTGCAATCTCTTCATCACTAGCATTTCTTTCATATGCTTTATTGAATCGTTCTTCAATCTCAGAATCCTTCTGGCGAAGAGACTCAAGATGTTTCTCTAATTGTTCAATCTCACGATATTTCTCGTACAGTTCAGGCATATCAAGTTTAGTCTGAGTTTCTTCAAGTATTTTTTGAAGTCCGGCATCTGTCATATTATCTACGTTAAGATCTCCAAATCCGCTCAGTAAATCTTTGACTCCTTCTTTCATTAAGTCTCTGACTTTCTTTGCTTCTTCCTATTGTTTTTGGAGATCAGCTTGAGCTTTTTTGACTGCTTCAACTACTTCATTTTTGTTGTTGTCTTCCCCGTTCCCAAGTATCATGTTCGCTATTTTGACTGCGGACATATTCTTCAAAGCTTCCAAAACTTCAGTTTCTGATTTTCTTCCTCGTTCAACCGTTTCATTGAACGAATCCGTAAAATCTTCATATTCTTTTGTAACTTTATCCTATTCCGCCTTGGCTCTCTGTTGAGCTTTATAACGATCAGTAACTCTTTGCAACATAGCAGCTTCGTATGCTTTAGAAGTCTTCCCTTCATCTACTTCTTCTTTTATCTGATTATGATAGCTAACAGCATCTTCAGTAGACTGAACAGCTTTTGCATACTTCTGTCTGGCCTTAGCTACTCTCTGCGCTATTTCTTCACGTTGAGTAGCCATTTCGTCTAGTTGCTTTTTTATTGCTTCATTCTGCTCTTGCGCTTTTTTATACCTCTCCACTGCTCTGCCATCGTCACGATTGGATACATCCTGGGCATATTCTACAGCTTTGCGTTCTTGGTTAAATTCTTCCATAGCTCTTCTTGCATTGTTATAAGCAATCCGTGCTACTCTGATTTTTTCCTGCTAATCCTCGCTCTCTATTCTGTCGCCCTCATATCCTATTAACTGGTTGCTTAATTCTTGTGCTTCACTTTTTCTATCGGCTATTTGAGCCTTTACAGATGCGGCTTTTTGTTTTGATTCCGCAATGCGTGTTTTGATACGGTCGATTTCTGCATCTTCCCGATCAAACATTTCTTCTACTTTATCCCCATCCAAATTACTTGCCCTTGCGATACTCTTCGCATTTTTTTCATGACGCTCAACTTGTTCAGTATCGCTTGCAATCGATTCGTTAAGAGTCTGAAGATCAAGTTCCAAATTCGCAATTTGCTGTCTCTTTTCATTTAATCTCTTTTGAACATCTTTAAAGTCAGAACTGCTATTTAAAAGATTTAATGCATCTTCCAATTTTCTTAATTCATCATGTGTCGAATTAACTTGCTCCACCTAACTATTTCTACGAGCTTCAGGATCTAAATACCAAGATGTATCTATTTGGCTGAATCCTTCGAACCCAAGCGCATGGTCTCCAGATATAGCATCGATTTGACTTTGAATATCTTGTAAATTTTTCTGAGCAGTTAAATAAGATTCAAGTTTTCTTTTTAATGTCTGTTCTTGAGATTCTTCTTCCGCCAGTTCCCTATCGTACTTTTCATATTCTTCAATCCTTTTTCTAGCCGCTTCTTCTCTGGCTTCCGCAATTTGACTGTCATATTCGGCAATCTTATCTGGGTCAGAAGTCTCCTTTTTTGCCTTCTCAATTTTAGCGATAGCTGCTTTCGTGGCATCGTCATCTTCGGCATATAAGTTTTCTCTAGCTATTGCCAAGTTATTACGCTTCCATTTCAGCATCTTATAATTTTCCATCGACTTGTCGTATTCTTCGCTCAGGCTTTCGGTGTCAAGCTCTTGTGCTTTCTTCCTCTTCTCTTCAGCTTCCTTAACGGCACGGGCATATTCGTCCATTATTTTTCCTTCATCGGAAATTTCTTTCGTTACATTATCACCGTTCTCATCTGCCGTTGTTGTATACATCTCTGCCATTACACGCTTTTTAGCTTCGTTATAACGCCTGATAGACTCTGACATTCTTTCTTGTTCTTCAGTCGCTGCTTCAATTTCAACTTCTCCTCTTGTGGATTGCCTATACCTGGTCATCTAATCGGAAATAGCACCTGTGTTTCCCTCTAAACGTTCCTGAGCTTTTTTTAGTTCATCCTCATTACCTTTAGCTTCTGCTTCATCAATTAAAGCAAGGATATCTTTTCTTTCTTCCAAATTAGCTCTGATTGCTTCCTCTAACAGTTTTGCATATCTGCCAGTACTTGTTTCTTGCGTAATGCCTTGGCTGTCCGCATCGGCCTTCTGTGCATCTTTTTCATACATAAGTAACTCTGCATCAAGAATGTTTAGCGTTTTTCTCTGTGCGGAAATGTTTCTCCTGACTTCTGCGATTTCATTGTCTGTTTCTTCAATAAGATCATCGTCTCCATCATTTTCCGCAGCCTCTTTCGTTTTTCTTAATTCGGCAAGCTGGTTCTGAGATTCTTTGATCGTTTCAATCTGCTGTTGGATTGCTTGTCTTATCTTCTCAGCTTTTCCCGCACTTGTTTCGATTTCCTCTTGATCAGTTTCAGCAGACTCTACAGTTTCCTCAATTTCCTCTTTTATTTCTTGAGTAATTGTTTTTTGTCCAGTTTTTTTCTTAGGACGTTTGCCACTAAGAATCTCAGCATTTTTTCTTTGAAACTCTTCTTTTGCCTTTTTTAATTGTATCTATGTTTCATTAGCCGCTACTAGCTCTTTAGTGGTTTGTTCAACCGTCGCTTGTGTTGATTCAATTACGTCATCATCATATGATTCATTACTATCTTCGTCTACATTCTACATTTCATCGAGATCACTTTGTGCATTCTTTAACAAGGTCGTTAATTCTGCAATATACGCTTCTTGTTTTTTAATTTCCTCTATTCTTCGATTATTTTCCGCAATAATCTTGTTGTATTCCGCATCATCTACTCCGCTTGTTTCAGAAGTACTTGAAGTACTTCTAGTTCCGTTTTTTCTAGGTGTTGATTTTCTAGTCGTTACCTTTGCGGCTTTATCTGTGGCTTCTGCAAACTTATTCATGCCTTCAGCCATTGAGCCAATATTCTAGACTATACCATCACCAGTTGATAAAGCTTCAACAATTCTTTCAATATTTACTCGAATAGAATCAACAGAACTTGTCAATAACCCCATCTGCTCAGGACTTAACTCAATAAAGTTTCTAATAGGCTTTTCAGCTTTCGCCATGCTGTCACCCATGTCTTTTATTGCATCAGAAGTTTCAGTTGCCATCTTCGAAACTTCCTCACTACTCATATCAGAAATATTCTGCACAACTTCAGCTTGTGCCCCAATTCCGCCTTGATATGCCTGCACCTAAACAGAGATTTGATTTCTAGCAATTGTTCCCATCTCGCTCATTAAATCTTTCATAGAAGAAAGATCTGTAACAAGTTTTGAAATATCAAATTGGCTTATTGATTCCTAAGCACTGGAGATCTCTCCAGACCTCGCAACAACACTGCTGGACAATGTATCAAGAGCTTGTTGCATCTGAGTAAGATTCTGCATAGTTGCTTCAAGGGAGAGATTCTTCATTGATTCATTAACAGAGGTCACCATTGTCCCAAGTGACTCACTCACAGGATTAACTTTACCTTGAATATCTGTTAAAGTTTGAGATATCAGTTTAAACTGCTCTAAAAAAGAATCGTCCGACTGATCTTTAGTTTTTCCCGTATTCTTAATATCGTTAATGAAGTCTCCATATTGTTTCTTTATGCTATCAAATGCATTTTCAAAAGGAGCAGTCTATTTTTCTTCAGTGTCTCCCCATGCATCTAACTAACTATCAAATTCTTTCCCTCGAATGATTTTGATAGTCTCCATCATATTTTTCTGAACTTCTTTTTCGCTGATTGAACCAGCGTTCATTGCAGCCGTATAGCTTTGATACATCTTAGCCATAGCATTGACCGCGCCAGACTATTGTACAAAGGTTGCGCTACGTTTTTTACCTTCCTCATCGGTAATTTTAAAAACATCTTTCTAAGACTGAGCATTTTGAACAATAGCATCTATAGCTTTCCCAAGATCTTCTATGCCTTTGATCGATTCAGAAAAAGACTCTCTTGTTATTATTCCCTCTTTATTTCTCCTAGGTCTAAATAGGTTACTTAGTTTTCCCATTTCAACTCTAAGTTCTGCTATTTTCCCTTTCATATCTCCAAGCGGAATAATATTCTCCATATTGGCTTTATTATCTTTTGATGCACTTGCAATATCTTGAGATGTCGTGTTGAAAGCTTTTCCTAAACTCTCAAACTGCCCTATAACTTTAGACTAATCTGCGTTTTTAAATACAGACTCCATTTTAGTTACAGTTACTTCAAGCTTTTCAACACTTTTGGACATAGATCCAAAATCAACGGCAGTGATACGGGAAGCAAAGTCATCGAGTACTCTGGTTACTTGCCTGTGCATACCACTCACAGCGTTGACCATGTTTGCAATCTGTGTTTTCAACGGGGAAAGATCAAGACCTTTACCCGTCTTTTTTTGGAAATCATCAACGCTTTTAGAAGCATCAGATAAACTTTTCATTAAACCAGATACATCAAGGTCTAAGCTGGCAATAACTTCTTCTGCCATTTCCCATCACGCCCTTTCATATTTTAAATTAAGAGAGAAGATATTTTATACCCTCTCTCTTTTCCTTACTTGTCGCTCTTTTTTAAATCAAACACTTGACCGCTCACGTAAAGTTTACCATCTTTTAAGACTGGTTTATCTTCTTGAGCCTTTTGATTATTCAAAGCGGTAAGACTTCCTGCCGCATCCTGAATCATCTTAATCTGTTTATTCATATCGTCAGTATTTGAAACCTCACCAATGATTTTCTTGATCATATTAGAAAGAGAATGTTTCTGCTCATATCGAGTCTTTACGGCTTCGATCATAAGATCGACCATCTCTTCACACCGTCTCCAGTCATCAGCAATTACTTCATAAATCTTGTCCAGTACTTCTTCTCCTACTAACCAATCATACAAATCCATCCAGCTTTGAAATCCACCAGTAAGATCTGCGTTGATATTAGTATAGTAAGCAATCACTCCGACTGCTTCAATTAACGGCCATCTCCAACTAATAGTATATACTTCATCATCGTCATCTTCCACCGAAATAAACTGCACGATAATCTGAGCAAGACGTTCTTTATTCTCATAAGAAATCCACTTTTGAACTTCAATTGTTTCTCCGCTCTTAGTTGTAATATTCACAACTTCCGGCACTTTAATCATATCTTTAGTCACATTAAATTCCATACTCACAACCCCTTTACCTTAACTCTTCTTTTGATTCCGCTGACTTAAATGTCCAAACAGATCAGCCAAACCTCTGTTCTGAGAAGTAACTTTCTGTCCGCCTTCTTGAATCAGTGTCATCGGATTGTGTTCCATAATCATATCCCAGGATTTCTCTACGAAGCTGTTCCCCGCATAATTTGAAATCCCGTCATAAGTAATCCTATGTCCAAGCTGTTCAAGAATATCCTCAAAGAATATATAATTCATCCGATTTATTTGTTTCTCGTCAACAACTCCAAGATATGTCGCAACAAGGGCAACTGCCTTGTCTAGACTTATTTCGCCCCCTGACTCTTGGGGGCCATCAGGTTTTTTAGCTTTTCTTCCTTTTCTTTAATCTTATTCACTCGAATAAAAATCTCCACTAACTTATCGATTGTATCCTGTGTAATAAGATTATAGTTCGCCTTAACAAGCTCCTCGTTATCCGTAATCGCAATTAACCAGTCGAACGTAGCCTTATCTCCATCTCGTCCACCCAGGTCTTTCTCTGTAAAGTTAAGTAGCTCTCCAATCGGATACACTTGCAATACGTGATAAAAGTTCGCTGTCTTATTTCTAAAATATTCCTACTTGGTTGGGAATATCTCAATCGGAGTATTCCCGAACAGAACCATATTCTCAGGATGACCCGTCTTCGGTAATTCCTTCTTTTCAGTTTCTGCGGAAGGAATCTCTTTCTTCTTTTGCTTTGGATCAGGAAGCTCTTTGTGTTCCTGTTCGGTAGACGGTGTTTCAACCATCGGCTGTTCAGTGTCTGGGGTATCCTATTTCTTTCTCCTCGTTGCCATCGTCCTTCAACTCCTTTAGTATAAAAAGAAAAGCCCTATGCTTCTCACATAGGGTACATTTATTTAATCAGGATAACATACGTTCTGAAACTTCTTGTATGCATCCAGATAAGTTTCATGTTTATCTCCATTGTGAGTAATCTCATAATACATCCCGTCAGGAACAACTGTACTCAGTAAGGCTTTCCAATTCTGTAATGTCTTCGAAAACCACACAATGTATACGTCCTTTGCGGTGATTGCGAAATTATCTGTCTTCTCTGCATGACTGTTAAAGTATTCGCACACCAATTCCTTCGCCCTTTTAATCATAGCATCATTATCCATTTCGATTCCTTCTTCCTTTATACTTTATAAAGACGGGAGACGGAATAAATCCGTCTCCCTAGATTAAACTGATTAACCCCAGTCAACTTCAGAAGCGTCGCTCTTAACAACGATATTGCCATCGGCATCAAGAGGTTCGTAGCTCCATTCATAGGTACGGCCGTCAGCACGCTGAGGGTCAATAACGGAGAATGTGAGACCGAAGGTCTGTGCACTCTTGTAGCTGGCGTTGATACCAGGGGTCTGTGTCACACGGACACGATAGTAGTAGATATGCAGCCAGCCCTTCAGGTTAGCGTCTTCGCAAGAACCACCGTCGGAATACACCGGGAAGTGCATAGCAAGAGCACCCTTAGCAGTGGTGGAAGTATTGCGGACGATAACACGATGAGCGTCCACGATCCGGCGATGATAGCTCACACGGATCTCGTCACCGACAGTAGCATCAGCAGCGTTCAGAGTAATCTCGGTCTTGCCATCAGTATTAGCAGCCGCAGCGGTAATTGCCACAGCAAACTTACCTTCGGCAGCAGTGGTAGCTTCTTCCAGACCACGGATGGAAACGGAGTTAGCCTGCACTTCGTAAGGCAGAGTAATCTTCAGACCTTCCTTGACTTCGAACCGCTTGCTCTCCAGCATGCCGATATCGCCAACGGAAACCCTTTCAGCATTAGCCAGTTCGAAAATGTCCAGAGTGAACTCAGAAGATTCGAAGCTAATTTCAACAGTAGAGTCGGTGTCGATGTGAGCCAGGGGCAGACGATACTGACCACCAGTAATATCCTAACCATTCAGAGTGAAGTTAGAAGAAGCGGTGTTCACCTTGTCATAGGAGAAGACCGTGCCATCGCAACGTTCAAAATCAATGTTAGGAGTGTCAATAACATAGCCCTTTGCAATATCTAAATAAATTGCACCCATATTTTATTCCTCCTTGATTGGTATGGCGATCTATGAATCCGCCTAATTCATACCCGTCATACAGTCTCTTTATAAGAAAAGACAACGTGATACCTTTTATATCCCGCCATCTTTGTCCACTAGTCATAACTATCAACAAAGCGAAACTTCATTCCAAACAAATGAGGTTCGCTTGTCTATAAAAATTTTAATCTGTCCTTTATAAGTCTTGTTCTTTTACGAAGTCGATCCACGGGATCTGCATCATAGAGATAATCATCCCGGACATACACATCAAAATGTTTAGATCGCATCAGGACTTCTTTGTTTCCTGAATCAATATTCTCTCCGTCATACACAACGATACGTACTTTCTCATCCGTCAGCTATTCCCCGCCGTTCTCATCTTCGAGCCAATACTTCTGGACAAAATGCAAAATGTTAATATCTTTTGGAAGCAACATCAATTCCTGCATAATGGGATCGTCGAATATAACATATCGCAAAATGCTGTTCCAATTGTCATCCCATGTCCTTCCCATCATTGCACTCATCTGTTTCACTTCCTTAATGAAATTTTATAAATGAACCAAAATCCACACTCAACAAGTGATTCTCTAGAATAGAAGCCTAGTCATAACTCTTCGCATTGGCGAGTGAATTTTCAAGAACTGGATGTCCTACTTTTAAATATTTCTTTATAGGGTGAGCATGCTTTGCTGTACTGAGATGCTTGCTGTCAAGATGGTGTCCCCAGACTTGCGCTCCGGGTTTTGACATAGGGCCATTCCCGTTACTCTCATCGTTGCCCCATTCCTCAACGGCTGCCCTATGAAGAACATGTTCTTCAGAACCAGGAATAACGCTTGCGCTACACTTAATCATTCCGCCATCTTGAGTTGGGGGATGTCCGTCAATGTATCCACGAACAGAGCTTGTGAAATCAAAGTCTCGCCAATCATCGGGTCTGTTGATGTTTAACTCTTTAATCAGACAAGACCCTAAGATATCCTGAACATCTTTCATTCCCTCTGTCTATGCGCTCATCATTTCGGAGTGTAATCCATTCACATCAATACCCATTGTTATCAACTCCACCGCCAACACGCTTACCGAATACACTCAGCACCCCATGCTTTTTATCGATATGAACTTCAGCCGTAGAAATATCAACAACACGATAATCAAAAAGACCGATCTTAAACTCGTCATCGATCCGAATCTTTCTTGTCTCGTTATTCCATTGCATATATACGGAAATCAGGTCATTAGAGTTTATACCGGGCATGCCAGAAGAAATACTGTAGTCAGGTCTGCCAGCGTACAGGGCATGGGATGTAGGAATATCTTTAACAATAATCTCATACTTTCCTGTCTCATCCAACTCCACTCCGTCTTTCTTTTCAGGCAATGCAAATGCGTATCTATCGCTTGCGATCCTATGTTCTCTTCTGAATGTAAGATAGTCATTACATTCAACGGACTGAGTCGCTTGGTTATTCGCATGATTCTGTATATTCCAGTTCAGAAGAAATAACGCACCATCTTCCCGTATCACATAATCGCCTTTATAAATCTCAACATTATGTTCAACCTTAAAGTTCGTACTCATATCTGAGTTACCGATCTTAGACTTCCAGTCGATAGGAGTCTGCTGCGCTCTGATCCGATATGGTTCTTCCG
>Ga0326512_10001072_pt1 | contig 22092 bp, 18 predicted proteins | sample 1_2617_0518_D_FD_203652 | JGI IMG/M metagenome (GOLD analysis project Ga0326512, IMG submission 203652) | Bovine rumen microbial communities from UC Davis, California, United States - 1_2617_0518 | ecosystem: Host-associated > Mammals > Digestive system > Stomach > Rumen | place: USA... | reverse complement strand
ACTCGAGTGACGGCAAGCGTATGAAGAAAGACAATACCGATCGCCGTCTTTACGATGAACAGTGGGAGATAGCCAAGCACTATCCTTTCGTTGAGAAGGACAGTCAGAAGCGCACCTCGGCCAAGGCTCTCGTCATGACCCATGCCTATTCGAATGTCGTGATGGACAAGATTCAGGAAGCCGTCACCAAAGGCATTGTTGGTAATGAGGACGATGACTGGTGAACGACTGTGGAATCGTAACTACTGTAAGGTGATGGCGGCGAACTTCTCGCTGTTCTTCGCCTTTTATGTGTTGACGCCTCTGTTGCCACTCTACCTCAAGGACCATTTCGGAGCTACTAAAGATGTCATCGGCCTGGTACTCTCGGGCTATACCGTTACGGCTTTGGTGATGCGTCCGTTCAGTGGTTTTTTGGTTGATTCGTTCCCCCGCAAGACGGTGTTGATGGTCAGCTTCGCAGCGTTCTCCATCTTCTTTGCTGGCTATCTGGCAGCATCCTCGCTGTTGCTTTTTACTATTGTACGTACGCTACACGGTGGACCATTTGGTGCGCTGACCGTGGCCAATTCGACGGTAGCCATTGATGTGCTGCCTTCTTCACGACGGACGGAAGGCATCGGTTATTACGGCTTGTCTAATAATCTGGCTATGGCCATAGCACCTACTGTAGGCATTTTTATCTATCGCTATACGCACAGTTTTGAACTGTTATTTTGGATTGCTTTGATTGTGGCTTGTGCGGGAATGGCGGTAGATGGGACGGTTAGAAGTGAGAAGGGTAGATTGAGAAGTGAGAAGTTGAATTGTTCACTTTCATTGGACCGCTTCTTCCTTGTCCGTGGCTGGCTGCTTGGTGTCAACATGGTGGCGTTTGGCTTTTGTTTTGGCGTGCTGAGCAATTATCTGGCCATCTATGGCAAGGAGCAGATGGGCATAACCGGTGGTACAGGCACTTACTTCATGCTTTGTTCCGTGGGCCTGATTCTCTCGCGATTGCAGGGTGGCAAGGCACTCAGACAAGGTCGGGTGACGCATAATGCAGCCGAGGGCATGGTTATCTCCCTTGTCGGTTATACCTTATTTATTATGATGCCAAACATGGTGGGTTATTATGCTTCTGCCCTGCTCATTGGTTTGGGCAACGGCCACATGTGGCCTGCGTTCCAGAATATGACCATCAATGTGGCTACCAACAACCAGCGCGGCACGGCCAACTCCACCATCCTTGTCTCCTGGGACGTAGGTATGGGTTTAGGCATCCTTTTTGGCGGTATCATTGCCGAGCATTTCGGTTACGGTGCTGCTTTCTGGACGGTAGCAGCCGTCAATGCTATCGGTGTGATGCTGTTCTTTACAGCCACTCGCCGCTTTTTCCTTGAACGCAATCTCAATCATACGGTCCGTTAACTGAAGGATAGCATTGGTAAAATCATTCTTTCTTTTCAGCGATGGGGATTATGGTACATTCCACGTCTTCTTTGTTCGTGGAGTAGCCAACATATAACTTTCCTTGCCAGACAAAGGCTTTAGGATAACTGTAGCCCAGTGTCTTGTACCGTCCTTCATATCGGCGTATAGGCAGGTCATCGGCATTGCCGCTGCGCAAGAGCAAGGCCTGGTTGAAGATTGTGCCGTCGTGACTGAGTTGTAGTACAAGAGGCCAACGGCGCTTGTCGTTGGCAGGACAGCTGACCATGAACGACGTACCGTCAGGCAGATTGCCGGCGCATTGTTTCGTGCGGCCATCGGGAAGGTTTGTCAGCTGCGGCTTGGTCCAGGTCTCACCTCTGTCTTTGCTGAGAGCAGCCATTTTGCGGAAGGAACTGCTCTGGTCGCGGAACATCATGACGATGGTGCCGTCAGGTTTCATATACTGGCTTGGTTCCAGTTCCCGTGACTGCTTGCCGTTGTCATCAGCTTCAAATAGTCCTCGTTGCCAGCCTCCTCTCCCTGTCGGGTCGTCGGTATAGACAGGGCAGACGTGCAGACCTGGCATAAAGTGGACTGCTCCGACGAGGCGGCCGTCGGGCAGTCGGCGGGGATCTTGCTCCAGCACCCCGTCCATTTTGCTACCGTCAATCATTCTTACGGGAGCCATCTTGCTCCAATTCATACCGTCTGTACTGGTGATGTAGCAAGTATGGCCTCCTCTGGGCTCCAATCCCTTCTCCCATGTGTCGATAAATGCCGTCAGCGTATCACCTACGACGAGCCATCCTCCCGATGTGCAGTAATAGTTATCCGTCGGAACAGCCAGTTGCATGGGAGTGCTCCATGTCATTCCCCCGTCATTACTGCTACTGTAGGCCACCCAGGTGTCATCGCTGTCTTCATCCCTTGGTGAACTCTGCCACATGCAATAGAGTTTACCCTTGAAGGCTGTCATCACTACACCGTTGGCATAGTGGTCCGTATGATCACTGGCTTTGAATACAGTACGAGTCACTGTGCCCTCAGTTCTACTCAGTCCCAAATCCGTATGTCGTAAGGTGTCTATCACCCCATCTGCCAGGCACGGGATACGGTCGGCACTTTCCTGTGCTGATAATGTCCATGGCAACCAGCAGGCAGAACAAAGGAGTGTCCATGACACAGTTGTCAGTAGTTTTCTGTAGTTTGTCCTTCTCATCGGTCGTTTGGTAGTTTGTTGCGGTGCAAAATTAAGATTTTTTGTTGAAATGGCAAAGATAATCGTCGTGTTATTATCCGAATAATGTTAAAACAGCCTTTGCTCCTTACTTTATGAGTGTATTATTTGGCTATTGTCGGCTAATTGACTACCTTTGTGGCAGAAAGGAGCACAGAGGTAATAACTTGTCAATAAAACTGTAAGATATATGAAAAAACTACTACTAATGGCTGCCCTGATTACCATCGGTAGCATGGGCGCACAGGCACAAACCAAGTCGTGGACGGCTGACAACGGCAACGGCACGTTTACTAACCCGCTGTTCTACGATGAGTTCTCCGATCCGGACATCATCCGCGTGGGCGATGACTACTATCTGGCCGGCACCACCATGCACGCTGTGCCCGGACTGGTCATCCTGCACTCGAAGGATCTGGTCAACTGGGAAAACATTTCCTACTGCTTCGATCGTTTCGACTTCGACGACCCGGCCTTCTCGCTGAAGGACGGCAAGGAGATTTATGGCCAGGGCATCTGGGCTCCTGCCATCCGTTATGTCCGCTCGGTCGAAGACAGCTTGCAAGGCAAGAGCGGTCAGTTCTACGTCTTTTCCAATGTCAACGGAAAGGGCCTGCAATGCTATACGGCAAAGGACATCCGCGGGCCGTGGAAGCACCATAACATGAAAGGTAACATCTACGACCTTGCCGTGCTCTTCGACGATGACGGCAAGATTTACGCCATCCATAAGTACGGCGAGGTACACTGCACGGAGCTGAAGCCCGACATGAGCGGTCCTGTAGAGGGTACCGACCGCGTCATTATTCCTGAGGGTAATGGCATTGGTGAGGGACACCACATGTATAAGATTAACGGCATGTATTACCTCATCTCTACCGACTATTCGCCCAATGGCCGTACTCTCTGCTCGCGTTCGAAGAGCATCTGGGGCCCTTATGAGACACGTGTCATCACAGCCGACGAGACCTATGGCTATCACGCTGCCTCGCTGACTCAGGTGCCGCGTGGCACGAAGCCCCGCATAGGTACAGACGGCACGAAGTTTGCCCTCGGCCCTGTTGACAAGGACGCTACGGCCTGTACTAATGCCCATCAGGGTGGTATCGTACAGGCTAAGAACGGCACGTGGTGGGCGCTGCTCATGCAGGACTTCCACTCCATAGGCCGCACTGTCTGCCTGATGCCGATAACGTGGGTGGACGGCTGGCCGATGATAGGCCTGAAGGGCAACCTGGGCCGTGCGCCCCGCACCTGGTATAAGCCCGATACGGTACTTGGCTGCTACGGCATTGATGAGGAGGCACAGCCCATGCGTTCGCCCTATGAGCGCAACGAGGATTTCAATGGAAAGACATTAGGCCGCGTGTGGCAGTGGAACCACAATCCCGATGAAAAGATGTGGAGCCTGAAGGGTGGCCGTCTGCGTATCCAATCGGCACCTGCTGACCAGCTGATGTGGGCGCGTAATACGCTCACGCAGCGTGTCATCGGTCCTAAGTCCGTAGCTACCGTCGAGCTGTTTGTCAAGGGTATGAAGGATGGTGATGTCTGTGGCTTGGGCAATATCAACGTCCCTTGCTCATGGGTGGGCATCGTGAAGCAGGGCAAGAGCCTCACCCTGCGCTGCTTTGAACAGCTGACCAACGACACCGTCAACGTTCCCGTTGGTTTACCCAACGGGAAAATCTGGCTCCGCATGACTGGTGACTACGACAACGACCAGGCGCAATACGCCTACTCTACTGACGGCGTGAGGTTCCAGACCATCGGCCGCATGATGCCGCTCAGCTACCAGCTCCTCACCTTCCAGGGCTCACGCCACGCCCTCTTTGCCTTTAATAGGAATGGGGTAAAGGGCGGCTATGCCGAGTTCGACAATTTCACGGTTGACGAGCCTTGTGCCGACCGTAGCGGGAACATACCCTATGGCAAGACCATTCGCATTATCAACAAGGCCACAGGCCGTCCTGCTATTGCCCTGAAACATGGCGTGCTTTACGACACTCATCCTGATGACAATAGCCAGCTGACGCAGTTCCGCGTCATCGATTGCGGTCAAGGTAGGGTAGCCTTGCAGTGTGCCGACGGCCGCTTCGTCAAGGTCTATGGTGACGGTTTGCCTGGTGATGTCCGCTTTATTGACAAGATAGACTTGTCAACACTCAAGACTACCGATGAGGTGAACAGCACGCAGTTCCTGTGGCAGGACTTCCTCGACCACGACTTCATGTTGCTCTCGCTGCAGAACCACCGCTATCTGGGCAAGAGTCCCACCACCGGCAGTCCTTATTCTATGGACTATGCTGGTCCTGACCCAGCCCGTCGCAACGGCTCGGTGTTGATGTGGGAAGAAGTGAAGTGAAGAAAGAAAAAAAAGCTGCTCAAATCTGGGCAGCTTTTTTATAATAGCTTAATGCCGCACCGATGGCGGTGCAGTACTGAGAATACTTTGGGATGTGGTAGCGGATGTTGTAGAGTTTCTCTAATGGTGGGAAAACATCCTTGCACTGGGGCAGCAGCGTCAGGTTGCCGATGAGCACGAAGTCGTGGATGTCGGAACCGCGACTCGACAGCCAGGCGGCCGAACCGATGGTCTGCAGCACCATCGAGATGATGCCTGCGGCAATATCCTCTTTGGCAGCATCGCTCTGAGCCTTGGCCAGGATACTGGCCGTAGCTTCCATGGGCAGTCCTGGCAGCGGTTCGGCAGAGATATCGCCGATGCGGAGGTTCATCTTGCTGATGTCGCCCTGCATGGCCAGTGCCGAGACAGCTTTGATATCGCTGGTGTTCAGCAACATCCGTGACAGTCCGGCAAGTGTGCCACCGCCTATGCCGATACCGCCGATGTGGCGCATCTCGTTGCCGTTGCACATGACGAAACTGGTACCGGTTCCCATTGATACGACGATGGTGTGGTCAAGTTTCGATTCGTAGCGGGCACCAAGACCGTCGGCATAGAACTCCTCAACCTTCTGTGTCGGCAGACCGTAAACAGGCCCTTTGATATAGGCCGAGCCGACACCTGTCAGCATCACCTGTTCCACGTCCTCAAGCTGGATGTCGTTGTCGTGCAAATACTTACCGAATGCACCATAGAGCGACGTGATGGGGTCGGCGGCGTTGATGCGTGTCGGTGCTTTTACATGGCCGTCCTTCAGTCCCACAATCTTCGTGGTTGATATACCCACGTCTATTCCAATGATTATTCCCATAGTTACTTATCACTTGTCCTTGTTTTCAAACTTCTGAATCTTTTCCATATAATACTGGCGCAGGTCTTGCCAGCGGTAGTAAGGCCACTGGTCGGTCTTGGCGGGAAGTGACATCTCGCGCTCGTTGAGCAGAGCCTTCACCAAGATGTCGCCGCTCTTGCCTTTCTTGGGTCGGTAGAAGATGAGTTGCACGTTACATGCCATCGGGAAGATACGGTAGTTGCGCCACACGTGGTCCAGTGTGTCAAGGTTCTCTACCTGGGCACCGCAGTTGCCCAACTCCAAGAGGCATGCTAAAGGCATGACACACACCTCATGACCGAAGCGCAGTGTTGCCTGGGGAAGGGTGGAGGGCTGAGGGTGGAGGGCGGAGGGCGTGGGTACGATGGTGTCGGCAGTCTCAATGATGTTCTTCAGCAGGTTCAGTTGGCTGAATGGCATGATGCTGCCCGTCTGTGGGGCTGCACCGTAGTCCAGGTACCAGCCCACGTTGCGTATGCGCCACTGGTCGTAGATTTCCTCGTCGGTGAACAGTGAGTACAGCTCGATGTCCGTATCGTGGCTCTGCATGTTGGCAGCCACCTCGAAGAGCTGTCGCATCAGTGAGCTGGCACGGACGTTGTCATAGACATAGTCCTGGTCGTTGAACAGCACCTTCATCAGGCGTTGGGGGTGGTTGTATTTCCTCTCGTATTCACTCCTGGCGCTACGGCCGTTACGGCTGGCCTGGCGCAGACGGTCGCTCCAGCCCTGGTTGAGGTAGTACTGCAGCGACTCGCTGACGTCGTTGTGGATACGTGCAGTAGGGTTGGCAGCGGCTAACTCCTCGCATTCTGCCTCCATTGACAGGATGCAGCGTATGACCACCGTAGAACGGGCGTCAATGGGTACGTTCTTCGTCTTGAAGATTTCAGGAAAGTTCTTGGCCATGCGGCTGCCGATGCCGTGGTGCTGGCGCTCGCCGACGGTTGTCAGCTCACCTAAGCGTTTGACGGTGGTGGGGTAGAAGTCCTCCAGTTTCTTGAGCACGGCCTTGCCCTCAGCAGTCAGTTTGCCGGCACTGTTGGCTTCGCGCAGGGTGTTGAGCGGGTTGGTGTAATCACCTTCGCCGATGAGCCACCGGGAGCCGTGGCGGCCGTAGTGGCTCATATAGAACGGCTCATAGCCTTTGGGAGCCGGTGTCAGCGGCGTGGTCGTGAGCTGATGGTCGTAGTCCAGGTAGTTGGAGCCCGAGAGGTAGATGTTCTCCTTGATCTCTTCGCGGGCTGTCTGTGCTGTAGCGCCGAGTGTGGCGCAGAGCAGCATGATGGTTGTTGTCGTTGCTTTCATCATATTGATTCTGATGTGTTTGGATGAAAAAAGCGCAGCAGCCTGAACCAGTGTCAGTGGCTGTTGCGCTTTTCAGGCGGGTCTTACAGGCCCAGTTTCTTGCGGATGTCAGCCGGGATGGCTTTCTTGTTGATCAGGAAGTCCATGGTGTTGGCGGCAATGAAGGTCTTGGTCATGTACCAGGTGCCCTTGAACTCGCCTGTCTCACCCCATGAGTTCTTCACCATGTAATACTCCTTGCCGTTCTGGTCCTTGGCCGTGCCGTAGATAAGCATGCCGTGGTCGTCGGTCAGCTCCCAGTTGTCGAAACGCTCCTGGCGCATTTCCTGGGTGGCCACTACTTCAGGAACGGTACAGCCTAAGGAGTCGATGATGTTCTTTTTCTTCTCGGCAGTCAACTTCAGCCACTTGGCCATATCGCTGCCAGCGAGGCTTTCAGTCTTCTTGGTATCGATGGCGTAGGCCAGTCCCTGGCGGGTGAAACCAGGCTCAGAGACGTCACCGCCCCAGGCGATGGTGTAACCCTCGTTGACGGCATTGTCGATGACCTGCATCATCTCGTCCATGGGCAGGTTGTACGACAGTGGGAAACGCCAGTTGTCCTGCACCTCGACGGCAAAGGCCGTGTAGAAGGGGTGGTGGGTGTAGCTGGTGATGGAGACATAGTCATTGAGGTCAATGCCCAACGACTTGACAAACGACTTCGGCGTATATTCCTTGCCCTCGTACTGGAACTTCTCGGGGCATTTGCCGAGATAGGCGTCAAGGATACCCTGCAGTCCAACTTTCCACTGATTGCTGATTTTCTTGGCATCACTTTTGGCGATGGCAGCCACGTAAGGCTCCAGCAGCGAGAAGAACTCGTTGAAGTTGTTCAGGGAGTCACCATAGAGCGAGCCGGGGAAAGGCATGGCATCCTCAGGGCAGATGCCGTGGGTCTTCAGTGTAGCTAACACGTCCTCTGCCGAACCGCCCTGTGCAAACTGGCAGTCGCCATGATAGCGTACAACCTGGATGGCGCGCTCCATATAGGTCTTGTTGGCAACGAATGACTCGCAGAGGTCGTAGGTCTTGCCTGTAGCTTTCAGGATTTCAGCCTCGAAGAACGATATGGTAGAGTAGTCCCAGCAGGTGCCTGAACGGTTCTGGTCCTTGACTGAGGTGATGGGATTTTCCTTGATAACGGTGAACACAGGCTTGTTCTTATCCTTGGCTGATACCTTCTTCTTGGCAGCCCCTGCACTGACGGCTACCATGGCCATGAGTGCAAATGTAAAAAGTTTCTTCATAGTTGTTATATTATTTGTTATTAGTCATAAATTCTTCCAGCTCCGTGGGGTGGTAGGGTATGCGCTTTGAGCCGAGGAAGCGGCATCCGTCTGCCGTAATCAGCAGGTCGTCCTCAATGCGGATACCGCCGAAATCCTTGTAGGTCTCTATCTTGTCGAAACAGAGGAACTCCTTGCAGTGCCCCTCCTTGCGCCACAAGTCGATGAGATGCGGAATGAAGTATATGCCCGGCTCGTCGGTCACTACGAAGCCCGGTTCCAGGCGCCGGCCCATGCGCAGGCAGTTGGTACCGAACTGCTCCAGATTGGGACGTGTCTCGTCATCGAAACCGACGTGGATTTGTCCCAGTCCCTCCATGTCGTGAACGTCCATGCCCATCATGTGGCCGAGGCCGTGGGGCAGGAACATGGCGTGGGCACCGGCACGTACAGCCTCCTCGGTGTCGCCTTTCATCAGTCCTAACTCCTTCAGCCGGTCGGTCATCAGACGGCAGACGGCGAAGTGGACGTCTTGGTATTTGACACCGGGTTTGGCAACCTCGAGCACGTAGTCGTGGCAGGCCTCGACGATACTGTAGATTTCCAGCTGGCGCTGTGTGAACTTACCGTTGACAGGCATGGTGCGTGTATGGTCAGAACAGTAGTCGTTCAGTTCGCAGCCGGCATCACAGAGCACCAGTCGCCCGTCTTCCAGCTGAGCGTCAGAGGGAGAGCCGTGCATAATCTCGCCATGCTGCGAGAAAATGGTGCCGAAGCTGTTGCCCTGAGCCAGCGAGCGGGCTATGCCATCGACTTGTCCGCCAACGAAGCGTTCTGTCACGCCAGGACGGATGAGCAGCTGTGCCGTGGTGTGCATGACGTAGCCCACGTCGCAGGCAGCCTCGATATAGGCAATCTCCTCAGCGCTCTTCGTAGCACGCATTTTCACGACGGCCTTGATGAGGGGTAGTGAAGCCTCCTCTTTCTGCTTCGAGGGGTGGATGCCTAAGAGGTCCATGATTTGGATCTTCGTGTCGTGGCGGTAGGGCGGCAGGAAGTGAATCTTCCGCTTGGCTGCGACGGGGTCGCAGCATAGCTGGCGGAGCTGCGACATCGGGGCAGTTTTCGTGATGCCCACTTCTGCGGCCAGGTCGGCCACACTGGGTACGAAGCCCATCCAGACGATGTCCTCAATGTCGATGTCATCGCCTATGAGCCATTCCTCGTCGTTATCAATGTCGATGACTCCCACCAGTCCGTCACGGTGCTGTCCGAAGAAATACAGGAATGCAGAGTCCTGACGGAACGGCGTATAGCCGTTGGCAGGATAGTTGGCAGGCGAATCGTTATTGCCGAAGAGCACGATGACGCCTTCGCCGACCAGGCGTTTCTGTTCGGCACGTCGCCGAACGTAAGTATCCTTGCTGAACATATAGTCTTGTTAACTATGAAATACTGTCAATAACCGCGCTGATATCGCTGAAGATGCGGTCCAGGTCGCCTAAACCGTCAATGTGGTGGTGAATACCCTCCTGCTTGTACCACTCGATAAGGGGTTGTGTCTGTGAGTGGTAAACCACGAGACGCTTCTTGATGGTCTCCTCGTTGTCATCGGCACGTCCGCTCTGCTGGCCGCGCAGCAGGAGGCGCTTCATCAGCTCGTCCTCGGGCACGTCAAGTTCCAGCATGGCTGCTACCTGATGGCCGCGTTCGCCGAGCATAGCCTTCAAGGCCTCTGCCTGGGGAATGGTTCGCGGGAAACCGTCGAAGATGACACCGGCGTGCTCTTTACCGAAACTGTCATAGACTGAGGCGAGTATGCTCACCATCAGTTCGTCGGGAATCAGTTGTCCCTGGTCAATATACTGCTGGGCTGTCTTACCCAGTTCTGAACCTTTCTTGATTTCCGCCCGCAAAACGTCGCCGGTCGAGATGTGGTTCAGTCCGTACTTCTCAATGAGCTTGTCGCTCTGGGTACCTTTCCCGGAACCGGGGGCACCGAAAATTACTATATTTTTCATTTAACTAATGTATATAAGTCTTTTAGTCCGCGTCCTTGCTGGTCGTAGTCCAATCCGTAACCCAGGATGAAGTCATTGGGTATGGTGAATGCCACATAGTCAAGCTTCAGGTCTTCCTTCAGCTTCTCGGGCTTGAAAAACAAGGAGCAGATGTGTACAGAGGCAGGATTGCGCGTGCCTATCTGCTCCATCATGCGCTTGATGGTCAGGCCGCTCTCGACGATGTCTTCGACGATGATGACGGTGCGGCCGCTCAGGTTCTCGTTGATGCCGATTACCTCATGGATTGTCCCTGTTGACGTGGTTCCCTGATACGAAGCCAGCTTGACGAACGATATTTCGCACGGGATGGTCATCTCGCGCATCAGGTCGGCGGCAAAGATAAACGCGCCGTTCAGCACGGCGAGGAACAGCGGGTTGCGACCCTCCATGTCGTGGCTTATCTGCTGGGCCACCTCTTTCACACGCTGCTTGATCACAGCCTCAGTCATCGACGTCTCGAACGTCTTGTCCTTGATAGTTATTCTGCTCATAATGCTTTTCTTGATTTGGGTGCAAAGATACGCAATTATTTCCAAACTACCAAATGATAACGGAACTAATGCTTCCTGCGATACTGCCAAATCTCGATGGAGTTGATAATGTTCTGCCAGAGGATGTAGCAGCCCGGTCCCACCGAACTGAGCGGGTTCAGATAGGTGCTGGAAAGCCAGATGGCGAAAGCTGTGTTCTTCTGGCCCAGAGCCTGGCCCGACTCCTGGGTGTGGCCGAAGAAATGGCCTGTGAAGCGGCCTACGGCAAACTGTACGATGCACACCATCAGTCCCAGCAGGGCGATGGCCAGTAGCAAGGTGACGGTAGTATCGGCATGCACGATGTTGCGGACGGTGGTGCCCGTGACTATCATCAGCGAGCAGGCCCACAGGTAGTAGCTCAGGTCGCGTACGGAGATAATCCGGCGGTGGAGCCGTTTCAGGTAGTGCTTGACGATGTAGGCCAGCAGCATGGGTACCAGCAGCACGACGACGACCTCATAGAGTATTTTGGAGAAAGCTGCCAGGAATGTGATGTCGGCCGCTTTCTCAATCATCGGGAAGCAGACGGGTGCCATCAGGGCCGTCATGAAGTTCGACAGGAATGTGTAGGTGGTCATCTGCTCCAACGAGCCGCCTAACTTCTGGGTTACTACGGCAGCTGCCGTGGCACATGGCGAGATGATGCACATGAGGATGGCTTCCATCAGCACAAGTGAGTTGCCCGTCAGTCGGAACCCTACCATCAGCGCCATCAGGACGCCGATGAACAGCAGTTGGAAGACCCCTACCCAGAAGTGCCATGCTACGGGTCGCAGCTGGTGGAAATCGACCTTGCAGAACGTGACGAACAGCACCAAGAACATGAACAGCGGCAGGATGGCTGCAAAGAATGGTGCCATGGCCGTTCCTGCTGCATCGAGTTGGGGCGTGAAGGCGAACAGCAGGTAAGCCACAGCTCCCGTACCCATGGCCACGGGTAGCGTCCAGTCCTTCAGAAATCGTACGATGTCCTTTCTTCGCATACCGTATAGATATAGTTGCGCTCTAAACGTTCCACGGTGGTGAATGTCAGCCCTGTTGCCGGCAGCACCGTTTTCATGTTGTCTGTGATGCCCCTGCCCGTCAGTTTCAGCGCCGCTTCCTTCATCGTCCACAGACGTATGAAGGCTGCATCGGGGCGCCCGGCAGCGGCAATGGTCCTCAGCTCGTCGTCATTCATCGTGTAGCGGGCCAGACTGTCTTTGTACTCACGGACGGACTCGACGTCAATGCCCACAGGACGGTTGCTGACGGCACAGGCCACCGCCTCGCGGCAATGGCTCAGGTTGAAGTGTATCTCTGGATGGCCGACGATGGCGGGCTTGCCGTGCTCACCGTACTCAAACAGGGGATTCTCCGTGATGCCGTACTCCTGACGGAGTGCCTTCTTGAGCAGCAGGTATGCCAGCACGCACGTCCGCTGTCCCAGTTCGTATCTGAAGCGGAGGGCCTGTTCGCGCCGCTGCTCGCTGATGTCGGCAAGTGCTGTTTTCAGGTCGAAGTTGCTGATGTGTTCGTCGATATACACCATAATCGAGGTGCAAAGATAAGTTTTTTTAAGGAGTGAAAGGAGTGAAAGGAGTTAAAAGGAGTTAAAGGGCAATAGAATTCCCACGAAAATCACTATCTTTGCGAAGTGAAAATCATTTTAACCAATTGCTAAAAACTTATCGTTTATGGATTACAAGATTATTGACATCGAGGGCGTCGGCGAGGTTTATGCCGAGAAGCTCATCAGTGCTGGTATCAACAAGGCCAGCGAGTTGTTGGAGAAGTGTGCTGCGCCCAAGGGCCGTAAGGAACTGGCCGAGCAGACGGGCATTTCAGAGAAGCTCATACTGAAGTGGGCCAACCACACCGACCTGTACCGCATCAGCGGCGTAGGCCCGCAGTTTGCCGAACTGCTGGAGAAGGCTGGCGTTGACACCGTCAAGGAGTTCCGTCACCGTGTGCCCGAGAACCTGCAGCCCAAGCTGGTGGAAATCAATGAGCAGTTCCACATCTGCGGCCGTGTGCCTGCTGTCAGCGAGGTGCAGAAGATGGTCGATCAGGCCAAGGAACTGGAGCCGAAGATGACGTATTAAGCTGGAGCCGAAGATGGCGTATTAAGCTGGAGCCGAAGATGGCGTATTAAGCCGACAACCGACAAGAAGAGGGCGCTTCCGTGAAAGAAAGCGCCCTCTTTTTTTGTCGGGTGAATGGGCAGGGTGGGCAATTTGGGCTGGCCTGCCCATATTGCCCATTCAGCCCATCTGATTACTTCACCAGCACCTTGTGGGCCTTGCCATCGATGACTACGATGTTCAGGCCACGCTGCATGCGTCCGGTCTTCACACCACTGATGGTGTAGATGCCGTCAGCCTGCTTCTGGCTGTTGCCAACGGTGACAATGCCGGCAGCTATCGGGCCATCCCAACCGGTGTTGTCGCCCTTGCTCATCTGGGTCAGCGTCCATCCGCCTACAGAGTACCAGTTGCCGCCGAACACCTTTTCGGTCTTCAGGGCCTCGCTGCCTGCTGCGGTACCGATGAGCAGCTGGTGGTCGGTCACCTGGATGCCGTTGATCTCCATGTGCTTCCAGCCGCGACCCATAGGCTCGCCCTCGACGAGGTTGGTGTTGTAGATGTTGTACTGCTCGTCAGTATAGGTGCCTGCCTCGTAGGCCTCCTTGGCTTCCTCCCAGATGGGACCGTGGCTGTCGGAAGCCACCACGGTGGTGTCCTCGCCGGCCTCTGTCAGCGTCTGGTAGTAGTGCAGGGGAATCTCGACGTAGGTCGTGTCGGCTGCCGGTGCATAGAGCACGTAGGCACCCTCGGCCGGTGTGCGGGCATAGACGCCCACGTTGTATGTGCCGTTGGGCAGTCCGGTGATGAGCTGTGTGGCGATAAATCCGCTCAGTCCGCTGCCGTTGTAGGTGTCGAAGTAGCGTGTGTTCGAACCGTCCAGCCACTGTCCGCTCTTCTCGCCGTTGCCGTCGCCGTTACCCATGACGAACGTCCAGCCGTCAACGGCCTCTGCGTTCGGGTTCTGGATGTAAGCGGTGTAGTCGGTAGCGTTGGGGTTGTCGTAGATGTCCTGCTTCTGGGCCAGGGCGACGATGGCGTTCAGGGCCTTGACAAACTCGTCAACGGTGGCCTTGTCCTTCATCTCGCTGGTGAGGGCAGTCTTCTGCTCGGCCATGAGTGCCTCGATGGCGGCCTTGGCCTTGTCGCTGGTCGTCAGTGCGGTCTCTGCGGCACTGTTATACACCGGTGTGTAGGTGTTCAGGTAGTTCTTCAGCAGGTCAACCTGTGCGTCGAAGTACTTATAGGAAGCGGTGTCGTTCTTCACCCAGTTCATCACGTAGTCGTAGGCGTACTCCACAATGGCCTCGGCAAAGCCGTAGCCCTCGCCGCCGTTCTTGCTCAGCGTGTACATGACGGTAGGCAGGGTCTTGCCTTCTATGGTGCCGTCCTCGGGCAAGTACTCCTCGTACTTGTCGATGCTCTTCTGGGCTTCGCTCATGGCAGCAGCCAGACCGGTCAGACCCTCGACGTAGTCGGTGTAGGCACCGTACTTGTCGATGGAGTCGTTCAGGGCTTTCTTGTCGCCTGCGAACTTGACGGCCTCGATCAGCTCGTTGGCGGCAGCCACCTTGGCGGCGAGAGCCTCCTTGGCAGCGTCGGCGGGAGCCTCGCCTAAGTAGTAGAGGTGGAAGTTGGTGGCCAGGAACCAGCCGGCTGATGCGTTGCCGTCACCTGTTCCCTGTGCGCCGATGGTGAGCTTGCCGTCAACGACGAGCACCTTCTCCTCGGCCGTCATGGCGACGGTCTCCCACTCGTTGTAGTCCCAGCCTTCAGCCTCGAGTGCCTTCTCCGAGACTTTCTTCTCGGCTACGCTCTGTGCAAAGACGCGCTGCGTGCCGTTGGTATAGCCGCTCTGGGTGATGAGGTCGGCCGAAACCGTGTAGTAGCCGTTGGGCAGACCCTCGATGTCCTGAGCCACGGCGATGGTGGTGGTGAAGTTCGAGTTCCAGGCGTTCCAGCAGCTGCGGTCGCACTGGAAGTTCAGGCGCTGGTCGCCGCCGCTGGCACCGGAAACGTACCATCCCGTGCTGTTGAGGTCAGGGCTGGATGCGCTGCCTAAGACGTAGCGGTCGCTACCGTCTTCCTCGTTATAGCGCAGTGGGTACTCCCAGACACCGTCTTTCAGTTCCGGTTCAGCCTTGGGGTCGATGAACCAGGGGTGCTGGATGAAGAATGTGTAGTCGGCAGGGCTGTCCACGCTGGCCTTCTGGCTCAGATAGTAAGCCTTGATGGCGGCTTCACCCTCTTCGACGGCTCCTAAGATCTGTGCCACGATATCGACACCCTCTTCGGCACCGTTCTCCTTGTAGCCCAGAATTCGCTGATAGGCTGCCTCCAGCTCGGCCTTGCCGGCGTAGTCGGTTGTCTGCAGCAGCTTGTCCATCTTGGTCAGGATGGCGTTGATGTTGGCCATTTCGTCGATGGCCTGCTGGAACTGCTCCATACGGGCTTTCACCGTCTTGATGCCTTCCTCCATCTCCTCCTGGGTGGTGAGCATGGTCATGTCTTCAATCTCCCAGGTGTAGTCGCTGATAACATCAGCCAGGCCGTTGAACTTCTCGGAACTGGCCAGGCCCGACATCTCGCTGCACTGTGCATTGAAGTCCTGCAGGTCGCTCTTCAGCAGGGCAATGGGGTCGGCATCGCCGATGCGGTAGAGCTTGATGCCGTCGATGCAGAGGAACGGGTTGCTGCCCGAACCGCCTGACGACTCGAAGCCGAACTGCATGGTGAACTCCGACGTCGGGGTGAACTCGATGGTGTGCAGCGTCCATTCGGTGTCGCTGAATCCGGTCTCGTCCTCCCAGGTGTCCTTGCGGCAGACCACCTTCGTGAGGTTCTTGCCGTTCTTACCGTTGGGGTTGTTGTTGATGGCCCAGTACTCCAGTCTGTACTGTGCACAGGGCAGCTTCACCACCTGCTTATAGACGGCCTTGCCGCCCCATCCGGCACGCAGATAAACGAAACCAATGTTGTCATCACCATTATCCGCATCGGGTTTTGATGGGGCAGTCAAGAAAGTATCGCCATTATCTGCAACAGGAATGGCTTGCGTGCCTATAGAGTAGGGAATAGAACCAAAGTACACCCATTCACATTTTGGGTATTCCTGATTAGTCTCTATTGTCCAACCGTTTATACGGCCAATAAAACCATTAACAGCCTTTTCCCAAAGACCATCTGCCCTTGGTCTTCCATCACAAGTTCCATCGGGATGAGCATAAAGAGTACTGTCTTCTGCTTCCCAAGCATAACTGCGTCCTATTTTAACTGAGTTTTTGACGATGGGTTTCAACGCTCCGTCTGCCTGGAACGTCAGGTCCTCGTCGAATCCTGCATTCTGGATGTACTTCGTCACATCCTCTTCCTGAGCTAACGATGCCATTGACACCATTGCGCCCATTACAAATAGTAGTAATCTCTTCATGTTAAAAAAAATTAGTAAAGTTAGTAAATAATTGATTGTTGTCTTATGCTTTGGCTGCAAAGATAGTTATTTTTTCCGTTCCTCACAAGTTTTTTACCCGCTTTTTTGCCATGCTCCCTAAAAAAAACGCCCCGACGCTGCCAGCGTCGGGGGCTTGTCTGATTTGTCAGTAGATATCAGTCTGTAGCTAATGCGTCTCTTAGCGCGGCAGGTTGAATGCCACGGTCATCTCCTTCATCTGCTCGTCGCTCATGCCCTCAGGCTCAAAACCCATGCACTTGGCGTCGATGTAGATTTTGGCACTCTTCGACAAGACGTCTATCTGGTCGAAGGCGTCCATCACGTCCTTGCCCTTGGCGAAGACGCCGTGCTTCTCCCACATCACCACGTCGTACTCCTCCAGCTCGCGGAGCGTGGCGTCGGCCAGCTCGTTGCTTCCGGGCAGTGTGTAGGGCACTATGCCCAGGCCTAACGGGCAGAAGGCTTTCGTTTCGGGTATCATCGACCAGAGGATGCGTGTCAGCACGTCCTTGCCCAGGAACTCGCGCTTGTGGCTCATGGCCACCAGTTCTATGGGGTGGGTGTGGACGGTGGCCTTGTAGCCGCTGCCGGTCTCTATCTGGCGGGCGTGGACGGTCAGGTGACTGGGCAGCTCGCTGGTGGGCATCACCGGCTCGTCGGCTATGATGACATACGAGGCGCAGTCGTCGAGTATGCGTATGACGCTGCCGTTCTGCATCGGCCACCGGGCCAGGTCGCGCATGCGCTTGCCTGTGCCTTTGCAATAGAAGTAGCAGCCTTTCAGGGCGGGCAGTGTTACGCCTATCTGTTTCACCTCGCTGATGGCTGGCAACTGGCGTATGTCGTCATCGACGTACTCCGTCACGTTCACCGTGATGTTGCCACCGTTACGCTCTGCCCATCCGTTCTGCCACAGATAGCCTGCGACCTCAGCCACCTTTTCTATTTCCGCCTTCAGTGCCGGGCGGTTTTCCAATATACTTTTCATGTCTTTCGTTTCTTGTTTTTTATTGCGCTGCAAAGATATCCCAATTTCTTGGTATTGGGGTGTGAAATATGATTTTTGCACTATAGATAATGACACATCCTCCTGTGCCTCACAGCGCTTTGGCTATTTGCTCTGCTATCTGCTGCATGCCCTTGACAGAGGGGTGCCCGTTCATCTTGTCAATGGCGCTCAGTTCTATGCACCTGACGCCGTAGTGCTGGCAGATGGCTTTCACGCTCTCGTTGATTTCGGCCCTCAGGCCGTCGTTCAGCAGGAAGTAAATCTCGGTGCCGATATAGCGTTTCGTCATCCATTCCAGCATGCGGGCCATGGCGGGACGGAACTCCCACAGGTTGGCCTTGGCCAGGTTCTCGTACTGGTATTCTCCTATCGGGGAGCCGGCCCAGCTGTCGTTGGTACCGCCGAAGATGAAGATGATGTCGGGATTTCCCAGATTGTCCATGCGGGTGAGGAACGACCGCTTCGAGTAGTCGTTGCCGCTGTAGCCCGTGTAGCTGATGGTTGAGCCGCTGTAGGAGTTGTTGATGCAGAACTTCCAGCCTTTCTTCACTATCAGCTGGTGCCACCAGGTCTGGGTGACGTCAGCCACGTCGGTACGTCCGCGTTCGCCTTGGGCGTAGTACCACATCTCGTTGGTCTCAGGGGTTACAAACCCTTCGAACGTGGAATAGGAGTCTCCGAGTATGGAGACCGACTTTCTCTGTGCGGTGGCTGTGGCACATACCAGGACGACAGCCAGCATGGTCAATACTTTTCTCATGTCAGATTTCCTGTTAGAGCGTTACGCCGTTCTTGAAGATGGATATCTCGCGGTAGTCGTTCTCCTCGTTGCGGGCGGGTTGGCCGCTGGCCACGGCTATCACCTTGTCAATGAACTCTGGCACAAGTTCCTGCATGGTGCGTCCCTCGACGAGCTGTCCGGCAGAGAAGTCCACCCACATGGGCTTGTTCTTGGCCAGCGTGGGGTTGGTGGCTATCTTCATCGTGGGCACGAAGGTGCCGAAGGGTGTGCCGCGGCCTGTGGTGAACAGCACGATATGACAGCCGCACGAGGCCAGGGCCGTGGCTGCCACGAGGTCGTTGCCGGGGGCTGAGAGCAGGTTCAGGCCCTTGTTCTCAAGCCGGTCGCCGTACTCCATGACACCGCTCACAGGCGCCTTGCCGCACTTCTGGGTGCAGCCCAGGGCCTTGTCCTCGAGCGTTGAGATGCCGCCCGCCTTGTTGCCCGGCGAGGGGTTCTCGCCTACGGGCTCGCCGTGTGAGAGGAAGTAGTTCTTGAAGTTGTTGATCATCGAGACCGTCTGCTGGAACAGTTCCTCGGTGCGGCAGCGGTTCATCAGGATGGTCTCGGCACCGAACATCTCGGGCACTTCGGTCAGCACCGAGGTGCCGCCCTGTGCCACGAGCCAGTCGCTGAACTCGCCGACGAGCGGGTTGGCGGTGATGCCGCTGAAACCGTCGCTGCCGCCACACTTCAGGCCTACGCGCAGTTCCGAGACAGGCACCTCCACGCGCTGGTCCTGGCTGGCAGTGGCATACAGTTCACGCAGCAGCTTCATGCCGGCCTCCACCTCGTCGCCCTCTACGCGCTGGGTGACGAGCAGCTTGATGCGGTCCTGGTCATAGTCGCCGAGCATGGCCATGAAGTCCTCGGGCTGGTTGTTCTCGCAGCCCAGGCTCAGCACCAGCACGCCGCCGGCATTGGGGTGCAGGCAGATGTCGCGCAGCACCTTGCGCGTGTTCTCGTGGTCGTCAGAGAGCTGTGAGCAGCCGTAGTTGTGGTGCCAGGCGTAGATGCTGTCAACGCCCTCGCATCCCGTCTCCTTGCGGAGCTCCTTGGCCAGCCGTTCGGCAATGCCGTTGACGCAGCCTACGGTGGGCACAATCCATATCTCGTTGCGCACGCCCACGTCACCGTTCTTGCGGCGATAGCCCTTGAAGGTGCGGTTCTCCTTGGCTATGCTAAGCTCTTCGCTTACAGGCTGGTACGTGTATTCAAGCGTGCCGCTGAGGTTGGTCTTCAGGTTGTTCTCGTTAACCCACTCGCCTGCCTTCAGCGCCTGGCGGGCATGGCCTATGGGGTAGCCGTACTTGATGATGTCCTCGCCCTCGCTGACGTCCTTGATGAGCACTTTGTGACCTGCAGGCGTGTCTTGGCAGAGGGTAATCCGGTTGCCGTCCACCTCAATGATTTCTCCTTTTTTCTTCTCTGTCAGGCAGACCACGACGGAGTCTGCGGGATTGATTTTCAGAAATGTAGTTTGCATAGTTCTTTATTTGTTTTAGTTTGTAATATTATCCTCTGTAAGTACGGCGGTAGAACTCCACGTTCTCGCGTGTCAGCAGCTCGATGGGCATGTAGTTGACGGGGTTCACCTTCTTCTTGAGTACAATGGCCTCGAAGAGCGACTCAATGCAGGAGTAGCCCTGGCGGTAGGCGTGCTGGGCTATGAGGAACGAGATGCTGCCCTCGCGCACGCAAACCTCATTCTTAGGTACCATGTCGTAGCCCATGATCTGGATGTCGCGGCGGTTGGAGTGCAGCAGGAACTCACCTACGAGGTGGGCTTTGGAGTTGAACGTGATGCAGTGGTGTACCAGCGGGTGCTCCTTGAAGAACTGCTCCAGTATCTTGTCGTAGTTCTCGGGCTTCTCGTCCAGCGGCAGGTTCACCTCTATGATCTTGATGTCAGGGAAGTGGTCGCGCATGTAGTGGCGGAAACCCGTCTCGCGGTTCTCCTGCTGCTTGGAGGCGACGTTGCCGTCGCGCATCTGCTTCATCAGCATGATTTCCTTCTCCTTGCCGGCAATGAGCATCAGCATGCGGGCAGCGAAGTAGCCGCTCTGAAAAGAGTCCTGGCCGTAGAACGACAGCGGCCTGAGGTCGGGCATGTAGGAGTCGAGCAGGATGAACGGTATCTGCTGTTCGTGCAGCTGGTCGGTGAACTTGCGGGTCAGCTCCAGCGTGGCCGGTACGACGATGACGCCGTCAGGCTGCTGCTTCATGCAGTCGGCAGAGGCCTTCTCGAAAGTCTTCAGGTCGAAGCGGCGGTAGTAGATGAACTCCACCGAGATGCCGAAGTCGCGACGGTGTTCGCAGGCGGCCACGCATCCCTCCTCGATCTCCTCCCAATAGGCCTCCGACTCATGCTTGGGCAGCAGGCAGTAGAAGGTGTAGGTCTTGTTGTAGGCCAGTGCCGAGGCGTACATGTTGGGCTTGTAGTCCATCTCGGCCAGTGCCTTGTTGACTTTCTCCAGTGCTTTCTTCGATACGTTTGGGCGGTTGTGCAGCACGCGGTCCACTGTTCCGACGCTGACACCCGCCCGTTCCGCAATATCCTTGATCCTGATATTTTCTTTTGCCATGACGTTTTCTTTTTCCTTTCGAGGTTGCAAAGATAGACATTAATTCTGACATGCGCAAGCGAAAAGGGGAAAATGTACGGAAAAGGCTCTTCTACCCGACTGGCTGGGGGGTGGCAACCCGCCGGGTAGAGCCCCTCAACCCGGCGGGTAGAGGGGGTTAACCAGGCGGGTAGAGGGGCTCAACCCGGCGGGTAGGTCAAGGTGCGCTGAGCAACAGGTCGGCCAGGTCGGTGTTTGGTGGGTATTGCTCCAGCAGGTCGGTGACGGTGTAGCTGATGCCGTCGGTCTGCAGCATCGTGTCGCGCCACTTGCGGTAACAGCCGCTGTCGGGGAAGAGCGTGACGCGGCGGCCGCGCAGACAGCCAAGCTTCTCGACCGAGAGTCCGCCGCTGCCGCCAGTGGCCAGCCAGAGCTGGTCGGGATGGCGGGCGGCCATGATGAGGGCGGTCTTCTCGCTCTCGACGATGCAGACGCGGGCCTGGCGGCGCAGCGGCAGCAGGTGCTGGCCGTAGAGACACTGGTAGAGCTGCCAGTCCAGGGGCAGCACTCCCTGACGGATGAGCGGCACGTGCGCCCACCCCTGATAGCCCAGTCGGTGGCCGTCGGGGCCGTACTGCATGATGTGGCCCGAGCGTACGCGGCCTTGCTCGTCAATCTGCCAGAAGATGACGTCGCTCTGGCGGGTGGCGCCGATGAGGTAGTTGTCATAGACGCGCTGCAGCACCTGCTGACTGAGGCCGAGGCGGCGGGCGCAGTCGGTGGTGATCCACTGCCAGAAGGTGCTTCGTGGCGAGTGGCTCCGCACCACCAGCTCCATGGCCAGCGGCTCAAGGGGGCGCGGCGGCGGTGGCGGCGGCAGCCGTTCCCCTCTCTTTGAGGGGAGGGGCAGGGGTTGGGTTTGATGGTCGCGGAAGTAGTCGTGCGGGGTGTAGTGGTAGCCGCAGGAGTGCTGGTGGTCGCACTTGCCCACCTCGTCCGACAGGTACTCAAAGTGGTTATGGGTGTCAACGTATCGTACGAAGCACTTCCTGAGGCCGCAGCTGGGGCAGGTGGTCTTCTGCACCCTCTTCTTCGTCAGTCGGCGGTTCTCCAACTGGTATCGGTAGTCTTTGTCGGTCATTGTCGTTGTGGATGTTTTTTTT
>Ga0326512_10001070_pt1 | contig 22101 bp, 18 predicted proteins | sample 1_2617_0518_D_FD_203652 | JGI IMG/M metagenome (GOLD analysis project Ga0326512, IMG submission 203652) | Bovine rumen microbial communities from UC Davis, California, United States - 1_2617_0518 | ecosystem: Host-associated > Mammals > Digestive system > Stomach > Rumen | place: USA... | reverse complement strand
CCAAGTTCTATGAAGTCTCCGCGAAGCTTTATCAGGCCAACGCTCCGCAGGGCGACCCCTCCGCGGCAGGCTTTGACCCGAACGCGGCAGCCGGTTTCGGCGGCGGCGCAGGCTTCGGCGGTCAGCAGCCCGGCGACGATGCGGCCGATGTTGACTTCACCGACGTTGACTAATGTTTTCTGAGGTTTCTCCGGCCAGGAGAAACACCGATCATCCAATATCAAACAGGTCAAAGGTCCGGATCGACGTCTGGGGACCCTCGCAGAGGGGGTTCGGCTGGCAGACGCGAGACGGAGCCTTTGACATGTTCTACGAAATGAGGGCTTATTTTGGCAGACAAAAGAGATTACTATGAAGTGCTGGGTGTCGACAAAAGCGCCAGCGCCGATGAGATCAAAAAAGCCTACCGGAAACTGGCCAAGAAGTACCACCCGGACCTGAACCCGGACGACAAGGAAGCCGAAGTCCACTTCAAGGAAGTGAACGAGGCTTATGAAGTGCTGTCCGACGACCAGAAGAAGTCCCGGTATGACCGCTTCGGCTTCGCCGGAGTGGACCCGAGCTACGGCGACGGGGCAGGCGGCCCCGGCGGCTTCGGTTTCGACGGTGGAGACTTCGGCGACATCGGAGACATCTTCTCCAGCATTTTCGGTGGCGGCTTCGGCGGCGGTGGCTTCGGCGGCGGTCGCCGCGCAGACCCCAACGCGCCTCGCAGAGGGTCTGACATCAACGCCCGCATGAACATCACCTTTGTGGAAGCGGCCAAGGGCTGTCACAAGAAGGTGCGGACGCCCCGCATCGAGGTCTGTGACGTCTGCCACGGCAGCGGATGCAAGACCGGTCAGCCGGAGACCTGTTCCCAGTGCCACGGCACCGGCCAGGTCACCCAGACCCAGCGCACTGCCTTCGGCATGTTCCAGTCCACGGCGGAATGTCCCACCTGTCACGGCCGGGGCAAGACCATCAAGGACCCCTGCGACCGCTGTGACGGTCTCGGCATGATTCGCCGCACCGTGGAGATCGACGTCGACGTCCCCGCCGGCATCGACAACCACCAGGCGTTCGCGGTCCGCGGACAGGGCAACTTCGGCCCGAACGGCGGCCCCCAGGGCGACCTCTATGTGGAATGTGTCATCGAACCCCACGAGGTCTTTACGAGAGAGGGCTATGACGTCTTCTGTGACGTCGTCGTCACTTACTCCCAGGCCGTCCTCGGCTCCGAGATCTACGTGCCCACCCTTGACGGCAAGGTCAAGTACAACATGCCCGCCGGCACCCAGCCCGGAGCGAAGTTCCGCCTGAGAGGCCGCGGCATCGACCCGACCCACGCCGCCGGCAAGGGCGACCAGTACGTCACGGTCATCGTCGACGTCCCGAAGAAGGTCACCGACCATCAGAAGGAACTCCTTGAAGAGTTCGACAAGGAGTACATCGACAAGCCCGTCAACGACGGCACCGGCGCCACGAACTACAAGGCGTCGAACAAGAAGAAGAAACGTCATTTCTTTGACTGATGTTTTCAGCAAAATAAGAGACCGGCTTTTGCCGGTCTCTATTGCTTTAAACCGTAAAAGCGTGTATAATACCTGTTAACTATGGCGAGACGTACATCGCCAAAACCATTCAGAAACAAGGTGAAGCATTTGCTGATTTTTGAGTATCTGGAACAGAACGCGAAGCTGTATCCGGACGAAGTCGCCCTCGTGGAGATCTCGCCGAAGTTCGACGAGAAGAGCCGTATCACCTGGAAGGATTACTCCCTCGTCCAGCCTGTGCCGGGCAAGGAGTTCCGCCGGGAGATGACCTGGAAGACCTTCGACGAGCGCGCCAACATGTTCGCCAACCTCCTCTTCACCCGGGGCATCCGGAAAGGGGAGAAGGTGGCCATCCTCCTGATGAACTCCATCGAATGGCTGCCCATGTATTTCGGTATCCTCAAGACCGGCGCCATCGCGGTGCCCCTCAACTACCGGTACGACGCGAACGAGATCAAGTACTGCCTCGAGAAGGCGGACTGCTCCATGCTGGTCTTCGGACCGGAGTTCGTCGGCCGTGTCGAGGAGATCGTCGATGACATCCCGGACGTGGAACACCTGTTCTATGTCGGTGAAGACTGCCCGAGCTTTGCGGACAGCGCCGAAGAACTCATCAAATACTGCTCGAAGGAAAAGCCGAACGTCGAGATCACCCTCGATGACAACGCGGCGATTTATTACTCCTCGGGCACGACGGGCTTCCCGAAGGCCATCCTGCATGCCCATCGAAGCCTCGAACACGCGGCCCTGACCGAACAGAACCACCACGGTCAGACCCACGACGACGTCTTCCTCTGCATCCCGCCCCTGTACCATACCGGCGCGAAGATGCACTGGTTCGGCTCTCTGGTCGTCGGCGGCAAAGCGGTCCTCTTAAAGGGCATCCGCCCCGAGTGGATCCTCCGCGCTGTCTCCTCCGAGCGCTGCACCATCGTCTGGCTCCTGGTGCCCTGGGCGCAGGACATCCTCGACGCCATCGATCGCGGCGACATCGACCTTTCGGACCACATCCTCGACCAGTGGCGGCTCATGCACATCGGCGCGCAGCCGGTCCCGCACAGCCTCATCGAACGCTGGATGCAGCGGTTCCCGAACCATCAGTATGACACGAACTACGGCCTGTCTGAGTCCATCGGCCCCGGCTGCATCCACCTCGGCGTCGAGAACATCGACCACGTGGGCGCCATCGGTGTCCCGGGCTACGGCTGGGAAGCGAAGATCTGCGACGGCGACGGCAACGAAATGGGCCCGAACGAAGTCGGCGAGATCCGCGTCAAGGGCCCCGGCGTCATGAAGTGCTACTACAGAGACAAGGCGGCCACCGCCGAGTCCCTGAAAGACGGCTGGCTCTGCACGGGCGATATGGCCTATAAAGACCCCGACGGTTTCATCTACATCGTCGACCGCAAAAAGGACGTCATCATCACCGGCGGTGAGAACCTCTACCCGGTCCAGATCGAAGACTTCCTGCGCAAGCACGACGCCATCAAGGACGTCGCCGTCATCGGCCTTCCGGACGAGCGCCTTGGCGAGATCGCCACGGCCATCATCTCCGTCAAGGAGGACTGCCACCTGAGCGAGCAGGAAGTCAACGACTTCTGCAAAGGCCTGCCCCGGTACAAACGTCCCCGGAAGATCATTTTCGCGGAAGTCCCGCGGAACCCCACCGGCAAGATCGAGAAACCGAAACTTCGCGAACTCTATGCCGGCGCGAACCTCGTCGAACAGCAGACGAAGAAGTAAGCAACCCTAAAAGGAAGGTATATTATGAAGCAGTTGTTACTCGGAAACGAGGCAGTGGCCCGCGGTCTTTACGAAGCCGGCTGCCGTCTGGTCTCCAGTTATCCCGGGACGCCAAGTACCGAGATCACCGAGAACGCCGTCAAGTACAGCGACGACATCTGGTGCGAGTGGGCGCCCAATGAAAAAGTGGCCATGGAGACCGCCATCGGCGCCTCCATCGCCGGCGGACGCGCGTTCTGCGCGCAGAAACACGTCGGCCTGAACGTGGCCGCCGACCCGCTGTTCACCGTCGCCTACACCGGCGTGGGCGGCGGACTGGTCATCGCGGTCGCGGACGACCCCGGCATGTTCTCCTCCCAGAACGAGCAGGACTCCCGCCACTACGCGAAGGCCGCCAAGGTCATGATGCTCGAGCCCTCGGACTCTGCGGAGTGCAAGGACTTCACGAAGCTGGGCTTCGAACTCTCTGAGAAGTTCGACACCCCGGTCATCCTCCGCCTCACGACCCGTGTGGCGCACTCCAGCAGCATCGTGGAACTCGCGGACCGTGACGATGTCCCGGTCAAGGAATACGTCAAGAACATGGCGAAGTACTCCATGCTTCCGGCCAACGCCATCAAGCGCCACGTCGTGGTCGAAGAGCGTCAGCTGGCCGAGCAGGAGTGGGCGGAGACCGCTTCCATCAACTCGGTCGAATGGAACGACAAGAAGATCGGTGTCATCGCCGCCGGCATCACCTACCAGTACGCCAAAGAGGCCCTGGGCGATAAAGTTTCGTACCTCAAGCTCGGCTGCGTGAACCCGCTGCCGAAGAAACTCATTCAGGACTTCGCCGCGGAAGTCGACACCCTCTATGTCCTCGAACAGCTCGACCCGGTCATCGAGGAGCATGTCCGTGTCCTCGGCATCGAATGCAAGGGCAAGGAGCTCTTCGACCTGAAGGGCGAGTACTCCCAGGCGATGATCAAGAAGGTCATCCTCGGGGAAGAGGCCGAGTACCTCACCACCGACATGGAGATCCCGATGCGTCCGCCGGCACTCTGCCCGGGCTGCCCGCACCGCGGTCTCTTCAGCGCCCTGAAGCCCCTCGACGTCATGGTCAGCGGCGACATCGGCTGCTATACCCTCGGCGCGCTGCCGCCCCTCAGCATGATGGACACCACCATCTGCATGGGCGCCTCCGTCAGTGCCCTCCACGGCCGTAACAAGATCCGTCCCAATGAAGCGAAAAAGTCCGTCGCCGTCATCGGTGACTCCACCTTCGTCCATTCCGGCATCACCGGCATGATCAACGCGGCTTACAACCAGAGCAACTCGAAGATCATCATCCTCGACAACTCCATCACCGGCATGACCGGCCACCAGCAGAACCCGACCACCGGCAAGCGCATCGACGGCGAGCCGACCACGGCCATCGACATCGAGGCTCTGGCCCACTCCGTCGGCATCGACCGCGTCATCGTGGTCGACCCCTATGACATCGCCGCCACCAGAGACGCCATCAAGGCGGAACTGGAAGTCGATGCCCCGTCGGTCATCATCTCCAGAAGACCCTGCGTCCTTCTGAAGGAAGTCCGCGCGAAACAGCGCAAGCCCTTCTATGTGGACCCCGACAAGTGTGTCGGCTGCAAGGCCTGCATGAAGATCGGCTGCCCGGCCATCAGCATGAAGGGTGGGAAGTCCGTCTTCGACTTCACCCAGTGTGTCGGCTGCGGCATGTGCAAACCGTTATGTAAATTTGACGCCATCAAGGAGGGTGACTGACCATGACCAGAAGCATTCTCATCGTCGGCGTCGGCGGCCAGGGCACGCTCCTCGCGTCCCGTCTGCTCGGCCGGACCCTCCTCGCCAAGGGCTATGACGTCAAGATCTCCGAAGTCCACGGCATGTCCCAGCGCGGCGGCTCCGTCGTCACCTATGTCCGTTACGGCGACAAGGTCAACTCTCCCATCGTGGAGAAGGGCGAAGCGGACATCATCATGAGCTTCGAAGAGCTGGAAGCGGCCCGCTGGCTGCCCTACCTCAAAAAGGGCGGCAGCATCATCGTCAACACCCAGCAGATGGACCCGATGCCGGTCATCACCGGCGCCGCCGTCTACCCCGAGAACGTCCTCGGCCAGCTCGCGGACCTCGGCGTGGATGTCCAGCCCGTTGACGCTCTGGGCATCGCTGTAGAAGCCGGTACCCCGAAGGCCGCCAACGTGGCCCTCATCGGTACGGTCGCGAAGAACACGGACATCGAACAGGATGTCTGGGAGGAGACCATCAAAAACACGGTCCCCGAGAAGTTCCTCGAACAGAACCTCAAGGCGTTTCGCCTCGGCTACAACGCGTAACAATTCTTTTTTGTGGTATACTGAGGACAGAAACCAACGGACCACAACCCCGTCGTGCTCGAGGCGACCCTCGCCTGAACAAAGTGGTAAAAAACCACAGGGCTTTGCGAAAAATCCTTCGCAAAGCCCTTGCTTTTTTATTATAAAGAGATATAATACTAGATAGATTAGCACTCTTTCGGAAAGAGTGCTAAATTCACGCTGAAGGGGTACATCGCCCCACAGCATACAAAGGAAGTAAACGATATGGCAAAGAGACAATTCAAAGCAGAGTCCAAGCGACTGCTGGACCTCATGATCAACTCCATCTACACGAACAAGGAGATCTTCCTGCGCGAGCTCATTTCGAACGCGAGCGACGCCATGGACAAGCTCTACTATAAGTCCCTGACGGACAACATCACCGGTCTCTCCCGGAGCGATTTCGCGATCGAGATCTCGGTGGACGAGGACGCCCGGACCCTGACCATCTCCGACAACGGCATCGGTATGACGAAGGACGAACTGGCGGACAACCTCGGTACCATCGCGAAGTCCGGTTCCGGCCTCTTCAAGGCGGACGCGGATGACGAGAAGGCGGCAGAGGACATCGACATCATCGGTCAGTTCGGCGTCGGCTTTTACTCGGCCTTCATGGTCTCGCAGAAAGTCGAAGTCCTGTCGAAAGCCTTCGGGGAAGACCAGGCATGGCTCTGGACCTCCACCGGCGCGGACGGCTACACCATCAAAGAGGCGGAGCGCGACGGGCACGGAACCACCATCACCATGACGCTGAAGGAGGACACCGACGACGAGCGCTACTCCCGGTACCTCGATGAGTTCGAGCTCCGCCGTCTCGTCAAGCGGTACTCCGATTACATCCGTTACCCGATCCGCATGGAGTGCACCGAAGCGAAGCTCAAAGAGGGCACGGAGGACGAGTACGAGGAATACAAAGAGGTCAAGGTGCTCAACACCATGAGCCCCATCTGGAAAAAGCAGAAGTCCGAAGTCACTGACGAGGAGTACGCGAACTTCTATAAGGACACCTTCTACGATGCCAACGACCCGCTGCTCACCATCCGTTCCTCGACCGAAGGTGCGGCGACTTATACCGCGCTCCTGTTCGTCCCGGCCAAGGCCCCGATGAACTTCTATTCGAGAGACTATGAACCCGGCCTGAAGCTCTATGCCTCCGGCGTCATGATCATGGAGAACTGCAAGGAACTCCTGCCCGAGTGGTTCCGCTTCGTCCGCGGCCTCGTGGACTCCGAGGACCTGTCCCTCAACATCTCCCGTGAGATGCTGCAGCAGGACCGCCAGCTCCAGGTCATCGAGAAGAGACTCGAAAAGAAGATCCACGACGAACTGAAGACCATGCTCCGCAAGGACCGCGAGAAGTACGAACAGTTCTGGGAGGCCTTCGGCGTCCAGATCAAGTACGGCACCTACGCGGACTACGGCATGCACGGCAAGGAGCTCAGCGACCTCGTCCTGTTCCGCTCCAGCTTCGAGGACGGCAAGTACACGACCCTCGAGGACTATGTCAGCCGGATGAAGGAAGACCAGAAGTACATCTACTATGCCTGCGGCGAGACGCCCGAGAAGATCGCTCAGCTGCCCCAGACCGAACTGGTCGCCGACAAGGGCTACGAGATCCTCTACCTGACCGAGGACGTCGACGAGTTCAGCGTCCGGACCCTCTACGCCTACGACGAGAAGGAGTTCCGCTCCATCTCCGATGATGACCTGGGCATCGAGACCGAAGAGGATAAGGAAGCGCTGGAGAAGACCGCCGAGGAGAACAAGAACCTCTTCAAGGCGATGAAGGAAGCTCTGGGCGATAAAGTCGCTGATGTCAAGGCGTCGAACCGTCTGAAGAGCCACCCCGTCTGCCTGTCCACCGAGGGCGGCATCTCCATTGAGATGGAGAAGGTCCTGTCCCAGCAGATGAACGCGGACAACCGGGTCAAGGCCCAGAAGGTCCTCGAGCTCAACACCGAGCACCCCGTCTTCGCGAAACTTCAGGCGCTCTACACCGATGACCCCACGAAGATCTTCGACTATGCCGAACTGCTCTACGATCAGGCACTGCTCATCGAAGGCCTGCCGGTGGAGGACCCGGTCCGGTTCTCGAACCTCATCTGCGACCTGATGTGAGTATAGTTGCATAACCGCTACAAATTAACAGGCAAAGGGCGATTCGTCTCTCTTTGTAAACACTTGTAACCACCGAACGGTCGTTATGTCGGACTTTTTTCCGGACATAACGACCGTTCGTCCGCGTTTTTCGACCGCTCCCACGGGGGAACCCGTTGGGGGCGTTTTTTTGCGCTACAATGACGAACGTTCGAAAAGTTATCCAAAACACAGACAGAAAGGAAGGATGTACACCATGAGACGCATCACGATGACAGGCCGCCTGACCCGGGACCCGGAGCTCAAGGAACTGACATCGAAAACGGACGAGAGCAAAAAGCTCAAACGCCTGACCTTCGGCGTTGCCAACAACGACAACGGGAAGGACAAGGACCCGGAGTTCTTTGACGCCGTCGCCTGGGATCAGCTCGCCGTCTGGGGGCAGCAGTACCTCAAGAAGGGCAGCCGGATCCTCATCACCGGCACTCCGCACAACGAGACCTACGAAAAGGACGGACAGAAGAAGTTCCATTTCAAGATCGTCGCGGACAAGATCGAACTCATCGGCTGACAGGGCGGTCAGCCACAATACCTCCCTTTGCCGCCTCTGCCGCGGAGCCGGACACTCATCCTTTCTGAAATGGGCATCGCATGATCTCCGGCAAGCGTACGAGCGCCAGAAGAAAGGGTCTGAAACACCCAAGACCACACGCCCCGGCTCCGTTGCAGAGCCGGCAGGGGGAGACGAGAAAGAAGGAGACTCTATTGAATGTGAAAACCTTGAAGAACCGGGCCACGGCGATCCTGCTGGCAGCCATCCTGCTCGTCGGCACAGGAGTCGTCGGACTCACGGCGCTGGCCGCCCAGACGGTCACCATACAGATCGCCAACATCCCCCGGGGCTCGGACAACCAGTACTCCAACAAGAACTGGGGCCACCCGGAACTGAAACTCATGAACGGCTGGACCGTCAAAGTGGAGACGTACTTCACCGTCAAGATCATGGACAATTACGACACCGGCAATGTCGTGTACTGTCTGGAGCCACCCTCGAGCCTGCATACCGGCGACAAGCTGACGCAGCAGGGGGACACGGTAAACTTTTTCCGCAGCAAGTTTCCCTGGAACGGGACCCTCAGCGGTGAGTGGCAGAGAAAGCTCATCGCCGCCATCCTGTACCACGGCTACCACGGGACCTGCAACCTGAACACCTGGGTCACGCAGAACAGCGGGGGCCGGGCACAGCTCGCGAAGTACTGGGCGACTCAGCTCCTCATCTGGGAATCCATCATCGGGGAGCGGGACCCGAACTTCAACCGCATCAATGTCCCGAACGGGACGGTGTCCGTCGATGGGTTCGTGATGGATGGAAACCCCATCCGCTCGGACATCTACAACCAGATGGCGGACATCGAGAAAAAGGTGAAGGCCGAACTGCTCTGTCCGTCCTTCGTGAACCAGAACGGCGGCCTCTCCGAGACCTTTACCCTGAAGTACGACACCGCCACGAAACAGTACAAGACGACGGTGACCGACAAGAACGGAGTTCTCTCGAAGTGGGATTTCCAGGGCGATGGACTGACCTTCACCAAAAACGGGAACGACCTGACCATCACCGCTGCCAAACCCATCGATGGGACCGTGGAGTTCCGCGCGGACCACAATGTGCCGACTTCGGCGATGGTGGTCTGGGGTGACGGGACCATCAGCAAGACCGGACAGGGGACCCAGGATGTCGTCGCCTACGGTGCCAACCTGAGTGAGTACTTCACGGCCTATGCCAAGGCGAAGACCGAGGAGGCACCCATCGGCAAACTGACCCTGACCAAGGTGGACAAGGACTACCCCGAAAACAAACTGACCGGCGGCGAGTTCACGGTCTATGACAACCCGGAAAAGCTCAAGACTCTGGATGAGTCGAAGTGCAAGAAGATCGGCACCATGAAGGAAGTGGAGAAGGGCGTCTATGAGATGGCAGACCTTCCCATCGGCGCGTACTTCGTCGTCGAGACAAAGACGCCGGAAGGGTTCCTGCGGGACACCTCCGCTCACTATGCGGAGATCACGAAAGCAGGGGAGACGGTCGTTGTTTATAACGACGCCGAATCCCGCGCCTTCCTCAACGAGAAGAGCACCACCAAGCCGGTGACGCAGCCGTCTACACAGCCTTCGACGCAACCGTCAACACAGCCTTCGACACAGCCCTCGACGCAACCGTCAACACAGCCTTCGACACAGCCCTCGACCCAGCCGTCAACACAGCCTTCGACACAACCGTCAACACAGCCGTCCACGGAGCCAAAGACGGAACCGAAGACGGAGCCAAAGACGGAACCGAAGACGGAGCCCAAGACGGAACCGAAGACAGAGCCAAAGACGGAGCCGAAGACAGAGCCAAAGACGGAACCCAAGACGGAACCCAAGACGGAACCGTCTACAGAACCGTCGACCAAACCCACGACCAAACCCACGACACAGCCGACGGTCGTACCGAGTTCGTCCACAACGACCACGACCATCAGACCGTCCACGACGACGACCACCCGGACGACGACCACCACGACCCGGACCACGGCCCGTCGTGCGGCTCCGGTCAACACCGGGGATGAGTCGAAGACGATGCTGTGGGCCTTCGTCGCTGCGGTGGCGGCCGGCATCCTCGGCGTCCTGATCTTCCTGCGACGTGAGCAGGAGTAAACAAGTGTCCATTGTCTTTTAGCGTCATCTGTACTATAATCCCACTTGTACATTTATCAAATTTATGTAAAGTAGTGGGTACCTATGACGAACGAAACGAGATACGACCACCGTGCGGTCGATGACCTTTTGCGGGCAGCAAAGGAGCATTTCCTGAAGAGCGGGTACGAAAAGGCCTCCCTTCGGAAGATCTGCGCCTCTGCCGGCGTGACGACCGGCGCGCTCTACTTCTCGTTCGCGAACAAAGAGGCGCTGTTCGACGCGCTGGTCGGCCCGACGCTCCACAAACTGGACGCCATCCTCGATGAGGTCGAGCGGAAAGTCCTGGTCGAGGGCGGGAAGAACTTTGACGCCAATGCGTTCAACGACTTCATCTTCAAGTTCCTCATCGACAACAAGGACGGCATCCGCCTCCTGATGGCCCGCGCCGAAGGCTCGCAGTACGAGGACTTCGCGCAGAAGATCCACACCCATGTCGAACGGCTGATGGCTCATTTTGCCAGGACCGTCGGCGGGGTCGAAGTGGACCCGGCCCTTGTCAGTATCCTCTCCAACATGTATTTCACCGCTGTGTCCGACCTCATCTCCCGGAACTACGATTACGACGAGATGGACCGGGTGGCGGGAGCGCTTCGCACCTGTATGGAACAGGGTTTTTACGCCATGCTGGAACAGCGGAAGGAGAAAGGTTGACATTCCTCTCCCGTTCGGTGTAGAATCCTAGCATAGTTGCGATGAAGGAGACAGTAGTCTTACGAAACGCGCAGAACAGAGAAGGTCTCCAATGGCTGGAAGAGACGGACTGCAGACGTAAGGTGAACACCACTCCGGAGCAGCGGCGCGAAACAAGTGCCGCCGGGTTTGCCTCCGTTAGAAGGGCTCAATGAGTGAAACTCAAGGTGGAACCGTGTCAGAATTATTTGGCACCCTTGAAAAGGACAAGCGTCCTGTTCAGGGGTGCTTTTTGTTTGGTAAATCAGTTAAAGGAGTCAGACTCAATGAAAATCATCAACTCTCACAGCGAGACCGTGGTCTGCCCGCCGGAGGAAGAACTCGAAGTCATCCGCCACTCGGCAGCTCACATCATGGCGCAGGCCATCCAGCACCTGTGGCCGGAAGCGGACTTCGCGTTCGGACCCGCCACGGACAAGGGCTTCTATTATGACGTCGACCTGGGCGACACCAAGCTGACGGACGAAGACCTGCAGCGCATCGAAGACGAGATGCGGAAGATCGTCAAGGAGAACCTCCCGTTCAAGTCCTTCATCCTGCCCCGCGAAGAGGCGAAGGCTCTGATGGCGGAGCGGCACGCAAAGTATAAACTCGAGCACATCGATGACTTCGACGAGGACGAAGAGATCAGCTTCTTCCAGCAGGGCGACTACATCGACATGTGCACGGGTCCCCACATCACCTACACTAAGGCCCTGAAAGCCTTCAAGGTCACGTCGCAGTCCGGCGCTTACTGGAGAGCCGACAAGAACAACAAGATGCTCACCCGCATCTACGGCGTCGCCTTCAAGACGAAGGACGAACTTGCCGAGTATGAGCGGCTCATCGCCGAAGCCGAGAAGAGAGACCACAGACGCATCGGTAAGGAGATGCAGCTCTACATGATGGTCGACGAAGGCCCCGGCTTCCCGTTCTGGCTGCCGAACGGCATGCTCCTCAAGAACTCCCTCATGGAGTACTGGAGAGAGAAGCAGGCGGAGTACGGCTACCAGCAGATCGAGACCCCGACCATCCTGTCCCGGAAACTCTGGGAGACCAGCGGCCACTGGGACCACTATAAAGACAACATGTACACGACCCTCATCGACGATGAAGACTTCGCGGTCAAACCCATGAACTGCCCCGGCGCCTGCCTTGTCTACAAGAGCCAGCCGAGAAGCTATCGCGATTTACCGCTCCGTCTCGCAGAGGCCGGCCATGACCATCGCCACGAGCTGAGAGGTGCCCTGCACGGTCTGTTCCGTGTCCGCGCCTTCACCCAGGACGATGCGCACCTGTATGTCCGCCCCGACCAGATCACGGAAGAGGTCACGAAGACCACGCAGCTCATCACCGACTACTACAAGCAGTTCGGCTTCCCCTTCAAGGTCGAGCTTTCCACCCGTCCCGAGAACTCCATGGGTTCCGATGAGGACTGGGAGCTTGCGACCGAAGGCCTTCGCGTGGCCCTCGACAGCATGGGTATGGAGTATACTGTCAACGAGGGCGACGGCGCGTTCTACGGCCCGAAGATCGACTTCCACCTGACCGACTGCCTCGGCCGTACCTGGCAGTGCGGTACCATCCAGCTCGACTTCCAGCTGCCGCTGAACTTTGAACTGGAGTACACCGACCGTGACGGCGAGAAGAAACGCCCGATCATGATCCACCGCGCGGGCTTCGGCTCCTTCGAGCGCTTCATCGGCATGCTCACCGAGCAGTACGCCGGCAAGTTCCCGACCTGGCTCGCTCCGACGCAGGTCAAGGTCCTGCCCGTCTCCGAGAAGACCATGGAGTACTCCCAGTCCGTCTTCGCAGCGCTCCGCGACAAGGGCATCCGTGTCGTCCTCGACGACCGCGGCGAGAAGATCGGCTACAAGATCCGTGAGGCCCAGCAGGTCGACCGCGTTCCCTACATGCTCATCCTCGGCCCGAAAGAGTCCGAGACCGGTGAAGTCTCCGTCCGGAACCGTTCCGGCGAGACCGAGACCATGAGCCTCGAAGCCTTCACCGAGAAGGTCCTGAAGGAGATCGCCGACCGCGCATAAGCCGTTCCGCGATATACTGCACAACATACGAACCGCGCAGAAGCGTCCGCTTCCGCGCGGTTTTTATGCTCAAGAAAAAGATTCCCGTCATTTTTTCTCGATTCTTTATGTTTCACCCTCCCAAAATGTGTATAATAAAGATTAGCAACACACGATCAATTTCCAAGGAGGGCACCCATGAAACTTGGGATCATCTCGATCAACGCGCATACCAAAGTGCTGAACCCTGCATCGCCCCTGCACTCCTATGTGTTCCAGCAGTTCCTGAAAAAGAACGGGTATGACAGTACGATCATCGACTATAAACCGGTCTACTACGGCAGTTCCGACGTCGCGGTCCGCGAACCCCTCATCTGGCGGTCGCAGCGTCCCGGAGAGGACCTGAAAAAACATGCGGAAGACCTGCGCCGGTGGTCCCTGCTCTATGAAGACCGCAAGGTACGCTTCGACAAGTTCAAGGAGTTCGTCGACACTCACTATGTCCAGACCGACAAGTGCTACACTCCGCAGCTCCTCGACGAGGAGGATCCGGGCTTCGACTGCTACCTGTGCGTGACCGACATCATCTGGAAGGATAACCCCGTCAACGGCTTCGACAAAGGTTTCACCCTCGCGTCGAAGTGCATGGAGGGGAAGAAGAAAATCGCCTACACCGCGAGCCGCGGCGCCCAGAAGTTCCACCCCGAGCGGGAACAGGACTTCCTCGAGCGCATCGCCGACTTCGACTTCATCTCGGTCCGGGAAACCAGCTTCCAGGAGTACCTGAAGGAGCTGACCGGCAAGGAAGTGCCCGTCCTCTGCGACCCCATCTTCCTGATGGGCAAGGACTTCTATGAAGACCTCGCGAAGAAGCCGGACTACGTGCCGGAGAAAGACTTCGTCGTCATCTACCTCGCGATGAACAAAAACAACAAGCTCGTCAAGCTGGCATCGGACTATGCCGAGCAACACGGCCTCGAGCTCATCGAACTCAGCGAGTACCCGGACGACGCGGACTTCCCGGAGGGCACCCACCACAAGGTCATCTACGACATCGGACCGGACGAATGGCTCTGGTACCTGCAGAATTCGACCATCAACTTCACGAACTCGTTCCACGCCTGCTGCCTGTCCATGATCTGCCACCAGGACTTCATCTCCGGCTTCCGGAGAGGGGACAAGGTGGACAACGTCCTGAACCTGTTCGACCTCGGGTTCAGCAAAGTCCACACGGACAACGTAGCGGACCTGGAGAACATCCCGGACATCGACTTCGACGCGGTGGACAAGAAACTGGAGGCTTTTGCCAAAGAGGGCGCCGACTTCGTACTGGGAGCGCTCGAGTACCTGGAGACCCACGACCACAAGCCCTTCCTGACAGACGAGGAACTGGCCGCGCAGTCCAAAGCGCTGTTCGACCGCCAGGAAGCGGTGCGCATCGCCGAAGAGGAACGCCTCCGTGCCATCGAAGAGGAGAAAGCCCGCAAAGAAGCGGAACAACAGGCCGCCATCGAAGCGGAAGAGCGGAAACTCAAGACGAAAATCCGTCATGTGCTCGGCCGCATCCGCAGAGCCCTCATCCGCTTCCTCGAAAGCCTGTAAACACAACAAAAAACAGACTCCGTTTTCGGAGTCTGTTTTCTTTTTTGTCTTCGTTTGGGCGATTCACCGCACGGTGAAACACAGCCACTCGCCGTCCGCTTTGCGGGAGACGACTTCGAACCCGTTCGCGGCAAACGCGTCCAGGACGTCCTGCTCTCTGGTGTTGAGAATGCCGGAGACGATGAACACGGAACCTTCCTTCATGAAGTTCCGGGCCGTCTCACAGAAAAGGACGATGATGTCCGCGACGATGTTCGCGACCACGATGTCGAAGGTGCCGGAGACCTGCTTCGCCATGTCTCCGCAGTGGTAGGTAAGGACGGGTCCCTCGAAGCCGTTGCGTCTGCCGTTCTCGACGGCCGTCTTGACGGCGAGTTCGTCGATGTCGACGCCCTCGGCTCTCGACGCGCCGAACAGCAGGGCCGCGATGGACAGGATGCCGCTGCCGCAGCCGAGGTCCAGGACGGTCTCGCCGCCCCGGATGGTCTCCTCGAGGGTCTGCAGGCAGAGACGGGTCGTCTCGTGGGTGCCGGTGCCGAAGGCGAGGCCGGGTTCAAGGTAGAGGATTTTTCGATCTGTACTTGGAACGTCCTGCGGTTCAACGTCCGACGTGGGTTCAACTGATGTTGAACCTTCGACCTCCCATACAGGCTGGATCAGTAATTTCTGACCGACCTCCGTCGGCTTGAAAAACTTCTTCCAGTTGTCCTGCCAGTCTTCATTGCGGCAGGGGATGACGGTGAGCTCCGAGGGGATGCCCGCCTGCGCGTACTGTTCCTGCAGGAACGCGACGGCTTCGGCCGGGTTCTCGCCGGGTTCGAGGTAGATGTGGACGACACCCTTGGTGCGGTCCTTGTCTTTCAGGGCTTCGTCGATGAGGTCGATGTGGGCGATCTCGTCGATCTCCTCCTCCAGGAACCGGTAGTCCTCGAGGTAGATGCCGTAGGGCACCGTCATGTGGGCGATGTCGCCCGCCGCGTCGATGCGCTCCGCGGGGACCTCGATGCGGACTTCGGTCCAGGGGTCGGTGTTCGTGCCGGCGGAATAGGTGCTGGCGCCTTCCGGAAGGCCGGTCTCTTTGTCCATGGCTCAGTCCTCCGTGTCGAACAGCTTCGCAACGGGTTCCGGGTGCTCGACCCGGCCGGGGTTGTAAAGCGCGATGTTGTCAAAGTTCCAGAGACGGGAGGAAAACTCGCCGGCTCCGACGTTCGTGTAAGTGTCGCAGACCTCGTAGATGGTGGCGTCCAGTTCGTCGAGCTTCGAGAGGATGATGGCCTCCAGGAATTTCGGGGGCACGGCAGCGCCGAACTCCGGCTTGCCGTGGTGGGAGATGAGCATGTGCTCGACGAGCACGGTCTTCTCTTCCGGGGTGCCGAGTTCTTTCGCTACATCGCGCACCATCATGGCGCCGACGACGAGGTGGCCGAGGAGGTTGCCCTCGGTGGTGTACTGGCTCGCGAGGCCCAGCTCGTTGGCGTCCATCTCGACGATTTTGCCGATGTCGTGGAGCGCCGCGCCGGTGATGAGCAGGTCCTCATCGACCGTGGGGTAGAGCTTTGCCACCTGCTGGCACAGCCGCAAAATGGACAGGGTATGGTACAGGAGACCGCCCTGCATCGCGTGGTGCAGCCGTACGGCAGCGGGGTAGAGGAGCAGTTCTTTCTTGTATTTCTCGAAGACGGCCTTCAGAAGGTCCGCAAGGTCGCGGTCTTTGAAATTGTCGGTCAGTGCGAGGATGGCGCGGTACATCGCCTCCGGCTGGAACTCTGCCATGGCGATGTAGTCCTGCGGCCTCACGTTGTCCGACGGGATCGTCGCGCGGATGTGGCTGACACGGAACTGGGGCGCACCCCGGAACTCCTGCAGCTGTCCGCGGACCTTGACGATGGAGTTGACCTCGAACATGGGCGTGACACCTTCCTGGTAGTCCCAGTACTTGGCGTCGATGTCGCCGTCCTTGTCGCCGAGGGTGAGGTCCATGTACTTCTGGCCCTTGGAAGACGTCTTCACTTCGATGCGTTTGACCAGCGCGAACAGGTCATAGGTGTCGTCGCGCTGACCAACGGGAATATAGTTCATAGTATTGCCTCCAGTGGGTTCGGGTAGAATGATTTTACCACAGGTCCGCGTTATGGTAAAATACAAAAAATAGTGTCAAGTAGAAAGAAGGAACCTCGTTGGACAACACCTTCGTCGTAACGACTGTGGAGCCGGGCTTCCGGGTCTGCTCCTACCATACCGACCGGTTCAAAACGGGCATCCTGTCCGTGAACCTCGTGGTCCCGCTCGCGGGCAATGTGGCGGAAAAGTCTCTGCTGCCGGCGCTCCTCTGCGCCTCCTGCCGCGCCTACCCGGACCTCCTGTCCCTGAACCGGAAACTCGCCGAACTCTACGGCGCCGAGCTCTCTCCCTCTGTGTCGAAACACGGTGAGAACCTCGTGCTGCGCATCTCCATGACCATGATCGGCGACCGCTTCGCCCTCGACGGTGAGAGCATCTCCCTCGAATGCGCGAGACTCCTGTGCAAGGCCCTCTTTGAGCCGAACGTGGAGGACGGGGCATTCCTCGCCGCCGAAGTGGAGCGGGAGAAACGCATCCGCCTCGACCGCATCGAAGCCCTGAAGAGCAGCAAGCGCTCCTGGGCCCAGAAACAGATGATCGAGCTCATGTGCGCCGACGAAGCCTACTCGCTGCCCATCCTCGGCCGGGAAGAGGACATCCGCGCCCTCACCCCGGAACAGCTCTGCACCTCCTGGCAGGACCTGCTGAAAACCGCATTCGTCCAGCTGCAGGTGGTGGGCGATTTAGAGGTCGAGCCCATCACGGCCCTCTTCCGGGAGTACTTCGACCATGTCGAAGACCGGAACGTCGTACGGGGGAAGACCGTCGTCATCCCCTCGGCAGAAGCCGTCAAGCGAGGCGTCGAGGAACAGGACATCGCCCAGAGCAAACTGGTCATGGGCTTCCGCTGCGGCATGCACGAACCCTTTGAGAATTACGCGGCCATGCGCACCTTCACGGACCTCTTCGGCGGCGGGACCTACTCCCGTCTCTTCATGAACGTCCGGGAGAAGCAGAGCCTTTGCTATTACTGTGCCGCCCGCCTCACGGCCGCCAAGGGCATCCTGACGGTCCAGAGCGGCGTGGAGACCGAAAACGCCGAAAAGGCCGAGGAGGAGATCCTGAAACAGCTCGAGGAGATGAAGGCCGGCGGCGTCACCGCCGAAGACCTCGAGAAGTCTCACCGCTCCATGGAAGACTTCTTCCTGTCCGTCTTCGATACCCCGGAGGAACTGGACGGCTGGCTCTTCAGTCAGGTCACGGACGACGAGTTCCAGACGCCGGAGGACCTGGTGGCCGAGATGAAACAGGTCACGGTCGAACAGGTCATCGAGATGGCGAACAACGTAACGCTCGACACGGTGTTCCTCCTGAAGGGCACCGGCACCGGCGACGACGGGGAGGTGGACTGACGTGGCAAATATCATCGAACACAGAAACGACCTGCTGGGCGACGCGTACTACGAAGTCCGCCACGAGACGGGCCTCACGGTCCTCGTCTACCCGAAAGCCGGTTACTCGACCTCCTACGCGGTCATTGGGACCAATTACGGCTCCATCGACGACGCCCTGAAGGTCAAAGGCGGGGAGGAGAAGGTCCTGCCCTGGGGCACGGCCCACTTCCTCGAACACAAACTCTTCGAAAGTGAAGAACTGGATGCCTTCGAACGGTTCGCGGAGACCGGCGCCAGCGCCAACGCCTACACGACCTTCGACCGCACCTGCTACCTCTTTTCCTGCTCGTCCAACTTTGAGAAGAACCTCGAGATCCTCCTCGACTTCGTCCAACACCCCTACTTCACCCAGGAGACGGTGGAGAAGGAGCAGGGCATCATCGGGCAGGAGATCCGCATGTACCTCGACGAGCCGGGCTGGCAGGTCCTGTTCAACCTGCTGAAGTCCCTCTACCACAAACACCCCGTGAAGGTGGACATCGCCGGGACGGAGGAGTCCATCTCCCACATTTCGGCGGACCTCCTCTACGAGTGCTACGAGAGTTTCTACAACCTGAACAACATGGTGCTGGCCTGTGCCGGCAACGTCACCGTGGACGACGTCCTCGCCATCTGCGACCGCTGCCTGATACAGACGCCGGAAGTCCTCGTGGAGCGCCCTGACAAGGGCGAGCCCGCGGACATCGTGCAGCCGTCCATCGCCCAGGAATTCGCCGTCACCATCCCCACCTTCGCGCTGGGGTTCAAGGAGACCCACGAGACCCCCATCCGCAGCATGAAGGAACGCATCCTTACGGACCTCCTCATGGACGTCGTGGCAGGGGAGACCAGTGAACTCTACGAGCGGCTCCTCCGAGAAGGTCTCATCGACACGGGCTTCGGCTACGAGTACTTCACGGGCCCCGGTTACGCGACGGTCATCTTCGAAGGCCGTTCCAGAGACCCGGAACAGGTGGCGGAGGCCATCAAAGCGGAAGTCCGCAAGCTGCGGGAGACCGGCGTGGACCCCGTCCAGTTCGACCGCCTGCGCAAGATGAACTACGGCAAGACGGTCATGAGCTACAACGACATCGACGGCCTCGCCAACGGCCTGGTGGGCGCGTACATGAACGGTGATGAACTCTTTGAGGAACTCGACCTCTACCGGGAGATCACCGTGGAGGACGCCAACGAGCAGTTGAAACACCAGATGCTCGAAGAATACAGCGCCCTGTCCGTCGTGCACGGGCCGGATGAAACCATCTGATGCTTGATAACACGCCGATCTCTCGATATAATAAGAGATAGTTCGGAAGTGAAATGACGAAAAGGAGTGTCCTTCGATGGCAAAAATCAAGAAAAAAGTCAAGAAATATATCAAGAAGAACGAGCCCACTTACAAAGGCCTCGACAAGGAACAGAAAAAGCTGGTCAAAGCGAGATTCGAAGAGAGCGTCGAGCGCTATCGCAAGGACCTCGAAGCGGCCAAAAAGAAAAAACGCAGAAAACGCCTCTTCCTCCTCTGCTTCTGCATTTTCAGCATGAAGACCTGGAGAGCGTTCCATTCCAAAGAGGCCAAAAAGTACAAGAGAAGAGAGCTCGGCAGAAGATAACCGAAAAAATTTCGCGTCCCGTCAAGGTTTTTGTTGACGGGACGTTTCTTTTCAGTTATAATTCATAAGCCGCATATTACGGGTGAAGGTCTGTATATCGCCTTCGCAAGCGCATGAGCCGCCCGTCGTAGCGAGTCTATAACAAAGGATGATCACACAATGTACGCAGTCATTGAAACCGGCGGAAAACAGTACAAAGTCGAAGCCGGCCAGGAGCTCTTCATCGAGAAGCTCAATGTGGAAGCAGACGACACTGTCACCTTCGACAAGGTCCTCGCAGTTGGCGGAGACGACGGCATCAAAGTCGGTTCTCCCTATGTTGACGGCGCTTCCGTCGAAGCCAAAGTCATCAAGAACGGCAAGGCCAAGAAAGTCACTGTCTTCACCTACAAACCCAAGAAGAACGAAAAACGGAAGATGGGTCACAGACAGCCTTACACCAAGGTTTCCATCACCGACATCAAAGCATAAAGAGAGGTGTAATCCAGAATGGCACATAAGAAAGGTATGGGTTCGACCCGAAATGGTCGCGATTCCGAATCCAAAAGACTTGGCGTAAAACGCGCCGACGGTCAGTTCGTCCTGGCAGGTAACATCCTTGTCAGACAGCGTGGTACCCACATCCATCCCGGCAACAACGTCGGTAAAGGTTCTGACGACACTCTCTTCGCTCTGATCGACGGTACCGTCAGGTTCGAGCGCATGGGCAAAGACCGCAAAAAGGTCAGCGTCTACGCGGTCGAAGAGCAGTAACCACGTACATTTCCTATATGGGACTACGAGCAGGCTTTCCGCTTTCGGAAGGCCTGTTCTTTTATTGACGGTTCCTATAAGATGTAATATAATATTACGGATAATTTTTATAAACTGGACGCAGTGCGTCTTTACAGTCATCCAGGAGAGTACGTTATGAATAAGTTGAAAGCAGCTTCGCTGTCCCCCAATGGTGCCATCATCCTGGCGGCCGTGTTCACTCTGTTCGCGGTACCGCTCCGCACCTTCCAGTTCCTCAACTGCATGGACCCGGAGACCGGGTTCTGGACGGTGCGCGATGTAACAGTCCCCGTTTTGTACGCCCTCGTCATTGCGGTGGCAGTCTTCGCCTTTTTCATCAGCCTGTTCTCCGGCATCATGCCGAAACCGGAGTTCTCGAAGCAGAGGGACATCCCCCTCGGCGTGTCCGGCCTGCTCATGGCGCTGGGTTTCGCGTGGGATGCCTTCGTCAACGTGAGAACGGCCATCGCCACTTACGCGGGCCTGTCCGAGACCGAGGATCTGAGCCTCACGTATCAGCTCATCTCGAGCGGCACCCTTGCCCGGTTCGGCCAGGTGCTCTTCGCGGTGCTGAGCGTCGTCTCGCTCATCTTCTTCGGCATCTCGAAACTGACCGGCACCACGCTCTATGAAAGCCATAAAGTCCTGGCGCTGAGCCCGGTCGTCTGGGGCGTCTTCCGCCTGCTGGTCCACTTCGTGGAACCCATCAGCTACAAGAACGTCTCCCAGCTCCTCCTGGAGATTCTCCTCGTCGTCTTCGCGATGATCTTCTGGTTCGCCTTCGCGCGGATCGCCTCCGGAGTCAACCCCGACTCCAGCATGTGGCTCTTCTTCTTCGGCGGCATCACCGCGGCCTTCCTCGGTTATGTCTGTGCGCTGGCCCCCTTCATCCTTCTCATCACCGGACAGGGCCACCTCATCCCGGAGAGCCGTCCCATGCAGTTCGTCGACCTGGCCTTCGCCATCTTCGCCACCTGCGCGCTCTTCAACGCCATGCCGAAGACCGTCGGCCTGAACTCCCGCGACGAGTTCAAAGAGGAAGAAGCACCGGAACTGCCGGAGGGCTTCGAAAACACGAAACTCGGCCGGGGGAACAAAAAGAAAGCCGAGAAACTGAGCCGGGAAGAGAGAGCCCGGGAAAAAGCAAGACTCAAAGCAGAGGCCGCTCAGGAGAGAGCCTACCTCGCCGCTGCGGAAGCAGCCACCAATGAGGACGGCACCCTGAAAGACCCCTTTGAAGATACCGGAGCCGGCGTCGCCGAAGTCGACGTGGACGCTCCGAACCCGGGGAAGGCTGAGTCCTTCTGGAAACCGGTCTCCGACCGTGACGGCGAACACTTCGTCATTTCGGAAGAGGAATAAGACATGAGAGAAAAGCTTCTCGGCCTGGTGGCGCAGGACCGCCTGCCCCACGCCTGTGTCCTCGAGAGCGGCACCGCGGAAGAGCGGAT
>Ga0326512_10001069_pt1 | contig 22102 bp, 42 predicted proteins | sample 1_2617_0518_D_FD_203652 | JGI IMG/M metagenome (GOLD analysis project Ga0326512, IMG submission 203652) | Bovine rumen microbial communities from UC Davis, California, United States - 1_2617_0518 | ecosystem: Host-associated > Mammals > Digestive system > Stomach > Rumen | place: USA... | reverse complement strand
CGTATATTTCGTAAGTGGCAAACGTAAGACAGTTTTCTAAACAATCTTGTTTGCGTTCTATATTCTTTGCAGTATTGGCATTGCAAAGATTCTTTCTTATTTCAGTGTTATACATGTTACATCCAAATTTTAATTGGTTTTCTATCTTTTGTTCCTTTTGTTGCAAGATTCCTTACGGCAGAACCAAAGGACTTGTAGTAGCCGTAAATCCACATCTCGTCCTCGTTCCTTCCTTTGAACTGCTCGTTTAACTCCCATACGTCACCATCGTACAACTGAATGTTAGCATAGTGCGTCCACTCTGTTTCATCACCATGCCGACCACCACCAGTATATACAACCTTTTCGATTGTAACAAGTTCTACCTCGCCACGACTGTTAATCAAAGGTATTGCACCCCAAGTCTTTTCGGGGAAATACTTTTGCAGAACAGCATCCATAACTACGGGCATTTTTTCAGCCTCACTTGCGCTCCAATAAACCATAATAATAAGTATTTAAGAATGTCCCTCAACCCAGTCGCATGCTTCTTCAAAAGAACCAAACCACGCAACTATATCAAAGTCCGAACGATGATAACCATCTTCGTCTTCGTGACCGACAAGAAATCCGTCATCATCAAAGTCGTCAACACTAAACACGTTGTATATGTTCGTGTCTTCCTGTGCTACAAAATAATCTTTTTTCATAAATCAATCTAAGTTATATGTTTGAAACATGTATGAACTTGTGCAAGGTTTTCTTCTTGCATCTGTTTCTTCTTCGTATTCAACTTGATAAGATTCTCCGCTACGATTTTGTTGTATTGCTATATCAAGGCAATAAAAAGCGTTAATTCTATTCAAATAGTCTATCTGGCTATTTGTTAAGCCGTCTGCCTTTGCGCCTTGAATGGCTTTCTTTACACTGGTGTATATACCTACTATATCTTCATATTTCTTTTGGAAATAGTTGTCCTCACCATAAGCCGTTACAATGATGACTGTTTGTATTTGCTTTTTCATACTCTTTTACTTGCGTTAATTACTGATTTTCTAAGACTACCGATATAACTTGCAAGTTTAACCTGCAGCTTTCTATCCTCGTCCTCAAAGTCCCACTTTACAAACAACGTTGGGTCTATGTCCCTATAGTCTTGCATGGTGGCTAAAATACTTTGCCGTATGCCGTCCTTTGTTGTTATGCTTGACCAATCCCAATCCAACATATTATCGTCCGTTGTAGCCGTTGGAAATGTGCTTTTAAGGATTCTAATAAATGCTTTCACATCACGACTTTCAAGGTGTCGCTGATTCTTTGCCGTTCCACGTTTCATGTTTTCTTCTTTTCTTTGTTCTTTTGATTTTGTTCTATATGCTTTTTGCCATTTTTCGCAAGCCCCGCCTGTCTTTTCGCCACGCTCTTTCTTTGCAGCTAACGCTTTCTTTGTTCGGTCACTTGTAAGTTCTCTTTCATATTGTGCAACAGATGCAAACACACCAAGTAATAGCGTGTTAATCTGAGGCATATCGCAGAAGTGTATCTCAATGCCAGTGTTGATAACCTTAAAACAAAACTCAACATCTCGTGCAAGGCGGTCGAGTTTCGCAACAACAAGAGGGCATTTGTTTTTCTGACAATATTCAATAGCCTGCCAAAGACCCTTTCTGTCACGATGCGTACCACTTTCAACATCGGTGAACTCTGCCATTATTGTTCCGTCTCCACAAACAAAGTCTGTACACATCTTTCGTTGAGCCTCTAAACCCAAACCACTTGCTCCCTGTTTTCGTGTCGAAACACGAAGGTAACTTGCATACTGTTTCATAATTCCTCAAAATGTTTGTTAATACCTATCCACATCATAAGATTGCGCTTACAATGTCCGATGTTGGTATATCCGTTTTCTTTCATAAACTCTTCTACATCAATTCGGTGTTCTTCACCGCTCATAGATGTGTAAACAAAATATGTTTTCATAACAACATCTTTTTAGTTATTCTATATATTATAATCCTTGCCACAACACATTGTTGTTTAATAACGACAAATTGTAACTCACAAACTTTAAATGACGTTTGTTTTGTAATTCGCAAAACTTCGCCACACCGATAATTTTGATTGTGTCTGCAATTGATAATATCTTTTTCATAACACCTATGTTACTGATTAAACCATTTCTTACACTCGTTCCATGTACCCTCGATAAGAGTATCTTTAAAATCATTTTCTCGTCCGTAGATTTCCCAATGTGCTTTGTCGCATCCGTGACTACCCTTTTCTAAGTGCTGACAACAAAACAACACGTCACCACTTTCAATGTCACAGATTGAAAACTGGTCATACAACTTACCAATCATCGGGCAATTATTCTTGAAGAATACATACGACTTTGTTTTGTCGAACTTCTTGCTGTCTAAGATAGATAAAACTTTCTTTCCAAGATATTCTGTCTTTGCAGCCAAAGCACTATCACTGCAAAACCAATCATACCAGCCTGCAATACATTGCGTCAGTCTGTCTCTTGATGCAAATTCGCCTGCACTAAATCTTTCCGCAAACTCTACCAATGTCATTTCTTTTGTTTCCATATTTCCAAATGTTTTTAAGTTAATACTAAATGTTGTTTAATTTACTTACCTCCCATCTTGAATATTTCGCCACTCAAGATAAGACCAATAACACCGATAATAATAATAATTTCCATAAACCTTACACCTCCTCTATTGTAAACGTTCTCGATACTGTTGTGTACTGTCTGCACAAGCATTCATTTGCAGCTCTCTTTGTACTAAATTCTCCAACACAATACTCACAACAGCGACCACTACTATATGAGCAATGCGCCATCACTTTATAAGTTTTCTTTGCCATAGTTAATTTATTTATTTGTAATGTTTTCTTTTTCTTTCATATATCTCGTAGAGCATACCAAAAAATCTTCTGGACATGGTGCGTCTTCGTTTTTATGTGTTTCGTACCACATATCTATAGCGTGCAAATAGTCCTCTTTGTATGGTGAATAAGTGTAATCCATTTCGATATGGGCTACTTCATCTGGGGTAGCTCCATAATAATTAGCATACCACTTAGCGTCTGGCATCATGCGATTAAAAAAGTCCAAGATTGGTTGTACCTCTGACATGGCTTTTTCTTTCTCAATCATTGCAGCTTTTTTTTGCATTTCATTCTTGAGGGTTTCAATGACGCTATACGGAACTTCAATACCCTGTTCTTCAAAACACTTTTTGGCTTTTGCAAACCACTCTTCGTCTTCTCTGCAAGATGCATAATAAGGGTCGTCGGCTCGCATCTGCATTTCCTCGCAATATGCGTCATACTCTTCTTGTGCGTCCATTACGTTCTCAACGTACATCGGCTCTCCATATTCATTACAAACCATTCGCTGATACATACTCAATCCTCCACTCGTTTAGCACCACCCTCTTGTAAGAGTGACTGTTGTTTTACACTTACCTGCATTGCCACAATACTGCATCGGTGTTTCGTACTCGAAACCATTTTCAGTATCAGTTATTGGAAATTGCACTGCCGCTTTCATTGAAGTCAAAACATAGTGTCCTCGACTTGCAGTGTAGTTACTTTTTGTTTCGTGTGTGCTTCCGTTAGCCCACTTATTTCTGATTGTCAGTATCATACTTAATCCTCCTCGTTTATATCAATAACCTTGTGACCTACAAAAGCATCAAACTGACGAGCATAGTCGTAAGGGTTTTCCTTTAATAATCTTTCAAAGGTAGCCTTTGCCTGTTCTTCGTTCTCTGCCTCTACCTGTATTCTTTTAGACATCACAAAGTCTACGTTTACAACAAAATTTTTCATAGTCTTAATAATAATATGGGTTATTACTTCTACACCTATCAATAAACTCATTGTAAGTTTCATCGTAGAGTTGTGTAGGTTGTTCGTTCTCTTCAATATTCTCGTAATTTCTGTCAGTCATTTCTTGTTCTCCTTATAATAGCATTTAACTTTCAATCCGTCACGCACCATATACTTTAGTAGTGTATTACTCTCTTTGTAGAAGAGATTGAGTTCAACCTTGCCAATCCAGTCAGCAGACAACATCCATGCGAATATGTCAGTGTGCTCGGTTTTTGTAAGGTTCTTCAGGTGTTGTTCGTCAGCCAAAAAGTTCATCAACTGATGCGCCCAGCACTTCTTTGGGTCTTCGGGGTTCTCTTGTTTATAGACATACAAGAACACAGCCAAGCAGTTGCCCTGTCTGATTTGAATTTTGAACTTGCGAGGTTTGTCCTCGTCTTTTCTCTGTTGGGCAATTGTAACTATGCCCATGACGTTTCCGTTGTAGTGTATTGCCATAATCGTGTTATTTTAAACATTCTGCCATTTTGTTTAAGTCCTCAATCCATTGCGGACTGTCGTAGTAAGCCTCGTACTTACAGAGCTTGTTAAACAAGTATTTACCAACCTCACGCAAGTCCATATCTTTAACCTGTAAGTAAATCTTTTCTCCGTTAACCCAATTATCTTCAAGGTCAATCCACACCTCGTGCCAAAACGTTTTGTCTTCTGAATGCCAAAATACAGACAAGTCGCCGTTATAGTCGTTGATGTAGAGTATTGTTTGTGGTTTGGCTATTACATCATAAAAATGCCACGCCTCGTCTTTATCTATCTCTTCTTTGGTTTCGCTACAAGACCCACAGTAATTTAAACTAAAAGCATCTTCGTCTTTGTCAATCAGATAAATATACAAACTACCACCTTCGGGAACGTTGCCGTTGTTGTACAGTTCCACCCATTCGTTCAGTGTTACTATCTGTGCCTCGTCTGCACCAATACCCATACAAAACTCGGCAGCATCCCAGCGCTCATCGTCAGTCATTGCATCAAGGTCTAACTTGTTGTAATAACTTGCATCAAAACTAATAACGTATTTCATAATATCTTTATTAATTATATACTATTAATTATTTATATCGTGCGTGCGCACATTAAAGACAACCAAAGTACGAAAGTATTTTAGTGTTACTCACCCAAAAAGACTTCCAAAACTTCGGAAACAACTCACCACTTGCATATAGCAAGCCACACAAACACAAACCAGCAAGCGACCACCAACCTCCGCTGCAAGTAAGTACGATGGCTACAAAAAGAGCCACCGCACAAACAAGATAAATAATAACGTTCTTCATATCAGTCAACGTAATCGTAATAATACTCCATTGCCTTGTCGTGCTGCTTGTTGTCTTTGTCGAACCAGTCGAAGTACAACTCACGCACCATGTAATACAGGTCGCTGTACATCTGTCCGTATTCGTTGTTTCCTCTCGCAGCATGTTCCCAAGACTTCATATTTAGTACCATGATAATCTCGGCAAAAAACTCAACGTCGTCCCGCCAATTCGTCAAAGCATTACGCAGGGTGCTGGCAATAGCAGACATACCCTCAATGGGTACACACCATTCTGCAATACTGAAATCTGACGTGTACGTTGTCTTGCGCTCATAGTCAGGACGCAGGTTGCGCTCGAAATTATGCTCACACCATGCACCATACATAAACGGGTCGCGGATATTTCTCTGCACCAATTCATCGCGCATGTTGTCGTACTCGCGCTGCTTTACATAAGCACACATCTCACTCACTCTCTGATTAAAATCTTTCTTTGTCATAGTCGTAAATGTTTTATTCGTTAATACTTATAAAATACAACCACACGTTGTCGAGCTGAATTTCATCATTGTTTGCCATAGTAGAAAATTCTTCAAGCGTCAACACACTCGCTTCATCATATCCAAGAGTCGAAGCCACAAAAGCAAGGTTAAATAATTCCTCGTTGCTCATTTTTTCTAACTCGTCACGCTGGTATGCGTAGACAGAAAACATTAATACAAGAGTTTTCATAATTCACAATGTTTTATAATTAATACTCGACGGACTAAAAGCATAGTCCAACGTTTGTTATTTTACACATAAAGCGTTCTGCCTTTGCAAGCAGATTACCTGTACCAAAACCATGAAGATAAAGTCGATAGATACGCTCCAACTGGTCGGCACATTGTTTAAATGTCTTTTTCATATCTTTTCTTTGTTACTTCTTTCTCATTTCACGCACCCACTTTCGAGTCTCCCTCACAATGTTGTCAATATCGACAAAAGTGTGATTGATGGCAAACTCTGATTTGTGATGGTCATTCCGATTTTTCTGATAAACCATACGAATGTCCCAGTCTTCGTCAAGGTTGTACAACTCAATCGGAGTAACGTCATTACGTTTTTCTTCGTAACAATGCAACTCCCAGTCACAATCTACTGCTGCATCAAAGTTATATCCACAGCAACGATACTTGATATTTACAATTCTTGCCATAATTAAAATCTCCTATATGTTTAAGTTAATACTGATTTAGATGTTTGTAGATGAAAGGCTTGCGCCCAGAATGTTTACGTTCTCGTCGTCTAACTTGACTTCCGCCTTTGCGAAATAGTCAATCAAGTCTGTTGCATCTACTGCCGTAATCTTTTCGTCATCAAACTCATACTCGATTTCGATTTCCATTGTGTACTTTTGCTTAATCATGCCTTATTTGTTTTAAAAGTTAATACTAAATTTGTTTGAATATGTTTCTGAAAAACGTCCGTCGGCAGTCACAACACGACCACCAACGGACAAAACAAGTATTAATCAAAAACATATCATCTTTGCAGGTGCGTCAGCCTCACTATGACTTGTCGCAATTGACACAAAGCAGCAACGTATCTCTGTACGTCCGTTTTTTGTGATATGCGTCTACACCCTGTATTTTAAAGCGACCAGCCAGCAAAGTCGTCGCATTCGTATTTAACAATTTCGGCTGCGAGTTCGTAAACAGAACAAGAAAAGTTTTCGCCCGTACAGTCATATACCTCTCTGTCTTCCAAATCATTCCACAGACCAAGACAAGCAACACCACCACGAACGAGCCTAAACTCACAGACGTGCGTATCGCCTTTCTCGTCATAATAACTCACACATCCGTTCTCTTTGTCTCGTCTTATTTTTTCTTCCTCGGTTTTAAAGTCTTTCCACTTTTTAAACTCCTTTTTTCTACCGAGCCAATCTGTTATAGTATTCATGTTTTTTAATTTTAAGCCGTTTTAATTCCGTCACCTTATAAAGTGACCACCACAACAAAATAAATGTCGTGGCGGTCTTTAAAATAGCATTTATCGGGCACTGAACACATACCCGTTATCGCTCACGTAATAATCATTCTTTAAATCTCGCGCGTATGCTTCATAATCAAAGTAACACTCAAAGAACTCAGTACTCTGTCCGAGTGAGTGACAGCAGATTTCTTCTTCCGCAACATGGTCTGCGAAGTCTTTAAACGAATCCCACTGACCACAATTGCGACCGCGTGCTTTGTCCAGCAAGTCATCAAAGTCCGTCAAGTCATCACCAAAACACTCACAATATGCGTCAAGCATCTCTCGCTCGTCTTCACTCAGCTGCAGGTAGTCAAGTATCTTCTGAACGTCATCCTCGCACATACTCTCGTGATAAAACTCTTTAGGAAAACCCTGATAATCTTGGAACATAAACTCAGGGTCTGATTCGTCTTCGTGTAACTGGCGACACACCTCAAAGAAGTCATCTGCGTCAGTAAATTGCTCCAAATCTATCCACATACCATACAGTGAACCCTCATTGTATTTCCTGTATGTACCAACGTACAGACCAGCCTCGCCAGTCATTTCGTACTGCTTTAATTCGTTTTTCATTGCTTTTTGTTTTAAGTTAATACTCATTTTCTTTGTTTGCGTCAATTAAGACAAACGACTGAGCCAATATTCACAGCGGCTCAGCATGTTTACCAGCGTCGTCAAATCATCTTGTTTGCGTCCCATATTAATACGTGACTGCAAAGATTTTACTTCACGCTCAAAATAGTGCAAAGCAGACAAACGACCTCGCTCGCAATCGTTCTCTGTCTCGCAGATAGTCACGTCTTTTGCGTCAACAAGCTGACCTGTCCAGCTATCTTTGTCTGACCAAACGAAACCCAAACGACTGCCACAAATCTCGTCAATAATGCCGTACACGTTGCCGACCTTAACACCCAGACCAACATAAACCTCTAAATCTTCCATACGTCAATTATTTTTTATAATACTTAATTTCTTCTCTCATGTCGTCAATGATGCAGGCACCACCACCAACAAAAGCGACGGCACCTGCGAATAGTGCAAAGTAAATCATTTTCACAGCCTTCCCAATGTTTTAATCTGAACAACATCTGCGGGCTGGTTCTGTAGTCTTAACTGAATGCAAAGGTCGTCACAATCTTTGCGACTGCCCTGAAAGATAGACAAACCGCCGACCACTATCGCCCACAGAATAAGCGTCTGCGGACAGTAACCATGATTTTTGCGCACCTTTGCGGCTGTTGCTGAGCATGCCAGCACTGCGCCCTGTTTTTTAATTCTTGTTCTCATAATGTTTTAATGTTTTGTGATTAATACTAAAAATTACCTATTTTTAAGCCCGCCACGCGCTTTTTATTGTGCCAGTGGACAACCACAAAGGTACAAAGGAAAAACACGCTTAAAACGGCTAAAATCGTTTGCGGGTGCAACGGGCTCGCTCCGTTGTGCTACAGTCGAGACGTTTGCCACGTCCTATATATCCGCACCCCAATAATAAAAGAGGCTACTGTTACTTTGCAGCCTCCGTTATTGTCTTAATTATATCGTCCGTACTCATGTAGCGAACATTATCAAAAGCGAGAACGTTATCAAATCTCATGCCGTTGCGCTTGAAAAATTCTGCCTGCTCGCTCGGCTCTGGTACGCGTCCGTAGCCGTCTGCATAACATTCAGGAACGTTCTCAGTAACCTCCTCCCAACGAAAGCACTGGCGACGAAGGAATGAAGAATGAGCCAACGGGTACGACATTCTCAGCGTGTCAATTTTCCTGCTGGCGTCCTTGATTTTCAGCGATAGCCCGATAGTATGAGATTCTTTTTTTGCACAGAATAACGTGTAAAGATTTACACGGACTCCAGTCGCTTCTATATTCAATATAGCAGATACGACCTTTGCTGATGCTTTTATTATGTCGTTTTTATCGACGCCTCCGTGTGCCGTCATGCTATAGCCGATATTTAATACCTTCTTTTTAGTTTTAATCAGCCTCTGCGCTATCATGCTGTTTGGCGCTCCGCTGATGTATGCGGGGACGTTTGGAACTGCACCAACGACACTGCTGTAAGTCTGTCTCCTTTGCACCTGCTTTTGTATCTTGATACGGGTCTGAGCGACACCAGCCTCCTCGATTTTCTTCTGTAGGTCGCTGTCTCCCTTCATCATTCGCTCTTCGGCTTCGTCGTATGATGCTGTGCCCGTAAATCGCTCGCTGACAGTGTGCGAGTCGTCATTAAACGCTGGCTGCTGTGTGCCGTTGTTCAGGTAGTCGTTGAATGCTTTCAGCGACTCGTATCTCTTATATATTTCTTTCGTTTTCATGTTATATATGTTTTATAGTTATTAAATAGGACAGCCCGCAACGTGCGCGAGCCGTCCGTTATATCCGTGTATCAGATAAGCTTCTTCAGTGCTTTCGCCCAGACGTTTGTTTTATCATTCAGCCGCTCATATATCTCACGGCGAGCATCAATGTCCAGAGTCTTAAATACTGATTCATCGCAGCAGGCTACGAGGTCGTTCTCGTTCTCAACCTCGTCAATCATGGCGGCTGTGGCGCGATAGCTTACAACGTGCTTAATTCCAGTCTGCTTGACGGCCTGACGAACGTCCTCGACGAATGAGACGATATTCCCGTTACCGTGTGCGATATGTAATTCAACCCCGTGGCTGTAGTCAATCTCGAAGAAGTACGCGAAGCGGTCTCGGCTGCTTGCGTCAATCTCCTGACCTGTCACATACTCTTCATCTGCACCAGTCATCAGAGTATTGCCTGCCGCCATGAAGCGGAAATTCGGGTGAGCCTCAACACGTCCCACGATTGGGAAGTCATACCAGCCATTTGCCAGTGCTGAATTAAGAACTATCGCAGCCTCAGCATTGCTGCGGTCGTACTCGTCCTGAAAATACAGGCCGCCGAATGCGAATGCTTTATAAAACGGTGTTTCTTGATAGTTGCCGCCAGCGTCACCGTATCCGCGAACATCATGGGCAAACTGAATTGTCGTCTGTCCGTAGAAGTCGAGTCCCAGAGCTTCGGCTACCTGCTCAGCCGTGTGGCTCTTACCGCTACCTGCTGGGCCGTAGAGATACACGTTGTTGCCGCGGCTCACCTTTGCAACGATGCGCTGGAATTTTGCACAATATACTTCGTTTTTCTTGCCGTTGTTCTTCTTTGCAGCCTCAACTACCTTTGCTGCCTTCTTTGCATCCGTTGCAACGAGTTTCGTCAACTCCTCGGCAACTATCTCACGCACCTTTGCAATATCAACCGCACCGCCACGAAGATTTTTCAGGGCTGCAATAAGAGCCTGCTCGTTCGTGGTATCGTCATCAGCCTGCGGCTGTGCCTCATCCTTCGGCTCGTCCTCAGTTACTACATCAACCGTCTCAACCGTCTCAGGCTGTTCGTCCTTTGTCGGTTCGTCCTGTGCCTTCGGCTCGTCCTTCTTTGCTTTCGGCTGGCGTTGTTTACGCTCACCTGCAACGACCTCCCAGCCTTCGCTGAGTTTAAAGCACTGTACGCCGTCCTCGTTGCGATATTCAGAGAATATGTGCGCAAACTGAGCAATAAACTTTTTGCCCTTCTCTTTGCCATTGTGCATGCCTGCCTGAATAACTCCGTTTACGATTTTAATATCGTACACGTTAACACTCTCGCCAGTTGTAATGTTTTTAAAAGTAACCATAATTTTAATGTTTTAAATTAATACTTTGTTTATTATCTCAAATATCTTTGCGCCTCGTTATAACGTCGCAAAACTCACGAGGCTGAACGACCTTTGCTCTTTGTGCTTTTATTTGTACTTTTAATTGCTATCTTTTTAGACTGTTCCCAGTGCTCTAAAACCTTTGCAAAAGTACGAAAGCATGAGGCAAAAGTTATATTGTTCGTTTATATACTTTGTTTGCTATAGCTTTTCGTAATTCGTAATTATATGCTCTTTTTGCTAATCATTTATTTCTGCTTTTCGCTTCCCTCGCTCTTATCGTCGCGCTTCCGCTAAAACCTTATGCGTTTCACCGCTCATAACTTTCACCCGTGGCAGGCACCGCCACACGTTTTTATAGTCCTCTATTTAAGGACTTCCGAACAGCAACACAGCCCGTATTATCAGCACCTACTCTCACACCCTTTCGAGGTTCCCAGCGTTCTCCGTGTCGTTGCATCGTTTCACCAATATTTCAGATGTACCAGCCCGTTGACGTGTCCCGCCGTTGTTAGTAGTCATAAATCGTTAGCCCGTTGCCCTGCGAGTCTGTCACCCTCGCTGTCCGTTGTCTCAAGTTGTCAATTTTGTGTGTGTTCCTCTGAACACGTTGCAAAGATACGAACATATTTTTATTGTTCCAAATGTTTTTGCGTTTTTTGTTTGTTTCTTAACTTTTTTCCATTTATTGAAACATTTTTTTGCAATTAAGAAAATCATGGTATTTTTGCACAAAATATATAAAATGTGCAATATTATTATATGGTTTTATAATGTAATATTTACACTATATAATATACTATATATATAATGTATATAAGATGTTGTATTATTGCAGTATTTGCAATATGATAATATAATTAGTGAGATATTTAATTTAAATATGATAATAATATTGTAGTAATATATTGCCAAATTTCCTACACAATAAAACTGGCAAAGATAAAACGTAATTTAGTGGTCGTTTGGTGTTTTGGTGTACCTTTGCCGAAATACCTTTGTTTTTGGCTTTGTGCGATGTTCGTTGAACTTGCACAAACGGGTGAGAATCAATTTGTTTTGCGTGAGTGATGAAGTGGGGGGCTGGTATATCGGTATGCGTTTTATATGGTATCAACAATCGTTGTCCGAAAAAATTTTTGAAAAATTTTAAAAATTTCAGAAATGCACAATATTTCTTGTGATTTTGTTTGGTTGTTTAAAAATAAATTAGTAACTTTGTGGTGTAAATTATTAAGTTTAACTTTTAATTATGCTGTAATTATGGAAATAAGTCAAAATGTAAAGAATTGTATTTATCGTTTAGTTTTCCCTGATGGTAAGTATTATATTGGGAAAACGAAAGATTTGCGTGACCGTGTTCGCTTGTATGAGCGTAAGATGAATGATTTAGATGATAGTTCTCGTGTCATGTGTGCTTTAAGGGAGTTTGGAATTGAGAATGTTGGGATTGAGGTTTTAACGTCTGTATCATCTCGTTCTGAGTCTGACATTGAGTTGTGTTTATCTATTTTGGAGATTAAGTACATTCGTGAGCAGGATTGCATATACCCAAATGGATATAACACGAGCATTGGTGGAGAGGTTCTTGGTATTCCTGCCGATGTGATAGAAACGAAATTTGGTGTACGCAGCAAGGAGTTTGCTTCAAAGCCGATACTTGCCTATGACATAAATGGAAACTTTGTTGCTGAATATCCGAGTGTTAATCGTTGCGCCTATGAGCTTGGTGTGGATGAAAAGAACGTAAAAGAAGTTATTGGTAAGGCTAAGTTGCTACGGAACACTTATATGCTCCGAGAGAAGAAATATGGCGATACTCCCAAGAAGATACTGCCATTCAAGCCAGATGTGGTAAAGAAGACAAAGACGGAATACGATGTTGTGACCAAGAAAGTCTACAAGCAAAAAGAACTTTTCGCTGCTGCTATCATGTATGACAAGAATGGAGATTATGTCGGGTTGTTTGATAACGCTCGTAAGTCGAGGAAATATTTGAAGATGGAAGACACAAAGATGCCATTTGGACGTGAGTTTAGGGGTGTGTATATATTCCACTACAACGGAGGCGAGATAAAACAGCATTTGGGTGCGTTTAAGTCGAAGAACCTTACCACCATGTTCTACGATGATATTCTTGCTTTTGGCGATGTTGAGAATATAGGAGAGCGCATATCTCTCGTATTAGAGCCTGTTCCTGAGAAAGAGGTTGTTGAAAAGAACCCCAAGGTAGTGATTAAGAGAGAGCCGAAGCCAAGGATTGAGAAATACACGCTTGATGGGCAGTATGTATGCACATACGAAAATGCCATTTATGCAGCCTCCGACAACAACGTGTATTCTTCTGCAATTCATGCATGTGCGAGAAAGAAGACAAGGCGGTGCGGTGATTTTATCTACAGGTACGAGGGTGATACTCTTGACTTTCCAGATTTTAGTCAGTCAACGCTTCAAAAACGCTTAATTGATTAAAAATTTGTCGGTGTGGGGTTATTTTCTTACCTTTGCACCGACTTATTTACATAATTTCAACCGCTGTCGTCGTGAGATGCTGGCGGTTTTTGCTTTACGTGTGCGTGTGTGTGCGTGTGATATGAAAAAATTGGGCATATTTCCGTATGTATGATGCTATAGAATGTCGTAAAATGCCTTTTTGTAATTTTTGTGTTTGTTTTCTTGGTAGATTTATGTCTTTTATGTACTTTTGCCACACAAAACAAAAGAATTAGTTATTATGCGTTCGGAGTTAGAGGAAAAAGTCATTAAGTCGCAGTTGTTAATTCGTCATGCTTACCGTCATGCAAAGTGGCATGGTGCGGAATTGGAGTTGGCATATAGTGGAGGTAAGGACAGTGATGTCTTGTTAGATTTGTGTCGCACCAGCAATCCCGCTGTGATTGTTCGTCCTATACACCGCTGTACTACGATAGACCCGTCAGGTACGTTAAAGCATTGTCGTGATAATGGTGTAGAGATATTGCGCCCAAGGAAGAATTTTGCTGAATGTATATTGCAGAGTGGTTTTCCTTCGATGTTTACTCGTCATTGTTGTGGAGAATTGAAAGAGTATGCTGTCTTGGATTACGTCTTGGTAGGTGTCAGGAAGAGTGAAAGTGTCAAGCGTGCGAAGCGATACACATGTGATGAAGACTTAGTTACTTATAATGGTCGTGGTCGTGCTATGCAGTATTATCCGTTGTTGAATTGGACTGATGAGGACATTGCCGAGTACATACAGGAGCGTGGTATTAAGTGTCATCCGTTGTATTATGATGAACATGGTAATTTTCATGTCGAAAGACGCTTGGGTTGTATGGGTTGTCCTTTGCAATACTACAAGAAACGTATAGAAGATTTTAAGTTACATCCAAAGATGGTTAGATTCTGGTGTCGTTATGGTCAGCGATTCCTTGACACGCATCCAGATGTTAAGACGCATGAATATTTTGATAACGTGTTTGAGTGGTTTACCTGCAATTTGTTCTATCAGTCGATAGATGATTTTAGAAGAGAGCATCCTCGTAGGTCGGAAAAAGGTTTATTTTTGTTTGATGATACGGAAAATAGGCAAACGTGCAAGGAATTTCTTGAAAGTTACTTTGGTATAAGCCTTGATGGGTTGTAGGATGCCGAATTTGGCACTTTTTAGGCTTTCTAACGGCTTTTCTTTCTTTGTGTGGGTAGTTGTTGGGGTGGAATGATTTTAAGCCGTTGTAGGGCTTTAAAATGGCTTTTGTGTTTTTGTTCTCTAAAATATCCAAATAAGCACGCCAAAAACGTCTTATTTTTCCGAATTACGCGCGTGTACGCATACGTATATGTAATACTTATATATGGTAGATACTATACTGGAGTAATACTTATATAATAGTACATACTTTAATACAGGTAATACCATAATTAAGTAAACACTAATTAACAAAGTAGTTAAAGTTTAGTTAAAGTGATAGAAAAAAGAAACAAGTTAAGGATAAAGTGCTTACCTTTGCAAGCGATTAGTAATCACATACGCATAAATAGGTTTTTAGTTATCAACTCCAAGATTCGTGAGAACAGTAGGAGTTTTTACAACCCAAGAGAGGGCGCGTATTTAAAAATCCAAAACAATAGTTTTAGTTAGGTATTGGTATATCTCTACAGCGGTAGAGAGTGTATGCCCTTATTTGCTTACTTATTTATATATTACAATCGGGCATACATCTGGGGACTTGGTATAGCGGTTGTACACGAGATTTTGGCTCTCGGAACGGATGTTCGACTCATTCAGTCCCTACTAAACGTTCAACGAAAAAAAAGAATATGACAGTAAACGATTTGTCTAAAGAGCTTCTTGACAAGATTCGCATGAGCTTTGACACTAACAAGGATGTCATGCTTTTGCGAACTGCTCAACAGAATGCACAAAGAGAAGGTAATTTTCAGAAGGCGATGTATGTCGCACAACAGATAGACAACCTGTGGACTATCTGCCTTGACAACTATCTGAGAAAGATGGAAGCCGATGCTGGTGCTTTCACTATGGATGCAGCGAGTATTCCAAAGGAAGACAGGGAGGAACTTGTCAAGTACACGCTTGTTCTGTATATGTGCTGCGACATCATTGAAAGCGCGGTGATAGACTTCAACGACAAGATAAAAAAGATTCGTGGGAATGCAAGTATGAAGATGTTTGACGACCTCAAGCAGGTTCTTGGACTTGCAAGCGAGAAGTTAAGCAACCTACAGGACACAGGAGACTACATGCGCGACATGTCTTGGGCAGAGAGTTGCGACAACTTGTACAAGATGTTTCAGAACAAGGTCAGCAGTCTTATGAGAAAGAGAAAAACAGACCATAACTGGGGAAAAAAATTTAAAGAACTAAATAATTAGAAATTATGTCGGAGATACAAGGTAAAGTAATTGCAGTATTGCCAACGCAGAGCGGTCAAGGCAAGAATGGTGAGTGGGTTAAGAACTTTTTTGTCATCGAGTTCTTAGAAAACCAACATCCAGTACGGTTGTGTATGGAGGTGTTTGGTGCAGACAAGTGGGATAAGATGAAGCAAAACATAGTCGTTGACAATCAAGTGAATGTGCGCTATAGCGTGTCAAGTCACGAGTACAACGGGCGGTGGTTTACTTCATGTCAGTGCTACTACTGTGCATCTACGTACAATGGTCAAGGTCAGCAGCGACCCTCGCCTACACAAGCACCACAACAGCCTGTAAGTGCGCCACAACAGTTGAATGATGCCGATAATCTTCCGTTTTGAGGTTGAAAGACTGATTAAGATTTTTGATTTGGTAAAAGTCCTTTAAGGACAAATATTAACAACTTAAATTTTTAGATTATGAGCAAGAAGACATTTCAGCTTATCAGCGGTATCGTTGGCGGTGTACAGGCTATTGTCGTAGCCGTAGTGACTTACACATCTCCAGAGAATGCGGCAGCTATCAATGGTGCTATCGTGATTCTTGGCACAGCCATCATAGAGGCTTGCAGCCAGTTTGTAAAGGCAGAGTAATGGCTAAACGCAACGAGACCCTTCAAGCCCTGTGCCGTGACTACTTAGGTCGGTTGCGGTACATGGGTAAGAAGTATGGAATAGATGTAGATTCCATCATTCGTGCAAATCGCAAAGGTGAATGTTCTGGTACGGAATACGAAGTCCAGATGCTAAGTAGAATGGTCGATGATGAACGTGTTTCAAGGGCTGACATACCTAAGATTCTTGGCAAGTCATATAGGCAATCCAATGAAGACGGCGACTTTGAACACATCAAGAAACTTAAACATCAAGGCATATATTCCAAGGTAAGTGCATTGCTATTCAAAAGTAAACATCATTTAACTTAAAAACAATTAAATAATTTGGAAACAAAGAAATTTGGTTGTAATTTTGCAAAAGAATTAGTTGAAAGTGGTGTGCGAGACCACTAACAAGAACAATATATGCCCCTTTTGGGTTGGCAATGCTCGCACCATTCCACCCAATTGGGGTTTGTTTTTAGAATTATGGAAGAAAAATTATTATTTGATTTTGGAGAAATTCCTGTTGAAACAAAAACGCAATCGCAAGTTGATGAGGATGAATATCAAAGCATTGTACTAAAATCTGAAGTCAAAAAAGACGAATACACAAATTATATACAAGATACGTTTGACTTAAAAGTAGGTGACGTTTCAAAAGTTTGTATTCCAAATAAACTAAACATAGAATCTTTTAAAGATTGGAACATTGGTGTTATTTGCGGTGCAAGCGGAAGTGGTAAATCTACAATCCTAAAGCATTTGGCGAAACAAAAAAATACAACTATTGCAAATCCATCTTTTGATAGTTCAAAGTGCTTAATATCTAATTTTGATAGCATGACACCAAAAGATGCAACGATGTTGTTGTCTCAGATGGGATTGGCAAGTGTGCCTACATGGATTCGACCTTTTAATGTGTTGTCAAACGGAGAACAATACCGTGCATCTTTGGCAAAGTCAGTAAGTGATGCAAAGGATAACGAAATTATATTTGTTGATGAATACACGAGCGTTGTTGACCGAAATGTGGCAATGTCTATGTCTAATGCTTTGCAAAAGTATATAAGACGAGCCAACAAAAAGATAATACTTGCAACGTGCCATTACGATATTTTTGAATGGTTAAGACCTGATTGGATTTACGACCTAAACAAAGGAGGCGCACTTGAAAAAGGCGACTATCTTCGGCGACCACAAATCGAATTACAAGTGTATCGCACAACGTGTGATACTTGGGACAGGTTCAAAAAGTATCATTATATGACGGCAGAATTAAACGAAGCCGCGACTTGTTTTGTGTTTACATGGAACGAAAAATTGGTTGCATTTGAAAGTATTTTGCCACTTCCAAATGGTAGTTATAAAAACGCATACCGAGAACACCGTTTAGTTGTTTTACCTGATTTTCAAGGATTAGGATTGGGTATAAAAATAAGCGAATGGTGTGGTGGTATATTATTGAATGATGGGAAAACATTCTATACAAAGACAGTAAATCCAGCTTTGGGTATATTTCGTCAAAATTCTGCTAATTGGCATCAAACTGGCAAATACATGAAATCGGAAAAAGCAGAACGTTGCGAGAAATCATATAACATGATGGGCGGATTGACACGTCCTTCTTTTTGTCACAAATATGTTGGCGAACCGATAAGTGGTTTTGAAGATTTACTTTTGCCAATAGACAGAGTTCGATATAACAATAGTATGAAAGGTCAACTTACTTTTAATTTTGAATAGTTATGGAAAAAGAACAATGGAAGACTATTACGCATGACATTCGTTATGAAATATCGAATTTTGGACGTGTTAGAAATAAAAAAAGCGGGCATATTCTTTCATGTAAGCCAACAAAATCACATAGACACCCACAAGTGTTTTTGGCGGGAAATTTTATGGGGAGGTTACAATTGACCGTTTCGCAATTAGTGTGGCACGAATTTAATAACCAACCTTATTTGTACGGTGAAAAAATAGGTCATAAAGATGGAAACATATTAAACAACCATGTTGAAAATTTATATCTAAAAACTTGTAAAAGTACACCAAAACATATTGATATTTAAAAAATACTAATTTATTTGGAACTATGAAATAAAATTAGTATCTTTGCACAAGAAAATTCATTCGATGCGTTGACAGCGACTTTAGGCGCAAAGGATTAAAGATAATGTTATAACAATTTTTGCCAAAACGGACGGTAAGAAATCGGAGTCGCTGCTGAGAGTATTACCGTCTGTTGGCTTTTAAACAGCGACATATATGGAACATCATTTTAACACGGACGTTGCAAAAGATTGTGGAATAGAAGAATCTATACTATTACACAACTTTCACTTTTGGTTATCTAAGAATGCTGCAAACGAAAAGCATTTTCACGATGGTTTATATTGGTTCTACAATAGCAAAAAGGCATTTGTAGATTTGTTTCCTTACATGAATGAAACTAAAATCTTTCGCTCGATTAAGAATCTTGAAGAAAGAGGTTTTGTTGTAAAGGGTAACTATAATACAGACAAATGGAATAAAACAAACTGGTATGCGATAACAAAATTTGGCTTAACATATTTGCAAACAAAAGGCTATTCTATAAGCGTTTTTGGCGCATTGTTTCAAAATGGCACAATCGATAGTGGCAAAATGAACGATGGAGCGTTGCAAAATGAACAATCAATATTAATTAATAATACATATACTAACACAGATAGTAAACAAGAAAAAGAAGATACTATCATATCTTCTAAGAAAGAAAAAGGATTTGTCAAGCCTACAATACAGGAAATACAAGCGCACATTCTTGAAAAAGGGTACACATTTGACGCAGAGGCTTTCTATGCTTTTTATGAAAGTAATGGATGGAAGGTTGGTAAGAACCCGATGAAGAATTGGAAGGCCGCTTGCACAACTTGGGCAAAGAATAGAAACAACAATAATAACAACAACTATGGACGAGAAACAATCACCGAAAAGATTAGACGGACTGTTGAAGAAGCCAACGTCTTCAGTCAGCAACTCACAGACCGCATTGGCAACCAAGCCGACGTTTGTGACGGAGATAACTCAGAGGTATGGTAGCTTTGTTCAACTGAGCAATAAGTTTTCTTATGCCAACAAGGGAATGTTTGTACAGGATACTGTAGCATGCTTTAGGCGCGAAAGCCCGACACTCGTTCGTATAGACCTTACCTACGGGAAAGGTTCTTCTGCGAACTGGCTATACAACATATTGCAAGGTATGTTTGTGTTTCTTGGGGTTACTAATGACAAGTTTAGTAAGGAACAAATATACAACCTTGCATGCAATATATATGCAAACTACAAGACACTGAAGGTTGTTGAAATTATGCTGTTCGTGTCTCGGTTTGAGTCTGGGAAATACGGAAAGTTCTATGGAGATGCCTCTTATGCCCTTACTGTTGGTGACGCTCTTAATCAGTTTATGGTGGAACGCGAACACTATTATGCTGACATCGAAAGGCAACGAGCCGAAAAGAAAAGAGAAGAAGGAAAACATAATACTATCTCTTTTGAGGAATACAAGCGCAGAAAAGAAGCCAATGGTGAAAGTGTTTCTGAAACTTTGTCGGAAATGTTTGGCAATTAAAAATAAAGTTATTATATTTGCAATATATTTATTCACTTAAAATTTATCATTATGAAAACAAAAGAATTTAATGTAACAAAAGAACTTGAAAAGATTGCACAGAAAATGACCAACGACGCAACTTTGTTTGCAATCTATGTAAACGACAAGGAAAAAGAATTGTCGGTACTAACCACAGGAGAAGATGACAAAAACATTATTTGCACCATTGCCGCTATCCTTGAAACATCATTGACTGGTAAGGGTGATGAAGGTATGGATAGAGTTACACACATAATCCTTGAAGCACTTAAACTTGTGCAAACATCTAAGTCTATTGCAGGTTTAAAACTCGCCACTGAAATGCTTAAAGGTGTTGCTGAAAAAGCGGGATTACTTGACAACGAAGACGAAGAAAGTTGTGGGGATTGTGAACTTGTGAGGGTTTGTAATGAACAAGATGCAATCGAATACCGTAAGGCTCATGGTATTCCACGCCCAAAGAAAGGCAAGTCTCGCAAGGTAAATGTAAATTGATTGTTGCCATGACTAAGAAAGAGCAAAAGAACTACGAACGCAAGATTGACGAGATAGCAGACGACCAGCTAATGAGTGCTTATCACAAAGCAATTGAAATTACAGATGGTGTCTATCTCGACATCTTGTTTCGTATGCGCTCAAAGATAGACGCGCAAATTAGTAGTATTCAGCAACGAAAAACGGAAAACAAATGACATCGGAATACGAGGAAGTTATGGAATCAGAAAGCAGCAAGTTCGAAAAGGTGTTATCAGAAATGCTTGACACGTACAAAAAGAAGAATGCCGACTACGGTAACAGCTTTAGTGAGACTATTCAAGAGTTTGGCTACATCCCTGCCGTTGCACGAATCAACGACAAGGTAAAACGTATGAAGAATATCGTTAAAGGTCAGAAGATGAATATTGAAAATGAAAGCCTACGTGATACACTTCTTGATACAGCTAACTACTGTGTTCTAACTATTGTTGAATTGGATAATCAAAAATAAAGCCCTACAAGCGTGTTTTATTTCGTTGATGGCTAACTATACCACCTTTGAGGTAAAACGCGCTTAGAACGGCTAAAAAGTGGCTTAAATCAAAAATATATGGCTTCGTTCAGCGTGATAGGATTTGTAGAATGTGTAAAGGTGCTACCAGATTCCTGTATTTTGTTCCTTTCGGAATACAAGAGAGGCTATAAGAAATCTGATGGTACAATAGTAGATGACAAGTATGTTTCTTGGAAGATAATCTACAAAGGTTATTTTATCAAGTACATTACGTCTCACTTTGGCAAAGGTATGCTCGTGGAAGTGAAAGGGGAAGTTTTACCGTATGCAATAGAGCATGGACAAGCGGTAGAAGGAATGTCTGTTATAGGGCAAACCTGTAACTTATATAGCTATCCGCGATACAATGCCAAACAGGAAATAAAAATGATTAAGGAAAGCCAACTTGCAAGCGACGAACAGCCAGACCTCGAATCTTATAACAAGCCAGACTTTTAACATTCTTATTAAACATATTATTTCTAACCAAATTTAGTAGATTATGACACAAGAAGAGAAAATCAAAGACTTGGAAGAACGCATCGCCATCATGCAAGAAAGCGACGCAGCATTGTGCGCAGAACTCGAACACTGGAAAAAGGTCGCAGCGGGACTTAAAGGGCACAACGGACAACTTAAAACGTTGAACCAAGAACTTTCTTGTAAGTTAAGTCAAAAAGCGGATGCTCTTGCGGTTGCAAACGAATCAATCGCCAACTATAGCTCGCAACTCAACAAAACACATGTAACGCTAAGTGATTACAAGGCTATTGTTGAGTGGTACGACGAACTGCCTTGGTGGAGAAAGATGTTCGTATTCAGACTTCTTTGAAAAGTCTGACAAAAAAAGAGAGCCGCTCAGTCCTCACGGATTTTGCGGCTTTTTTTTGAAAGATAAAATAAGAAGTAGTAGAGCTCAAATCGTTGTTGGCGGTTCAAGCGTATTTAATTGTATTTCGCCAAGTATGTACGAATTGCCGCCTCGGTGCAGTTTTACTGTTTTTGGCTCAAATTTGTCTATTGAAACACAATGAACCTGTTTGCCTACATAGGCACTCTTTATCCATA
>Ga0326512_10001068_pt1 | contig 22129 bp, 39 predicted proteins | sample 1_2617_0518_D_FD_203652 | JGI IMG/M metagenome (GOLD analysis project Ga0326512, IMG submission 203652) | Bovine rumen microbial communities from UC Davis, California, United States - 1_2617_0518 | ecosystem: Host-associated > Mammals > Digestive system > Stomach > Rumen | place: USA... | reverse complement strand
GGCACGGTAACAGAAAATACAGCTGGCATGGATGTCCGTTATTCCACGGCCAGCCAAGAAGGGCAGACAGCGTTAAGCCACTTCTCTGGCGATTACGACAATCAGGCGGCCAACTACAGACGATGGATTGACTTGGCGAGAAGGTCAGGTAGGGCTGCGGCTAATGCAGGCCGTGAAAAAACAGATTTCTACGACCTGTTCGGAGCAGACACTTATTCAAACTCTGGATTTACTTCCGAAGATTATGCGTTCGCGCGTCCAGTTTTTGAACGGGTTTTTCAGAACGATAAAGACGCATTAGCTATCTGGGATGAATTCAAAGCTGCAGCGCAGGCAGAATATGACCTTGTTGTACAAAGCAAAGCGTTGGAGCAAGCAACGAAAGACTTTGACGCCGAGGTGAAAGCTGCCGGTTTCACGATGGACGATGTAACCGGCGTTGCGGAGGAATCTGTAGAGGCCGAGATCGAGGCAGCCGAGGAGCTGAAAGAGGAAATCCGGACATTGACCGAGGCCGCCGACGATGCTGCGCAGGCCGTGATGGACTACTACAACCAGGTGCGCCAGAGCGTGGCCCAGACGGTCAGCGGCGTCATCAGCGGGTTCTCCGAGGCCACCACGCAGGCCGACAACGAGCTGAGGGAGCTGAGTGAAAAGAAGGACAAGCTGGACAAGGAAATCAGAGAAGCCAAAGATCAGAAGACCAAGAACAAGAAGCGTTCGGAGAAGGAACTGGTCGAAGTCGAGATCGAGGTCATCCAAACGGGAAACGGCAACACCCGGAAATCCGCCCAGCAGATGATCAACAACCTGCAGTCGCAGCTCAACTACATGAACGAGTACCAGACCCTGCTGGACTCCGCCCGGGGACGGAAAGTCAGCGATGAGGTGCTCGCCCAGCTGTCTGACGGCAGCACGGAGAGCATGGAATACCTCCGGGCGCTGGCCAATGCCTCTGACGAAGAGATTGCGGAGATCAACCGCATGTACAGCGAGGTCGGGCAGAATAAGGAAACCTTCACGGACAAGCTGACCGAACAGAAGCTGGCCGCAGATGAGACATGGGACGGCCTGGTGGACTCTGCCGCGGCTGCCATCTCTAAGCTGCAGCAGGCGCAGCCGGACGCTTTTGACGCGTCGAAAGACCTGATCACCAACATCGTGAGCGGGTTGAAAGCAAAGCAGCCGGAGCTGGACAAGGAGATCTCCACGCTGGCCTTCAAGCTGGCGCAGCTGGGGTCCCTGGGTGTCGGGTTTGTCCCCGGCGCCACGGTTGGTTTTGGCGGCAGATGGATACCCCGCTACCTGCCCAAACACAAAGACGGCTTGAACTATGTGCCCTATGACGGCTACACCGCCCAGCTGCATGCCGGCGAGACCGTGCTGACCCGGGAAGAGGCGCGCATCTGGCGCGGGTACATGGACAGCCGCAACAGCTACGGCCTCTCCGGGGCCATCTGGAACTCCGCCCCGAACATGGGCGGGGATGTGTACCTCGACGGCCAGATCGTGGGCAACCTGATTTCCGCCCGGCAGGGGCGCGATTTCCGGCGCATGGAAAGGAGTGGGTGGCGCGGATGATCCAGTTTAACGGCATCGCGATGGACGGCGCGGCCAACGTCCGCCTGACCGACATTGTGGTCTCCCCCATGCAGGTGCGGGAAACCGTGCGGGAGCGGACCCTGCGCAGCGGTGCGGACTTTGTGCGCGTCACGGGCGGGACCCGCACGGTGACCGTCTCCTTCGTCCTGCTCGACCAGGACCGGACAAGGCGGCAGGAAGCGCTGCTGGCCGTCAACGCCTGGGCCTGCAGCGACACCCCCGGGCGGATTGTCCTGCATGACCACCCGGGGCGCTACCTGACCGGCATCTGCACCAGCTACCCGGAGCCGTCCCTGCGGCAGTGGTGGGGCACCATGCAGATCGTATGGACCTGCTATGACCCCTACTGGTACGCGATGCAGGAAAAGACGGTCCCCTGCGGGACGGCATTCCGGGCGCTGGGCAGCGCCGTGCCTTATGTGCGCATCACGGACACGGTGGAGACCGCAGGCAGCCGGACCTATTCCGACGGCACGAACACCATGACCTTTTCGGACGTCCCGGCGGGCGCGCTGGAGATCGACCTGGAGCGGCAGACGGCGGCGGTGGACGGGGCCAGCATCATGCAGAGCTTTGCCTTCACCTCCGCCTTCCTGCCGCCCCGGCGCGAAATGACCATCACCGGCAGCGGGACGGTGCACTACAGAGAGAGGTGGGTCTGATGCAGTTTCACTTCTATGACCAGGCAGACAAGACCCTGTTCATCCGGGATGACGCGGAGAGCGCGGTCTGGAGTGTGGACCAGTTTTCCCTCAGCCTGGCCTTCCCCTTCCTGGCCGACAAGGAGATCCGCCAGGGCATGCGGGTAGGATTCAGCGACCCGGACGGCGTCTTCCAGGTGTTCGAGGTGCGCCAGGCCAAAAGCTACGAACCGGACCACTACCAGGAAATCGACGCGGAGCACATCGCTGTGGCGGAGCTGACGGACGATTTCTTCGCCGGAGAGGACGTCACCGACCAGACCGCGGCGGACGCCCTGGCCCAGCTGCTGACCGACACCCTGTGGCAGATCGGCACCGCGACGGCCTCCGGCACATCCTCCATGGACATCGAGATGAGCGACGTCTGGAACCTGGTGAAGGCGATTGAAAAAAACTGGAACGTGTGGATCACGCCCAGGATCACCGTGGACAGCACCGGCATCACCGGGCGCTATCTCGACATCGCGCCCGCGGAGGGCGTGTGGCGCGGCGTGCGCCTGAGCCTGGCGAAGAACGCGGACAACGTGGGCGTGACCTACGATGACGCGGAGGTCAAGACGGCCATGTACGCCTTCGGCCGGCAGGAGGATGAGGAAAAGGTCACCTTCACCGACACCGAATGGGAGGCGACGGCAGACCACCCCGGCAAGCCCGCCGGTCAGGCCTACCTGGAAGATCCCACGGCAAAAGCGCTCTACGGGCGCAACGGCAGGAACCGGTTCGGGTACTACCAGAACAGCGACATCGATGATCCGGTGGTCCTGCTGGAAAAGACCTGGGAGAGCCTGCAGACGCAGAACAGCCCGAAGGTAACCATTGACTGCATGGTGTCCGACCTGCGCCGGATGGGCTACGCAGACCAGGACATCCGCCTGCATGACAAGGTCATGGTGGAGCTGCCGGAGATCGGCAAGACGGAGATCCTCGACGTCATCCAGCTGGAAGTCGACCTGCTCGACCCCACCCGCACCCAGCCGACCATCGGCGCGTACATCCCGAACATCATCTACATCAACCGGGAAACCAACGATAAGGCCACCGGCGGGTGGCGCGGCTCCGGGCAGACCACGGCGGAGTACCTCCGGAAGGAATTCGACACCCGCATGGAACAGAGCGATTATGAGATCCGCCTGCGCGCCTATCAGGTCGACCTGGACCGGACGGACGTCACCGTCATGCGGGCGCTGACGCAGATCGACCTGGACGCGCACAAGATCGAGACCCTGGCCACCGGCGCCGGTACCATGCTCGACGAACACGGCAACATTGTGGTGGATGAGAACGGCAACCCGCTGTTCATCAGCGATGTCGCAGCGGATTTCGACCCGAACCAGTACTACCCCGCCGGGCAGTACATCAACTACAACAATCGCGTGTGGCGGCTCATCAAGGCCCACGCCCCCTACACGCCATGGGACCCGGAGAACGCCACGGAAGAAAAGTTCGGCATCTACTCCAAAGTGCTGCAGAACGCGGACAACATCACGCTGAAGGTGGCGAAAGGGGACGTTGCCACGCAGCTGGCGGTGGAGGTCGGAAACGTGACCATCACAGGCGGCAATCTGACGGTGGACGGGATGATCACGGCCAGCGACCTGGCCACAAACACGATCACGGTTCACGGTCTGACGATCGACAATGGCGGGTGCAACCTGGGCAATTCCAATGTCTACCTGAACGGTACCTCCATGCTGTTGGGCGTTTACAGTCTCTCTCTGACGCAGAGCGGAAATACTTACACAATGGCATGGAGTGACTACGCCGGGAATCAGTATTCGGAAACTTTTAACCGGGCCGTCACCCCAACCATCACCGGCGCGTGGGATGGCGGCGTGTACAAGGTTCGTGCAGACGGCACGCTGGTTAATACAGACGAAAACACACTGTTTGATACCGGCATCAGCGCGTCCACGATCAGCGCCAGCGGTAACGATCTGGTTATCGGCTATAACATCGGCTATGCGACCGTTTCTGGCGGCCAGCAAGTACGAGGCGGCTCTACTGGGAAGACCGGGAGCGTGACTGTCACAGGGAAACTGGGCGGATTGACTTTGTATCTCTCGCCCGGTGACAGCTATACCTACAACGCCAGCGATGATGGCTACATCGGCTATACCTCCGTTCAGGTTGAAGTTGATGGTGGTGGTGGTGGTTCTGCGCGAAAGGCGACTTATGTGTCAGTATCGCCACGATATGACGGTAGCCATGTAATCGGCTCAACCTGGATCGTCCGTTACGATGATGGAAACTCGACCACCATTACCAGTACTCAGGCCGTTCCCAGCAGTTACCATTCTTGATCTTGAAAGGAGTCTACCTATGACACCCCAGGAATGCATCCAGAGAGCCTACGACATCACCGACCGGATGAGCGTATCCGGCGGCGCGGTGGAACAGATGGCAGCCCTGCGGCAGGCGCTGCGGGACGCGTATAAAGCCCTTGCGAACCAGGAGAAAGGAGCGGCACAGGATGGGAGTCACGATTGAGCGCACAGGCTTCTCCGGCATGACGATGCCGGAGATCATGACCGGCACGGCCTACATGGAGGAAGCCCTGGCGCACACCTACATCATTACGCCCCCGGAGGGCGTGACCTACACCGGGCAGGTGCTGGCCCATGTGCTCCGCGCCGATGACACGGCCATCGCCGTGGACGGCACGATTGACGCCCAGGGCCGCGCCGTGGTGACGCTGATTGCGGACTGCTACCATGTGGCGGGCCGTCTGCAGGTGGCGATTTACCTGACCGCCTCCGATGACAGCGGCGTCCCCTCTGAGTGCATCTACGCGTGCGTCACGGCCATCTATCGCACGGTGGGCAGCGTGGAGCTGGACAGCGGCACCACCATCCCGACGCTGGCACAGCTGGAGGCCGCCTATCAGGACTGCGTGCGGGCCACCGGCAACGCCAACACCGCCGCCAGCGAGGCCCAGGCCGCATCGGCTGTCTCTGTCCGATACGACACGGCCCAGACCCTCGACGCCGCACAGCAGGCACAGGCGAGGGAGAACATCAGAGCGGCGGACGCGGCGGAGTTTGACGCGGTGGCCTATCCGCTGGACGTGGAAATGCTGACTAGCGCGGGCGAGGCTGTGCGTGTGATCTCCGGCGGTATCAGCATCACGGGCGGCGACCTCAACAGCGGCACGCGCGCACGGACGCAGTATTTCCGCGTTCGGCCCGGTAACAGGTATCTGTTCTCGCTGAACGATGCGGAGTTCGTGGTCATCTCTGCGTGGGAGTACACCGGCACAAGTGTCGGGTCGGTCATCGGGCGGGTTTCTCCGAGCGGTTATACAACGTCCCGGTTTGCCTTTACCGCAAGCGGGAATTTCGTGCGAATCGCGTTTGGACACGCGGACACATCGGTGGCCATTACGGACGATGACAAAGACGCCATTCTTGCCGCGCTCTCGTTGCGGAGCGTAGACGGCGGGCAGATTCCCATCAACAGCGCCACCCCCGTGATTGTAGCCCAGCAAGGCGCCGCATACATCTGCGGCACGGTCACGGAGTTGACCTTCACCCCGTCTTCCTCCGGCCTCTGCGAAGTGGTGTTCGCCAGTGGCTCCACCGCGACCGTGCTGACCCTGCCCGAGACCGTGCGGATGCCCGACTGGTGGACGGGTGTCGAGGCCAACCGAACGTATGACCTGATGATCCTCAACGGCACACTCGCGGGGGTGATGTCATGGGCGACATGATGACGCGGTGGCAGGGCATGGTCATGTCGGCCCCGCACAAGGCCACGGCGACCGGGAACAGTCTCAGCATTGCCATTGCCGCCCCGAAGATTGAGCGGCTGGTGGTCAACATCCAGCCTGTGCAGGGAGGCTCCGGTACGCCGTCACCGTCCAATGTGCGACCGATCAGCGGACACAGCACGGTCAACGTGACCATCGGCGCGGACAGCCGCACAATGACCCTGGGCGGAACATACTACGGCGGGACGCTCGACCTGCTTACCGGGGTGCTGACGGTGACCTATGGCGCGATGACGGTAGGGAGTGCAACGGCGATCAACGGCAACACGGCGGGAGATTTCCTCTACATCAACATGGGCAACACGATGCTGTTTAAGCACTCCACGTCCTCACCGCATCCGATCGCCTATTGTGACAAACTGGAGGTCGTGACCACCCGGCCCCGGACGCGCACAACGACCGGTTTGGGCGAGTATGACGGCGGCACATACTACTCGTATATCTACGTCTGGGACATCGCGAAAACGGTCACGACTGCGACCACGAAAGCCAAAGCCATCGCCGCGCTCCGCGAAATTGCTCCGACGTGGGTGTTTGAGATTCAGAATCCGCAGACCTACCAGCTTGACCCGCAGACCATCCGCGCCCTGACCGGGCGGCAGACCGTTTCCACCGATGCCGGGAGCATCGACATCACATACTACACCGTGTGACCGCCCTACGGGGCAGAAAGGGGACATCATCATGACTTACTACGCACAGCGGAAATCCATCAAGGGCGGACAGCCCCAGACCATCAGCAACCGCTACGGCGAGCGCGCCGAAATGGAGCGGCAGTTCCACCTCTACTGCGCCTCTGCCGCCACCAACGCGGATGGCAACGATGTGGACTCCATTGAATGGGGCACGATCGAGCAGGGTGTACTTGAGCGCAAGGTCTGGATCACGCCCACCGAACCTGTGACCGAGGAGACCCCGGCGGAGGAGTCCTGACCATGTGGGCGCTGGCGATGGTGCTGATCGTCCTGTGCGGCGTTGCTGTCTGGCTCATCGCGGCGGGCGCGGCCCAGATCGAACACCGACGGGAGCGGTGGCTGTGGGATCACCCGCCTGAGGATGAGGTTTGCCGAGAGGACAGGGAGGACACCGATCATGATGACATTACAGCAGGTTGACGCCCTGCGGGCGCAGCTGCTGGCGGAGGGCACCCCCGGCCCGGAGATCCTCCGCCAGCTGGCCTTGGCCTGCCTGGGCTGGCCCTATGTGTTCGGCGCCTGGGGCGAGGAATGCACCCCCGTCGGCCGCCGCCGCCGCGCCCGGGACGCCCATCCCACCATCGTCAGCAAGTGCCAGGTGCTCAACGGGACGGAGAAAACCTGCCACGGCTGCCAGTGGGGCGAGGGCGTCCGGATGTTCGACTGCCGGGGGTTCACGGCCTGGCTGCTCGAGCAGATCGGCATCACCATCAACGGCCAGGGCGCTACATCCCAGTACAACACCGCGGCCAACTGGGCGCGCTCCGGCCCCATCGCGGAGATGCCGGACTGCGTGTGCTGCGTGTTCCGGCGCTCCGGCTCCACCATGGAGCACACCGGCCTGCACATCGGCGGCGGCACCGTGATCCACTGCTCCAGGGGCGTGGAGACCGGCTCCACCGCCCGTGGGTGGACGCACTACGCGATCCCGATCGGCCTCTACAGCGAGGCGGAGATCCCGGTGGAGACCGTGCGCCCCACACTCCGCCGCGGATCCACCGGCGACCGGGTGCGGGAACTGCAAGAGCGCCTCACTGCCCTGGGCTACAACCCCGGCACCCCGGACGGGATCTACGGCACCCGCACCGCCAACGCGGTGGTCGCCTTTCAGACGGACGCGGGACTGTCTCCGGACGGCGTCTGCGGCCCGAAAACCTGGGCCGCCCTGGACGCCGGTGCCATCAAGCCCGCCACGGCCCCCGCGGAGACCTACCGGGTGACCATTGAGGGGGTTACCCTCGAACAGTATAAACAGATCTTGACCATCTGCCCGCTGGCGGAGTGTTTTAAGGAGTGATTCCCATGCCGGAATGGATTTCTAGATATTGGGTAGAATGGCTGTTCGGTACCGTGATTGCCGGGCTCACCTGGGCAGTCAAGAAGCTGAGCAGCCGCATCAAAAGAGAGCAGGCGGAGAACCAGGCCCTGCGGGATGGGATCCGCGCGCTGTTGAAGGTCTCGATCGAAAACGAATGCCAGCGGTGCCAGCGGGAGAAATGGTGCGGCCCGGTGAAGCGCGCCACCATCACAGACATGTACGCCAGTTACAAAGCGTTGGGCGGCAACTCAGGCACTACCAGCATCGTACAGCAGACCTTGGGACTGCCGGCCGTGGAGCCGGAGAGAGGAGAAACCCATGATTGACTGGAAAGCCAAACTCACATCCCGGAAATTCTGGGCGGCCATCGCCCAGTTTGTGACCATGCTCATCCTGGCCTTTAAGGGCTCCCAGGAGACCGCTACCCAGGTCACCGCCCTGATCATGGCCGGGGCCGCCGTGGTGGCCTACATCATCGGCGAGGGCCTGATCGATGCGGCGGCGGCGAAACAGCCGGAGGGGTTCCTGCCGGAGATCGAGCAGGAGCAGGAGACCGAAGATTAACGATACACATGTGGGAGGGGCTTCGGCCCCTCTTTTTTTCGTGCTCAAAAGTTTGTACAAATTCTTGCTATTTCTATTGACTTTGTACAAAGTCTATGGTAATATACTTACAGGAGCTGACGAGAGGCTCCCGATAAGGAGGAAATCACAATGACGAATCTGAGCAACGAAATGATCGAAATGATCAAAACAAATGGCACCGTTGACACCGACGAAAATCGCTATGTGCTCTCATTCGATTACATCCTCGACCCGCAGCCGGTCGGCTACACAATCAAACGCTGGAGCATGGCAGACATGGAGTCATTCTGGGGCGGCGACATCGACCGCGACACGCTGGAAATGCGGGCCGAGATTCTGCTGACCTGCAAGGACGAGAACGAGGCCTGCAGGCTATGGCATTCGATTAAATGAGAGGAGGATCACCATGAAAAAAATCATCAACGGCAAACTGTACGACACCACCACCGCCCGCGAGGTGGCCAGCTGCTACCACGGCGACGGCCCCCGCGATTTCCACTACTATTCAGAGGCGCTCTACCGCAAGCGTACAGGCGAATACTTCCTCGCCGGCGAGGGCGGCTCGATGAGCAAATATGCCAAGTCCGCTGGCCAGAACAGCTGGACAGGCGGCGAGGCCATCACCCCGCTGTCTTACTCGGAGGCCACCGAGTGGGCCGAGCGCGAAATGGACGCGGACGACTACCAGGCCGAATTCGGCGAGGTCTCCGAGGGCGAGCTGGCCCACCTGCACATCTCCCTCCCCGCGGACGTGGCGGACAGGATCCGCAAGGCGGCAGCCGCGGAGGGGATCAGCGTCAGCGAGTGCATCGGGCGGAGATTCTGAGCCATTGCGGGGCGGGTGCCCCGCTTTTTTCGTGCGCGAAAAAGCCGGGGCATGCGCTCCGGCTCTTTTTGTCATCTGGTGATGACGATCCCGATCATGCCACGAACGAAGATGTAACGCGGTTCGGGTTTGACGGGAAGTGGTGGAGTTACCCCAGACAAATCCGAACCACCACCGTCATCGTCAATCATTTCGTCCAGCTCTGAAATGTCGCCGATGGCGCTGGTTTCCTGGCCGCCGCGGAGGTTGTAGAAGATCACGACCTTGTCATCGTAGAGGTAGACAGAATTTACGAAGACGTCGATGATCCGTTGGCGGAAGGCCGGGTCGAGGAGATCTCCGCGGGTGTAGGAGCGGAGCCACGCCTTCACCTGGTCGACGGTCAGGCGGATGCCGGAGGCCAGCTTCAGTTTGGCCAGGTCGATTTCCGCGTCGGCCTTCTCCGCTTCCAGGCGCTCCATGCGCTCACCGATGCGGGCGCGGGCGGAGGCGGGCAGGGTAAGCAGGGAGTCCACCAGGGCTTCCAGGTCATTGTCCAGGCGGTGGATCCGCCTTTCCAGTTCGCGGACCTGGTCGCCGCCGAATTCCTTGTCATACTCCGCGACCACCCGCTCCGCAATCAGGCCGATGCGCTCAGGATCCAGGACATAGGCGACCGTCTGTTCACAGACGTACCACTCGATAAAGCCTTTCTTTTCGTTCTTCTTCCTGCAGCTGTGCTCTTTCTTCCGTTTGGCGCAGGTGTAGTATTGGTGGATCTCCCCGTTCCGGGACCGGCCGGATTCGCCGATCATCGGCGACCCGCAGTGGCCGCAGAAGATCTTGCCCTGGAGCTGATACGGTTCCCGGGCTTTTTTCGCGGCGGGGGCATGGCGGTTTTTCGCCCGGCGGGCAGCTGCGCGGTCGAAGGTCTCTTTGTCAATGATTGCGTCGGCCACGCCTTCGATCACCTGGCCGCTGTAGGTGTATTCGCCGATGTAGGTCCGGCATGAGAGCATTGTGTCGAAGCTGCTGACGCGGAAGGGCCGCCCGAGCCGGGTCTTGTAGCCCCTGGCATTGAGATCCGCGGCGATGGCGGAGGGCGATTCCCCATCGGCATAGCGCCGGAAGATCTCCTGCGCCAGGGGCGCGGTCCGCTCATCGGCGGCCAGGCGGTGGCCGTCCACGCGATAGCCCAGGGGGACCGGGCCTCCGGCAAACTGCCCCTTGTTCACGCTTTCCCGGAGGCCGCGGCGCACGTTTTCGGCCAGGTTCGCGGAGTAGTATTCCGCCATGGATTCCAGGATGCCTTCCAGGATAATGCCCTCCGGGCCGTCGTTGATGTTCTCCATCACCGACACCACCCGGACGCCATATTTCTTCAGTTTGGCCTTGTAGATGGCGCTGTCGTAGCGGTTCCGGGCGAATCTGTCGAGCTTCCAGACGATCACGAGCTGGAACTGCCGCTTTTCCGCGTCCCTGATCATCCGCTGGAAGTCCGGCCGGGTGTCTTTCGTGCCGGTGAGGGCGCGGTCGATGTACTCATGCAGGATGGTGTAGCCCATCCGCTCCGCGTAGGCGTGGCAGTCGTGGAGCTGGCCTTCGATGGACTGCTCTGTCTGGTTGTGGGAGGAATAGCGGGCGTAGATCACGGCGTTGACGGTGGAGGGCTGCACGGCGCTCTTCGCGGGCATGGGATCACTCCCCCTGCGGCCCCAGAGGGGGCATGTTGGTGTCAAGGACGCATTCACCGGCCTCCACCTGGATCATCTTGTGGAACTTCACATATTGCGACTTGAAGATGTGCAGATACAGGTCGCCGTCAATCAGGCGGACGGGCTTCAGGTTCACATAGTCCGGGGACGGGCTGTCCATGATGTAATAGACGCCTTCGTCGGTCTTTTCCCAATGCCCGACATACGCCGGTCGTGTGCCTTTCTGCAGCTTGCTGTATACAGTGTAATTCATCCACCCGAAGAACACATAGCCGGACGGGTCGAACGTACAGATGTAGACGTTCCTGGTGGTGTGTATGTTGGACGCCAACCAGTTTGTCTGCGTATCGGGGTATTCAAAATCCGCATACCAAACTCCTACAATAGGATCAACCTCCGGGGATTCCTCCGCGGTCGCCGCTGCCGGCATGGCGGACAGGATCATGACCACGGTGAGGATCAGGGCAAAGATGCGTTTCATAGGATGACCTCCTTCAGTCGAATTCGTAGGGATTACCATCGTGGATGGTTTTCTTGACTTCCTGCAGGTAGTACAAAACGGAGCGCAAGCCTTCCCGATCGAGACGGCTCGCGGAGTAGATGCAGCCGCCGACCAACATCTTCGCGGTTTCGGCCGTACCTGGCCGGTGCTCCATTACTTTCTTCCCGTAAAAGAAGTAGTCCATGCCGTAGGGCATCGGTTTCCAGGAGAGGACGCCCGGATCGGGATCTCCGGCGGCCACAAAGCACCGGTAAAGATCCACGACATTTTCGTGCGTCAGCGGGAAGCGGAGAGGGATCTTGCGCACCTTTGGCGGCGAAGGCGGCGCGGGGACTTCCTCCCGGGCGGCCTCCTGGTATTCCAGGTAGGTTGGATCATCCAGCTCCCCGCGCTCAATGTGGCCGAGTTCGTGGCCATAGGACTGTTGGTTGAGCTCGTGCGTCATGCGAGCGTTCAGGACGATGAAACAGCGGCCGTCATCGTCATGGTAGGCTAGTCCTTTGACCGTGGTAGGCAGGTTTTCCAGGCGTGTGGTGGTCTCGCTGTATTCGTCCATCAATCGTTATCACGCTCCTTCAGAATGCGGTCAGCCATCTGCAGCATGAACTCCACGTCTCCGTCGCTCATGTGGCGCTGGCGGTCGAAGAGCAGGCCAAGGCGCGGATTCTGATGTAGGGCTTCGAGGCGGTCAGCATCGTCCACAGATTGGATCCCCTCCTCGGTGGTCAGCGTTGAATAAGTGACGCCGAGGAAGTCGGCCAACTTCTGCATCACGTCAATACGCGGGTATTTCTTGCCGGTGCACCAGTTGGACACCGTTGCGGATGTGACGCCCAGGGCGACCACGATGTCAGCCTGGGTTTTACCGCGCCGCTCCATCAAGGTGTTGAGGTTCTCCACAAAGATTTTCCGCGCGTTGTCCGGCATGGTTCGCATCTCCCTTCCTTATAATGTGTACCAGTAGTATATATCAGATCAAACAAAAAGTAAAGAGCAAGCAATAAAAATGTAACTTAAGGCTTGACTTCTTACTTAGAGTGAGTATAATAACAGGCAGTGGATGCGCAACCACCAGTACACAGTACCAAATCGACCGGAGCATAACAGGAGGGAGGTGACAAGATGACAATGACGACTCCTCCGAAAATCAGCCTTGCGGCTGCCAGGATCAATGCTGATTATCAGCAGAAAGAAGCTGCAGCCGCCCTGGGCGTTTCTCCGCTGACTCTTGCAAGATGGGAGCGCGGCGAGACCGTACCGAACTATGAGATGGTGCAGAAGATCGTAGATCTTTATCACTATCCGGCCGACTATATTTTTTTCGGAAGGCGCTAACTTTAAGTTAGGAGGCAATATGAAGAACTTGCTGAGACCTGCGTCATCCTCCCCGGCGGCGATCTCCGCGTGGAGGAAGCAGAGCTCGAGGCCTGGACCAAGAGGCGGCGCAGCAAGGCCGCCAGACAGTGAACGGAGGATTATCAATGCGTCTCTACATCCTGATCGTTAAGGTCGCCGGCATGATTCCCGAGGCGCTGCCGGCCCTCTACGCCAGCCCCCGCGCGGCCCTGGGCGCCGCCGTGGTGGAACTCGACCGGCTCATGCGGGAACGCGGATTCGAGGGCCGCTACACCCTGTACCCGCCCTACCGCGCCGGCGACACCGTCAACCTGACCGCCCAGAGCGACAAGGCCAACGGCTATCCCCAGGAGGTCTGCATCGATCTCTACATTCAGCCGTTCACAGTCGATGAGGATCTCGAACAGGACTTCAAGGAGGTGGGCACATGATGCTGAGTCTGAACACGGCTATTTTTGCGGGGGCAGCCCTGCTGATCCTGATCATTGGCGGCATCGCGGAACGGCACATCGAGGACGAAAGCTGGGGACGCAAGAAGCGCTTCCGCCAGGAGGTCCAGGCCTGCTACCAGCGCCAGATCATCCGGCACCGGACGCCCTACGCGGAGATCGGCTGGTCTCCCCGGAGGTGGTGACATGGACGCCACGCGCGAACTCTACACCTGCCACGAAATCGCTGACGGCCTGGGCGTCAACCCGGTGACCGTGTACGGCTGGCGCAAGTCCCTGGTGGACGCCGGGAAGCTGCCGCTGAAGGTCCGCTACACCTACAAGGAAGTGTTGTGGTTCCTGCGGGAGCAGCGGTCGAAGAAATTCACCGGCCGGGTGCCCACGCCGAAGAAGGGCGAGATTCTCAAGCGTCAGCTGCAGACCGACGGCTACATCCGCTGAAGGGAGGCGGAATCATGTGCACCTACATCCAGGTGGGCGTCACGGCCCTGCGGGATCCGATCACCGGCGAGGTCATGCGCTCCGTGCCGATGTACGCCCGCGCCGATGACCTGGGCGCCGCGTCGGAGGCGGAGGCCATGCTGCCCATGCTCAAGGGCGCCGGAGAGCTGTTCGCCGCCCCGATGGCGGAATACATCGAGGGATGCAAGGCAAAGGGCATCCCCATCTGACCAAGACAAGGAGGAGAGAAAACCATGGCAACATTCCGTGAAATCGACGAGGCCATCCTGGCCCTGGTCGACGATGAGGGAGAGATCCTCGACGTGGAGGCCTTCGAGCAGCTCCAGATGGAGCGCACCGCAAAGGCCGAAAACATGGCCCTGTGGGCGCTCGACCTGGCGGATGAACAGGACGCCATCAAGAAGGAGATCGGCCGCCTGAAGGCCCTCCAGGCCCGCGCAGAGCGCAAGGAAAAGAGCCTCAAGGAATTCCTGGCCGTCGTCCTGGGCGGCGAGAAGCTGAAGACCGCCAGGATCACGGTCAGCTACCGCAAGGCCGCCGCGGTGGAGATCACCGACGAGGATGAGGTCCGCAAATGGGCCATGATCTCCCCGCAGGGTGAAGACATCCTCAAGTACAAAGAGCCGGAGATCTCCAAGACAGAGTTGAAGCGGCTGATTTCCGAGGGCCACACGGTGCCCGGCGCGGCGGTGGTCGAGCGGGTCAGCGTGCAGATCAAGTGAGGGGGCGGCAGCGATGGAATGGATCAAATGCATCGACCGGGTGCCCGATACCGAACGCAATGTCCTGGCCGTGAAGCAGCTGAAATCTGGTCGCCTGGAAGTCTGCATTGCCCGGTGCATCCCGGACTACAAGCACTACGACTATGTGACCAAGACCCACACCGTCGGCCCCTACTGGGTCTGCGGCGGGAACAATAACATCATCGCATGGATGGAGCTGCCGGAGATCCCGGCGGAATGAAAGGAGACGGAAACGATGGCAGAGATTGGCTATGTCGCGCTCAGCACGACGGACTACGCCCGGCTGATTGACCTCAGGACGCGCATGCAGATCCTGATCGACGAGACGGAAAAGATGAACGCGAATAGCGGATACTACGTCTATGACGCGCGGTTGATCCAGATGGTAACCGGCGTGAAGCACGGGAAGGAGGAAGAGTAATGGCCGTCATTGTCATGATCATGGGCCAGAGCGGGACCGGGAAGAGCGCAAGCCTGCGCAACTTCCAGCCCGGCCAGGTCTCCGTGATCAACGTCTCCGGCAAACCTATGCCATTTCGGAACAAGATCGCCACGATCTCCACGAACCAATACGCCCAGGTCTGGCAGCTGCTGAAGCAGGCCAAAGCGCCGTCCATCGTGATCGATGACGCGACCTACCTCATGACCGACGAATTCATGCGCACGGCGAAAACCCAGGGCTATCAGAAGTTCACCGACATGGCGAAAAACTTCTACGATACCGTCGAAATCGCCCGGAGCCTGCCGGATGACCGCATTGTGTACTTCATCGGCCACACGGCCACGGCGGATGACGGGCGCGAACACTTCAAGACCATCGGCAAGCTGCTCGACGAAAAGGTGACCCTGGAGGGCAAGTTTGCCATCGTGCTCAAAAGCGTGGTGACCGACGGCGTCTATCAGTTCCAGACCCAGAACAACGGTTCCGACACCGTCAAGAGTCCGATCGGCATGTTCGACAGCATCCTGATTCCCAACGACCTGCAGATGGTCGACAAGGCCATCCGTGATTACTACGACATGACAGAAAAGGAGATTTCAGCATGATTAATCACAGCAGCAAAATCCAGCTCACCCGTCCCACCGACCGCCTCGATCCCGTCCCCGCCGGAGCCTATGTCGCCGGAATCATCGGCGCGAAGGTGGAGGCCGCCGGCAGCGGCCAGCGCCTGATCATCCAGGTAGAGATCATCGAGGGCGAGCTGACCGGCTACTACAAGAAACTCTACGACAGCCAGAGCGGCGGCCAGTATGCCGCCCGCTACAAGGGCACCTACTCCATCCCGATCCCGGAAGATGATTCGCCTGAGAACAACTGGAAGGCGCGCAAGATCAGCGAACTGAAGTATGCCCTGGAAGACTCCAACCCCGGCTATACCTGGGACTGGGACGAAACCAAGCTCAAGGGCAAGACCGTGGGCATCAACGTGCGCGAGCGCGACTGGATCATGGAGGACGGCGAGGGCGGCTACCGGACCGGAACCACGACCGAAATCGGCGCCCTGGTGGACGCGAACAAGGTCCGCGAGGGCAAGATCCGGCCGATGAAGAAGCGCGAGCTGAGCGACGCCGACCGCGAGAAGCTGGAAGGCCAGGCCGTGGAGCCGGTGAGCGAGCCGCAGCCCATCGTGGTGGACACGGAACTGCCGTTCTGAGGTGGCCTATGGTTTTCCTCGAGGACACCCGGCAGCAGCCGGGGCAGCATAAGAACGTGGAAAGCTATTTCAAAAAGGCGGGCATCCCGCTTGAGCGCTCCAAGCTGTATGTGGGGGACTATCAGATTGCCAATGACGGCCGGCGCGCCGTGGACACCAAATCCGGCGTGCTGGAATTGATCGCAGATCTTCACGAACAGCACGAACGATTCTCCGCGGAATGCACGCGGGCACAGGCGGCCGGGATCCAGCTGCTCATCCTCATCGAGGAAAAGCTGCCTCCCGGCGGCCTGGCCGCCTGGGAGAGCCCGAAGGACAGCCGCGGCCGGAAGCTGACACAGAGCGACCCCGAGACGCTCCGGAAGGCCATGCTGACCATGACGGCCAAGTACGGCGTCCGCTTCCGTTTCTGCGATTCCCGGTCCACCGGCAGGATCATCGTCGAGTACCTGACAGAGGGGGTGATCCCGTGACCATCCGGGATGCGGCCGACATCATCAAGGAGACGGTCAGCACGGAACAGGTGGCGGCGCTGTACGGCATCAAGCCCAACCGGAGCGGGTTCGCGGTCTGCCCCTTCCACCGGGACAGGGACGCCAGTCTGAAAATCTACCCCGGGACGCGCGGATGGACATGCTTCGGCTGTCACCGCGGCGGCACCGTGATTGATTTCGAGATGCAAGCCACCGGCAGCGGATTCGTCCAATCGGTCCGGAGCCTCAATGACAAGCTGGGCCTCCACCTGCTTGACCCCGCGCCCATCAGCCTGGGCGACTACGCAAGGCAGCAGGCCATGACGGCCAGGGTGGACCGGGTGGAGCGGATGATCTCCGACGCCTGGCAGCTCATCGCGGACGAATACGACCGGGAGATCCTTGTCAGTTGGCCGCGCTATGCGAAATTATCGACAAAATCGAAGCAGGACATGACCGGCGCGGAATGGGACGAAAGGCTCAACCTCAAGGCCGGCCTGGAAGACCTGGAAGACCACAAGTGGGAAGCGGAAAGGAGGGCAAAGCAAAAGTGGAGACTCAGGGAGCCGCCGAGTCTGGCGGCAATGTGATTCAGCCCTCCGCCCCAAGCTACAAGCCAACCATCAATTCCTTCCTCAGCCTGCTTGAGGTCAACTTCGCGGAAAGCATCCGCTTCAACGAGCTGGCCAACCGGCCGGAGTACCTGACGCGCGGCGAATGGCAGCCGTGGACGGACACGCTGGACGCCACCCTCCGCGAATACTTTTCCAGCCAATACGGCCTGACCGGCAAGGCGAACCTGCTGGACGCCTTCCTGATCTTCCTCGACCGGCACCGAGCAAACCCGCTGACCGATGAGATCAAGGGCCTTGAGTGGGACGGACAGACGAGGATCCGCAGCTTCCTCACCGAGATCATGGGCGCGGAGCGCACGGACTACACCGAGGAAGTCAGCCGGCTGATCTTCGCCGGCGGGATCCACCGCGCCTTCCGGCCCGGGTGCAAGTTCGATGACGTGCCCGTGCTGATCGGCAGCCAGGGCGGCGGCAAAAGCACCGTGGTCCGGTGGCTGGCCATCCGGGACGAATGGTTCCGCGAACTGAAGGTCATGACGGGAAAGGAGAGCATCGAGGCCCTGGCGGGCGGGTGGATTTGCGAAATCGCGGAGCTGCTGGCCATGACCAGGGCGAAAGAGGTGGAGGCTGTCAAGGCGTACATCACCACCCAGACCGACACCTACCGGATGCCCTACGCGCGGAACGTGAGCGAGATCAAGCGCCGGGTCAGCTTCATCGGCACGACGAACAACGAACAGTTTCTGACCGACAACACCGGCAACCGGCGGTTCTATCCCGTCAAGGTCACCATGAACGGCTACACCCTGGCCGACCGGGAAGCAGAAGCGCGGGCATACATCCGGCAGTGCTGGGCGGAGGCCTATCAACTGTTCCGGCAGAACAAGCTGAAGCCCTACGCCAACGCAAGCCTGATCGGCGTGATCCGCCAGGCGCAGGAACAGGCGTCAGAGGATGACTGGCGCGTGGGCGCGATTCAGGAATACTGCGAGCGGAAAAAGGTCGGGGATTTCGTCTATGTGCTCGAGCTGTGGTTCGACGCCCTGAGGATGGACAAGGACACCCGGCCGACCAGAAAGGAGTCGATGGAAATCAACCAGATCATGCAGCGGCTGCCGGAATGGGCCGGCACCCACCGCAACGTGCCGGAGTTTGGGCATCAGCGCGGGTACGTCAAAAAGGCCACCGTCGTGCATGACGCCGACGTCCCCTTCTGATGCACTGCACAAAGTCAGTCATGTATCTAAAAAAGAAATCATCAATTCAAAGTTATGCGGATTTTGCCGAAACTTTGTGCATTTTGTGCACAGCCCTTGAAAATCAACGGTTCCCGCGTGCACAAAGTATGCACAAAGTGCACAAAGTCAGGCAGAAATGGGGGTGAAAACGGTGATTGACCCTGCACATCGTGCCATGCTGACCGACTTTTACCGCCTGTTTGAGCGGTTCGAGACCCTGGTTGACGTGAACGATACGGAGCGCTGGGACGCCATCGGCAATGACTGCCGGGAGCTGGACGCGAAATACCAAGACCCGGTCTTCCGGCACACCCTGATGGGCTACCTGGGCGGCATGGAAGAGCGGGCAAGGCAGGAGAGGCGGAAGAAGGAGGCAAGCGCATGACAGAGCAGCTCCGCATGACCGACATTGTGCCGGGCATGATCCCGCCGCCGGAGGTCTGGGACTGCATGGAGACCTGCGCGCATGCCTATGAGTATGTCGGACATTTCCCAGGCTCCACCCGGCCGCGGTGCGAATACGGCATCATGCAGGTCGGCGTCAGCGGCGAGGACATGTACCAGAAAACGATCAACAACATCGTGCATGTGTACTGCCGCTTTTACGAGGAGGCGAGGGCATGACCTGCAGTCCCTGCAAAGGCTGCCCTGACCGCCACCCGGCCTGCCATGACACCTGTGACCGCTACGGCGCATGGAAGGCCAGGAAGGAAGCCGGGCGGCTGAAGATGCAGGCAGACAGAGACGCGACGGCCGCCCTGATCGAGGGCAACGTCCAGCGCCGGGAAGCCTACCGGGCACATGCGCGGAACCGGCTGAAATCGCTGAAATAACAAAACCACCGGATTAAGCACCGACAGAGAGCGGGCATCCGGGTTACGGACTGACACCAGTAGAAATAAATGGAGGTAAACAGCATGGAGGAAATGCGGGTACAGGCGATCATCCTTGACCTGTGCGGGGAGAACATTGAAACCGTGCAGGAAATGGCGCGGGCGCTGGGCGTGGATGTGATGACGCTGGTTAAGTCTCTGATCCGGGAGGCCGTGAGGGAGTACAAGGACAATCTCAGCGATGCGCAGCGTGAGGCGGCTTACTGGCTGGTTGATCACGACTTGCAGAGCGAAATCCGTGCGAGGGAGGAAGACTGACCGTGATTGATTGGGAGCAGATCAAAAGAGACCTGTACGCGATGAGGGATTATTTTACGACCTGTGCCGGGAACGCCCAACCAGGGAGCGAGGCACGGCAGAAGTTCGCTGGATGGGTGCAGACGCTGACCTGTCTGGCGGTTGAGATCGAAGAGATGCTGACCGGGGAGGATGACGGGAAATGATGGATGTGCAAAAGGCTATCAGCTATGCAGAAGGTTTTCTGACCGCGCTGGCGGCGGTGTTGCAGGATCAGGAGTGGGTTGACGGCAAGGTCGGGAACATCACCCTGACCACGGCAGAAGTCAAGAAATTGCTCCGGGATGTGGTAACGCACACAGGATGCGATGAGAGCGAACTCAAGGGCTTGCGCGAAGAGAACAAACTGCTGACGGCAAGGGTTGAGGAAATGCGGGAAGCAGTCTTAAAGCGGACAGAACGGATCGCCTACTGGGATGATGCCGGCATTCCTACCGGCAATCTTGGTGAATACGCTTATGCTTGGAAGTGCAGTAACTGCGGGGAAATCTTTACGGGAAAAACAGTGTACTGCCCCGGATGCGGGGCGCGAATGGAGGTGAGCGGGGATGCCTGACAGGGAGAAAGTAATCAAGGGGCTGGAGTGCTGTGAGAAAGCGAACAACTGCGGCAACTGCCCGTACGACGGCGAGTGTGCAAAGCGCGGCTTCGCGCTGACACGGGATGCTATCGTCCTTCTCAGGGAGCAGGAGCCTGAGATCGTTCGGTGCAAGGATTGCAAGCATTACGACCAAGACACGCAGAGTTGCAACAATGGGTTGGACGGCATTTTCTTGCCTGATTGGTTCTGTGCTGATGGGGAAAGGCGGTGAAGTGGGATGCCTGACAGAGAGAAAATTATTAAGGCATTGACGGAGTGTATTTTTCTGCATGAGCATCCAGACGATGATGCGGGATGCTTTGAATGTCCATATAGGCCGGAAGAAAAAGGAACTTGCCCGACAATGATTCCGTTTTTGAAAGATGTTCTGGAACTGCTGAAAGAGCAGGAGCCTGTAGAGCCGACAGCCGAGGACGAGGCCATCCGGGTCAAGTACAACTGCGGCGAGTGTGGTTATCTTGTCGGCTTCGCAAGCACGATTCACGATGACATGCAGTACCGGGCGAAGTTCTGCCCGGAGTGCGGAAGGAAGGTGCTATGGAATGGCTGACCGTGACAAGGTCATCAGAGGCCTGGAGTGCTGCAATCACACTGGCCGGGAGGCATACCGCGGCGGGTGCTCGCGCTGCCCATATCACGATCCGAGCAATATCGAGGACTGCCGTGCCCGGATGGATCGGGACGCGCTGGAGCTGCTGGTGGATGACACAATCGAGGAGGATGACGGGAAATAGGCGACACCATCACCGATGGAAGCGCCGGTTGACGGCGTCCCGGTACTGGTGGGCCTCCGCCAGGGTACAGTCCGGATGGGTGCGGTAATACTCCATATCCTGCCGCATGGCCCGATTGTAGGCCCGATGATAGGCGCCTTCGCCTGTCCGGTCCGCCACCCACATGGCCGCGACCGCAATAACCAACACGGCCAGAACTTCCCACACTGTCACACAAATCACCTCACGCGGCCAGTATATCATTCGCTGCGCGAACCGTAAAGAGCAATGACGCGCCGGATGCCACTGCATCCAGGCGCTCGACCAGGGGCAGGGACGCCGCCCAGCGGGTCCGACGTATTATCTCCTTTGGAAGGGACACCGGCCTCACCGTGCGTGGGCTTTGCATACGTTTCACCGCACGCGGTGCCAAGGCCGGCCGTCCCTGCCCCGACTATCCGCAAGGGCTGCATTGGAGGGATGCATATGGCTCAGGCAAACAAACCACTCAGCGGCAAAGAGTACGCCGCGCTGCAATCGTTTTTCGCGGCCATCTCACACATGGCCGAGCTGATTCCCTACCTCAAGGCCAGGGCGCACATGGTGCCCAACCTCTGGCGGGATCTCCGCATGATCGAGACCCGGCTGCAGACGATCCTCGACCAGCTGCTGCTGACCGTGCCGCCGGAGAAACTCCGGCACATCAGCCAGGACATCCGCAACACCTCGCTCTACATCAAAGTCGAGGCGCCGGGCATCCGGACACAGAGCAGCGAGGGCTTCAGCTACACACCCACAAAGACGCTCAACCAGCTGCTGGCCTACATGTGCGAGCATGAGTGCATGATGTGCGACAAAACCCCGACGGAGGCCCGGCGCTGTCTGTACCGGCAGATCCTCGACAACGCCCTGCCGCACGAGATCAAGGCCAGGGACCGCGAAAACTGCAAGTATGCCGATTTCGTCATTGGCATCGAAGACGAAG
>Ga0326512_10001067_pt1 | contig 22152 bp, 41 predicted proteins | sample 1_2617_0518_D_FD_203652 | JGI IMG/M metagenome (GOLD analysis project Ga0326512, IMG submission 203652) | Bovine rumen microbial communities from UC Davis, California, United States - 1_2617_0518 | ecosystem: Host-associated > Mammals > Digestive system > Stomach > Rumen | place: USA... | reverse complement strand
TTAATGTAGGTTTGTCCATACTCTTACCCTCACGATAGAATTCTGTTGAGTTCAACATATCATAAACTTCGTTGTCCTCAAAGTATTCACGCAAAGCTCCTGCAACACCTGAAAGAATAGTTTCTGCAAAGAACTTAAGAACTTCATTCTTTGCACTTTCACCTTCTTCCTCGCTTGCACGATACGCATATTCTTCGGCATATGTTTTCATCAAACGTTTTGTATGAACAACTGCAGCGTGATGTACTTCATCAAGCTTGCGTGTGTATTCCTGTCTTTCTGCCATTTTTAATCTCCTAATAAAAATTAGTTGTCAAATATGTTCAATCATAACAACATATCTTCGATTAAAAAACATTTTATTTTTATAATCTGGAGCTTGTGTCCAATAGCAGTCTTCAATGATATAATTTTCTGTTACAGTATCATATCCTGCAAAAACGCCAACATAGCTGGCGAAGTTTGATGCATTCTGTGCGATTGATATTTCAACTTTATCACCTGCATTTGGCATTTTTGACCTTCCTTAGTTTGGATATTTTCTCCAGAAGTTTGCAGGAGTATTTGCTGCCCAAGCGAACTTGTTCTGCATTGTCTTGTTGTAAATAATTCCAATATCAACCCCAAGATCTTTACAGAATGAGTACTAAATACAATAAGCACTTTTCAACATATAAGTGTTTGTTTTGTGATAGATACCATGTAGGAAAGAATAGGAATAACAAATAAGTATGCAAGTAATTTTGACAGAAGAAGAATACGAGGAATTAAAAAGAAAGGCAGACACAAAAGCTGATCCGGAGCAGGATTATATTTTTTTGCAATCTAAGATTTTGGAAGTCTTAGAAGGTTTCTCAAAAGGTTTTGAAGAAGTAGTTCAAAAATATGGTATGGAATTTACTTTGAATCCTATAGGAATTACTAGGGATTTTATCAAGGCCTATATTGAAGGAATTACTAGTACGTTTAAAAGATAAAAATAAAGGGGTTGCGTAGATTATCCTCTTGGAGATCCCTTAAGGGTTAAAAATCGATTTTTATTTCTGTATCCTGGCTGCAGGTCGCGATGGCGATAGAGTACAGAAAGCGAATGAAACTAGGTTGTAGACAGCTTTTTTAGTTTACACAAAGTGTAGCAAAAAAAGAAGTAGATCTAGCAGACAACTTTTTCTTTCGACACAACTGAAAGTTTTGGGTTGTCATTTTTTTAATTTTTTGCCTCTCTACAACGAGTAATGTCGGTAGAGAGGATTTTTTTGGTAAAAAGCTTTCCGGAAAAGCCTATATTTTATACATGGTAGATGCAGAAAAGAAACTTTTTGAAGATGTTTTAGCACAGACAGGATTCTCAATAAAGTCTAATGATAATGGACTTTACCTTTTGGGCCATAAATATTCTCAGAAAGAAGATTATATTCAGACAAACGGATACAACCTTTTGGAATCTCTTCGAAGGTTGACAACTTCTGATTTGTCAAAAGATGCTTTGAGGTAATAATGGAACTCAAAAACATTAATGCATTAAAAGATGAAATAAACCATTTGGAAGAGGCTGAAGGTTTACTTCATGAGCTCTACTTTGGTTTAGGACCATACGGAATTCGTAGAGTGCTACAAGAGCATCGTGAAGACTTTCTCCCAAAAAAAGCCGACCAGTTGTTGACAAGGTTGGAAAATCACTTTAACTTTGACGATTCGGAGTAAAAGATGAACAAGAAAGAAGCAAGAGATCAGATGGTAGCTTTAATATTTGCTACAGAGTCCGGAAAGTATAAAGATAAGAAAACTGGAGAAGTTATTACACTTGAAAATCTCACAGAAAGAGAACTTTTCAAAAAGGTAAATGCTCAACTCCAGGAAAAGAAGATTAGTCGTAAAAGCGTATTTACAGCTATTCAGGCCAAAGGTTTCTGGATGCAGGATCAGGAAGCTTTTGCTCCTCATCTTAAACGTATGCACGATTTCTGCTATTCAAAGTTGGAAAATCATTTTTGATGATTCGAGGTAAGAGATGATATTTACACTTTACGGAGAGACATTTAACATTCGAACAGATCATGTCGACAAGGTAGAGCGTTTCGGAGACAGTTTAAAGATTACATATTTGGATGGAAACTCTGAAGTTTGGTCAGCAAAGAGCTCTTATCAGCTTCCAAAAATTAACCTTTTGGAGATTGTTTTAAAAGCTCTTGAAGTTGGCTACAACAACGGATGGAACGAAGCGTCCGAGCAGAACGATCATCATCACTATCTCGCAGAAGAAGCTGATGATGATTATTTTCCTTGTAGTAGCGATCCTTGCGAGGATTACGGTCCTGGTGGATACAGTCCAGTAGATTAACATGAATCAAAGGAGACTTGATTATGAAGGATCGATACTGAACTTTGGAACCTTTCTAAGGTCATAACAACTTCTAGGAGATAAAAAGATGTCAGAAGATACTAATAATGTACAAACTGTTGTTTCTTATATTCATAGTGGAGTTCCTGGTGCTTCTCATTCTTACAGTATGAGAGTATTTGATTTCAGGATTGATACAGTTGAGAACTGGAATAAGATGATGAGAGAGCTAGAGGAATTACATCCAGAAGCTAAAAACGGTATCATAATTATTTTTACGAAGGAATTACAGGTTTAAAATATGAATAAAGACTTGCTTGTCGTAATGCTTGCAATGACTCTTAGTAAATACGGAATGTATTTTTATAACTTGATAGAGTCTAAAAAGAAACCCAATTATGACCCTACAAACACTTTTGCAAAAAGAAATGTTTGTAAAAAGACTGCAAAAGCTTACTTTGTAGAAGGTACAATTTGGCTTGTAATGACAGTAATATTTTTAATTATTAAAAGGAGTTAAATATGATTGGTAACTGTGAAGAAGAGTGCGCAGGAGCTCCTTTTGATTGTACATGTTGCAACAGAATGTGTGAGCCATACAGCTATGACGAAGAAAAGAAAGAGTGGATTTACAAAGACTTGTTTAGGCCAAAAGAATCTCCAGTTGTTTTAGGAAACGATGAAGAAGGTATTTGCGAATATATAAACAACCATATCGAAGATCTCTATACAGGAGATTGTGGGGCTTTCCAAATCAGAGAAGAGAAAATTGGAAAAGTTGTAGACATGGAATGGAGCGACGGAGTTTCGGGATTCGTATTAAAAGATGTTTTAGATTACATTAAGAAAAATGGGTCTGTTACAAAGTCAGAATTAATGGAGTTTACATACTAACGAATGAAGGAGTTATAAATGGATCCGAAAAAAAGAATAAGAGCTGCAAACATTCAATCCAGAATCTCAGAAACAATTTTTTCAGATCGCTTGTTGGGTATAAGCGGAGTAGATATTGTTGCAAACCTTATGACATTGGATACTCACGATTTCTACAAAAAGCTCCATATCCTTTTTGAAGAGGAAAATATTCAAAACGAAAAAATTAGATCTTATAAAAACTGGAACTTCTATAATAAAGTAAATAAAGCAAAACTCGAAGATAAAACTTATAGCAAAAAAGCAGAAGGTTTAAGAAACGCTGCTAGTTTAATTGCAGCTGTAGCAGACATCTTTGATGCTTTAGATAAAGAAGCAGACGAGGTACAAGATGAGTAAAAACAAACTTAAAAAATGGTATGCAAACGCTCATGACTCTCTTACACTAAGAATGGTAAAAGCTTCAAGTGAGGAAGAAGCTCGTAAGAAGTTTGAAGAAATTTTTGGAGATAAAGATTTCTACTTCGGTGAGAAACTACAACACGCAACTAAAATTACAACAAAAGATAGGAAAAGATATGCAGAAATAGGGTTACAAGCGGTAGGTGTACCTCCTGAATCTTCAAAAAGAATAGCAAAAGACTTAGTCGATGTAGGAGTGTTTTAATGATTAAGTTTATTGAATTAAATAGCGAATTTGAATTTAAGTGGGAATACAAATACGAAGAGCAGTCTCATTATGGTTTTAACACCGAACATAGTTACACTTACAATTATACCGGATACAATTCAGTAAAATTGAAGGGAGTAGATCTTGTAGAGTGGTTACAGATTTACGGATTTACCCCTGACGAAATGTTTAAAGGTACAAACATTCATCCTTACGGAAAAACCACCGAAGAGTTTATCGACCGTTATGATTTGTATAAAGCTGCTAACGAGTGGAAAGAGAAAAACGAGGAAAATATTAAAAATCATCCATGGACAGTTATTGCAATGAATGGTGGTTATGTTTTGCTTTCAAATGGTTCAAAAGAAAATACAGTAGAACTTGGAAGTGCTTCTATAATGAATTTGGAAATGAATAATAGCAATACAAACGCTATTAAAAACGATCCAAAGATTTCAATACAAGCTCGAGCAAGCTTGATTTAAGAGGAGGACTATTATGAAAAAATTGTTTGCAGTAATGCATTATGATTACGAAGATCCAGATTGGTCAAGTGTTGAATTTGTTGGCCTTTCAAAAAATGAATGTTACAAATTCATTGACGAAAACTTTGAAGACTACTACTCAGATGAGTGGGATGAGGAAGAAGAAGGTCCTTTTGAAGCTAAAGAGATGGGAAAAGATTGGATTAAAACCGAGCTTCACCTTGAAGTTGTAGAGTTGAATAATCAACTCAGTGAATCTTTGCAGAAGAAGCTTTAAGTAGAATAATTCTTAAGAGAGTTTAGGAAATGACGGATAAGGATCTTATAAAGCTATCATTAGTAAATCTTCGCAGGAGGGTTTTTGGTATGTTTAAAAAGTTTTTAAAGAAAAAGCAACACGATTACGAACTGATGTGCGAGGATTTTACAAGGTGTCTTGCTCATACAATTTTTGATGCTCGAATGTCAGAGGTAAGAGATGAGTACGAGGAAGCTAAAAAGGATTGTAAATTCGAAATACTAAACAATCATCCAGGTTGTATTCCAATTCCAATAATGACAGAGCCTACAGATAAATTTTTGAAAGTTTACAACGAAGGTATCGTTAATTATTCTATAAAGTTTGTAAACGATATTGGAATCTATCAACTTAAGCGTAAAGGTTCTGTAATGAAAGTTTGGTGCGATCGTCCAGGACTTTTGATCGGACCAAAAGGTGTTACTATAAAGGCTTTTCTTGAAAAACTTAAAACAGGAACCTATAACACAAAAATTACACACTTGGATAAGATTCGCGGTATAAAGTTCGTAGGTACAAGAAATCCGTTTACTAATGGTGCTTTAAGCTTGCAATACAATTATGCTGTAAAGAAAGTAAGCAAGGAGGAAATTTAATGGAAGATAATGAATTCTACAAACTTGTAGCAGATGAAAACGAGATGAAATGGTTCTTCGATCATATTCTCGAACCTCCTGAAGTTTTTGAGACTTACATGGTCTGTCTTTCAGCTCGTGGTAAGAAAATTCCTCCTGAGGAAAGAGAAATTTATCAGCTTGGTCGCGGTGAAATGATGAGAACAGAGCTCATTCGTCGCAAAGGTGGAAATTGGAATTTCGATATTTACAAACAAGCGCCTTACAAGTACAATTGCCACAAGTCAGCAATGCTTACAAAGTCAGGGCTTCCATATCCTGAAAAGTGTCTTGTTTGCTATGCATATGTAAATCCTTCAGATGAGTTGGATTGTGTTGACGATACTGTAGTCTTTTATGATAAGATTAAAAGCGAGTTGGTTCGCTCTTACAGGAAGAATTCAAAGGATGGTGTTGACGATCATCTTGAAAAGCTTCCAAAGATTTTCGAACATCTTCGCTCCTGCCATGCATCTCATCTTTCTCGAAGAATTTGGAGAGATTACGATTTCGATGTAGATGTTCCAAAAGAAATGCAGGACAAGCTTACAAAAGATGCTGCAAAGATTTTTGTAAAAATTGCAATCATTGAGCATGCAAACAAGTTTTATGGTAAAGGTAATTATGCAATTGTCGATACATCTGGCGGTTATCATCTTTTGGTAAAGGTTTCTGCAATAAAAGATAATCCAAATAACTTTATTGCTGCAGTTCAGTGCACTCAGTTTGACCACGATGGAGCATTAAAAGGTCGCGTTGGTGACCTTTGCAAGGAAGTCAAACTTACAGAAGTTGGTAGTCAGTTTGTACCTTTGCCAGGAACTTTACAGTACGGTAGATTGGTAACAATTATTAACAAGGAAGATTTTGAGTAAGGAGAATAAAAATGGGATGCTACGTAAATCCACAAAACGAAGATAAAGAAACTTGGTTGGAAAATAATGCGACTACAATCTATGCAATGAATACATTTCCAAAATGGGAAACTATTTTTGCAACAAACGAAAGACCTGTAGTGCTTGTTGACAATGGAATGTTTAAAGCTGCTGGTATAGCTTATGACGAAAGAGAGTATCAGGATTTTACTCGTGAAGATGATCCTCGACCAAGAAAGATCTACAGAGTATCTCTTGAAAAGCTAAAGAAAGTTTCCGATATAGAAAATTGGTTAAAGAAGTAACGGGTAAGTAAAGCTACACATTCAAGCAGGAGTTTGAAAGCAGAAACAAATTGGAGCTACCTATTTCGAGTAGGTAGCTCTTTTGTTGTAAACTTTTCGTGTTTTTCCTGAAAATTTTCTTCAGGATTTGTCTATATTATAACCAGAGGTACAAAAAATGGATTTGAGTAAACTCGATTCAAAGGCAAAAAGAATTTTCGATATTGAAGAGGACGCTATAAAGGAGTCTGGCTTTACTGGACGTAAAGATATCCTTCATTCTTACTCAAACGGAAATCATCAAACAATAATTTTTAAAGATGGTACCCGATATCGTGAAACATTTGACGAAGATGCAGACCATTTCGAATATCGATTTGCAGAAAATGCGGACGTTAAGATAACAAATTACTGTAATGCTGGTTGCCCCTATTGTCATGAAAACAGCTCGGTAAACGGAAAGCATGCAGAACTGTTTAAAGATGGACATTTGCTTCCGATTTTTACAACTTGGAATGCAGGTTCCGAAATTGCAATTGGTGGAGGAAATGCACTTGCTCATCCGGACATTGTTGAATTTACAAAGCAGCTAACAAAGCTTGGTGCTGTTTGCAATTTGACAGTAAATCAAAAGCACATTTGGGATAAAAACCTCGAGCTAATGATTAAAGAAGGTTATGTAAAGGGAATTGGTATTTCTCTTACAAACTCATCCTCGATGACCGATTTGAACAGAATTCTTTATTTGAAAGCTATTTCTCACAACAATATCGTACTTCATGTTATTGCAGGAATCTTTAATGAAAAAGATCTCGATTTTATTATTAAAGGTAACCTAAAGACATTGATTTTGGGTTATAAGGATAATGTAGGTCGTGGAGTTGGTTTCAAAAAAGAAAATAAAGATTCAATTGACAAAAACATTGAATGGCTTCACAACAAGCTTCCCGATTTGAAAGATATCGTACCTGTAATGAGCTTCGACAACCTTGCTTTAGCGCAATTGGATGCAAAAGAAGCTTTAGGTATGAGTGATGAGGAATGGTCTTACAGATTTCAGGGAAAAGATTACGGAGATCCAAACGGAATGGATGCACCTTCGACTTTTTACTTCGATGCTGTAAATAAGATGATCGGTAGATCTTCAACTCAACCTTACGATCAAAGAGTTCCTTACACGAATCAGACTTTTGAAGAAGCCTTTAAAGATTCTCTTTCAAACTACAAAGTTAATGAAGGTAAGTACGGAGAGGTAAAGGAATAAAATGTTGAAATCGATACTAGACTATGTAATTGTTGTTGCTGTTATTTTTGCAGGTATTGGTACAGCTATAGGTTTATTAATTGCAATAGTTTCTAGTCTTAAGGATTTCTTTTTCGGTACAGGGGGCAAAATATGAGTCAGAGCGCAAAGTTTCAAGAAGAGATTTGTAGTCAGTGGTTGGAATGTGAAAACGATGAAATTGATTGCTACAGAAAACAATTCGGTGACAACCCTACCTCTTTCAAGACTTTTGCGTGGGGTTATACAAGAGCATACCAAAATGCTATAAAGAAGATTAAAGACCTGCTTTCTGAAAACCGTTTACTTTATTTGGAAGAGAGTGTTGGTGAGTTTGTAGACGAAATGGAATACGAATTTAATAAGCAGTTAAAAGAAACAGGAGTTATGGATGATTGACGGTGCATACGATAAAAGTGCAGAAGAAAAAATAAAAGACTCTTTTAGTTGTTTGAAATCTGCGATACGAAATACTTTTGTTTATTACTTAAATAACGATGCAGAACATTTAAAAAAGAATTTAAAAATTCGTAAATTGGAAACCAAGCTTGATAAAATATGCAGAAAGTATATTAAAAAATACTTTGAAATAAGAGAGAAATGACGTAAATGATTGAAAAAGGAATGACAATTTATTTTTACCGTGATTTAGACTCTTGTGTTATAAAAGGAGGAGTAAAGTATGTTTGAAGTAGAAGCAAGCGAAAAAGCGAATAAAAAATATCCAATACCAAAGGTTTGTAACGAGATAGATGTTGCAAGAAATCGTAAGTACGAAGAAGGTTTCAAAGACGGTGCAGAATTCGTCTACAGAGGACCGCTCACCAAAGCAAAAGTTGTAATTGAAAAACTGCTTAATGCATTTGCAAGTAATAATTTTTTCGAGGAAGAGGAATTGTCTGCTATGGAAGAAGCAGAGCGATTTTTGAAGGAGATAGAGTAATGACAGAAGATTTCAAGAAGGAACTTACAAGCTTGCTAAATCGTTATGGATACGATAACGCTTGTGAGACACCGGACCATATTCTTGCAGATTACATTGGAAAGTGTCTTGAAAATTATTGTGCAACTATACAATCGAACATAACATGGCATAACAGTTGGAAAAGACTTGGAGAAGAAGTATCGGAATGGCACAAAGTCTCCGACGGAGACTTACCTAGACAAGATGGAAATACTTGTTTTTCAATTAAAGTGCTAGCAAGCAATAAAAAGTGGGTGTATTATGAGTTTGGCTCTGGTAAGTGGTTTTGCGGAAACAAAGAAGTAAAAGTTGTTGCTTGGAAAGAGATCGTATTTCCAAGTAAAGAAGATATATCATAACAACAAGAGGTTGACAAAGGAATGGCAGCAAAGTTGGTTATATGTTTCTGTATATGTCTTGTAGTGCTCCTTGTTTCAATCGCAGGATTCTGTAAAGGGTTGGATTTTGCGGACAGTAGGAAATCCAAAGTAGAGATGATTGGAACTGTAATAACTATAGCGTCAATCATACTTCTGTTCGCAAGTTTAGTTGGATTGATTGTTTTTGCAATAAAGCTGTTTATTTTTTATTTATATGGGATTGTTTAATTGTCAGCTTTAAACATAAGAAGGAAAGCTAAAATGAAAAAGTTTATTTTGATGTTGATCGTATCGATTATTTTTGCAAGTTGTAACGTACCTGCCACAGAGATCAAGGTACATTCATCAAACGGAATTGAAGCAGCATCTTTTGAGGATTTCTTCAATTTTGAAGTAATTGTTATCGGCACCAACTGTAATATGCAAATCATAATGGATAAGAATACAGAGGTTCTTTACATTATGAGTTATCATTATGGAATATCACCTATCTACGATTCAGATGGTACAATTATAACCAAAGAAAAATGGCTTGCAAAGCGCGCTAAAAAGGAGTAGTATATGAATTATGCTATCGTTGAAAACGAGTCCGTATGTAGAGACCTCGAAAGGATTGCAAGTTGGTTGAGAGAAAAAGACACAAATATATCTCCTAAAAACCGAAAGAGACTTGACGAGTTAGCAAAGAAGGTTGAAAGCTGTAGCTCAGAACTTGAAGAGATTGTAGCAGACCACTACAAAGATTAAAAAACTTTTAACAACTGCTAACCCTATATTGTATACCGAGAGGTAGAAATTAATTATGAAAGATTACTTTTTCGAAGCAATGAAAGATTCTGATTGGAGTGAATCTGTTACCGACTTTGATTTCGATACTCATCAGCAGGATATGATCAATGATTGTGAAAGAGCAGTTAGAGAAGAGCCTGATCTTGAACACGATATGGTTGTAAGAAAAAGTTGGGCTGAATATGCAAAAGATATAAATCGAACGAGGGCACAACTTCGCTATGCTAAGAAAGCAGTCAATTACTGGGGTGGTTGTAGTGCTTATGAAAACCAGCGCAGTATAATTGAAATGCAAAAAGAAATCAAAAGGCTTTGTAAGCTCCGTGATTGTGCAAAAGCTATGGAAAAGGCAGCGGGTTATAAAATGGGAGAGATGAAATGCTAATAAGTGATATATTTGGAGTAGTTGCTATTGTGCTTCTTCTCATCACAATATTATGTGCTCTTAACGGAAAATTGTTTGATATTGAGATACTTTGCAAATTATCTATTATTTTTGCAAACATTGCAATCATTTGTTTTGCAATTTTTGTAGTATTAAGCGTAGTAGGATAGGTGGAAAGGAGTTTGAACATTATTATGAATAAAACTGAAATGAAAAAAACTATGAAAGAGCCCTTTTCTGAAATCGTTAAAGCAATAAAGGACAAAGATGTAAGTAAAGAACTAAAAGCTTTAAACGATTTACGAGGTGTATGTGAAAGCTTAATTTTTTTGGTAGAGAAAAGAAAGAAAACCATTACAGATGGTAAACTAAAATGTTACAAATGCGGGCATTACTTTAAACCCGACTCTAAAAAACAGTATGTAACCAAACGTATAGTAAACAAAACTACATATTGGGATTCAGGTTATGGTGACGATGACAGGTATGCAGATTTTGAAGTTACAGACCTTAACGAGAATTGTCCTAAATGTCAAGCACCAATAACAGTAAAATTAGCTTGGCTTGAACACCAAATACCAGGAACAGAAAGAGATAGATGGGGAAAGAGATATGATTAAAGAAGAGTTGCGAAAAGAAATAGAAAAAGAAGCAAAGAGAAGAACACGGGGATTCAGAAATCAAGAAAACTGTATTCAGTCTTACATTATGGGTGCTTCAGATTTTATTAAAAGGGAAACAGAAGACCATAGCTTAACGAATACTTTGGACATGACACTTTATGCAGTTAAGCGTAAAGATTGGGACGGTAAAGTTGAGTATTGGAACTTCTTTGCAGATTGTTGGGTTACTCCAGGAGAATTTAATGCAGACTGTATGACTTCAGCTTGGGCTGCAGAAGACTTCGCAAAAGGGAATGGCGGAGAAATCGTAAAGCTCAAAGTTGATGTAAAGGAGGAAGATATTTATTGAACTTTTACTTCAGGAAAAGCCTATATTATAAATATCAATTTTAATTTAATTAGCTTTTACGGAGGTACAAGATGAAAGCAAAGACAGTTCGTAACTTGAAGGTATTTGGTGTTGAGTTGGTTGAAGATGTCATTATTGGAGTTCTTTATTACTTGACTTGGTTCCGTCTTTGGATTGGAAATGGTTCAGATTTTCCGGCTTGGGGAAAGGTTGTAGTTGGCCTTCTTGCAGTTGTTGCAACATCAATTCTTATCGATGCAATTTTGTTGATTTTTATAAGACTTCGTAACACAATTTCAAGCTCTTATAGCTCACGTAAGTATCGCGAAGATGAAGAAGAGTATCGCAAGAATCATCCAAATGAATTCGATTACGCTGGAAATCGTATTTATCCTGACGATGAAGATGAATACGACGATGAAGATGAATACGATGATGACTATTACGAGGATTAAGGAATGACAAAAAGTGATGTAGATAAAATCGACGATTTAAGTCAGAAACTTATAGATGCTCTTAAGGATGCTGGAATGCGCAGAGATGCAGAAATACTTGAAAGTATTTTATACGATATCTTGGAAAAAGCAGAAAATAAATTACCAGGTGTTTAGCCTGGTTTGAAAAAAGTGAGACAATATGGAAAAAGATTCATTGGGTAACAGAATGAAAGAGTACTACGAGAATCGCTCAAAAACTTATTTGACTCGTAGAACTCCAGTTATTATACGGCTCGACGGCTGCCATTTTCATACATACTGTCGCGGATTGCGAAAGCCGTATGATCCAACTTTCATAAAAGCGATGCAGTTGACTTGTAGGGATTTGTGCGCAAATATTCAGGGTTGCAAGTTAGGTTATGTTGAAAGTGATGAGATTTCTTTGCTCTTGTTAGACTACGATAAATTGACGACTGATGCTTGGTTTGGATATTCTGTGCAGAAGGTATGTTCAGTCGCTGCTGCAATGACTACAATGTATTTCAACAGAAACTTTGCAAACTGTGTTGAAGAATTCTATAAAAATAATGTAGAAGACAACTGGCGCGAAGATGAGGATGAAAGGTATTACAATAACGTCCTTACGAAGAAAGTAGAGCTTGGAGGATACTTCGACGCAAGAGCTTTCAATATACCTGAATCAGAAATTGCTAACTATTTCATTTGGCGTCAAAACGATGCTTCCAGAAATTCAATTCAAGGATTAGCTCAAGCACATTTTTCACAAAAGCAGCTCCAAAACTTAAACAACTCACAGCTTCAGGACAAGTTGATGCTTGAAAAGAATATCAATTGGAATGACTGCTCTATTGTTGAAAAACGCGGAACTTGTGTCAAGAAAGTTTCTGATAATTGGACTATAGATTTTAATATTCCAATTTTTACTCAAGACAGAAACTACATAGAAGAAACATTTGATTTTTCAGAAGATGAGAAGTAATTGAAAGAAGATGCTCGCTTTTGAGCACCTTCTTTTTTATTTTTTTTTGGAATTTTTTTGAAATTTCTCGCCTATATTATGTGTGGAGGTACGGATAAATGTATAGCAATTGTTTAATAGAAGCAGTTAAAGCTAAAATTAAAGATCCAAAAGCAGTACGTATTATTTACCTTCCAAAAAAGTGGAACAATGGAACTCGCCATTTTATGTGGGTAAAAGGTGACAAAGTTTATCATTACACACATGAAGAATCGGAAAGAGGTAGTTTCCTTTTTAAGGGCATTATAAAGGAACAGGACTTTGAAACATTTGAAGCCTTTATTCTACACAAGCTAAGTTATGATTGGGATGTAGACAAAAAAGTTGTAGGAAAAAAGTTAGGTCTTCCCTCAATCAAAAAAGAGGGTTATTTAGATTGGTCTAGATATTGGCCAGAGGAAGGACTTACAGACTTTCCAGAAAAAAATAAGATTTGTAAATACGTTTTATTAAGTGCTGAAACTGATCAGATAAGATCAGTAAAAATAGAAGATTTGAAAAAAGAAGAAATTAAATACATGGATTGGAAGTACTTAAGTCCATACGACGATTGTTGGAAGATTTTAGGATACAGATAAAAGCAAAATTAAAGGGAACCTTTAAGGTTCCCTTTTTTATTTTTAAATTGCTTTTTTAAAAGTTCTTTTACTCAGCCCTGTTTGTAAGTTCTTACTTTATCCTCACCGTACCTGTCAACCAGTCTTTTATAAACATCAGATTTTTTTGCTTCATCCTCTTTTTTGAATTCTACAGGTTCTCCATTTTTAGGATAATTTGCACTAGCAGGTACCCAAAGACCTCTAGGATCCTTCACCTCGATACCATATTTTCCTTTATCGATAATTTCTTCGTTTAAGCCATACTCTTCTTTAGACCAAGAAGTGTCTCCAAAAGCAGGTCCACCAACAATTGTAATTCCTGCGACATCCATTGCATCCTGAATTCTTGAAATTAAATCCTGCTCATCAACACCGTTATCAATAAAGTCAAAAGAAATCTGACGAACTCTGTCATCTCTTGGAACTAATACACCGTCTGAGCCGTACGAATAAACAACCTCAGATCCATCTTCAACAAATTGTACAAGTACACATTCTGGCCACTCTGCATCAATTTGATCGTTAAAAGCTATATCCTGAGAATCGTAATCGCTTAAGTCTACAAACTCTTCAAAACCGTCTGCATAACTAAAGTTTGAAGCAGGTCCTTTAGCTAAAATAACAACTTCGTTATCAGCATAATCCTTACCAATGTCACCAACCTGAACATCTGCAAAAGGTTTTTCATTGCTTGCACTCTCTGACTCTGCTAAAGGTTTTTTAGTTGATTCTTCCATTGACCAAAGATCATCTTCAAGGTATCCTTTTGCTGTGAGTTCTTTAGCTACAATACCTCTTTCTGGATAATCTGCGGCATCAAGCATTGCTTCAATATCACTCTTCATGTAATCTGCAAATTCAGAATTGTCAGTGAAATCTTCACATGCACCTTCTGTATCATACCATCTTTCAATAATCTTTTTTACTACAGGATTTGCTTCTGGAAATGCTATATCGATAGCTGTTTTTGTGTCAGCAAAGTCAAGTTCATCCTCATCAAAACCAGCATCAAAATCCTCATCTTCCTGAAGACCTGTATAACCCATAATTTTTGCTGAATGTGCAGTTGATTTTGTAAAAGAGCCTGTTGGTCCACAAATAAGAGCCTCTTTAAGTTCTTTTCTAGCTTTTAGAAGATCTCTTCTTGCTTTTTGTACTTTAGCTTCCGCTAATTTTTTATTAGAAATTTTCATTACTTCTTTCTCCTGCAAAATTATATACAACTATTTAGTGAGAAAGTTCACTGGACAGAAAAGCTAGCTCAAAAAACTACGGTCAGGTAGAGAAAGAAGAGTTCTAGCTAATTCTTTTCATTCTATGTAAAATCACTACTGTAAAGTAGCGATACATCTAAAGGTATTTAGTGTTTTCAAAAAAACGAGTTTTTCAAATTGAACCAATAAACACTTAATAAATTATTATGAGAGTGCTAAAAGAGACTAAATTAGCTGATTTTAATATATCTAGAATAACTCAAAAAGCTATTGATGATAAAGGTTTAAATGAGCCAATCCTTGTAATGGCTCACTTGCAGGATCAAGACCTTGAATTACTTTTTGAAGTAAACTCAACTGCAGAAGATCACCATAAAGTAGACTTAAAAGGAAATACAAAAAACAGTTCTCGTGGCTACGCAGTTGTATTGAAGTTTTTAAAAGCAAAGAGTATTCTTACCGAAAGTAAACCTCGCTACAAAAATAAACTTTACGAGTACACCGTAGATGAATCTTTAAGGAATAAAATCATAGAGAGATTACCAAGCGTATTAAAAGACTTTAATATTAAAAACGAAAAGTTAATAGATAAGCTATACGATTGTTTAGATGGTAAAAAAGACTCTTGGAAAGATAAACTAACTCGAGTTTTTAAAAGCTTTGGTATCCAAAAGTGCGACGATATTATCGAAGCAATACTTTTAGATGATGTAAAAAACTATTTGAATGCATCTACACTAAAAACGAAGTTAAATAAAATAATAAATAATTGCGATGTAGTTGTACACTGCGATTGTCCTGCTTTTTATTATCAAGGTATGCAACAGGATGACGATACAAACGGAAATGCAAGATATAAATTTCAAGGTACGAGTGGCGAACATAAATGGTCTTTAATACACAGTAAAGCTGGTGGCTCTACAGGAAGAGCTTTATGTAAGCATTTACAAGCTGTAAAGGATTGGTTAAAGACAAAAAATGCAATCGAAGAAATTGCAAATGAGCTACTAATGGAATGAAAAAATTGTTTTAGGTATTTTGAAAAAGTTTATACAAAATTTACTATATTATAGTAAAGGACAAGTATTTATGGATAAATTGACAAAACAATATTTCAGAGATGAGATTTCAAAAATAAAAGAAAAGCTCGAAGAAAAGCAATTGCTTCAAGAAATGGCAAATTGCAGACCTAGCAAAACAGGGTTACCTGTGAATATTTGGATTGACGAAACAGAAGCTTATAAAACAGGAAAACATGCTAAAAGAATAAAATTTCAGATAAACAAAAAGCCAAAATTTCAACCTCAAAATACTTGTCCTATGACATTAGATGGAAAAATTCCCGATAAAGTCTGGAATAAAATTAAACAAAACAAAGAATTTGCAATAAGCGAAGCTGAAAGAATTGCTATATCTAATTTTGTAGTCAACAACTCTTACGCATTAGATAAAGTAGCAGACCAATTGTTATGGTTAGATGAATTTTGGGAAATCTTTATAAAGGGTGGAGAAGAAGCTTCTACTGAAGATATTGTAAAATTAAAAAACAAAACAGATGAGTATGTTAAAGAGCATGAGGATGATTAAAAAAGCGTCAAAGGGTAATTCCAAAATAATTTAAAAGATCTTGTCTAGCTTTTTCTTCAAGACGTTGACATTGCTTTATTTTGTTTTTAAGCTCTAAACCCTTTTCTGCATCCTGCTTTCTTAATACGCTGTATCTCATCATTCGAGGAGAAATGCAGTATTCGTTGTAAAAACTTTTTCTATTCGTTTCGCTTTTAGGATCAAAGTAAAAAGGATGTATACTATCAGATACTGCTGCACAGTGATTTTCATACTGTTGTAGAGCTTCATTCAAATAATAATCTCTATCACATTCTAACTGATTTTCGTATTTGAGTATTTTTCTAGAATTCTTTACAAAATTCCTATAATCTTTTCTAGCTTTGGCTGTTTCGTTTTTACAATAAAAATAATTGTCAATTTTTGTTTTGAATGCACTTTTCTTTTTTCCCATTCTTTGCTCCTTATGTTTAATTACTTTAAAGGTCTACATAAGTAGGATGCTCGTTCCAAAACTTTTCGGAATCTTCACAAACCCTATAATACTTTTCGTTACTTACTTGTTTTCCGTTTACCCAACAAGTTTGATCCCCTATCTTTAAATTCAAATCAAAAATCCTTGGTCTTTCAAAAATAAAAGGAACCACTAGAGGTACAGGGACGACAATTTTTGGTAATTCTTCCTCCTTATCTATCTTCCTTTCGTAAAAGCAAATATCCTCAATTGGGGTTTTTCTTGGATTGATTAATTGTTTTACAAACTTTAAAATCCTATCATTATCCTCATCCTTAAAAGAATAGTTTGTTAATTCAAATGAAAAGGAGTAATTTACATTCACGGTTTCTTTAGAATGGCTGCAAGCCCTGTTTATGTATGTTCTGTGTTTTTCATACTGCCTATCTGAGAATGTAGGACTGCCACAAGCTTTTACAATAATTCTATTTTCATTGTCTTTCAAAAACTTATTTACAACTTTACAAATATTTATTGTACTGTTTTCAAAATTGGGATATTCCGTTTTTACTAGAAGTTTCATATACGAAAAAATATAGGCATAGTAAAAGGCTAGTTACTTAAAACTAGCCTTTTAATTCTGAATTACCTTGCTCTTCTGCTCTCAAGTAAAATTCCTCTGTTATCCGCTTCGGCTTTCAATTTATTAGCTTCATCCTCGTATCCTAATTTTTTACAGATCTTATAATACACTTGTAATTTAGCATCTGAGCAGGCCTTAACGTTTTGTTTTCTTTCACCATTATGCCAAGCTGTCATTTTGGTTTCAGCCTCAGAAGCGTTTGTATAACCTTTAAAACCTCTATTTACGTTGAAGTCTGCTGCGCGACGATTTAAGCTTTTCAATTCCTGCAAACTTTGAGGGAACAATTCACAAACTCTTTTAAGCACGCTACCTTCGACATAAAAGTTTTTAAGGTAACTGTTACCGCTAGTAAGCCAATCTCTTGTATCGTATTCACGTTCAAGAATTTTGTAATTATCTTTTACAGCTTCGAAGACTCCTGGTTTAGATGTATACATGTTTGTGTAGTGATATACAAGATCTTGACCTTCAAACTCTTCCTTGTGTGTCTTGTAATATTTGCAAACAGCTTTTGCATAAGGAGTATCGTTTACATTTAATCTAAGAAGATTGAACAAGCTTGGCTTACCTACTGACCAGGTTAATCCGCCATATTTGTTTTTCTTTGATGTAAGATTTACAAGTTCACCTGTAGCCTTGTCTACGCCGATTTTATCTCCATTAAGAGTTAACTCTACTTTTAAACCTTCAAAATCACTTAAAGGTCTTCCACAAACAACATCCTCTCGAATAAGAAAATCTGTAACTGCTTGAGGAGTATCGTTATTGTAAGGTACCCAAGTTCCGTTTTTAATTTCGAAAAGGAATCTTGGAAAAGATCCTTTATTTTCAAAAAAAGAGAAATCGTATTTATCATTTATTTCAGCATCTTTTTTAGCATTTCTTTTTTCTGCAGCTGCTTGTCTCTGTGTTGTGTAGGATGTAGCATTTGCATCTGCTCTAGCAATCAATTCGTCATAAAGCTCTTGAGGAAGATTGTGGCGCCAAGAGTTATACTTAGCTATATAATCCTCGAGATAGTATCCATTTTGAAGATCAGATACACATCCTGTATTAGAACCATTTGAAAAGATAGCTGTATAACCTTCTACACTGTAATAAGCTTCTTTTCCATCTGTTCCTACGATACCTGGAAAATAAATTGTTACGTAGTAGTTTGTAGAACCACCTGCAATTCTTCCAGCATCTCCTTGAGAGATAGATGCACTTACAGGGTATTCTCTTCCTGTTTTGTCCATAATGTAACCATTACCTTCGTGGTCTACATATGTATCTTCTTTTGATTCCATTGGAGAATGAAAATCGTAAATATCTCCGGTAATATACTGATTAACAACCTTTCTAGAGTTTGATTTCAAATCAACATTTGAAGGTTTTTTTGCTTCATTAATTTTCATTAAAGTCCTCTCCTTAATTAAAGATTAAAATTATCTGCTTCTTTTGCGTTTGCAACTGCTGTATTTAGCATCTGTAGGTATGTAGCTGCAGATGGGTCTGTTGAAGTCTCAAGAACATGTCTTGCTTTTTCAACTGTATCTATACCAGCCCATGTTGGAAATACTTCCTCTAAGCAATCTAATAAATCAGAATAACCAAGTCCAGCATTTACACAATCTTCGGGACTTTCCAAGAAAATTGTATTCTCAAGCATATCGAATCTAAACAAATCGATTAAATCGTCTGCTTCAGATTCTTTTAAAGTCTTAATCTTTCTAATTGCACTCTCTGCAAGTTTTTTGAACTGCTTTGCATCTTTACTCATCTTTTTACCTCTTGTATTTTCTTTTAATTTTTTACTCTTAAAATTTCTAGACTCTGGAATAAGCTCATTTTTCTTCAAAGAATCTACAATAGCGTCTGCAACTTCGTTTCCTGGAATTGGCTCTTCCAAAGCTTTGTCTGGCCAAGTATCGTTCATAAGCTCTTTTTGTACATCTCTTAACTTTTTAATCAAATCGTGCTTTGAAATTTCCGCTAATTTAGAATCCTTTGCACCCGTAATTGCAATCTTACCTTCCTCGTTTTGCTTTAGTTTTACGTTTTCGCAACCAACAGAAACCGCAATACTATTAGCTACATCTACAACTTCTTTTGGACTTAAATCTTTGTTTGAATCCGCTGATTTTATAGCTTTGTAAACATCTTTCAAGAAGTCTCTATTACTGATTTTCCAATCATCTGCATTTTGATTATAGGTAATAAGTAGCTTGTCTGCTACTTTATCCTGTAAAGTTTTATCTTCTATACCAAAATTATCTAACTCTTTTGGAGTAGGAAGTTCTCCAACAACACCGTTTTCAAGCTCTACTTCTGGAGTTTCGTCATCTTTCTTTTCCTCATCTGTATTGCTATTTGAGTCTTCCTCAGGAGCTTGATTCGTTTCTTCGTTTGAATCGTCCTTAGTTTCGTCAGGTTCTGAATTGTTTACTTTATCCTCGGTATTGTCTTTTTCTAAAAAGTTAACAATCTTTTCTGCTACCTTTTTCTCTTCGCTTGAATATGGAATTTCAACTCTTGAATCCATTCGAACATCAAAACCCTTTAACTGGTCTGGTTCAAGTTCGAGTAGCCTTTTATATCCCAAACCTTGGACTTCTTTTAAAAGGTCTTGGACTACTTTTGCATTGTAAGTAATAAGAATGCTACCTGTTTCTGCTGATTTTGGATCTGCAGCTTTCTTAAAGAAACTACCGATCTTTTTTACAATTTTTCCAACAGTAGATTTTGTTACATTATAAATTGCATTATTTTTATCTTCTATGTAACCTGTCCAACTCTCTTCTGCTTTTGCCTGGAAATTATCTTTTGCATTTTCAATAAAGTCTGCAACATCTTCTGTAACTTTTTTAGCTGCACAATAAGCTGAAGCTTTACAATGCTTTCCACCATCAACAATGTTACCAGCTACGATTGTACCGTTATTAAATACCGCAAAAATACTTACAGGTGTTCTGTTTTTTCCAGCTAATTGACGTGCAGAAGCACTTGAACCAATCAATCTATTAACTACGTTAAAAAACTTTGTAGAAGTAACATCGCGCAAACCTTCAGAACCGTTTGCAATCTTTTTAAGTAAGTCTAAAGTATCTTTATCTTTTAAATCTTCTTTTTTAATACCAAGTACTTTTTGAAGCTTTGTACCTGCGATTTCTTCTGTATACTCTTCTTCCTGAAGCTGCTCTTTATCTTCATCCTCTGTATCACATTCAATAAAAGGTTCTTCCAGAGTTAAAAAGTCTGCATTAAAAATGTCATTAAGTCTGTTAAACTCCTCTTTGGAGTGTACCCAATTTGTTCTTAAAGGTTTATCTCCGCTAAATACGCTAAAAACCGATCTATCATCTTGATTAAACATGTTTTAATTTCTCCTTACTAAAAAAGTAGCTTTATTACTTAAATAATAAGTACGAAATAAAAGAGGGAAAAACTTCCCTCTTTTTTACATGTAAAACCTGTTAAGAGTAACAATCGAGTAATTTTGCTCTAAACAAATCCATCGTAAAGAAGCCTTCTCTGCTCAATTCAAAAAGTGTTTCTTTAAGCTTTTTATAGTTTGGACCTGCTAAAAGATTTTTTGCACGAGTAATAGAAACATCTCTGTCTCCTTCCGAAACCTTCAACTCTGGACCTTTTTCGGTATACTTTACAGTACCAATTTTACCAAAAACGCGAACTTGCTCTGCCTTGCGAATGTCAGACAGCATAATCTGATAAACTGTAGCATAATTTTGTTCCGATATTTGAGCAATCTGTAAAAAAGCTGTATCATCTTTTCTATTACTTGCAATAGAAGCAACTGTATCAAGTATTGCAACCTCTGGAATTACTCCAAGTGCAAGATTAACTTTTGCAGGTTCGAAAATCCTAGATTCAACACACTGCTGCAAATTCTTAGTTGCTGTACCAACAGATCCTGCAGAACTTTCTGCAACTGCTAAAAGCATTGGTAAAAGGTTTTGTCCTGCATTTACATTCAACCACTGCCACAAACTCGTATTTTCGTAAGTGTGCTTTTCAGCAAAGAATTTGATATACTTCATTATATCTGAATTTGCAAGTGTATTGAACTTAAACTGAGTTACACGTCTCAAAAAACCCGCTTGTCCAGAAGAACCGTAACCTGTACCATTTCCAAGATCCCTTTCAACATCTCTTCCTGAAGACTTTAACTCATCCATCGAAGTGAAAATCCAGCAAGTCCTTCCATCTTCTCTTTCAAGCTCTTTCAAGAGTGTATTAAGAGAAGCTTTCATTGTACCTCTCATCAACTCTTGAATTTCATCAATGATGATTACTTTTCTTTTACCACCAAAGAAAGGAAGTGATTTAGACTCTTGAACAAGCTCTTGCATTGCTTCAACGCTCGTTTTTCCATCTTGCTTGAGCGTTGTCGCATCTATTAACTTTACATCTCGGTTATACTTTTCGTCAATAATAGCTTTACAGTCAGGACAAGTACCGCAAGGATTACCTTCTGCATCCAAGTGTCTACATACCATTGTTTGAGCAATAATTTTTGCGATTGTAGTTTTACCACCACCCGGCTTTCCCATTAAAAGTATACCACGTGGCCACTTGTCATCCTTTGCATGCATTTTTACAAAAGGCTTTAGCATTGTGTCGATACTTGATGAAGCTCCACCGTAAACATCGTCAATTTTTGTTGGACGAGCTGCTATGTGCCACTGTTTACCTGTTAAATCCATATTCTTGTTTTCTCCTATGTAGGTTTTTTCTTTTTAAAGAATATAGACTGTTTTTTAAGAAAAATTTTTTTAAGTTGAAATATTTCCCCGGGTATACAAGATTGTTATTAAGTAAGCTACTGAGCATCTTCAGATGCTATAGTAAAGATGTTTGCAAGCTCTGTATCCGAGCAGCTAAAGACCACTACGAATTTAGAGCTTGAATCTTTTCTAAAGAATTTCGTAACTATCAACTATAAGTGCAAACTTTGTTTCGTATTTTGTTTGATTTGTTTCTTT
>Ga0326512_10001065_pt1 | contig 22162 bp, 31 predicted proteins | sample 1_2617_0518_D_FD_203652 | JGI IMG/M metagenome (GOLD analysis project Ga0326512, IMG submission 203652) | Bovine rumen microbial communities from UC Davis, California, United States - 1_2617_0518 | ecosystem: Host-associated > Mammals > Digestive system > Stomach > Rumen | place: USA... | reverse complement strand
TCCAGTATATCTGAGTGCAGTCGGTCAAGTCGTTAGCGAAACCAGACCTGATAAGGTCAAAAGAGTCGATCTTTTCCCGCATACCCACTAGTGTAGACTGGTGTAGGTCCGAACCCCATAGCGGCACAATCGGCAGAGAGCCATAGTTCATCTCGCCCACAATGTACTCGCCGTCTGCAACTGTCCGGGCAGTAATAGTCCGATACGGTCTGGGTTTTTCGTCAACCGCGACAAAGTCCATGTCCTTATCTCCGGACATATATTTAGTGTACCCGTCCTCAGTATACAACACTGCAGTCATGGGCTTTGCGGGGTCCAGTCTCCAGAATCGAATACCAGCCCGAAGAGCACCAGTCTCTTCGTCCCAGAACGGCACAAACTGTGTTAGCGGAAAGACGTGCAGCCGGTCAACATTCCAGAACCCGAAGCACACACCATGGATAAGCGCCTTATAACCAACCTTTTTGAGGTCGGTGTCGAACTTATTGCCTAACTTCTCCTTGGTTCTGTCAATAAGTCTCTCAATACCTGTCTCGTCAACCACCTTTTCCACGTGGTCGACAAAAGACACGCCGTTGCCCAACGAATACGTACAACGTTGAGTGTTCAGCCTGTGGAAGAAGTTAGACGCCAATTTACTGTTGGTAGCAGTAATGTCTACCACTGGTTCTCCATACGCGGTTAAAATAACCTGTACGTAGTTATTGATTGTAACGTTTCGCTGCTTATCGTATTCGTCAGCATCGAGGGCCAGCAAGTATTCCTCGCTGGCCATGTGTTCGTTAATTGCCTTGGTCAGAAACCCTGCTCGGTCCTGCTCCACTTCAAAGTCCTGATAAGTAAGCATCAGCACCAACTCCTTACCATGTCAGTCAGTCCTTTCGGTTGTATTCGACGCGCCATCACGCGCCAAATCAGTCAGCCACCAGCGCCCATCCGGCAGGATAGACGGAGGGAGACCATACATTGCCGTCAATCAGGCTCTCGTACACGTTGCCCTCAAACCGCACCTTGTCGCCCTTGTTATAGGCATCATGTGCGCCCGTAGGCTGTACCCAGTCGGGGATTTCAGCGGGTTCAGGGTCGGGCGTAGGACGGGCTTCGAGGGCATGGACAGCAGCCCACAGCTTGGCAATCTCGCTCTGCACATCCATGTCATAACGGGGCTGTTCGGCACGCAGGAGGGCCAGCAGTTCGGCCCTCTCGTCATCGGTGATGGAGCCAAAGGCCCACGCTTTGTCCACCTTCGCGGTCATGGCGGTCAGGTCAGTGTAGGTGTGAGAGGTGATAGCCTGTCTCAAAAAATCATACATAATCGTACCCTCCTTTTATGAGTTTGTCACAGCGGAGTTGAGTGCGGCAACTTGCGCGGTCAGCTTGGATAGCAGGATTGCCACGTCCTGCCGATAGGTCAGCGTCGTGTCACCTGTGTCGGCCCAGACGTTGTTATCGCCGCGCAGGAGAGCAATCTGCTGGGGCGTGAGGTCGTAGGTGATAGGGGTGGCGAGTTCGTAGACAAACTGTGTCGGATTATCAGCAAACCATTGAGTTGCATCTGCCTTTGTTGTTATACTTTGATCTGGCAAAACAGCGATAATCAATTGCCCCAAACTTGTTATATAGCAGTTACCAATAGCAACGCTTGAAAAGGGCTTAAACCGGTTTGAAATCGGCAAAGGATTTGTTTTTTTTTGAACCAAGGTTTGCGGCTACAACAGTATAATACAGCCCAGAAGAATGGAGCGTAACATTATTTACGGTGACCGAGCCATCCGCAAGATACATCGCCTTATCCACCACCAGACTGCCAGACCCGTCTGCATTGACAGTCAGCTCGCCGCCATACACCGTGCCGGCTTCTGCGGGGAAGGTGACAGGGAGAGTGGTCGGGTCAGATGTATCCACACCGCTGTGCTTAACCTCGCACCCCGTCCAGCCGGAGATGGGGCAGATGTTGGAGTAGGGGAAGTAGGCGGTGGCGGTGGAGCCAAGTTCGATTTGCAACGTATCAAGAGCTTCCGTTTGACTGCCCCAATACGCCCATATCGCTAAATACGCTGCATCTGCTCCGGTCGTAATAGTAAGCGACATAAGGGTGCCTACCGTGCCGCTGGTCTGCGCGGCCTGAACGCCATTAACTGCTACACCATTCGCGGGGAGCGTGGTCGTGTACCCCACTTGGAACCGCTCATTATCCGATACTCTCTTGCGGGAAACAGTATAGGCCGTATTGGGTGCGCACGGGACATAGGCAATCAACCGGCCACTTGCTGATGCCGTAGAAATTACGCCGTTGCTAAAAGTCGCGCCATCAATCTGCTTTGTCGTATCGGTTTTGTTGAACAGGTTCTTCCCGCCCCCCGCAGGCCACGGATTGTCATACCCATGCAAGTCCTGCACCGGCTCAATCTGCGCTACCAGCCCATCCGCATCCAGCGGGGCAGCGTCGTCCACGGAGACGATAGCGGACGGGCCAACAGTGGCAACGGGGTACAGATCAAGTATGGCATCGCCAGTCGCTTTTGCATCAGCCGCCGCGCCTGAGACGGTCAGCGTAGGGTCAATCTCCACGGTCTGCGGAGGGTTCACCCACTCCGTGTCATAGTCAGAGTCGGTCGCCTTGACCAACATCTGCCCAGTAGTGCCGCCGGGGGCCACGCCTTTGCCGGGTTCGCCTTTGTCGCCCTTAGGGCCGGTCTCACCTTGCAGACCTTGCGGCCCCTGTATACCTTGCGGGCCTTGCGGGCCGGTTTCGCCAGTGTCACCTTTGGGGCCTTGCGGGCCGGTATCACCCGTCAAACCGCGCTCACCCTGCGGCCCCTGTGGACCTGTCGCGCCCGTATCTCCACGAGGGATACCGAAGGTCAGCGTCACCACGCCGTCCTCCACGGACTTCTCCACCGTCGCCTCGGAACCGGGAGCCAAAGTCTCAGCCTCCACGCCCATGTTCTGGACGCTCTCAGCGGCTTCCTCTGCCGCTTCCACGCCAGCGTTCAACGCGGCTATGGCCTGATCTATCACACCCTGCTGTACAGGCGTAGGCTCGTCAGGCGATACCCCCGGCCTGTTTCTAACAGGACACGTAAACTCACGTTCAGTCCACCCGTCATCAGCGCCGGTGTGGACATACAGCCACCCATACAGAGTTCCGTCTGTCAGCAGCAACTCGTCGGGTACGGTAACTCCTGTGCTATCGCCAATTTGAAGTATTGCATCGTCCTTCTTGTTCTTACCAAAATGCACTTCATAGGCTACTGGTAGTTCCGCACCCACAAGTTGTAACTTGGTTCCATAGTCGATTCGATACAACTCCGGGCCAACAGCGTTGTTTCTGGCAATGTTCACCGAAACGATTCTCAAATCAATCACCTCTCAAGTGGGGACCGATAGTCATCTACCGGTCTTATGATGCGCATAGTCTCTACGAAATAGCGCATAGCGTCCATCAAGTGATCATTCTCCTTCACTGGCCGATCTTCCTCGCAGTCCGGGTCCCAGACATAAGACTGCGCCTCCTCCAGCCAGTTGGCACAGGTCCGACTAACCTTTATCAGACCATTCTGAATGGCTGAGGAGGTGTTGCGGATGCCGTTTAGCACGTCGTTATTGGCGGACCGAGGCCGGAGCGTCTTCGACTGCCTGAGCAGCGCGATAAAGGATGCAGCAGAGGGGTCGACGATCACTGGTATTCGCTCAGGTTCACCCAGAACCCCAAACACAGACCTGCGTCGCACCCGCTGCTGTGCTGCAATCGCCGGGGCAGCGAACCGCTCCAGCTCCTCCAGATACTCCCCATCGGTCTTCTGGACGCCCTCGGTACGACCAGAGTAGTAATACTCATTGACGACATGCCACGTGGACCCCTTCTTGGCCCAGAGAAGCGCCGCGAAGGGGTTGCTCGTACCGTAGTCCAGCGAAATGACGTATTCCTCCGCAAGGCCAAGGAAAGTATCTTCGAGAGCCTTGGAGAAATGAGGGTAGATCAGCCCCTCCGCAAGGGTCCATAGTCCGAGAATGTACCGGTCATACCAGACAGTTCCTCGGTACTCAGCCTCCAGATTGTGCACGTACTCCAGCGGCAGGAAAGGATTGTCGTAGATCGTATACTCCTGCAGATAGATGTCCACGCCCTGCTCCCGACTGTCGAGAAATCGCTTGAACCAGTGGGTTGGCCTGCCGGGGTTCGTCGTAATGTCGCAACAGGACCACGGCAGCGACAGGCGGGACTTGAGCATCTCGAAGACTTCCTCGTTGATGTCCGTCGCCTCATCCACTGCACAATAGGAAATCTCGGAGCCTCGGAGCTTCGACACCTGACTGACCTTATCGGCACCGACGCAGTAAACCTTCACTCCGAAAACCTTCGCATAGTTTTTAGAGTTGATCTCGGTTGCAGCCGATTCGCCGTAAAGATCGCGCAGGGGCTGAAGTATGTTCCGCTCAATGTTGGCACGAGTTGCACCGAGGAAGACAATCAACCCGCGCTTCTCCTTCCGCCCCAGCAGCCGGGAGGGGATGAGGTAGGATATCTGCAGATATGACTTACCAGAGCGGACCGCACCACACGACACGTTCCACCTATGGTGGGCGTTTCGAATATACTCCGCCTGTTTAGGCGTTAAAAGGAAACTACTCTGCATCAGGCTTCGCCTCTACAGTCTGTGCTTCGCCGCCCTCGGCAACTTCCTTCATCGCCACGAGTATGTTCTTGACGGTCTCGATGTATTGGGTAGCCTCCAGAGGCTCCTGCACCGCCCTCCAACGGTTCGGCAGTCGGTTAAACAGCCACGACAGAATGGCCTTGGTGTCCGGGGGCACGTGATGCTTATACTGCCGCACCAGCCGAAGCTCCCCTTCCACCAATTCGTACTGCTCATCATAGTAATCGTACCCAAGCGCCCTCTTTAAAAGAGCCTCCTCCACCGACATATTGGTGGTATCCAGTGCCACCGCACAGGCTTTCCGCAGGTCCTCAGATTCCCGGTACCAACCCCAGAACGTGGACCGGCTAACGCCGACGTATTCCTCAGCAATCTTCGTCAGTGGGATGCCTTGCCTCCGCCACCCCCGAATCAAAATGAAACCGTCGTTTGATAGGAAAAACGCTTTGCGCTGCTTCTGGCCCTTAAGCCCGTCTGGAAAATCCATGTACGCCACGAGCAATACCTCCTTTCCGTTGTGCATGCTTCACTACCTCCATTATACCACACAAACACCCCTTCTGTCAAGTCCCGGTGTTGTACTGTTGTATTGTAGGCGTTGTATTGTTGTATTGCATTCCATTCTAAAAGAATTGGAATGCAATACAACACAACAACCAACGCGGGTTGCATGCAACGTTGTAATTATGCAACAACCCGAAGAGGCCCGTCGTTACGGGCTATTGCCGCATTCCAACCCTGTAGTGTTGCATCGTTTGTTGCAACTAAGCAACAACCCTATGTTTTAATCAGCTAAAGTGGAAACACGAATGTTGTCTCCGGATTTGACAATTTTGTGGGTCTTGCAGAAAAGAACGTGTCAAGTCGTCGAAGGTCCAGCAGCCCCGTCTTACCGGTCCCAGCAGCCTCGGCTGGTAAGAAGTCCGTCAATAGGCACGACTTTCCACTTCCTTTTCCGCGCCCTCTGTTGTTGCATTATACAACACGCAATGCAACAAGTGAAATTGGGCTATGTTAAGCTTTTGTTAAACTGGAAAACAGATACTTGACAGAACCCCATCTTTTGTGTTATAATATTTCTGTGGGGCGCGGAAAATGCCCCCTTTCCTCCGGACCTTGAAAACTGAAAAGCCCTCGCGCCAACGACCCCCGCCAAGGGCGGGTCTCCGGACCCGTCACGACGAGCTGGGCGAATGAAGCGGGACAGGGGGCAGCGTTAATGCAGCCAAGGCCGGTTGGAAGCCCGGACAAATGCAGACCAGCGCACAACCGACCACAACCATAAAGGAGGAAATCACGATGACGTTCGAAATCAGCTATCAGGAGATCACCAAGACCGGTAAGATCGTCACCAAGCGTAAGGCTTTCAAGACCGAATCCGCCATGGATAAGTTCATCGACAAATTGACCGAAAAGGATAGCTTCTACCAGATTCTGGGGACGAGGAAGGAAATCGAGGTTGCCACCGCGCAGGAAGACATTGACACCGCCATCGAATGCGGCCTGATCGAGGCCGAGACCACCGAGAATGATAAGGAGGAAAACACCATGACGCAGAGCACCTTCACCACCAAGCTGGGCAACACCTTCTCCACCAACGACAAGGGCAACTACTTCTACATGACTGACGCCAATGGCAAGAAGTACCGCATTAAGAAGAGCGAATACGAACAGGCCAAGCGGGAATACGAGCTGGAGTGCAAGATGGACGCCGACCAGTGGGAGGCCGAAGCCGATGCCGAGCGCAAGGCCCGCGAGGACAAGATCGCAGCCGACGCCAAGGCCACCGAGGACGCCGTGAACGGCAAGACCCGCAAGACTGAGGAGGAGATCGCCAAGTTGGACGATGCTGCCGAGGACCCGGACGTCACCCTGCAGGAGTTCTGTGAGATGCTCTCCGAGGACGAGAAAGCCACCATCGAGCCTGCCGAGGCTGAGCTGCTCAATAACGTCCGCAAGGAGAAGAAGGCCAAGAAGACCGCCCGGAAGCCCCGCCGCCCCAAGGACATCGCCTACGAGGGACACGGCGTCGCCCTGACGGCCAAGCAGGTCGACTTCATCAATCATCTGCCGGATACCTGCTTCTGGGAGATGGGCGTCGACTCCGTGATCTGGTGTGACGTGCTGGTGGATGACATCGGGGGCCAGTTCGCGGAGAAGCCTATGACGGTTGGGGCCATGATCTCCACCCTCTGCGAGAAGCATCTCGGCATCCGGGGTAAGGAGAAGCGCGAGGGTCGCAAGGTCACGAACTTCGCCTTGACCGAGCTGGGCAAGGAAGTGGCCAAGGAGCTGGGTCTCGAATGAGACCCGGCCTCCGGCCGCCCGGACCTGCAGAGCGCAAGGAAGAGGCCAAAGACGGAGACACATTCGAGAAGGAGGGGACATTATGACCACCCGCGAGAAGATCGACTTGATGACCAAGATCAACGTAGCCAACGAGCAGCGAATTGCCGAGTACCTGATTAACGGACACGAGATCACCCCCAACAGCCCGGTAACATTGGACGTCGCCAGCGTGATGGCCCGTGACCTGAGCAGCGGAAAACCGGTGCATCCATTCACATGGGACGCTCTGCGTGATTGCGCCCGGTGTGACGGATACGATCCTGACATTATTGAGAACGCCGTGCGGAGCGTGGGTGGGCAGCACTGAGCTGCCTCCCCACCTCCGGATGTCAACAAGCCGCTTGACAGGCGGACCTGCCAGTGATATAATGGTTGTGAAGGAGGGAACAATATGCCGAAAGTAATACCAAAGGAAGTGCTGGACCGGGTACTGCCGACTTATAAGATATGCTCGTCATACGCAGAAGTAGCGGACAAGCTGGGGATATCAATAGCGACAGTGGGTAAGGTGGTAAGGGAATCGGGATACGACAGGTATCATGTCGGAGGGACGATATCGAAGAGCGTACCAATAATCAACGAAGAGCCAGCACGTAAGGACGCGTTCAGCGTCACCTCGCGGACCTTAAAGCTCAAGAGTAATGTTACCGGGTTAACCTATACAGTATCCACGGAATCGGATGTAATAGAGATCGAATCGGATACCGCTTTGATGCAGATACACGTGAATATGCTGGAACAGTTTGCAGGAGAGATCAAGAATATACAGTCCCTGATCGTGGCGAACAAATAAGGAGGATACTACAATGACTAACGCACCTATCATCGTAGATCGGACCACCACTTGGCATGCCGTGGGCAAGAGCGTCGAGGAATGCAGGAACATGGACGAGGTACTGAGGGCATCCGGGCTGGATTACACGGTCCAGAAGATGCCGGTATTCGCCGGGGTCAACTGGGCAGCAGACACCGGGACCCGCGAGATTCCCAATCGATTCGTGACGGTCCGGGATTCCGACCAGCACATGTATGATATCGTGTCGGACCAGTTCGAGATCATTCAGAATCGGGAGGCGTTCGACTTTGTGGATTATATGGGCGAGGAAATCCAGTATGAGAAGGCCGGGGAGACCAAAGGCGGCATGGTGTACATTATCGGCAAGCTGCCCGACGTGGACATTCTGGGTGACACCTTCACCCCGCACGTGATCTTCCGGAATGGCTTCACCGGGAAAGTCAAGATCACTGCAGCGATCTGCCCTCTTCGAATGGTCTGCCAGAACCAGTTCAACTTTGCGTTCGCCCACACCAACAACACCGTGACCATTCGCCATGTCAAGAATGCGCCGCAGAAGCTGGAAGAGGCGCAGGAGATTCTGAGGGTATCCGCCGATTACATGCAGGAGATCAACAGAATGGCTCAGACCTACGCGGTCAAGAAACTGTCGCCTGAGGCGCTGGAATGGGTGCTGGACATGATGTTCCCGATGCCGAAGGAGGGTGAGAAGATAAACTCATTCGCCAAGAATCGGATGGAGACCGCCAGAGCCGAGTTCACCCGAGCTTACATGGCCGACGACAACTCCAATTTCCGGGGGACCGCGTGGGGTATGATCAACGCGTACACCGACTTCCTGACGCATAAGGACATCGTGCACCCGACCGACGAGAAGCGGGAGGGCCGGTTCGTGAAGACCACCTTCGGCCAGCCGATGAACCGGATTCTGACGTTGGTGGAGCAGGTTGCTGCATGATGTGAAACAGGCGGAGGGTCCCTCGGGACACCTCCGCTGCATCAGTGAAAGGAGGAGTAACAATGGTTAGGTTAATCAGTCTGGACCAGTCCGTGTTCGTGCCGATCGTGGACGAGACTAAAGGTGGGGTAACATGTGAGGTACAGATGACGCTTGCAGAGTTTTTCGAGAAGTTTCTGCCGGACTTCACTCCGGAGGTTGTGGAATTTCTTGATCAGGAAGACAAAGATACCGGAGAAGTTGGGACATGAAAACCAAGAAGCAGACGACGAGTGAATCCTTCAAGCCGATTGTGGGTCACAACATCGGCCCGGGATGGTGGTACGCCTGTGGGGTGTGCAAAGGTAAGATCAGCAACATGGACAAGAAGTGTCCGCACTGCGGGAGGGGTGTGAAATGGGGCGTGTAAGTAACGGTCCATGCCGGTATTGCACCCCGCCAAAGCGTAATGAATGGTGTCACGGGGTGTGCAAGGAGTACATTGACTGGAGAGCCGACCTCAACGCTCAAGCCCAAAGAAAACGTCAAGAAGAGGCAGCGGATGCAGTTCTTGCAGAAGGGTCCAGAGAACGTAAGAGAAGACACTATAGGAAAGGAGGGAAACACTGATGGGAGTGGTGGTATATGTGGCCGGGGTGTTAACTGGAGCTGGTCTGATGGTATTACACTATCGAGAAGTAGCCAAAGCAGTAAATGCTGAAAGATCGAAATATCAGAGTCGTCTGAGGGAGTTAGAGACCGAACGTAGGACTGCTGATTGCGCTGATGCCTATAGGCGTGGTAGGAATGACGGTAAATACAGTCCAGCTACAGCGGCAGAGCGATTCGCCAAGACATTTGAGGACCGACGAGCACAGTTTAGGGAGGTGAAATAATGGACGCCCGGACCTGTTCGAAGTGCGGGTACGAGAAGTCGAAGGTATATGATGTACGAAACCGCGACGGAAGAACCACTCTGCGGAGTAGAAGATGCCCTCAGTGTGGTCGTAGGTGGCAGACGGTGGAACTGGAACGATGGCAGTATGAAGACCTACTAAAGGAGGCTGGAAGACATGGAAAAAGAAGCGAAGTTCGGTAAGTGGGTGTACTACGTCAACGACGAGGGCAAGGCGCGGTGGAAGTGTAGCGAGTGCGGGAAGATTTGCCATCGAGACCCGGCTGATAAGCTGTACTGCTCACGCTGCGGCAGCAGGAACACGAAGGAGGCGTGAGTAGTGATACTACCACGTTGGCAAAATCAAGAAGAGGCCATGCAGTTTGCGCTGCAGCACCCAGCGGTAATGTTGGACCTCGATATGGGGTGCGGCAAAACCCGTGTGGCAATCGATACGGTGTGGCAGCGCCGGGATTCATTCCGAGTGCTGGTGGTATGCCCCAAGGCGGTAATTCCGGTGTGGCGGGAGAATCTGGAGAAGTTCGCCCCTCCGGGATGGTCGTGTTGGGATGAACAGAAGGGTACAGTGGCAACCAAGGCAGCACACTTGAAGCAGTTCCTCGGTGATCACCTACGGAATCCATCGACCCATCAATTTGTAGTGATCAATTACGACTGCGTGTGGCGTAAGCCTATGGGGGACCTAATACTTAAGGCTGGGTTCAGCACAGTAATTCTCGACGAGAGCCACCGGGCAAAAGCGGCGGGGTCGAAGGTATCTAAGTATCTGGCCATGTTGGGCAAGAGGGTAAAATACCGAATGTGTTTATCCGGTACGCCAATGGCCAACTCTCCGCTGGACGTATACGGACAATACCGGTTCCTTGACCCATCGATTTTCGGAACCAATCATTACGAATTCCTGAGCAAATACGCGGTTATGGGTGGACCAGAACGCCGGTTTGTAGTGGGATACAAGAACCAGAGAGAGCTAAATGAAAAGTTCCAGTCCATCGCATATACCTGCCGTATGTCGGACATTGCGGACCGGCTCAAGCTGCCTCCCCAACTACCAGTTACCAAGCAGACAGTTACTCTTCCGTCCAAGGACTACAAACTAACCAAGGAGCTGGCGAAGGATTTTATTGCTGAGTGCAATGAAGGTGGGGCAGTCGTTGTGTCAAACGTCCTGTCCAAGATGCTTAGAATGCAGCAGATCGCGTCTGGGTACTGTGTGGTGCAGGACGGACCCACTGAGGAGAAGCGAGTACAGGAACTGAACACTTCCAAGGCCGACGTGCTGGAGGACCTGCTCTCGGATATATCTCCTGAGGCTTCCGTGGTCGTCTTCTGCGTCTTCGTGCACGACCTCGACACTGTGGCCGGGGTAGCGGCGAAGGCCAAGAGAAGGGCCTTCGAGCTATCCGGGAGGGCCAACCAGTTGGATGAGTGGAAGAAGCACCCGGGAGCGGTAATCGCGGTACAGATCAGAGCCGGAGCTGAGGGCGTAGATATGACGAACGCCAACCATGCAATCTACTTCTCCCTGCCGTATTCACTGGCGCAGTACAACCAGTCCAAGGCCAGACTGTACAGGCCGGGACAGACCCGTCCGGTGCACTTCTGTCATCTGATTGCTGAGGGTACGATTGACGAGGCAATGTACAAGTCGCTGCAGCGAAAGCGGGATGTGATCGACGCCATTAAGGACGGAACGTTCGACTATGGATTTGTAAAGTGAGGTAAGAGTATGACTTACATGTGCGTGTTGTTGACTTTATGGTTTGTGGTGTGGGTATACTACAAAGACATGGGGAGGTGAATAGGGATGCTTAAGTGGGTAGAGCCGTTTATATGGGGCGTGTGCCGGGTTCTGGCGTTCATACTACAACTGGCGGGGTGCACTGGCGTGTTGCTCTTTATTCTGATTGGTATATGGGCGCTGGCTGGTCGTATTGATCAGATGTAGCAACAGATCGCTTGACACAATCTTTTCCAATGTGGTATAATGTATCAAAAGGAGGTTTTGACGCATGAAAGAAATGGCTCAGGAAAACAGGCTGCGCGAGTTGCGCGATAGGTCCCGACTGACTTTACAGGAAGTGAGTATCTTAACTGGATTCAGCGTTCCCACCATTTCCCGGCATGAGAACGGCAGCAGGAGCCTGACTGAGGAGGCGATAGCCAAGTACGCTGCTCTGTACAAGGTACCTACACATCAACTGTTCCTCAAGCCGTTCGGAGGCGAGAGCGATGCCGACAATTAACGAACTGGCAGCAGAATATGTCGATAGTGGTTGGAGCGTACTGCCGGTAAAACCCGACGAAAAGCGTCCATACATGGCCAACTGGTTACAGTATACCCGTACGAGGGCCACCAAAGGCATGGTTGACAGTTGGTTTACCGGTCTCACCGGAGCTGGTGTGGGTGTGGTAACTGGTCGAATTTCGAACATGGTGGTGCTGGATGTCGAGAGCTGGTGTCCGGTTCCGATTGACGAGCTGCTCAAGAAGTACCCTACACAGATGATCGCCCGGTCTGGTGGTGGCGGGTATCATCTGTTCTATCAGTACCCGCAGAACGTAGGCAAAGTATCCAACCGTGTCGGCATCTTCGAAGGGGCCGATCTCCGAGCGGATGGTGGATTTCTCGTGCTACCCCCGACAATGCACCAGAGCGGTAGGAGGTATGAATGGGTCAAGCGGGGGCCTCTCGGAGCCTTTCCGATGGGTCTCCTTGACCTCCAGTCCCGGTCCCCCGGCCAAGGGGAGGGGTGGATAACAGAAGCCCTCCGAGGCGTCTCCGAGGGCGGGAGAAACGATACCTGTGCGAGGCTGGCTGGGTATTTCTTCAAAAAGGGTCTCAACTCCGACATTGTAGAGGCCCTGCTTATGGAGTGGAACGAGAAGAATGACCCACCTATGCCGGTTCGCGAGGTCCGGACCACCATCAAATCCATTGAGCGGTCCCATGCCGGTGCAGAGCAGCAATTTACCAAGGTGGAGTTCGAGGATGACCGATACAGCCACCCGCAGGAGCAGAAGCCGTCAACCTTCGGCATCATGAAGATGTCCGATTATGTGAAAGGGTATGGCGGCGAAGGTGTGTCATGGCTGGTGGACGAATGGTTGCCTGACGGGTCAATTACCTTCCTCGTCTCCCCACCCGAATCCTACAAGACATGGATGCTGCTGGACCTCGCAGTATCGGTGTCCGCTGGCGTTCCGTTCCTCGGACAATATAGGGTGAACAGCCCCGGACCTACACTGATAATTCAGCAGGAGGACAGTCATGCGGGACTGACTGACCGACTGGCGCTTATTGCCGAGCAGAAACTTGGAGCGCTGCCAAGGCTGGAGGGAGACCAGTGGACCATACCTTCGATGCCTGATATCCCGATTTACGTTCATCCGGACCGGCAACTGAGGTTCGGCAACAAGAAGGTAATTGAGGAGATGGAGCAGCAAATAGCCACTCTGCGTCCCAAGGTGATCATGATTGACCCGCTGTACTCGACGACAGATAGTACCGATAACTATATGGCCGACCTCGCCAATAGGATGATGGTACTTAAGACGTGGCGCGACAAATATGGCTGCTCATTCGTGATCGCTCATCATTCGAAGAAGAACCTCGACCCCGACAGCACAGCCCGTGAGGATTCGTGGGGTTCGCAGTTCTTGAACGCATTCTTGGAGGCTGGCTGGCAGGTCCGCCGAAATCCAAGGCTGGCCCAGAACGAGATAGTGGTCCGTAGACACTCCAAGGTCATGGGTAACCAGTCTCCAATCTCACTGACGTTCGATATCTCTACAGTGTACCCGATGAAGTACGGAGTGTCCGCGAGACCCTATGAAATGGCCCCTGCAGAGAACCGACAACCGGCTCAGGCCAATCTGCTGGACCTGCTGCAGAATGGGCCGATGTCCCAGACCGACATATGCAACACGACTGGCAAGGGCAGGTCAACGGTATCGCGCCAGATTCGGCAGTTAGAAGCAGCGGGACTGGTGGAGCATATGCCCGATGGTAAATGGAAAGCAAAGGAGGGTATGTAGAAATGCGGTACATGGGTGGGAAGTTTCGGCAGAGCAGAGCGATCTGCGAAGTGCTGAAACCCTATATAGACCCGGACACTATATATGTGGAGCCGTTCTGCGGCGGTATGTGGTCTGCTGCACGAGTAGCCAAGGAATTCAAGCCGGGAAGGATGATTTTGAACGACATCAACAAGCCGCTTATGCTCTTGTGGGAAAAGTGCTTGAAAGAGGGTGTAGATTGGTTGCCAGTGGACTCTGAAACCGTCGAACGCGAGTATCAGGGATACAAACTGCGGCAAGACGAAAACGACCCTCTCACTGCGTGGTATGGTATCGCGCTTTCATTCGGCGGCAAGTGGTTTGGTGGAGTAGCCAGATATACTAAGGGGAGACAAGAAGAATCATACGAACCTGAGCGGAAATCCATGTACAATAAGATAAACGCTCTGACACACACACACATACTCCTGACCACAGGAAGCTATGAGACGGTCAACATACCAGATGGCGCAGTGGTATACTGTGACCCGCCATACGAAGGTAGGACCAAGGCCCACCATTTTGACAGCTTCGATTACGAAAAGTTTTGGCAGTGGGTGGGGGACCTATCCCGAAGGTGTACGGTGTTTACATCGTGTTTCGAATGCCCGGATGATTTTGAGGTAGTATACGATTGGGGCGATACTGTCGTGCGCCACCACGCTGGACACGGGAGCGATGGGACGCATGAAAAGCTTGTACGTTATGTTGTATGATGCAACATGTTGCTACAACAAGACCGCAGGCGAGGTGTCCTGTGTTGTATTGCATTCCTCCTCTCCGGAGGATGCAATACAATACAACACCGAGCGGTATGCAACAGGGGGAGGAACAATGAAGAACACGAAATACCTGTTCGACGAACAGAAGCAGACACCGGCAGGAATGGTCTCGGTGTCGCAGTTGCAGACGTACATGAGCTGCAGACGCAAGTGGGCGTACAACTACATCGACGACATCACGCCCCGAATTGAACGTGCCTATCTGACAATCGGCAAGCTCTGCCACAAGGGTATGCAGGTTGCCATGCAGAGCCTGTGGAGTATGCAGCAGGAAGACATAGACACGAGCTATGGCAGCGGGGAGTGGGCCTTTGCTCGTGACCACGGTATTTATGCTATGGCGGTTATGTGGCAGGAGTACATGGATGGGACCCCGATGCTGGCTGAGGAGATTCCGGATTTTGAGCAGATGCGTGAGGACGCTATCGACGTGTTTACTCAGGCATTCCGGGAGTTCGAGCCGTGGAAGTATCGCGTTATGTCGGTGATCAAGAACGGTGAATCCCGCCCGGCGCTGGAGCTGCATTTCGTCGTGCCGTGCCCGCCCACCAAGGGTCTGCATGGGTTCATCGACGCGATTTTGCAGGACCGGGAGACTGGGTTCATCTGGTGTACGGATTACAAGTTTCGCAAGAGCCTGTCCCCTGACGAGGACGAGGCTTACAACCTGCAGAACGCGGTCTATACCCACGCCTGTGCGAGGATGGGTATCAATATCTCTGGTACCATGACGTGGCAGCACGTCAACACTCCGGCGTCCAGCCCTCAGCTGCTCAAGAGTGGCGGGGTGTCCAAGGCTAAGATCAAGACCACATGGGCCAAGTATGCGCAGTTCTGCCGGGAAAATGGGATTGACCCTACCCCATACGAGGAAGAGATGCGAGAGAAGCTGGCCGATATCGAGTGGTTCCGGGCAACTTATGAGTACCGCAACCCGGAGACTGTAATGCGTATCTGGAACAACTGCGTAGTGCCGGTTGCTAAAGCTGTGAAATCAGCGCATGGCCCGAAAGCCGTCAACTATCCGAGTTTGTATCCTTGGAATTGTGCTCATTCCTGTCCGTACCAGTCTCTGTGTCAGGCTGAGCTTCGGGGATATGACGTAGAAGCCATTAAGCAGCGGGACTATACAAGGAGGGAAAGGTAGTGGCTGAGTTTCAGGAAGTGATGCAGCAAGCAAAGCGGATATGCAAATACATGGATAACAAATGTACGCTTTGCCCCCTGACAACAAAACCATTCTGTCAGATGGGTGCAAGTGAAATGGAGAATTTTGCGGACACTGAACATGTGATCATGGCATGGGCCGCAGAACACCCAGAGCCAGTTTATCCGACGTGGGGCGAGTGGCTAATGTCCATTGGCGTCATCAACGGCGTACACCCTCACGGCGCGATAGATGCGCTTGGGAATCTCAAACAGCCCATCCCCGCCGACATCGCGATGAAGCTGGGGTTGCAGCCGAAGGGAGAATCATAATGGCGAGAATCAAAAAAGTTAATGCTATATTCGGACGCTACCCATGCTGCGACCTGCTGAACCGGGCATTGAGGTTTCTGCTCGATGGTAAGCCTGATTTGGCGAAAGATGATATAGTTCACGCCATATACAAGGCAGATGGGTATTTCTACGATGACGTGGCCAAACGGCTGGGGACTGAGCCGAAGGAGGGATAGCATGAGTGTGTATGAGTGGGGGCATAGCGGGTCCGGGTATGGCGACATGGTTCAGATTCACAACGTCAAAATATACGATTTGACAGAGAGTATTGCCGCTGCCAAGTACCCCATGCAGGTGGACCCGAACCCGAATGACGACAGGCTGACCACCACACTGGTCAAGCTGGCACAATGCGACATGGGGACCGGACATGATAACTGGCTTTGTGGTGTCCGTGTGGCGTTCGACATCAGCTTGACGGCCAAGTGTCTGGTAGAGTGGGAGAGATACCATTTTGCGGATATCGTGTCCAGTAACAGCACCATGCACCGTATTACCAAATTCGACCTCGACAGTGCGTACTGTAAGTATGTGGACCCTCGCATGATCGCAGTAATGAAGGAGCTGGTCTGCCGGTACAACGATGACCCCACCCCGGAGAACCTTTTAACTGTGTTGTACAGCAATCCCTGCGGATTCACCTACACCATGCGAATCAACACCAACTACCGACAGTTGAAGACCATGTACAACCAGCGAAGGAACCACCGGCTACCAGAGTGGCGGGAGTTCTGCCAGTGGATTGAGACTCTACCCCATGCCGAGCTAATTGTAGGTGACAAGAAGGTGCTTGACACGGACTCTGCGCCCGTGTTATAATGAATCTCGAAGGAGGTGATACGGTGGCACAGCAGATGGTTAATGGTTCTCACTACGACGGTAGTGTGACCGTGACGAATCGGATGTCGAGGGACTATGCGGTTGTAAATCCACCCTTCGAGGGTAAGCATAAGAAGTCGCAGGATTACGCAAGTCTTGCAAGGCGCAAAGCGCACTGGAGACTGCGCAACATGGGCCTTGACGCTAAGTTACTGAGTAGGAGGTAATCAATGGACCTTAAACAGGAATTTGAACGCATTGTGGCCGATAATGTCTACAGGCAAGGCCACGTGCAGCTTATGGAATGGTTGCTGAGCACGGATTTTTTCACCGCCCCAGCATCAACTCGATTTCATGGGGCGCACGAGGGTGGACTGGTGCTCCACTCGCTCAACGTCTACTCTCAGCTGAAACGGCTGTGTAAGTGGTACGAGTGCGATGCCTCAGATGAATCTATCGCGATTGTAGCCCTGTTCCACGACCTCTGCAAGGTCGGGGTGTACAAGACGGAGATGCGGTGGAGGAAGGACAAGAACAATCAGTGGGAGCAGTACCCGACCTACAAATTCGAGGAAGACTTCGCCTACGGTGGACACGGAGCCAAATCGGTGTTCTTGGTTCAGTCGTTCATGAAGTTGGCCCCGGATGAAGCGGCGGCAATCAACTGCCACATGGGGCAGTGGGACGCCACCACCTACAGCAACCCGACCGAAGTATATTGCCGCAACAAGCTGGCATGGCTGCTCCACGTAGCCGATGAAGCTGCCGATTTCCTGATGGAGAATGAAAAGGAGGCATAGATAATGAAGGGTATGAAAACGTGCGGTGTCTGCGGAAGGGACTTTCCGTTGCTGTTTGAAGAGCATTATGTGGCGGAGGACCCCCAGAAGGTAGGCGCTATCATGAATTTGGTAAACACCGATACGGCATACACGTACGATGCTATCGACTGCCCGCACTGTGGGTGCCAGAATGTACTCCAGCCGCGTAAACCCGCCATCGCATTGTGTGACGAGACAGAGGACGAGGAATCTGAGGAATGAGCGCCAAGTCGATAGAAATTCAGCTGGAACGCATGGCGCGGGAGCTGATTGCGATTGCCAAGGTGTTGGATTGCTCAGTGCATCTTGATACGTTCAAGTATGACGATGGTACCTATGGCGGGACGTTATTCAAGATTGGCATATCGGCAGCGGATTTCGACTTCCACGATGGTAAGAAAATCAATTTTGCGGGGCTGGTTGCCGACAAGCGGCATCTGGTCCCGCTGGAAAGGCAGGATGAAGTATGAGTGACGGTTATCTCATTACTCCGGAGATGTTCACCAGTAAGATGAACATTCTGATCTACGGAGATCCCGGCAGTGGTAAGACCCATCTGGCCGGTACTGCTCAGGACGTGCCGACGATGGCCGATGTTCACGTGTTCAACATCGACGGCGGTATTATGACCCTCGCCCCGCGAGGCGACATTCACGCCACGGATATTCACACGGTGGACGAGCTGGAGCAGGAGCTGTTCAAGATCGCCAGCAAGGACCCGAAGTACAAGAACACCAAGACCGTGGTGATCGACAATATCACCGAGCTGCAGACGCTGGCGCTAGAAAGCATCACTACACGGGAGTTCGCCAACCGACGTAAGAAGGACAAGAACTACTCGGTAGATGAGGTCTATCTGGAGGACTACGGTGTGGCCGGTAAGAGACTGGCCCGAATCCTCCGGGGGTTCCGGGACTTGCCGCTGCACGTGATCTACATCGCCCATAAAAAGGACAAGATGCGGAAGGGTACTAATACGCTGGAGGAGTCCAAGCCCAATCTGACCGACAAGCTCAGTACATCGGTCATGGGCTACATGGATTTCGTGTGGTACCTTTACACCGCCGACGAGATGGTGGGTACCGAGGAGACCGGTTACTATGCCGAGACCCACCGGTATCTCCTGACCCAGCCCATGAACAATTACGCGGCCAAGACCCGTGGCGCCGAGTTCGCGAAGCGAATTGGTGCAGTTATCAAAGACCCGAACATGGTGCAGATCATGTCGGAATATATGAACAAGTGATAGGAGGAAACAATCATGGCTAACAACAATCCCTTCATGCCCGGAACCCCCACCAACTCTCCGATGCCCGGAGCGGCAGCACCCATGCCGGGACAGTCCACCGCTGGAGCGGCCGACACCTTTGAGGTCGATCTCACCGACGTTTCGGGCGGATTCACCATCCCTGACGGCAACTACAAGGTCAAGTGCGTCGAAGTCGAGCAGTCCGTGTCCAAGGGCGGCAACCCCATGTTCGTTTGGACCTTCGAGGTCTCCGAGGGGCCGCACACCGGATTCCAGCTCAAGGTGTTCACCGCCATCACCCCTGCTGCCATGTGGAAGGTTGCCGAGACCGTGGTCGCTCTCGGTGTCGGTCAGACCGGCTCCGTGGTGAAGTTCAAGCGGTCCGATGTGATCGGCAAGGAATGCGGAGCCGCTGTCGAGAAGACCGAGTATAACGGCAATGAGCGGAGCCAGATTACGAGGGTCATGAGCCTCAAGGAGCTGGCAGAAAGCAGGGCGTAATGCTGATAGACACCGTTGAGTTGCTGGAGCAGGTGAAGCCCTCTCTCCTCGCCTGTACCGACCCCTGCGTAGACACCGAGACTACTGGTCTGTCGATCTTCGGTAACGCAGAGCGTAAGCGTGACGTGGTGATAGGCATCTCTATCGACGATGGAAATGATGCCTATTATTTCCCATTCCGTCATGTTCAGGGGCGTAATCTGCCGATGGAGTGTATGGCCTTTTTCCAGCGCTACCTGTCGGACAGTCACCGAACCTACGGAGGGTGGAACTACTCCTACGACCTGCACATGATGGCCTTTGACGGCATCGAGATCGCTCCGAATTTCGAGGACGCGATGCTGGCGGTTCACCTGCTCAACGAGAACGAACCGGATTTCAAGCTGAAAGGCACTGCGGACCGGTATCACGTGGGCGATGGTTCCTTGCAAGAGTCCATTTTGGAAGACAAGGTATTCAAGGAGTGCCAGCGTCAAGGCATCGAGTGCTCAAGGTCTCCGAGGGCAGCGAACAACACCAAGTCAATGATGTACGTACTGGACCCCTCTGACGTGGAGCCTTACGCCTGTGACGACGTACGACTGACACGGGGGTTACTGGAGCTGGTGAAACCGGCACTGGAGCATTTCAATCTGTACCAGATATGGAAACAGGTCAACTATTACTCCTACATCATCTGCCTGATGGAGCATCGGGGGATGCACATCGACGAGGAGATGATCAAGCGGTACCGGGTGGAGGCAGTAGACCATTATGCTGATGCTCAGAAGCGACTGAATGCGGCGGCTGGCTATGAGCTGAACCCCAACTCCTCCAAGAAGGTGTGCGAGTTCTTGAAGGTACAGTCCTCTGCTGCCGAGAGACTGGTTGAGGTAATTGACGCCGGTGGGCAGGATGCCGAGAATGCCAAGTTGGTGCAGGAGGCACGAGGTTGGAAATCTGTGGATAGTAGATACTATGTACCGTATCTCAACGCCATGGATGAACACGGAGACTTGCACTGCTCCTTGAACTTGATAGGCACGTATACGGGGCGACTGTCCTGCAGCAACCCAAACCTACAAGCCGTGGCCAAGCATACGGAAGTCTTTAAGGTGAAGGATGTATTCACGGCCAGACCGGGTTACATCATGGCACAAGCCGACTACAAGCAAGCGGAGATGCGGCTGGTGACCCATTACACCAAGGACCCGCTGATGAAAGAGCTTATCGAGAATGACGCGGACCTACACTCAGAGACTGCCAATCGTCTGGGGATACCGCGTCAAGCGGCAAAGCGACTGAATTTCTCGGTCATATACGGCATAGGGGCGAAGCATCTGTCCGAATCTCTGCGGGTCGAGCTGCCAGTAGCAAGGGACTATTTGGAAAAGTACCATGGATTGTACCCCGGATTCCGCAAGCTCATGTCACAATGTGAGGAGTTCGCCAAGCAGTATGGGTATATCCAGATGTGGACCGGCAGACTGAGGCACTTCAACGTCCCGGAGGCAGACCCGCATAAGGCAATGTCCAACCTGATTCAGGGTGGTGTTGCTGAGATCGTTCGGGTGGCAATCTCCAGACTGTACCCGGCTATGACAGACATCGGAGCCAATATGTTGATGCAGGTCCACGACTCGATTATATTCGAGATTCCGGAAGATCAGATCAACGTGGCGCTTCCGACAATCGAGCGGATAATGTCCGACTTTGACTTCGACCCGAAGCCCGGAGTGGACATTGAGTACGGGTACTCATGGGGCCTGTTTCAAAAGTGGAAAGGGGAGCGAGTGGACCCGTCCACGCTGCCCAGACCACAACAATAATTACGGGAGGCTCTTCTTGGTACTTCTCTTGGCCTCAGGACGCTTGGACGGCTTCTTAGTCCACCTCGTGCTCCAGTCCAAGAGAAGGGCCACGGAGAGCCTCGGAGGAGGTAGTATGATTATAGCAGTCGACTTCGACGGGGTGCTGTGCGAGAATCGATTTCCGGCAATAGGCTCTCCCAAAGCTACCCACATCAATCTGGTCAAACTTCTGCTTAGTCAAGGACATGAAGTAATATTGTGGACTAGCAGAGTAGAGGGTGAGCTGGAATCCGCTGTGAATTGGTGCAAAGCGCAAGGGTTGGAGTTTACAGCAGTAAACAACGACGCACCGAGCAACGTGGCAGAATACTTTGGCAAATACGGTTGCCCCCCGCGTAAAGTGTACGCGGATGTATACATTGATGATCACGGAGCCGGATATGATGATTCCAAGCTGGAGTTTATGGTAATGGACATGATCGCAAGAAAGGAGCGGGAGCATGGAAAGAGGTAAATTGATGGTGCTGGTCGGGGGCCAGTATGGTTCCGAGGGTAAGGGCGCAATCGCCCGACATCTGGCGTTTGACTACAACGTGCACGTCCGAGTAGGGTCTCCGAACGCGGGACATACCTTCTACTGGGACGGCGCAAAGCACGTCATGCAGTCCATTCCCTGTGGGTGGATTAACCCCAACGCCAAGATCGTGATCGGCAGGGGTGCTCTGCTGAACATGAAACAGCTCATGAAAGAGCTGGTCCACATCATGCGCTGGTATCCTGACTTCTTGGACCGGCTCGTTATCGACGAGGACGCCGGTGTACTGGACGAGAAATTCCACGAGCAGGAAGGTGGGGTCAACGGCGAGATGCACCGGCGTATTGGGTCCACTGGCGAAGGTGTCGGACCTGCCCGTGTAGCGAGAATTAACCGGGACCCGGCACAGTTCCGGCAGTTCAAGGATGTGGCCAAGGAATACGGGTT
>Ga0326512_10001064_pt1 | contig 22176 bp, 40 predicted proteins | sample 1_2617_0518_D_FD_203652 | JGI IMG/M metagenome (GOLD analysis project Ga0326512, IMG submission 203652) | Bovine rumen microbial communities from UC Davis, California, United States - 1_2617_0518 | ecosystem: Host-associated > Mammals > Digestive system > Stomach > Rumen | place: USA... | reverse complement strand
AGATGTCAAGTATTCAATTTTAATAGAATACCTTCTGAATTAATTAGATTACGTTTGGAATATATTTGTAAACAAGAAGGATTTCTGAATTATGAAGATGCTTGTGATTATATAAGTAGAATATGTAAGAATCAAATGAGAGATGGTATATCTCTTTTGGAACAATGTGCTGCATATGATATTAATCTTAATATTGAAAATGTATTGAAGGTTCTAGGATCTTATTCATATTCAGTTTATTTTAAATTAATAAATAGTTTAATTGATGGTAATTTGGATTCTATCGTTAATATCATAAATACTATCTATAATGATGGAATTGATTTAAAATTATTTGTAGATCAATTTTTATCATTTATTCTTGATATATCAAAATATATTATTTGTAATAATTTAACTGTTACTAAATTTCCAAGTAATCAATTGGAAGAAATTAAGAAAGCAACTAACTTCGAGAATCCTTTGCAATATTATCAGTATATTATGAATAAGCTGATGACATTAAAGAATGATATTAAGAATGATACGGATATTAAATCTACCGTAGATGTATATTTTATTCAGATGGGGAGTTATCAATGATTAGGGGACAAGAAAGATTATGTACTGAGATCATTAGATTTTCTTTGAGCGATTTTCCACATTCTGTTTTATTGGTGGGACCAACTGGATCTGGAAAAAGTTTAATTATTCAGTTTATTGCAGAGCAGCTTGGTTTAGATGTCTAGGTTCTTGATGACGTATCTTTCGATTCTTTAACGGAAATTTATTTAAAAACGGAACCTATTATCTATGTTCTGGATAATATGAATATTAAAACCCAAAATCAAATATTGAAATTTCTAGAAGAGCCACCCCGAAACTCTTTTATAATTTTGACCGCAAGAAGGTTGGGTCAGTACTTATCTACCATTGAAAATAGATGTAGAATCTGGCAATTAGATGTTTATGAAAATAATATATTAAATGAATTTAATGAAAGTGGTAATCCTTTGATCACTGAAATTGCTAAAACTCCGGGGGATGTTATTAATTTTAATAAATCTAATTTTAACGAAGTGGTTGAATTAGCTAATAAAATTTTAGATAAAATTTCAGTAGCATCTTATGGTAATATATTTAATATAATTGATACTTTAAAATCCGATAAGTTAAATATTGATGTTGAATTATTTGTACGAGTATTAAGATACTTGGTACATAAACATATATTTATTAATCCAATGGATAATACGTGGTATGATATTTATATGTTAACCTGTATGCTATCTTTAAATTTAACCATTCCACATATAGATAAGATGCAATTATTAGAAAATTATTTAATGAAGTTAAAGGAATATTATGCAGATAGACGAAGTTAAATATATAATTGAGAATAAGAAGTATTCAGGACAATTATTTATTTTTCAGTATTCTGATACTAAATTTATTACTTAGCAATATATAGAAAAATTAATTTTAGATTTTAATTTTGAATTGAGCTACAGCGATGAAATCGATGATAAAATTATTACTGGAGTTTCCTTATTTGGATCTGTAAATGATAATGTTCTTAGAGTATATGATATTAATGAATTTGATTATGATATTAATCTTTCAAAGGAAAAGAATTTAATTATTCTTTGCAAGAAGATTAATGAAGGATTAAAAAAGATATATGCAGATAATATAATTATTGTACCAAAATTAGAGGATTGGCAAATTAAAGATTTTGTCTATTCGATTGGAAATGGTATTCCAGAATCTGATTTAGATAAATTAATTGATTTATGTGATAACAATATTTATAGATTAGTTCAAGAATTAGATAAAATGTTAATTTTTCCTGGTAGTTTAAAACAAAATCTTTTTAAAGAATTTTATAAAGATGGAGTATTCAATGATTTATCTGATTCTACTATATTTGATTTTTGTAGTAGTATTCTTAAAAAAGATATATCAAAATTAACTTATATATATTCTCAGTTAGATAGAATGGATGTAAATCCTTTAGGATTTGTAAGTATACTCTATCAGAATGTAAAAGATGTTATTAAGATACAATTAGGAGTTAAACCCACTCCTGAAAGTACGGGTATTGCAAAAAATAAGTTTTATGCAATTAAATATAATAATTTAAATAAGTTTAATACAAAACAGCTGATTTAGATATTTGAATTATTAACTGATATAGATAAACAAGTTAAATTAGGACAATTAGATGTAGATAATATTATAGATTATGTAATTGTTTCTATATTTTCTTTTTGAGGTGTATAGATGAGAATTGGTATTGTTGGAGATATTCATTATTGCATGAATTCTTCTTTAATTAGATTACGTGGTGAAAAGTATTCATTACGTATTGAAAATTGTATAAAATCTATAAATTGGGCCGAATAGTTTTTTAAAGATAATAATGTGGATTTTGAGGTCTATTTAGGAGATTTTTTTGATTAGCCAAAGATAGTAGCGGAAGAAATAACTGCGTTAAATGATATAAAATTTAATACTATATAGAAGTATTTTTTAGTAGGAAATCATGAGATGGCAAGATCTGATTTGGTTGTAAGTTCTGCTCACGTATTTGAAGGTTGGAATAATATTTCCGTTATTGATAAACCTCTATATACAGTTAGTTCCGAGAAATATGATATAGTATATCTTCCTTATATTTTATAGAGCGATAGAAAACCATTGGTTGAGTATTTAGGTAATTCTACTAAAGGAAAAATTATATTTAGTCATAATGATATTGCTGGAATGAATCTTGGTCATTTTACTTCTAAAGATGGATTTAGTATAGATGAAATAAATGATAATTGTGTATTATTTATTAATGGACATTTACATAATTCTTCATGGGTAGGGAGAAAATATAAAATTTATAATGCAGGAAATTTAACGGGATAGAATTTTAGCGAAGATGCTTTTGAATATGGACATAATATTTATATTCTTGATACAGAAACATTAAAGATGGAATACTCATCTAATCCATATGCATTTAATTTTTATAAGATAAATGATATTAATCTATTACCAAGATTGAAAGATAATGCAGTATTAACTGTTAAATGTAAAGATACTGAATATAATGATTGGAAGCATGCATTAGAAGAATATAAAAATAGAATAGTTACGTATAGAATAATTGTGGAACATTCAAAATTATCAAATAATATGATTGAAGATAATGTAAAGCAATTATCATTAGATCATTTATCGGAATTTAAAAAGTATATACTTGAATAGTTGGGGACAAGTGATATAGTAACTACCGAATTAGAGGAATTATGTAAATGAATATAAATTTCCATAAAATTACACTTAAGAATTTTTTAAGTTTTAAAAATGCTGAATTAAGATTAGATATTCCTGGATACATTACAGTTAAAGGATATAATAATAATCAGTCTGATTTATCTTCAAGCAACGGCTCAGGAAAGAGTGCATTATTTGATAGCATATTTTGGGTATTAACTGGGGAAACTATTCGTGGTGGAAAAGATGTAGTAAATAAGTTTTCCAAGGGCGGAACAGCGGTAACCATTGAATTTAATAAAGATGATGATGAATATATAATTTTAAGGACAAAAGATGATGAAGTATATAAATCAACTCTTAAAATATATAAGAATAATAAAGATATATCCGGTAAAGGTCTAAGAGATTCTGAAAAAATTCTGCAAGAAGAATTACCGGATTTAACTAGTACTTTATTAACTTCGGTTATTATATTTGGACAAGGATTACCGCAAAGATTTTCAAATAATACCCCGTCGGGAAGAAAAGAAATTTTAGAGCAATTAGCAAAAGCTGATTTCATGATTGAAGATTTAAAGGATAGGATGTCCAATAGAAAAGCGACCATAAATGAAAAACTTGAAGAATATAAGAATAGAAGTATTGAGCTTCAAACGAAATCTAATATGCTATATTAGATGATAAATAAAAATGAAGAGCAACTTAATGTTTATGATTAGATGGATTTAAATTCCTTGTAGAATGATATTGAATAGTTGAAGCAATAGCAAAAAGATTATGAAACCATGATTCTTGCCTATCAAGGTAAATATGATTCTACGTATAATCAATTTCAAACTATTAATAGAGATAGAGATAAATTATAGTTTGAATACGATACTGCATTAGATGAATTAAGAAGTGCATATGATTAGAAATTATCTCCATTACATATTACTATTATTGGATTGGAAGCAGAAATTAGAACCTTAAAAGCAGAAAAGAAAAAGCTGGATTCTATTAGCGATATTTGTCCTACTTGTAAATAGAAGTTACCAGATGTGCATAAAATTGATACTTCTTATATTGAGGATGAAATAGATTAGAAAACTTATAGTTTAAATGTAAATTAGGAACTTCTTAATAAATATACTCTTGAAAAATAGGATAAAGAAAATGATCTAAGAGATAACTATAAACCTGAATATGATTCTTTAACAAATAAAATTATTGAATACGAAGATTTATCTTTTTAGTATGCAAATAAAATTGATTCGGTAAAAAAAGATTAGAAAGAAATCGAAAAATAGATTTCGTAGATTCAAGCTAAAATAGATTCATATGAATCTATTAAGCAAAACCTAATAAATCAAATACAAGAATATCAAAATGAATTAGAAGATATAAATAAAAATTTACTGTATATAAATAATAATAAGGAATAGTATGAAGCACATTACGAAATATTACAGTAGATTAACACAATTTTAACTCGTGATTTTAGAAGTTATCTTTTATAGAATGTTATTCAGTATATTGATATGAGATGTAAATATTATTGTAATATCGTTTTTAATACTTCATTAATAGAATTTATCATTGATGGAAATAAGATTTCTATTTCATATGATGGTAAAGAATATGAATTATTAAGTGGTGGAGAAAAACAAAAACTAGATATTATTATTCAATTATCTATAAGAGATATGCTTTGTAAGTATTTGAATTTTTCATGTAATATATTAATACTTGATGAAATTCTTGATAATCTTGATGATGTTGGAAGTAATAAAATTATTGATTTATTATCTTCAGAATTAAATGATGTTAGTAGTGTATTCGTAATAAGTCATAGAAGTGATTTTACTATTCCTTGCGATAATGAAATTACCATTATTAAAGGAGCAGATAAAATAAGTACCATATTATGATTTATATTAAACCAAAAAATGTTACATATACACAGATGGCAATATTCATTGATGAACATGCATATGACGAAGATGCCTCAAATGAATAGAATAATTTAATTTTTGAATATTTATTTCATCTAGTAGAAATGTTAGCATATAAAGCAAAATTCTTTTAGAAGTATTAGTATTATGAGGATTTTGCTATATATGTAGCATCCTCAGTATATCTAAGATTAAAAAATCCAAGATAGTTTAAATATGATGAAAATGGTTAGCCAAAACTTAACAGAATAAAAAGTATTTTAAATTATATAAAAACAATCTTATATCCAAAAAAGGTAGATTTCGAACAAGAGCATTATGATTAGACCTTTTCCAGAGTTGATGATACTGAATTAAACTCAGATATAGGAATTGGATATACATTTGCAGATTCCTTGATAGATTCATTAGATGAATTAAGTAAAGTTAATTTTAAATTATGTTTAAAAGATATAACAAACACGATTAGATCATACGTGTATAATTTACCTTTTAAAAATGATAAGGTATTTATAAATAATTTATATCTAAGTTGCTTATTAACTTTTTTATCATCTATCACACCAAAGTCATCGGATTTAGAAAGAATTTCAAAATTAAAATTAGCATCGCACAGAGAAGTTGAAATAGATGAATTACTAGAGGATAGTTTTACTGTTGAAGATGTTATAGTATTTCATCTCGATAATAAATATAGAAAATACATTTATTTATTAACTAAGGAAATAAAGCATTTGATTGCTAATGATTTATCATTAATATTGAACGATGAATTAGGCAGTGAAAGTGCATTAAAATCTATTTTGATAAATGATATAATTGATAAGGGAATAGCGAATGAGGAGGACGAATGAGTAGAGTTAATTAGGAAATTTTATCGGTAAAGGAACTAGATATATACTCACTTATACTATTCGCATTATTTAAACTTCGTGATATTCCGGATTATTTAGTATTAAGTGAATTGGTATATATTCTAGATAAAGATAATCTATTAAAGCTATGTGAATATTTTGGAGGAACAACTATACATATTCCAACTATAGATGAATTAGAATCAATATTATATTCATTATTATTATATTAGTATGTTGATATTGAACATATGGAATATGATAAAGCAGTTGATTTACTTGGACAAAAATCTTCAAAGTTAAGAAAGATTAAATCTGATTATGTAAAGTTACAAAGTGTTTTATCTACTTATTCATTTAATAAGGATTAAAAAAAAAATGAATAAAGAAATAATAATGAATATGCTTAGTACTTTATAGCATTATAAGCATGATAAAACTTAGTTGATGTAGAAATATGTACAAGAAAGATTAGATCAGAATTTAATTTAGTATTATAAGAAATTATAGCAAAGCGTAGATTTTCTTGAAAGAAAAGATAGTAGAAAAGTAATAAAGAAATTAAATCGGGTTGATAAAAATGATAAATGATTTAGCTAAAATTACAACTATTCCGGTATTTAGTTTAAAAAAGTTATGTACAAATATGATTTTATGTATATGTCATAGAGTACTAGAAAATTATTTAAATAAAGAAACTGAGACCACAGCAGATATCGGAATTGGTAAATTAAATATATCTATTCAGGAAGATGAAATTTTATATAAATTTATTCCATCCTATAAATTTGAACAATCCTTAATTGAAACAATAAATACAAAGAAAAGTCCATTAATTACGAAAGCAGAAGAAATATTAGTAACAAAGGTAACTAATACTTATAAGGAATTAATGTAATGGATGAATTTGATATATTATCGAAAGATTAGCAATTACAATTAAGAGATGCAAATGATAAGGATGATATAGAATAGATATTAAATATATTTAATTTAAACTTAAAAAAGAAAGAATTATTAAGATTAAGTAAACTTAGTAATTTACAAGATTCTATTACGGATTAGGTTGAATAGCGTTTAAGTAAACATGCTGATGAATTTAGTAATAAAGATCTAATTGATTATTTTAAAGCATTTTAGGATACAATTACAAAGACTAATAAATCGGCAGATGAGATTCCAGTTGTTTAGATTACATAGAATCAATTAAATATAAATGTCTAGCCTGAATTTAATCAGGATGAACGACAAAGAATATTAAATACAGTTAGACAAATTATAGCTCAATCTAGTAAAGAGAATTAGATAGCAAATAATGATTAGCTGGAGGTAATTGATGAAAATCAATAATAAAGAATATACATTTGAAGAGTATATTTATGAACTTGGTTGTAAGAAAGATTTATAGGAATATACTTGGAAGGATATTGCATAGATTATTAATAATGCATTTGAAGTTAATTGGAGTGCAGATTATTATAGAAAGAAATTCGCGGCTATGCAAAAGATAAATAATGTTGATGAATACATTGAAGAAAAATCAGAACGAATGAAATTATCTGATGTATTGGTTTAGACTAATGCAAACATTCGTAGATTATCTAGAGAAGAAACTATAAAGGAAATAGCAAAGGAAGCAGCTGCGACCATTAGTAAAAATTGTCCATTGTTAACAGACATAGAAAGATTTCCTTTTATTGCATCTCCATCTGATGGAAATATAGGAATTTTGCAGTTAAGTGATTGGCATTATGGAATAGACATCAATTCTTGTTATAATGAATATAATCCATAGATTGCAAAGGATAGATTAAGTGATCTATTAATGCAAGTAATTAAAATAGTCAACGAATAGAGACTCAAGAAATTAATTATTGTAAACCTTGGAGATTTGATTGCAGGTAGAATACATCTAACTATCAGATTCAATAGTAGAATTGATGTGATTACTTAGACTATTGAAGTTTCTGAGTTACTAGCAGAATTTATAGATGAACTTTCTACATATGTTCCTATTGATTATTATTCAGTTATTGATAATCATAGTAGATTAGAACCAAATAAGAAAGATTCTCTCTAGCTTGAATCATTAGCTAGAATAACAGATTGGTATCTGATTGAACGTTTAAAGGATAATGATTCTGTATTTATTGGTGATAATAAATATGGTTTAGATATAATGACTTTTAGTGTGTTTGGTTGGAGGTTTGCCGGAGTTCATGGAGATCTCGATAAATTAAACACTGTAGTTAAAAATGTATCTTTAATGACTAGACAAAATTATGATGTTATTCTAACCAGTCATTTACATCATTTGACTGTAGATGAAGAAAATAAAACTATAGTTGTATCTAATCCTTCTTTAATGGGAACAGATGATTTAGCAGAAAAAATGAGAAAAAATTCATATGCTGCATAGAATCTAATAATTGTAAGTGAAAATAATCCTGTATATATGTTATGTAGGTTGGTAGTTAATTGAAGATAATCTTACCGAAATCATTTAAGGTTATTGGTAAGTCTTAATATAAAAGTAAGTCCTATAATAAGAAATGAAAAAGAGGTAAATATTATGAAATTTTATAGTGAAAAATTAGAAAAGTTTTTTGATAGCGAAGCTGAATGTAAGAAAGCGGAAGAAGATTTGAATACTTTGCCATCTATGCCTTAGTAGGAATGTAATACTACAATTGCCGATTCTGATGGAAATAAAGTATTATATGATGTTGAAAAAGCTGATTCAAAAGATAGAAAACAATATGCAAAAAAGATTGAAGAAGCGGATAAGGCATTAGAAGAAGAATATGTTAAATATGAAGAAGCTAAGAAAAAGATTATTCAGCTTAAAAAGAAATGCGATGAAGAATGCGAAAAGATTTTACTTGATGCAAAGAAAGAATTGAAAGTTGCGTAGGATAAGAAATTTGCAGCAGTACAGAAGTTCAATGAAAAATTTGGACCGTATACTATTTCGTATACAGGAGATAAAGCATTAAAGGAAATGCGTAGGCATTTTGATACGAATGCTGATTTATTTCATTGGTTTTTCCCATTCTTTAATTGGTAATATAATTATTCGGTAAGATTATCTTTTGTGGAAATCAGGCGGGGTCCACCATTGGGCTTCACCGTAATAGCCGGTTATATAATAACTTGAGGTGAATTATGGCAACATATTTTTGTGTATCTGATGTACATTCATTTTATGATGAAATGATAGAAGCATTAGATAATGCAGGTTTTGATATAGAAAATCCAAACCATATATTTATATCATTAGGTGATTTATTGGATAGAGGACCAAAACCAAAAGAATGTCTTGAATTTGTAAATAAATTACCAAAGAACAGAAAGATATTAATTAAAGGAAATCATGAAAGATTAATGGAACAATGTATATAGGATAAGATATTTAGAAGTCATGATTTTCATAATAGAACAATAGATACCGTATTAATTTTAACTGATAGTATTACATGCACTGATTAGAATATGGTACTTACTAAAATGGAACATAATAAATTATGGAATCAATATATAAATGATTGTATAGATTATTATGAAACTGGTAAGTATATATTTGTTCATGGATGGATTCCTTGTACTCAATGGGAAGAAGGAATTAACTTATATGGAGAAAAAATTAATAATTATGATCCGCTTCCCGATTGGAGAGTAGGAAATTGGAATAGGGCATCTTGGCTAAATGGTATGGACTGTTGGAATAAGAATATACAAGTAAAGGATAAAACAATTTTATGTGGACATTATCATTCAAGTTGGGGACATTGTTTTATTCATAAGCAAGGAATAGATATTCCGCACACTGAAGATTAGATAAATGAAAATTGGCATACAGAACCATTTGTAGATAATGGTATTATTTGTTTAGATGCATGTACGGTATTATCAGGTAAAGTAAATTGTTGGAAAATAGATAAACAAAAGAAAATAAATAAGGAGAACAAAGATGACTGAATATTTCTATAAGAATAAAGAAGGTAAAATTGAATTTACAGAAGTTTCTTTGAGGTAGCTACTTGATAGGGTATATAATCAAGGATATAATGATGGAAAGAATAATGGAAGTATTATATGGAACTCTCCAAGTAAGTGGTATGATGATTGGTGGAATAAACCCATAACATGGTGTAATGATAGCACTGCATCAAGTACTTCTGTTACATTGGATGATATTGGATGATTATTCAACCACTACCACTAATGTAACATTAAACGGTAATGATATTTCAGATCTTCATGTAAAGTAATGGCAAAAAAAGACGTAGATAAATATTTTGATTAGATTTGTAAAGATTATCATGAATTAATTGAAACATTACATGATATGGAAGAAGAAGCAAGCAAAGGATTATTAGATCCTGATAAATTAATTCAAATGAAAGAATATATAGAACCAATTAAAATAAATTGGCAAAGAATTAGTTATATCATGTATCTTTTAAATATGCCTGCTAAAAATTCAAAAAAAGAAAGATATAAAAATCAGAATAAAAAATTAATTCAAGATAAAGCAACATTAGAAGATGTTTCAATTGAAAATCATAATCAAATAGATAAAATAAAAAAAGAAATTAGGACATCTTAATGATGTCCTTTAATTTTATATTTAAGAGCTAAATTAAATTAGAATTTATATACAAAGAGGATAATATGGAAGAATTTTTAAGAAGTTTAGGGATAACAGGAGATTTACAAAAATCAAATGCAAGTTATGTAATGGATATTGAAAATTCAAATGAATATGGAAGAATTTATTCATTACTGGATAAGAATGAAGAAGTTGAGGAAGATCCTGAAAGCTCATAGGTAACCATGGATTATTCTTCAGTGCAATTTTTTAATAATGATTTTACCATATAGTTAATAGCAGATTTTGAACATGATGAATACAGATTAACAATTAAAGAAAACTAAAGGAGAAAAATAAAAATGAAGATGAAATTTCAAGATGCTAAAGATATTCTAACAATTGATAAAAATGAATTGAAATTAAGTTAGAGAGCAATAGAAATTGATATTAAAACCGAAAATAAATTAATGCGAGAAATTATTTCAGCATTAAAGCATACTATCGAATTAAATAATATTGTATCTTTATCAGCTCCAGCTATTGGATATGATAAAAGAATATTTTGTATTAAGTTCGATACAGAAATTAAAACATTTATAAATCCTGTTATTATACAAAGTAAAGGTATATAGCTTTCTCGAGAAATTTGTACATCTATTCCAGGTAAAACTTTTATTAGACCAAGAAATAATGATATTACTGTAATTTATTAGAAGCCTAGTGGACCCAGCGAAAGTAGATAGTTGGTTGGTTTATCTGCTATAGTATTTCAACATGAATTAGATCATTTGGAAGGTCTTTTATTAAGTGATATTGGATTAGAGATTGATGATGATTTTGAAAATGCATCTGAAGAAGAACGAGAGGAAGTTATAAATTATTATCTTGACTCTTTAGATTTAAAAAGAAAAGAATTAGAAGATGAAATTCAATCAAATGAAGAATTAAAGCAATTAAGTGAAGGCATTAAATTTATGGAGTCAGTATATAAAGGAGAAACTCAAATAGAAAAGGAGTAAATAAAATTTGGCTCTATTAATAAAATTAAAAAGAACAAATTCATAGTTAAGTACTTTATCGTCTGTTGTACTTAGTGAAGGTGAACCTTTATATAGTTTTGCAGATAAGTAGTTTGTGATTGGTGATGGTAGTACCAATGTAGCAAATTTACCAAAGATATTTGCAAAGACTTGGCAAGGCGATGTAATTGAAACTGCTTATGGTGGTACTGGAAATAGTGTTGGTTATATCAGAACTGGGTTAAAAAGTGATGTAACAGCTGGAACTAAATCAACAGCAGAAGGTAATAATACATCACCAACTGGGACAAATTCGCATAGTGAAGGCGATACTACAACAGCATCAGGAACTGCATCACATTCAGAAGGTGCTAATACAGTAGCAAGCGGACAAAATGCACATGCTGAAGGTAGTACTACAACAGCATCAGGAACTGCTGCTCATGCTGAAGGCATTTCAAATACTGCTAGTGGAAATAGTGCTCATGCAGAAGGTTCGACTAATATAGCAAGTGGTAATTATTCTTCGGTCAGTGGTAGTAATAATATTGCAAAAAATAGATCATAGGTTGTATTTGGAGAATATAATGCTTAGGATACTTCTTCAGCCGATGGATCTAAAAGAGGAACTTATATTGAAATAGTTGGTAAAGGTACAGCGAATGATTCAAGATCTAATGCAAGAACTTTAGATTGGAATGGTAATGAATAGATTTCTGGTAGTTTAACTCCAATGACATCTAATACGTAGACTTTAGGTTCAGCTACTAATAGATGGAGTAAAGTCTATGTAGGAAATTCAAATACTTATGGTAGTGCAACAACTCCAGTATATTGGAATGATGGTATTCCTACTGCAGTTACATCAATAAATGTACCAAGTACAAGTACAGTAGCAGCTTTGACTACTGCAAGATAGTTAGGAGTTAAGTTAGATGCAACTACTGCTGCTACATTTAATGGTTCTGCAGATTAGTTAAATATTCCAGTTAGTGGTGTATTAAAAGTAGCAAATGGTGGTACTGGATATGCTTCAGTTGATACTACTCCAACAGCAAATAGTGCAAGAATGGTAACTTCAGGTGGAGTTAAAGCTGCCCTTGATGGAAAATCAAATACAAATCATACACATAATTATGCGGGATCGAGTTCTGCTGGTGGAGCAGCAAATAGCGTAGCAAATGTTTTAACCTTTAGTACATCAGGTAATGGTGGAGGAAATGGTACTACCTATAATGGATCGGCTGCAAGAATTATTTCATATAATTCAGTAGGTGCAGCTCCATCTTCTCATACACATAATTATGCAGCATCTAATTCAGCAGGAGGAGCCGCTAATAGTGCATTACAATTAACTAATGCAAGAACAGTTTAGGTAAACTTAGCAAGTTCTGCTGCCGCATCATTTAATGGTACTGCTAATATAGCTCCTGGTGTTTCAGGTATACTTGGTATAGGTAATGGTGGTACTGGAACCAATAGTTTCGGATATAAGAATGCAGTCGTTCTTGCAAATCCATCAACTGCAAATGGAGCATTAAGTTATTTAAGATCGACGGCAGGGGCATTATATTCAACGGGAAATGACGTAAAACCGGTATTCGGAACACTTCCCGTAGCTCAAGGTGGTACTGGACAAACTAGTTGGACTAATAAAGGAGTTTTAGTTGCTAGTAGCGCAACCACATTAGCTCAAGTTACTCCATCAGGTGCTAATTAGATTTTAATGTCAAATAGTAGTAGCATACCCTCATGGTCTAATCCTCTAACTTCTTTGGATTCCATTTCAAATATTCCTCCAACTTCAAGTGCAGTATATAATGCTATGAATAATATTCATATTGAAAATCTTGGACCATTATCATCTACTTATGTTTGGGACACATTATCTACCACTACTTATTATGTAACTTCTGAAACTACTGGATCTGTTTCTTCTTCCATGAATCCATCTGTATGGAAGATTAGCACATGGACAAGTTGTACTGCAATTAATGCAACTACATTATAGTTATCAGGAAGTCCTACTGTTTATACAATTAATTCAGGAAGTACAGTAACAATTCCGGCTGGTAGATATTGTTTAATTGAAACGAATACCGCAGCGTCTCCATATAATACAACTGCACAAGTTTATTATACTGGATCGAGTAGTAAGATGTTTTATAGTACATCTCAAGTTGTAGGTGGAACTGCATACGGTGGAGCATCTATTCCCGTAGCAGCTATTACTTATAATGGGGTCACTACATATTATCCATAGGGAAGTGTATAGTATGATAATGCGATGCATGCAGGGGTAATGGGCGGCACTTATGAGTATACTGCTATTACCGTTCCTTCCGGCGTTTCTGGCGGTACAACATATACATATTATTTATCTTAGTCCGGTACGGTAATAACAGCGGGAGGCGCTAGATAGGCATCTGCTGCATGGCAAACAGAAACCGGTACTTCTTCTATGTATACTCATGGTATTGGTTCCAATATTATTCATTTATGTAGAGGTTCTTTAGCAGATATTATCCTTGGTAAAAGAATGGGAGTATATACAGGTAATGGGACTTCAACGTTAACTATTAATTTCGGTTCTTGGGTACCAAAGATTTTATTAATTGAAGAATTTGTTTCTAATGAAACATCACATACAACGCAAACAAGATATTCATTTGCAATCGATACTTATAATGTAAGAAGCGGATTACAACCTTCTTTAGTATATGGATTAACAATGGATTCAGGAATTAATGTAGCTTGGGCTAATAATAATTGTAAAGCAATTACAATAACTTTTACGTCCTCGACTCCTCTATCACGTTTTAATACCAGCGGCGTTTCATATAAATATATTGCGTTAGCATAAGGAGGGAATATATAAATGGCAATTACAATAACAGTAGATCCTTATGAAAAACAAAACTTTGTAGATGGTTAGGTATTGATTGCAGAACAAATGAATCATATAGAAGATGGCATCTATAAAGATAATTTAGATTTAGCAGAAGTAGTAACTGAATTAAATACATTAGATAATGCAGTTACTTAGAACACAACGATTATTAATAATATCAAAGATAAAGTAACAATATATACTGATACTTATAACGATGGTAATATAAAAATTGAATATGGAGAAGTATAAGATAAATAATGAATGATATAATATTAAGAGGACTAATAAAGAATATTTCATATTCACATTCAATAAATGATATAGAATACAATAAAGCTGATTTAATAGTTCCTAATAATAAAGGTAATGAAGATATAATTGATTTAAAATTTAAAAAATGCATAAGATAGTTACAAGAAAATGAATTAATTTCATTAACAGGAACAATAAGATCTTTTTCTTAGAAGCTAGATGAAAATAAAAATAAAGTATCTATTTATGTATTTACTTATTTTGATGAACCTGCTATATAGTTATCTCAAAATGCAGTAACAATTGATGGACGCATTTGTAAAATTGATCCAATTAAAACTTTAAATTCAGGTAAAATTTGTATACATGCTATTCTTGCAAATAATTTATTTGTTTAGGATTAGAGCATTAAAATAAATAATTATATACCAATAGTATTTTGGGGTAATTTAGCTAAGAAAGCAAATGAATTAAAAGTAAGCGATAAAATATTAATTTCAGGTCAATTACATTCAAGAACCTATACAAAAACAAATAAAGATGGAGCCGTTGAAATAAGAACGGCTCATGAAATAGTGGTATAGAATTATGCGCTCTAGCTTTAATTATTTTTATACTACAACAGCAGAAGATTGTCTTGATGTTGAAGACATTGGAAATGTATGTTTACAAGCATCTAATGATGCTGGGCAAAATTGGATATTATTAATAAAAACTAAATTAGGATTTTCATATATATTAGAATATGGACCATTTTATTATACAAAAATAACTGAGTATCTAAATCATACATTTCAAAGAATAGAATATTCTGAATATAAATTAGAAAAGAAAATTGATAAGTTCTTAAATGAACCAAGAAGATTAATAACACAAGTACAATTTAAAGATGAAGATGAAGCATTAGAATTGATGACTAGTGTAGTGGAGGTTATGAATGAGAGCTATTAGTAAAGAACCAGTTAGATTATTCAGCGGAAAAATAATTGGTTATATAGAAACAGATAAAGATGGTAATCAACAAGCAAGAGATTTCTATGGTAAAATTCTTGGAACTTATGATAAAGCACTTAATGTCACTAGAGATTTTTATGGTAGAATTTTAAGTAAAGGAAATCAAGTTACCGGACTTATCTGGAATCCAAAATATAATTCTTTAGTAAAGAATAGTTGATTTTTATCCTATTATCCGGTATAATATATTATATATTGGATAATAGGATATTTTTTTTTTATTGAGGTATAAATATGATAAATGTATATGATAAAGATGGAAACTTTACTCCCGAATTTAAAAGTCTTGTAGATAATTATATAAAGGAACAAATAGAAAAAATTACTACCGATGGAAAATTTGATAGAGAAAAAGCTGTTGAATATATAAAGAATTATTTAAAGGAGCATAAAGATGAATAAAGAATAGTTATTTGAAACAAAGAAGTATGAATGTTAGCGATGCCATAAAATATATTTAACTGCAAGCGAATATTTCCATCAAGATGGAATGTGTGATAATTGTTATCATAAATATTTAGATGAATAGATAAAGGAGAAAAATAATAAATGAGTATGTATGATTGGGCAAAGAATGAAGTAGAAATTGCAAAGCAAAGTTCTGCTATGAAAGATGAAGATTTTGATTATCTTGGAGAATGCTATGATAGCGCATTAAAGGCATATAAGAGTCTTTGTGATGATGGTCATAGTGGTTTGAGTTTTGGAATTACTTCAAGTATTCTAAAGAGGTTGCTTAGATCAGAGCCGCTTACTCCGATCTATGATGAACCTGATATGTGGAATGAAGTTGCTGGGATAAGTGAAGATGAATGTAAAGTTTATCAGTGTAAAAGAATGAGCAGTTTATTTAAGGATGTATATCCAGATGGTCGAGTAGAATATAGTGATGTAAATAGAATAAATTGCACCGATGTGGATACTACTTTTTCATATCATTCAAGTCTTGCTGATAGATGGTTTAATAAAAATTATCCGATTAAGTTTCCATATAGCGGAGAGAAAATTGATGTATTCATCGAAGAGTTCTTAACTGATGAAAAGAATGGAGATTTCGATACTGTAGGTATTCTTTATGCAAATAAAGATGGAGAAGCAATAAATATTAATAAATATTATAAAGCGGATGAAGAAGATAAAGATTGGGTAGAAATCACCCAAGCTCAATATTATAAGAGAAAGCTAAAAAAGATTAATAGAGAATGAGTTATTTTGATGATGATTTAAAGAGTCCAACTAAATATCAAAATTAGTTAGAAAATTATTTACCAATACCTAAAAAAGATTTAAATGAATATCTTTGTAAAGCATATCCATTCCTAATTCCAAGAAATAGATGGAGTGGACTAAGAATAACAGAAGCACAAAATGGAGGATATTGGCCTGGAGAACCAGAAGCTATTCCTGAATATGATTATGAATATACTGAATTAGATAGTATGCCGGAAGGTTGGAGAATGGCTTTTGGAATTTAGATGTGTGAGGAATTAAAACAAGAATTAATTAAATTTGATTATCTTGATAAATATGAAATTACACAAATCAAAGAAAAATTCGGAAGTCTTAGATGGTATGATAATGGCTATCCAATCGGTAAGCTAGAATTAATTGGTATAGAGGAATATGAAGATGGAATGCCAGAACATGATAGAAATACTGATTGGTACAGATATATTGGTGTAGAAAATAATAAAGCACAATATGAACATTATAAGATTTTAGATAAATGTAAAATAGGAGATATTATTAGTAAATATGAATAGATATCTGCTAGAACTTGCATTAAATGTGGTCAACCAGCGACTAAGATTTCTTTAGGTTGGATAAGTCCTTGGTGCGATAATTGTTCAAAAGATATTCATGATGAATGCATGGATATTGACGAATACTTTTCTAAAGAATAAAAATATAGTTGATTTTTTCTGATATATCAATTATAATATAAATGTAATAAGAAATAAATAAATGGAGGAAAAGAAGATGGAAAAGATCATCAATAACATTCAGAATATGAAGGTTTGCAATCATGATTGTGCTCATTGTGGACATTGTGAAATGATTGAAGGCGAATGGCTTTATTGCCAGATTAAGAATAAGATGGTCTCCGATAATGATTCCTGCGAAGAGTTTATTGAGGAATAATTAAAATGGGAATTCTTGGACTCACTCTTTTAATTATGGGTATTCTTTTCGCAAATCTAATCATTCTTCTTTTCCTCATTGCTATATATAATTTAATAAATGCATTTATTGAGGATGTTACTGGAACATCTTTAAGCGATAAAATCAAAGAAAAGATGGAACACAAGAATGAATAAATCAAAAATTATTTGTATATCCGGTTAGGCGGAATCAGGAAAAGATACATTTGCTAATTATATTTAGTTAGTATTAGAAGATAATAACAAAAAAGTATTAAAAGTACATTATGCAGATCTAGTAAAATATATTTGTTCTAATTATTTAAATTGGAATGGACAAAAAGATGAAAGTGGTAGAACTTTACTATAGACTTTTGGTACTGATATTGTAAGAACTCATGATAAAGATTACTGGGTAAAATTTATTGCTAATACGCTTGAATTAACTAATAAATTAATTCATTATGATTATATAATTATTCCAGATTGTAGATTTCCAAATGAATTAGATTATTGGATAGATAATGATTATTCGATTACTTGGATTTAGATGCTTCGTAATATTGAAAATCATTTAACCGATAAACAAAAACATCATGCCTCTGAAATTTCTTTATAGGGTTATTCAAGAATTACTCCAGTAGTTATTTAGAATAATAGCAACATGTATGATTTAGAAAATAAAGCAAGATTACTTGTGAATGTTTTATTAAAGTTAGGAGAATAAAAATGGATATCACTCCGATTCTTACTTTTGTTATTATTATTGGACTTTTTATCTGGTATCAAATTGATAAGAGGAGGACTAAGCATTAATGAAAGAAATTATGGTTAGAGGAACAACTCTTCCCGAAGCATATCATAATGCTTTATGGTAGCTATATTTTGATGGAGAATTTGTACCCTGTCCTGACTATAATACAAATCAAAAAGAAGTTTCTATGACTATGATAGTTGAGGAACCTTTTAAAGAACCAATGATTTCAAAATTATTTATTGGTGGCTATAAAGAACTTCAACAATATGTTATGGAAATGAGAGATGGTATTTTAGATTTTGAAGTAGATAAAGGAAATTGGAAATATACATATCATAATAGAATAGCTAGTTACGGCAGTAAAAGATCTTTTGTATGTGGTTTAAATCAATTCGATTTTATTATAGAGGAGCTAAAAAGAAATCCTGATAGTAGACGAGCAGTAATTGATATTCGCGATAATTGGGATGATATGTATAGTGATGATCCAGCATGTCTTCAACATATTCAATTTTTCATTAGAGATAATAAACTTCATATGAAAGTATTATTCAGAAGTAATGATGCATGTAAAGCAACTTTCATGAATGCCTTTGCTCTTATTATGATTCAAAAGATGATAGCAGATGCATTAGGAGTTGAAGTTGGAACATATACTCATCGAGCAAATTCTTTTCACTGTTATGAAAAAGATTTTAAGATGCTAGAAGGATATGTAAATAGGATTCATGATTATAAAGATGAATATTTAACTTATGATTATGAAGATGACTGGAAAGATATGATGGAAGAATGTATTCCTGAAATTCTGGAAAATGTAGAAAAATTGAAAGGATAAAAAATTATGAAAATCATTTATGAAGCTGACAAGATTAGGTATTTTGATAACAATGGACATGAAATTCATGAGAATGATATTGTAGAAGCAGATGGGTCCATGCAGAGAGTTTATGAAACTGAAAACGGAGAGCTTGGAACAGATGCGACTAATCCTGCGTGGATTAAATCTGGAAGAGCCGTTCCTTGTGAATATGGTATTTATCCATTCGAAGAGCAAATGAATGTAAAACTTATTAAATTCAAGATTGTGGAGGCAGATTAAATGATTATTAATAATAAACGAGCACTTGCTTATATTACTACCATTAGAGGAATTTATCCAATTGAAGGATATGATAGAGTTGAACACGCAGAAGTTCTTGGTTGGAGAGTAATTGTTTCCAAGAGCGATAATTTTAAGGTTGGAGATAAGTGTGTTTATTTTGAAGTAGATTCCCTTTGTCCTGCTTCTGATGAAAGATTCGCATTTCTGGAAAAGCGTCATTATAAGATTAAGACAATCAAGATGTGTGGAGTCTATAGTCAAGGTCTTGTAATGCCTGTAAGTGCTTTCAAGGAATTTCCCGAAGATATTCCTGAGAATACTGATGTTACTGATATTCTTGGTATTAAGTATTATGTAGAAGAAGATAATGCACGAAAAGCTGATACACCTGCAACTCCTATACTGAATGCTAAATATAAGAGACTTGCAAAGAAACCGATTATTAAAAAGCTGATGAAGCATGCATGGTTCAGAAAAGTTTTCTATGCATTGTTTGGACAGAAAAAGCAGAAAAATGCAAAAGCATTTCCTACAAATTTTCCTTATGTTCATAAGACAGATGAAGAAAGAATTGAAAATCTTCCGCATCTTGTAGGTTATGAAAATCCTCTTATTGCTACAGAAAAGCTGGATGGAACTTCATGTACTTATATTCTTGAAAGAAAGAAGCATGGTAAATTTGAGTTCTATGTAACTTCGAGAAATGTTCGTCAGCTTACTCCTGATCAGAGTTGTTATCATGAAAGTAATATTTATTGGGAGCTCGCGAATAAATATAAAATTGAAGATAAGTTGAAAAAGTATCTCGAAGATAATCCTGATCTTGAATATGTATGTATTCAGGGAGAAGGAGTTGGAAATGTTCAAGGTAATCCTTTAAAGCTCAAAGAAAATGATCTTTATGTATTTAATTTTATTCGTTCTGATATTGGTAGATTGGATTCCATTAAGGGAAAGAATATTATTAGTGCATGGGATATGAAGTGGGTTCCTATTATTGATACTAAATACATGCTACCGAAAACCATGGAAGAAATTAAAGTGGCTAGCGAAGGTAAATCTGTAGTAAATCCTGATGTAATGCGTGAAGGTATTGTATTTAGAGATCCTACTAATGATTTAAGTTTCAAGTCAGTGAGTAGATCTTATTTGCTTAAATATAGTTGATTTATATCAAAGTAAATAATATAATATAAATATGGAGGATAGAATATGACTAATTTTTATATGCTTGTTGGTATTCCTGGAAGTGGTAAGAGTACATGGGCTGAAAAGCATAGAGGAGAATATAAGTTTAATATTCTATCCTCTGATGCTTTAAGAGTGGAATTGTTTAACGATGTAAATTTCCAGAAAGATAATGCTCAGGTTTTTCATGTAATGAGAAAAAGAACTCTAGAAAATCTCAAAAGTGAAATTAATGTGTGTTATGATGCTACTAACATTAACAGAAAAAGCAGAAAAGGCATTTTAGCATATATTAATCAGGAATGTCCCGATGTAAAGAAAATTGCAATTGTATTTGCTACACCTTATAATATTTGTCTTGAAAATAATAATAATAGAGAACGAGTAGTTCCTGAAGAAGTTCTTTATAGAATGATGTCGAATTTTGAAATGCCTTCATATGCTGAAGGTTTTGATGAAATTAAGATTATTCAGAATTATCCTACTATGTATGATTATAATGATGCATATATGGCAATGCAAGGATTTGACCAAAAGAATCCACATCATGCTCTTGATTTGATGCGTCATTGTGAAAAGTGTCAAGATTATGTATTACAGCAAAATGATATTCTTGATGTAATCCCTGAAATAACTATGGCTGCTCTATTACATGATTATGGCAAATTATTTACTGCATCATGGGATGAAGAGAAATCTTGTAATCATTATTATAATCATGAAAATATTGGAGCATATAAACTTTTAACTGAATGTAGATTTCCTAGTTGGATTAATATTAATGATGTAATCTTTTATATTAATTATCATATGCTTCCGTATGCAATGAAAAAAATGAGCGATAAAAAAAGAGAATATACAATTAAGCAATTCTCGAAGAATAAATTCAAATGGGAAGCATTAAATATAATTCATGAAGGAGACGAATATGCTCACAGTTGAACAAAATAAAGAACTCGTAGATAATTATCCATTTTTATGGCCAAGATATTTAAATAGTGATAATTTTGGAGAGAAATGGGAACCATATAATTATGATTATACTGAATTAGATAATTTACCTGATGGGTGGATAAATAGTTGGGTACCTAGATTTCTTAATGAAGTTAAAGATATTCTAATTAAAAAGAATTTACTAGATGATTATTTTATAGTTAGATTTGTCCATACATTATG
>Ga0326512_10001063_pt1 | contig 22194 bp, 22 predicted proteins | sample 1_2617_0518_D_FD_203652 | JGI IMG/M metagenome (GOLD analysis project Ga0326512, IMG submission 203652) | Bovine rumen microbial communities from UC Davis, California, United States - 1_2617_0518 | ecosystem: Host-associated > Mammals > Digestive system > Stomach > Rumen | place: USA... | reverse complement strand
TATCCACAGCCAACAAAACTTTAACGCTTATGGAACAAAAAGAATTTAGGTCGGTAGGCAAGATGTACAAGAAGATTGCTGGCAAACGCTACCGCATACCTCGCAAAGCAAAGAAACGTTTTAAGACCAACATGTGCAAGCATGGTTGGGATATTAAGAAACTGAAGTTTAGTTACAAACGATTAAATCAAGACGTAGATGGAAACAAAAGAAAAAGAAATGTTTGAAAGCATCCGTGACAAGGTGCTTGCAGAATGGGATAAAGGCAATTTGGTGTATGCCGACATTGATGGGTTAAGGTCTATCAAGTTTGAAGAATTTGTTAAGCAGCCACTTGAAGGTATGCTGTATGACGTAAACAGGTGTTTGCCTGTTGTACTAACCTATATAGACGACCCCAAATGGGTTAATGACTTTGCGCTAACAAAATTGCTTGAATACTACTATAATAAGTGTAAGGAATATGAAAACGGAAAGGTTAAATGACAACGAAGTAAAAGAAGTTGCGAGAATGCAACAAATGATAGATTACTACGAGGGATTTATCTGTGCTTTGCATCTGATGATGTTGAGCGAAAAAGAGATAAACTATCCACTATTTACAGACACCAACGTAGATAAGGAAATGAACAAAATTTGGCGATGGGTAAAAGAACATAAGAATAATAAATAACAAAGGAAACGCTGTATGGCTATTTTAAGGCTTGCTACAGCGTTTTCTTTACCTTTCCTTGACAATTGCCCACCGAACAAAAGAAATGTGCTTATTCGGCTTTATTTCCGTTCAATGGAATTGCATACATTTCTTCCTTGTTTTCCTTTTCGTTCTCATCAAGTGTTTTCTTTAAGTAGTCAACACCTGTGCTTGAACTACAAAATCCTCCATAGTTGAACATGGAACTAAGAATGCCAAGTGCAAACATACTACCAAGACCATTGTCAAACTGCATTTTCTTTCCCCAAAGCAATTCGCACAATGTACTAAGATGTGCCTCTGTGGTCATCTTGTCCTTGTTGTACTTTTGCTTTTCAAACTCGTCAAGTCTGTAAAACTCTTCACTGTAAATAAACTCCGTCTTTGATACAAGGCTTTCAAGTGTTACTTTGTACTCGTCTAAAAGTTTTTCTCTTTCCATAATTCTTGTTTGTTTTTATTTGTTAACGACAAGGTTCTCCAATTTCCTCTACAAGTTGGCGCATTAGAAACCCAGACAAGTATGCTGCATCCTCGGAGTAATAAGGCACATCGTAAGCATCTATTATGGCTGTTACCACATGGGCAAGTTCGTGAGCACATGTGTCCCAGAATTGACTTGGGGATGTAGCCTTGCTAATGTAGATTGCAGACATCCTTAAAATATCGTTGCTTATTGCCATGCCAGTATTGTAGTTAGACAATATACTCAACGCTTTGTTGATGTTTCGTTGTTTCATGCCAAAACTACTAAGTTGCTCCTGTAGTTCTTCATACTCCAAATCTACATCGAAGTCAAATACCACAATTACAGCCCATTCATTGTTCGGGAATTTCAAATACGCTTGTTTCATAGCCTACACAAATTCTTGCCAGTATATCGGAATACCAGCGTTACACATCTTTGCCTTAAAGCAAGCAAGAACATTGGTCGGTTCTCCGTCAATATCGCAAATCGTTTCTTCGATGTACTTTGCGCGACGCTTATCAGTGTCAAGAGACTCAGCATAATCATTCAAGCACATCATATAAAGATACCACGCATCAAACTTGCTTTCGTATGGAATCTTAATGTCGTTGGCTTTAAGGATTTCCATAACGTCATCTACGGGCACTACTGGAATATTCTTCACCTTACCCGTTGCTGGGTCTTCTGCCTGCATATTGCTTATAGCCCACGCTGCCAACTTTCTACTGAAATGTCCTTGGTACATTTCGTAATAAGCAGCTTCTTCTTCTGTCATTAAATATCTCATAATCGTTTCCTTTCTCTTTTAATTGTTATTGAAAAAGGGAAAGGGACAAGCCCTCCCCCTAATTAAACTTAGATAAATCTGCCCATCGAGTCTCTACGACGGCGCATTTCCATCTCTTCATCTTCCATGTCTTCAAGTGCATGCTCATAGCCCTTCTTGTAGTAGTGCTCACGCATATTGGCACTTGAACCGCCATAGTTGCGATAGTTGCCACGACGGTAGTTGCGACGCATCTGAGAGCGTAAGCCCTCCATTTCGTCATCGCGGTCTGTATTCAGAATAATATAGCCCATTTGATAGCCCTTTCTTACTTTAGTGGATTAAACAGAACTTGGCGCAGGAGAGTCCAGTTTCTGCAAGATGCCAAGAATTGTGTCAAGTTTCTTGTCCGTGTCAGCTTGACGACGTTCAAGGTCACTGATTGTTCTTGCCTGTTTCTTGTTTTCCGCATACTGAGGGTTTAATACCTCAAGCATCTTTTCGGATTCGGCAATAACCGATTTGTGAAAAGCGACTTGTTCCAAAGCCTTTTTGGACGTTTGAAGCATATTGTCTACTGCCTGCAACATTGCCTCACGACTACCACTGAATGTAACATTGCCCTTTGCAGCAATCTCCACACCAACAGGTATGTCGTTGTAAGTTTCGTCTTTCCCGTTCAACGACACAGTGATGTCTATGACTTGTTGCGGCTGCAAGCCCGTCATAAGATTCGGGGTAGATGTTGGAAACTTAACGTGAGGCTGTGTTTTAGCCTTGACTGTGCCAACATCGAGAGTTGGCTTTTCTCCTTGACGAAGAATGTAAAGCGGACTACCCTGTCCAAGTGATGAAAAATCCATAATTATTACTAATTTACTTTGTTTATTAAAAATTTGTTTGTACCTTTGCGTCGGGATAGGTTGGTTTGGCCACCGACTGACAAGAGTATTTCTGAGGCTCTTCCCGCTTTTCAAATTCTCAGAAGTTATTTAACTCAGAAAGAAAAATGACAAACGAAGAATTTATTGAGTCTATTAGACTCGAAGGAGAAGAGTGGAGAGACGTAGTTGGATTTGAAAACCTTTATATGGTTTCATCCCTTGGAAGAATTGTGTCTTTGAAAAGATATGTTGTAAGGAAATACCCAAACAAAGCAGATTCCAATTACACAACCGAACCGCACCTGTGCCGTACATTCTTTTCAAAGCACTCGCCTTACGAGAGAATTGTTCTTTACTACAAAAGACCGTACAGAAGACTTGTGCATAGAATTGTAGCAGAGACTTTTGTTTTAAACCCAAACCACTACCCAGAGGTTGACCATATCAACGACAACCCAAAGGATAATAGAGCTTGCAATCTGCAATGGTGCACACCTAAGATGAATAGTTCAAAGGAAAGTCACAGAAGAGCCGTTTCTTTGGGACTTATGGGGCGTGTTGGGTTAAACAGAAAACCTGTAGTATGTCTTACACTTGATGGTAGTTTGGTAAAAACGTACCCATCAATGAAGCACGCAGAATTAGATGGATATTCTCACTCTGCAATATACGCAGTCGCCAACAATAAAAGAAAATCACATGGCGGTTACAAGTGGATGTACTTGTCCGACTACGAGAATCTTGCCAATCAGTAATGTCAAAGAACGCTTTACCCGACGCTTGGGCGCATTAAACTACGGTACGAGACATTAACATCAACGAGCCGTTGAATCTGTCATTCCACACCAAAATCGTACTTACGTTCAACAATTCTGCGGCAGTAGCGTTTTCGCCATTAGCCAGAGTCAACTGACGTGTAGTGCCGTTTAGTGTCAAAGTAACAGGTAGTGTCGTTGTGGCATCGGCAGGTATTACGTCCGAAATACGAACGGTAAAATAACCTACAGGCTGAATCCTGCGAAAGCCCATTGCGATGTCTATAGTCTCAGTACCAATAGTGGTTGCGGTTGAAACGAGTAGTGGTATTCCTCCCGCATTTGTTGTTACATTATTGAAACACATGCTATATACCTCCTGTCCACTTAATCGTTAAAACAAAATCTGATTTCCAAATCCGTTGCCATAAAAACCACCCATATATGGAGTGTTGTTAATGGCTTGGATGTTCGGATAAACCACAGGTACAGTCGGTAATTGCTTGTCTGCAATCTCGGTCACAGTCTTCTGCAAAGGTGCAATAACACTATTGACGTAGCCAATGATTTGGTTTGTCTGTGAAGCGTTATCTATCTGACCACGAAGCTGAGTTATGATGTCAGCCTGTGTATCAATCTTGGCCTGCATATCACGCTCACGGGCTGCGCAGAACTGGTCGTTCATTGCAACGGTCTGTGCGTTGATTGCATTCAGCAATGAATTGGTGTTGCGGTCTGCCTGTGAGCCGAGCTGATTTGTCTGATTGAGGGTTGCAATCTGAGATTGGTAGCCCTGTTCCATAATCTGCTTCTGCGTCTGACAGCAACAGCTCTGTAACGTGCTTGTAATAGCAGCATCGCCAGACTGTACAGCGTTAATCATCTGTAATGTAGACATACCAAGCTGGTTAGCAATCTGATTCAGAGTGTTCTGAGCAGACTGGATACCACCATTCAAGAGGTTAAAGTCTTGACCAACCATTGTACTCATGGTTTGGATTGCGGTGCGAGCAGCCTCGCCCTGTGCGGTAATTGCATTCATAATCAGTTCACGGCCACTGTCGTTGTTGAGTTGGTTGCTAATGAAGCCTGCACCACCTGCACCGCCAAATCCGTTTCCACCAAATCCGAAACCTCCATTACCCCATCCAAACAAAGAGGCAATAATGGCTACGCCAAGAAGGTCGTAGATGCCGTTCATGTTGTTACCAAACCCAAAACCATTATTCATACCACCAAGCCCGATGGGTATGGAAAATGGGATGTTTGTTCCGTTGTTGTTGCCATTGTCTGGCAACTGATAAATTTCACTCATAATCAAGTAAGATTTAATTTGTTAAACTTTAGTTATTAATCGCTTTGTAACGTTACGGTTGCAAATTTAATTAGTTTAATTATTAAATCTTACTTGAACTCTTTTAAGTCCGTGTACAATTAAAAAGCCCCCGAAACCAAAGGGCTTCAAGGGCTATTGGAGTTTGTGTTTTTATAATTTTTACAAACCCACATTTTGTAAGTTGTTGTTTATTAAATGCTTACAATATCCATCTTCGTTATTTTTTATCAAAAGTCCCATAAGACAGGTACTTGCTCTTGAAAAACAACTTCCGTCTGACGTTGCAAGTCTTGTAGTGTGGTAATGTGACCCTACGAGATGGTCACAATGTTCAGTCAATCCTATTTGAATAGGATAAGCGCAGCGACGTAAGCGGCATCCGAAGCAGTGCCCTTGTTCGCGCTGCCGCGGTAGTTCGCAATAGCGGCATTGGAAGCGGAAACCACATCGCGTAGCCACGGATATTCGCCACCGAAAATCTCTGTGTGGTTAAAGTGACGGAAGACGTCCAGCTGCCTGCAGGCCTCACCGGTATCAAAGCCGCTAGAGCTCCAGATGGTAGCGCCATATACCTGCACCTCTGAAAGGGCTGATATGTATTGGTTGGCTACCCATCCCCAACTTGACGTGCATCCAGAAGCAGAACCCATACGGTTATAGCCGCTTGTATTCACGGCATTTCCAAGTAGCTTAGAATGCACAAGTAGATTACCCGAACCAAGGTCGCCTTGTACCAATGGTAGTAAGGTGTTGACGAGGTAATAGTGTAGGTCGCTATTAGCATAACCCGCACCACGTCCTCCTGCGCCAGTATAGGTATTTCCGCTTGCATTCCACTTTTGTGTAGTGTGTGGAATAACAATCAAGCCAACATGGTTAGCGGAAACGCGATAAGGTGTAGAAGAACCCTTCATTGGGTTAAGACCAGCAATGACATAGGTATGACCGTTGATAGTCTTTTGGTCGCCTACCTTCAAACCATACTTTTCAAGGTTTTGGTCAGCTACCGCCTGTTGCAAGGTGGAAAGCGAGAAATCCGTAAGGCGTGTACGACGGTTGAGAGTTTCGGCGAACTTATTGGCTACGTTAGATATTGTATCGCTACCAATAGGGTTTCCGCTTGCGTCAAGCAAAGGAACGCGCCCTGCGCTACCTATCGCTGAACTACTGTTCTGATAGAACCATTTCTTTAATAAATCTTTAAATAATGCCATAATATCTTTCCTTTCTTTTAATTAGTTAATATTGTTTTTGATGTATTTCACGAATGCGTAAGGCTTACGTTCATCCAAGTAGGCTATGTTGTTTTGGTTTGCGTATGCCTCACGCTCAAAGCTGATGTTCTTGTAGGCCGTGATGCTATTTCGGTAGTAGCAAAGTTTGATAATCCATTCTATGCCGTACCAAAGATAGAAACCTACCAAGAGCAATTCTTTTTGCTGTCGTCCGTGGATATTCTCGTGGCGTATCGTTGTAGCCGCCATCCTTGCATCCTTTCGGACAAAGACGAACGGCCACAGCGTCATTGCCGTGAAGCCCTTAAAAGGGATAAGACTATTCTTTATTATCTTCATTTTGACTTTCTATTGCATCCTTTATTGAATCGTAGATAAGCGGATTGATATTGGTAGCGAAGTCAAGAATAATCTTGCACTCTTGCTCGTTGTACTCAACCTCTCCCTCAGAGTTGTAAATCTTCATCGCCAAAGCACCCATAGCAATGCCAGAGCCTTGCGTATAAAGGGTGTTAGCAAACTGAAACTTGATGTCTAACTCAATCTTTGCTTGCTTGCGAATGTCTACATAGCAAGGCATTTTTGAAAAGTTAATCTTTACCATATCGTTATTTTTTTATGTAGTTCTTAATCAATATGCGTTATTCCTAATAATTAATACAGATAATTTACTCAATCTGTCGCTGTAATAAGTACCATCAAAGATAGCCTTCAATGAACCCAAACTCATAACCTGAACCGAACCTTTGGATAAGGTGTCTGGACTTAATGTATGCGAATATTCTGACCATGCAGAGTCACCGTTTTGTTTATATGCTCTAAGATTTATTGTCTTATCCCTAATGCCGCACTCAAATCTCTTCTCTAACTCCCCAGGTTCATAGTAGCAGAACTGCGCGAAAGCACCATCGGACACTGTTTTTATGTCTATACTATTGAGTGTGTCGTAATCCGTGTTTTGATAGCGAAATATCATAGAACTCGCATCTATTGACATATACTTGTCAATAACGTCTTGATTTGTTGCTGGTTTGGTTATTTTAATGTACCCATAATTATCATTGCTAAAACCAAGTTCCATCACAACGACCTTGTTTACGCCAGTTCCAGACCTTACAAATTCGATAGCTTGTGAATTATAGGCGTCAACAAATGGTATAATATCTATTCTCTGAGCGGTTGCATTACCTACTGTCAAGGTACTTTTTAACCTTGCCTTTCCATCTGTTGCAATCTCAAAGCCGCCGATTGTTGCAGAGCCATTACTGTTGAGTATGATGTTGTTATTGCCACTCTTTATCTGTGAATTATTGATATTAAAGCCGCCTATAACACCACTGTTAGCTACCAACTTGCCTGTCTTGGCATTCATATACAAGTTTGGCTGCCATGTGCTACCATCTCCTGTAAACTGTGTGTAGTTTTCTGTCCCGTCAACACCTGTCTGCGACAACATATAGTCGCCATTGAATATCCATGAGCCAAGATGTGCATAAGAACCAAACAAAGCCTCTGTAATGATATACTTGAAGTCGTTTGTCATCGCTTCCCAAGGCTCGTTATTCCAATTACTACTTATTGCCCACATTTGCGCCATTGTGTACGAACCATTTGTTTCGTAATTGAAGACGTGGTAACGTTTAATAGTTTTTGTTCCACTTTGAGTTGTAATTGTTTCAGTATGTTCAAAGTAAGGTGCTTGTGCATCATTTACCACAAATGTATGTGTTGGGTCTGAGTCCGACGAATCAAAAGTACCGCCAAAGTAGAAGAAACGGCCTATCTTTCCACGTTCACCTTGTGCGCCATCAAAAGCAATAGGAATCGTTATAGAAGCAAGCAAGGCAGGCTCTGGTTCGTCAATGACGAGTTCTCGCGGGTCTTTATCCCATAGCCGCACCACATAAGACGTTGCGTTGTTTGTCTTGTTTGTTCCGAAACTGGCATTGTTTCCCGATTGGTACGTAGAATCGGGCTGTATTTGACCATCAGGAACAACTGACATAATTTCAAAACAACCCGTGAACGCGCTCTTCGTCTTACCCTCTATCTTATAGGCACGAACGGTGCATACCTGCGCCTTTGTGCGCTCTTTGTCTGTATTGAACTGTGGAATGCTCGGTTCAAGGACGTACATAACGGCATCGTCGCCTTTTTCGCCTTTGATACGTCCACAGTCCTGCCAAAAGTAATAATCACCGCCGCTGTCGTCAAATTCTTTAGCTACATACAGATGGCCTTCGTCTGCCGCTTGCCCACTCTTGCTTGCAATAAGATAGCCATCGCCAACAGTAACACTTTCTACGACGAAATGTTTTAGTTCTTCATCCTCAATAAACGGCTGAACACGCTTTATTATTGCTGGCCCAAATGTAGAGTCTCTTGTTTCGTCAAAGAGAATAGCATCGCCTAAACTTGTCAGGCTAAGGTCTTGCTCGTAAGGTTCAAGAGCATCAGGCAGAGTACCTTGCGCAATTTCGATAGCCACGCCTTTGATAGAAATGCTCGTTCCGTCCTCTCCGTAGTGCGAATAAGGAACTTTTGACGAATAGTCGCTCCATACACCAGAGGAATCTTTTGAGCGCATAGAAACATATTCGTCGGGGTGTGTGTTGTCTACACCTTGTGGGGTGTAAGTCCAACCCGATGGGAGCGTAGGATTGTCGCTTTGTGAACGTGGCGGCAATGCAGCATTAGCATTTCGTGTGAATATCTGCTGTTGCGACATTCCGTCCTCAACAGTGTTTACGGTAAATGTATTACTTATAGTCTTTCTTTCTGACATACGCCAATAATTAAATAGTTAGTTACTTGTTGATGCAAGAATAATTCCAGTAAGGTTTTTCTTTCCTGCTTGTACAACAGTGTTGTAGTGTGGTGTAATAGTTGCCTTACCACCCGATATTGGTAATGTGCGATAGCCATCAGCCGCAGCATCGGGGATATTCGTTGCAAGTCCGCTTGCCGTGATTACCTGTCCGTCGCCATCGAGAAGTTTGACTTTGATGACGTTATAAGTAGGATTGTCCGTACCACCGATAGGTGTCGGGTCTGTACGTGTTCCTACCCAAATTTGGAACGATGCTGTTTCTCCTTTACGCAATGATGCGGCATTGCCGTTGTTGCCATTATACTGAACATACATAAACTCTGGGTCTTGCATATCATCCACACTTGCATAGGCAGTATAGAGTAAAGTGCTACCCTTATAGAACTCGCAACGGATTGTCGCATGGTCTACAACTTGCGCTTCTGTTACTTGGTAAGCGTTTGTGTGACCTTGTATTGTTGTACCTGTCGTTGGCGAAGAAGATTCGTTAAGATACCACTTTGTAGTAACCGAACTATCAGAAGTTCCGTCTGGATTATACAATACACCATAAGCTACAACGGCTTGCCCTTTTGTTGTGATGTCGGATAATCCGTTATGGAAATTGATTACACCAAGAGAGCTACCAGTAGTTATTGTACTAATACGGATTTGTGCCGTAGCAGTAAACGATATACCAGTGCCGTCTATAATATAGTTTCCGTCGAATGTGATAAGGTCTACATCAACGTTGTCAGAACTCGCAAGGTTTGCCACAATCTTCAGTGCAGGCATTGCCAAAGTTGTAGAGCCATAGGTTACTGACTTTGTTGTCTTTTGAAAGCGAGTGTCTGCATCTGTAATTTCTACGCCATTATACAACCACTTGAAATCGTTTGATGGCTGCACAAGCGTACCACCCGAAAGCAGTGTGAGATATATTGTTGGCTGGTTGTCGGCAACAGTCCAATCGGGTACTGCCGTTTGACCATTCCATGCTTGTGAAAGAGAGCCTTCCACTGCAAGGTTTCCGTGCAAGGTAGTACCATCCTCCAATGCCGTGATGTAAAATCTGTTGCTAATTGAACTCATAGTTTATTCCTCCTCTTTTTCTTGTTCGTTTTTACTATCATCTTGTTCCTGCCCACTTACATCTTCGGTAGGTTCTGCGGAATCTTCTACAACCTCTTGGTCGCTATTGGTTTCTTCTGCAAGTGGTGCTTCATTTACGATACTCTCGGTAATAGGAGAACTATCTTTCATCAAGCCTTTCTTGTAGCCACCTTTTGCGATAAGCGTCTGTGCTTCGCTTTCACTAATCTTTTCAACACCTTGCAAGCCGCTAACGTATTCATCGGTTGTAAAACGAACTCTTGACAGGTCTTTATTGTCAAGAATAAAGCGGTTATCGAGTGTGCGGTAGCGAACGTCGATAAGTCCACTGCGCTGTGCAATTTCCTTGGTCACTAAATAAAATGCTGTGTCTAATGCCATAATCTTTATCTCTTTAATCAGTTAAACTTTATTCGGTAACAGGTCTGTCATAAACCACCTCTCCGTTGTCAGTTACTATCTCTCCGTTGTCAGTAACTTCTTCGTATGCACCTTTAATATACACCTCGTTTCCAACCAGTGTGCTTGAAAGTGTAGAGCCACTTCCTTTAACGCTGCGTAACTCGCTTGCATCAATGGTAATGCGCTGTCCCCAACCCTTGTCTACTTCGGTAGATGTGTCGTTCTTGCGAATCTTCCAATTGAATGCAAGGTGCTTTTGCTTTAGTTCGTCCGAAAGAACCACACCATTGACATTGACGATAGTGTCAAATGTCATATCCTTGGTGTTGCTTCTTACAGCACCGCCATTGTCGGATTGAACGAATGTTTCGATGTCTGGTATTCGCCAATTCAAAGTTGCATAAGCCTTACTTGGGGAAAGTGTTTCTCCGTCCATCATCTTACATCGCAATACAACGTTGATGTTCTCGCCATACATGGCATCCACTACAAGGTTGTCTGTTCCTTGTCCGCTAACATACCAAGGCAATGTGTCTGCCAACACCTCTTGTCCGTCCTTTATGCCATACCAAACGAAATCGGTGATAGGGTCTAAAACGTAGGTTTGAGGTGTTTCAAGTTCGTAGTAGAGAGTGACACCTTGCATTAAATCTTTAACACCACTTGATGTTATTGCGCCATCGTTATGAAACGTAATTGTGCCGTCTTGATTGCCGACACTAATAGTATTTTGCGGAAAAGATGCATCCCAATTAGTCGAGCCGTGTACGACGTATTTTGATGATTCTCCATTACTGTTTCCACTTTCTTTAATTTTATCAGATACTATACTGGATACACACCATTCAATATAAGCAACCCCCCACGTCAATGTTCCCAAATCCACACTACCAACACGCTTGATAGCCTTAACAACGCCATCTTCGACAAAGATTTCGTCTTGAACGTTGCCTGCTTTCTTTAAGCCGTCGGGGAATATAGTAACACTTTCGCCTGCGCCATCCAACTTACCCTTGATTGCGGCTACATCAAATCCTTGCACCTTTTCCTCGTAAGGCTCGTAAGTGCCGTTCTTGGATGGGTTGCTTATGTTGATGCAGATGTCGTGGTTTGGTGTTTTGTTTAACCCTGTACCACCAAAAAAGAATCTTACATAAGACGCATTATCGCTCATTGTGTATAATGCTGACGTTGATGATACTATTTGACGTCTTTCAATAACAGTATTGTTATCATCATACGCCACAACCCATATTTGACTGCTCGTGTTATTCTTTATATAATATTCAATACCGCGCAACAGACGCATTTCATTTTTCATGTACCAATATTGATTTGTTTGTGAGATGCTTCCGTCTTGGTCTATACTGCCTAATTCCCACTCTTCATCCCACTGATTAAACCCAGTAGTCTTTACGGATTGCATCAGCACAGGTCTTAGGCTACCCTCGTCGTATTCCTCGTAAGACAAAGGCTTGCCAAACCATCTTTCGTAATCGGCTTCAAATTGTGCTACCGTTGTAGGTTCGTTGCCTGCGCCGTAGATGAGGGTGAGGTCGATGAACATTATATCCTCAATATTAATTATAGAAGTTGATGATGGAACATTTATTCTAAAATTAATTTTACGTATATTTGAATCATCGTCTAGTATTGTTAATAGTTTTTTTAATTTTCCAATTTCAACATTAGTAGATGTATATCTTTCAAGCATATACATTGAATTAGATGATAATCCTATCATCAGATTATCGTTTTCATTCTTATTTATAACATTAGCATATAAGTAATACTTATGTCCAGTTGTTAATTTAGTAGGAAAAACATTCTCCCTATAAAATATATCACTACCACTAGTATTACTTGCATTTATATTTTGTGTTTGTACTAACTGATTCCACGCAATAGTATTACCCTTGATACGCTCAATATACGCCTTATCAATGCTTTCGCCAACAAGTTCTCCGTCTGCCGTTTGGCGAAACATAAACTCTTGGTTCTCTGATGTTAAGTTTTCACCATAGCGAATATCCATAATAGGCGCAACGGCTTTACCACTATTAAGTATCTCTTCCGTTCCGTCTACATCAACAGGGTATCTGCGCACATCGGTATTCATAGGTTGAACGGGACTGTTGGTAGTAACGCCCTTGAAATCATATTGAGAGTTAGTATCATCCACAAGTGGGTTGTAAGAACGACCACTTGGTGAGATAATATCCACTTCGGGGAATACAACATCAGCCGTTCTATTGGTGGTAAGGTTTATATTATCCTCAACAGTATACGTCAAACCGCCATCACGAGGGTCTATGTATGTTGCCACACAACGGATAGAAACAGCGTGCGAATAAGACACGTTTTTCTTGACAAGCAGGTTGTTGCCTTGAATAACATAGTCAGCACTACCGCTGTCTATTTGGTTGGTAATCTCGGTTTCGACATACTTACCTTGCGCCTCGTTCCATTCGTTAGCAAACCACTGCGTGGTATAAAACGCTGGTGTGTAGCTTGTACTTGTGTCCTTGTCGAAAGCAGAGATAACTGGTACAAGCAAAAGAGGTGTTACCTTGCGGTTCGGTGCATATTGTTCTGTATTGTCGTAATACCATTGTTCCATTTGTCCGTCAACATCAAGGTAGAACGACTCGTCAAGAGGTACTAACTCGGTGTTAATAACGGTAGGCGTAGAAACATTTAATCTTCTTCCCATATCTTAACTTATTATTTGGTTATCTACTATCCTTGTTGTCTTTCCGTCATTGAGCGTTACGGTACAAGTGAATATTGCCTTGTCTCTTGTAGACCACGTAGACGGCATATCTATATTTGTAAGATGCACCTCTTTCATATGTTGGTGTTGCGCATCCCATGTTTCGTCCTGTACAGTCTTTCCGCTTTCGGATTCTCTCGTCCAGTTCCAATACTCTGCCGCTACATCATCAGTAATATCTACGTTTCCGTAGAAAAGGTGTGGTGTGATTATTGTATCAACAGAACCTCTTCTGAACGAATAACCCTTGCTTGATACAAACTCTATCGTGAGGTTGTCGTTGCCGTCTACAAGCATCCAATAGGGGCTACTCCACTTTGGTTCGTAGTATGTTGCCACACCACCACTGATAACAGGCTGCGATTGCAAACACTGCCACGTACCGCCATTATGACGTACCCTGTGCGTTTCGTATTGTTGTGTTGTATCGTTGAACTTGTTGTAGTAGTAAGACGTGTTGTTTTGCCATTCACCTTTGTCTACAACAGTAGGTATAGGATTACCCTCGACATCAATCTTAATGAAGTCGCCAACAACAACACCTTGTGCATAGAGGTAGTCACGACCAGCAATCATTCTGTCGTGGACTACTGGGTAGTTCTGCACGAACTCTGGCAATATACCAAGCGTAGTGCCGTAGTTGCCGTTTCTAAGAACAGGACTATCAACACCCGTTAGCTTGACAATACGACCTTCGCTTGTGCTTATGTAGAACACCTGTTGTCTGCGCTTGATGCTTGCAAGTATAGCAGCTTGTGTATCAAGACCTTCGTCTGCGTATTTTGATGCGTCACCAGTTGAATAGTTGATACAACCCCAACGTGTCATTGTCATCAATTCGCAAGGTTCAAAGTTCTTTTGTGCAGGAACTTCGTTGTCGCCATACAATACCACACGAATTTGGTTAGGCGAAAGGGTGTTGTCGGTGTTGTGTGTAGCAATAACACGCATCCACGATGTAAAGAACGAATTGCTTCCATCCTTTTCTACCGTTTGACTATCTTGCACGTCACTAACGCCAGCATCCTTTGCAGCAAGCGTATTGATAATACCTTTAAGAATGTTACCATACATTTGCGGAGTGTAGTAGCCAGCCCACTTTTCTTTTAACGAAAGCACGTAGGAAACACTACTGTCGGTTGGGTCTACATACTTGTCAACTCTATCTATTTGGTCATTGTCCGAGAATACGGTGTCACCCTCTTGGGCTTGCATGCGGTTGACGAGCAATTCTACCACTTCAAGGAAAGACCTTGCCCTCACACTTTCAAATTCTGCGTTACCAAGTTGGTCTACACGCCATCCACGTCCCGTATATAATCCGCTTGTAAAGTCTGGGCTACGTAGCTCATCGTGGAATATTGCGCTACCTATTGAATCAAGACCCTGTTGGAAAGTGATACGTCCCTGACAAACATCGTCAACGACTTTGCTCAACTTTTCGTTGATAGCCTGTATGATGTTCTCTGAATAGTATTTCTGTAATTCCGACACCTGCACACGCATACGGCTTACGTCATCCGTAACCTGTCCTATTTGGTTCAAGACAATTTCAACGTCGTCCGTAATAGTAATATCGTATGTAGGCAGCACACCACTATACTTAACGGTCATCTGCTTAACATACAACGCCATTGGTAATTCTTCACCGTATTGGAAACGTACAATAGTATTGTTGCGTATCTGTGAAAGTATGTCGGTGTGTGTTGCAAGAAAATGCTCGTCAAACTTCAACGGATATTCGTAATAATGCACGTTGTTTTCGCGCATATATTCCTTTGCAGCGTCGTCAAGTCTTGCTTCGGCATTAGTGACATACGTTGTTGGCAAAGAAATGCCAAGTATTACAAATTCGTCACCACTATGCGGTTTCTGATACGTATTAGGCATCAATGTTCCGAAAGTGTCTAAGTCTTTCTTGACAACAAATGTCACCTGACCCAAATTGGTTTTGGGGTATTTCGTCAAGTTGCGCTGTTCTCCGTCTGGTAAGAAATTACCGTCTGAATCGTAGAAGTTAGCCTTGTAGTCATCCCAGTCAACGGCAATTTCAAATGTGCAACCAATGCAAGCACCGCTACGCATATTGATTTTCATTTCCTCTGTTATGCTTGCACAGGCATAGAGGTCGAAATCAAGCTGTGGCAGCGTCATCTTGAAATAGCTTTGCTTGTAGTTGCCGTCATCATCCATTGTGTCGTCCCATTTGACATCTACGGATGGAGGCTGACTGCCATTGTATACGTTATATGTAAAACTTACTCCGCTCGATGTGTATTTGACACTACGCCATACGCCGTTTGAATATTCCGTTTCTATACCATATTCGCACAAGAACGTGTAGCTACCGCCGATATTGGAAATACTATCGGCTATTCCAAACATGTTGTCATACACGTCTTGCAACGCTATCTTTTCGTTTTCGTTGTTACTTGCAAGTATCTTTGCCTGTATAAACACGTCAAATTCGGAAATGGAAATACATTCAATGCCATCGTAAGCCGATATTCCAACTATCGAATGCTCGGTAAATTCTGGCTTAATGTCTTCAAATTGATGTATTTCTACCGATTCTGCACCTTCAACTACGGGGTTTACATAACTATTGTCTGCGTCATAGTAGTCTATAAGCTCTGTAGTTGGGTCGTAGTTTGGATTAGGTACAAATGATGCTTCTTCTACTATGTCGCTAAACGTTTTTGTCAACGCACCATTGTTTACCTTTATCGTTATACCACCACTATAAACCTTATCACCATTCTGTCTAAATGCAAGCGTTACAGAACCAGCAAATCCGTCTGTTTGCATATCGCCGAATGTTTGTGTTGTTGTAACTCCAGCAGCAGATATACTTTGCATTGTGGTTTTTAACGCAGTAAATCCGTTCACCTCATATTCACTTGATGCCCGTTGTATTACACTATCTAACGATTCTAAGAATCCTTCGTATGTGTTTTCTATTGGCAATATCTCTCTTTCAAGATATGGACTTATCTTGTTGAAAAGGGTTTGATAGTACACTGACGGCATCAATGTTTTGCGAGTAAACGGATGCTTGATGAGTTTCACATACTTACCTCCGTAGATACCCTTGTATATAGGGTAGCTATTTGGTGCTGTGCTATCATTGTCTATGGTGTAGTCCCAACTCTGGTCTCCGTACCAAGGTATTTGAGGATAACCAAAAGGAATGTTATTCTCGCTACCATAGCCAACAATACGTGTTACGATTTTGTTGTTCTTTGGTGTGCGCGAATTATTCTTCAAACCAACACCCTGTCCAAAGCGGAATATATAAGGCTGGCCTTGGTCGTCAAGTATTTCGTTTGATGGTGTACCAAACAATATCAAGAATCGCTTACCTTGTGCATAACGTTCGTCAGTATGTGCAATTTGGTCTACAACAAAAGGTATTTCCCACGTTTCATAGGATGTCTTCAAGACTTCGCTCACGTAGGTCTTGTCAAACGAAAGAGGCTCATCTGGAATCTTTGCGGCCTTTTGCCACATAGAGGTTTCCGTCACACCGTCTTGTTCATAGTGCTCAATGTTAGCACCTACAACCCACTGTGTGCCTTGCAAATTCTTGTTCAACTTAGCAACCATGTCAAATAGGTTGCCTATCCAATTGAACGTCTTGCTATTTGAAAGGTATTTCTGTTCGTCTGACGATACTGCAACATCTGTAAATGGGAAATTGCTAACGGCATACATTGGGTGATAGAACACAAACGAATACTTTGTCATTCCGCGAAGTTCTGAGTTGTCCGAAACAATACCCTCGCGAACTACCGTAGGTGGATTGACAAGAACAAACTTTACTGCTTCACTGTCTTCGTTGCGCTTGTATTCTATATATTCCGACATTGTGACAGCAAGCGTATTGTCCCTGTAGTACACGTCGCCAGTAATCTTATCACCAAGCGACATTACAACACTATCAAATGTAGCATTGCGTAATACAAGTCCGTTAAACGGTGTGCCGTCAGCGTTGTATATCGGAAATGTTATATTATTTGTAGCCATCGTATGAGTTTTCTAATTGCAAATATAAGGAATATTGCGCAAACTACCAAACAAAAGTAGCACCATTTAGGAATTATTTGCTTTTCAATGGTGTTTTCCTTTATCTGTGTGTACACAGAATCGCGGTAACAAGTGTCCGTCTTGTACACAACCCTGTCGCGCCACTTGGTCTTTTCTACGTACTTTGTGTCATAGATAGTGTCGCCTTTTTGGAACACGGTATGATACACGCTATCATGCATATGTTGAACAAGCGTGTCATGTACTAATTCTTTTTGGTACTTGACTACCTCGCGGTCAACGTATTCGATTTGCTTTTTTGTTGCGCAAGACGAGAATACAAGAATAATAGCAATAATTATCGTTGCCAACATAGTCTGTCCGCAACCATTACGCTGCATCAAAGATTCTTGCATTATCTTTGCGTATAATTCGTCATTGTCCATAAACAAAATATCTTATAGTGTAACCAATATTAACTCCAACAAAAGTAAGCGTAAAGTCTATCCAATCGGGTTTCCCTCCCCATTGGTAATCTTTAAATTCCAAAGAACCAGCAACGCCAATACCGACGTATTCAGCGCAATACCAGTCGTTAGCACCAAGACCAACGCCAACACCCAACAACAGGTGCTTTAGTCTATTACTGTCTTTAAGCCATTGCCAAATCCTTTTCATAAGCTACTTCTTTTTAATGTTACCACTTGCATCTACGTAATACACTTCTTTGCCCAAGAACATATTTGCTTCTGCGCAACGACGCTTCTTTAAACCAAGCAACGGCTTTCCTCCTGCATTGTGCCACTTGACCATTTGGTCGGTAATTTCTAAATCAGACTTTCTTGCAACAATATACTTGTACATTGTAGACGACTTAAAATTACCTTGACCAAGATTAAAAATCCAACTTGTAAGCGCATCAAATTGGTTTTGTGTGTAGTTTATACCCATGCCGTTCAAAAGCGTTTCTACGGGCTTTATATCGTCTTTTAGAAACGATTCTGCCTGTTGCTGGGTTATAGCCATACCTGCTTTTACGTTTTTGATATGGCCGTAGCCTATTGTTAACACGCCTACACTGTCGCGATATGCGTACAACTTGCAACCTTCAAACTTCTTTATAAGGTCTATCCCTTTTTGTGAAATCTTCATAAGCGTCATTATTCCATGCTATTTGTGTTATCTTCATTATTTGAATTAACTTCATCGTCGGATTGTATTGCGCCGATATTAACTCTTTTTCGGTTTAGGCATCCGACAACGTTACAAAGAAAAGGGGATAACGCCTCTATCTTTCTTCCTTGCCTTGATATTTGTCTCTTTAAGACAAGTATTTCGTCATCCATCTTCTTGTATTTCTCTCGCATTTCTGTGTTTTCTGTCTTTAACACAGAACGCTCCTTGCGCATATCCTCGCAATATCCGTCAAAGTCGGCAATCGTCTTTTGGTACAACTCTTGCATACCTTTCCACCCTTCAGCTTCTGCCTGAGTTGCCTCCCCCTGTGCTTTTTGCTTGTTTGCCCTATAGTAGATAAACCAACCACCACCAAGGAAGATTGTAACTATCGTGTTTATAATGCTGTAAATATCCATATCTTTATACGTTTTGGTCGTTTGGTTGGTTGTCAATAATTACATCATTGCGGTTTGTAGCAACGTTTTTAGCGGTTGTGGCAGCTTGGTCAGCCATAGAATCATTACGACTAACAAGACTGCCACGTTCCTTGATAACACGCTCAACCTCGTCTGGTGCTGCATCGGGACACTTCTCCAATACCGTCTGTGTAGACAAGTAAGGTGCTTCCATACCAAGGTTGACAAGTTTTGTGTTTGTCGTTTCGAGTGACCAAGGGTTAATCTTTGCGCCAATGCGAACCTGTGAGAATTTGCTTGCCCCATTACTCTCAATGTCAAGACCTTCTTGATGCAGATACACCATATCGTTGACAAAGCACTGCCAATCCATTGCAGACTGTACGGCAAGAGAGTAGTCGTTAGACATTGCAAGGGCGATACCGTTTCCTCCGCTGTTTGTTGCCGTTATGTCTTTCGGCGTAATAAACGACGTGGAAGAGAACAGTGAAATCTTTTCCTCCAGAGTCTTGAGGTAGCCGTCCATTGTCTGAGGCTCTGGGAACTCCAATACTTTAACATCTTGTTTGCCATTTGTTGTGTCACTCGAAAGGTTTACAATCAATGTGCTTGAATCACGTTGCAAAGAACCTTTGTCCATTTCACCCCAAAAAGCAAGGGCGAACGTACCGAAACGCTTCAAGGCGATAGCGGCAATATTTGCCATAAGTTCCCACATCTCAATGCTTGATTCGGCATATTCCCAAGCCACCTTTCCTCGCTTGATAAGGAACGGATTACGTGAAAAACCGTGAAGTTCTGAAGTAACCTCCCAACCAGTATCTCCTTGTACACAGCGATAATGCTTCTTGTTGTCGAATGTGTCAATAACTACCTTATTGTCCACTTGGTAGAACAAAGAACGTGCGACCTCATTTCCGTATTCGTCATAGTTTGATGTCATTTGGTAGCCATCTTCATACGAGAAATTGGTCATGGCGTATTTGCCCGTCTCCTTGTCATAAGAAAACAACAGTCCGCAGTTTCCGAGCTGTTTACAAGTATTGATTGCCATATACTTGTTCCACTCACAGTTGCGCCACATCCATTCCTGTTTGATTTGGTCAAACAATTCTCGTTCACCGTCCTCTGGCTTTGGATTGAACAAGCAAAAATCAAGAGGGTTTGCAGTTAGATTGCGGACATGTGCCGAGTGAATCAACTTTTGGAACGATGCCGTCTGCGTTATTTCCATCATGTTTGATGGTAATTCGCAACCATCGAGCACAACCTTGATATGAGGTATTGCCTTATTTAATATAATATGGTGTAAGTCTGGGCGATACTCCGTAATGTACAAGTCTTGCGAAATCGGATTAAGATTTAGACTTGCAAAACCAGTTTCAAGAGTTGTATTGTTTAACACACCACCCTTTAACTTTTCATAGCCATGCAGGTTCGTTGTTCCACCTCTTGTAAAAGGCTTCATCTGCATCAACCTTGTAGGCTCTGACAAAAACCAATTTATGTTTCTTTCTCTTTTCATCTTATATTGTGCTTAAAGTTTGTAACATCCAGTCGTTGTTTATTTTTATCTTTGGTCTTTCAATGCGAGTGTCGATTTCCTCATTACCATTTACACCAAGAAGCGACAGCATATCACTTGCTTCAAGTGTCTTTCGCATCAAGCCAGCATCATCTCGCAACATTCTATGACAATCGTATATCATACTACCGCACATAAGTATGCAGTTATCGAACAGGTCTGGAGACATACCCTTTAACAAAGACTTCATTGCCTCTTTGTTCATCATGGCTATACGTCCGTTGGGTGTCTTAGAGAATTGGAATATGCGGCTTTCAAAGAGCATGTGCTTTAAAATCGTTGTACCGCCACTCCTTTTCATGTTTTGATGATAGTAGTGCATATCTTTAAGGCGTGGTTCATAATGAATCAAGCCAGCCTTAATCATTTGCATGGTAATGTGTCCTGCCTCGTCCTTTCGTGTCTTAAATTGTGCCTTGCCACGATTAGATGCTTGTTCTGCACCACTAAACTGCTTTGAGTTCGGGAAGCATTCTCGCAAGTAGCCAAAGCCTTGCACATCAATCATCATTTCACTTTCCTGTAGGTTGTGCTTGTCACGGAACTGTATAGCCATGATGACGGCATCTCTATTACTGTTAAGCGTAGAGAATTTGATGTCGCGGCAAATAAAACCTACCTTAGTCCACTTTTCCCAATATTTTAGGATAAGGTTGTCGAATCCAGTCGTTGCCATATCCATAGTCATAAAGCGTTTTTCGCATACGCTGTCACGAGGTATTTCTACTGGACGGAACATTCGCTCGACATCAATGGTAGAAAGTTCTACGTTGGAAAGGTCTTCTATTTCCTCTTCTTCGTCTGTAAGCGAATAGTTCCAATTGGCAGCATAAGATGATTGTGCAGTTGCAGAGTTGGCAGCAAGACCTCGATAGGACTTGTTCTTTGCCAACATCTTTTTATTATCGCGCACGTCAAAGGTAAAGAAAGCCATTGAAAGAATAAAGTCCTCGTATGACATGTCTGGGTCTACAGCAAGCCTTTCGTCTATCAAAGCCTTACCTTTTTCGTATACCTCTTTCTTTGTTCTTCCCCAAATGGCACGCTCGTAGTCTCCGTCTGGCATAAAGAAAAACATCACAACACCATCCATAGACTTGTCAAGTGTGCCATCGTCGTTAATCCAACCACCACCATGTTCGCCCTTTCCGCACATCTTACGCATAAAACATTCTCGTTCGGGGTTTTGTGCAAGAAATACTTGTGCCTTACCTTCCGAGTCACTACGCAAACGTGGAAAGAATGTTGATATTGTGCGCCAAAGGAACTTGTTGCACTCGTCAAATATGAGTTTCTTTGCCTGTAAACCTTTTGCAATCTTATCAATCACAATAGGGTTCTCGTTGTCAAGCTGTTGGAACTTAATTTCTGAGCCGTTGTATAGCTTCATACCCATATCCTCTTGGCGACGAATAATCTCGCCAATCGGGTCGTGAGGCTGCTTCTTTACAGAGCGGTCAACAAGTGGGTACATTTTCTTTAGTGTGTCATTAACCTTTCCTGCACCCCAGAAGTCGGCAACGTTACGCATGAAACAAACTATCTTGGCATTGTCATTCATGGCAAGATACTCGATTGGTGCATAATATAAGGCGTAACTTTTACCGCCTCCAGTGTTTCCTGTAAAGCATACAACATCAGCATTAGAACGAATGGCATACTTTTGGTTGCCATCCTCTAATGGTGCTAATACTATGTCGTTATGCTTTCTTGCCATAATAAATAAAAATCTTTTTGCAAAGATAAGCATTG
>Ga0326512_10001062_pt1 | contig 22200 bp, 22 predicted proteins | sample 1_2617_0518_D_FD_203652 | JGI IMG/M metagenome (GOLD analysis project Ga0326512, IMG submission 203652) | Bovine rumen microbial communities from UC Davis, California, United States - 1_2617_0518 | ecosystem: Host-associated > Mammals > Digestive system > Stomach > Rumen | place: USA... | reverse complement strand
CTGAAACGCGAAAAAATCTCCCCGATCGGCGGACGAATCCGCCGACGGGACCCACCGAGCTGGCCAGTCGCCCGCCGGACCGAACGCCTGCGTCTCCGAATCGGAGCTTGCCACGCGGGCTTCTGATGTAGGTCCGGCAGGCGGTGCCCATAGAGGAGATGCAGCATGCCAACGCCAGTGAAGAACCTGGACAACATGAGCAAGCACCTGACCAAGGACGAGCTCGAAGCACGGGCTGCGGCCCAGGCGCTCGGCCTTCCCTGCCGGAAGCCGAAGAAGCCGAAGCTGATCACCCAGGACAAGGCGGCGAGCCGGCACTGGGCGCGGATCCTGAAGGACATGCAGGATCTGGAGATCCTCGACGTGCTCGACACCGACGCGCTCGCGATCTACTGCGCCAAGCTCAGCCGGCGCGACCGGCTGCAGGAGGAGTACCTCCGGCTGATCGCAGCCGAGGATCTGGACCTCAATGTGATCCGATCCTCGGTCAAGCTATCCGAGGCGCTGCAGTCGGCCGAGCGCGAGATCCTCGCCTACGCTTCCAAGCTGGGGCTGACGCCGGAGAGCCGGGTGCGGCTGGCCAAGCGTCTCGCCGATCAGGAGGACGCGGATCCCGACGCGGATCTCTTCGCATGAGAAACCCATGCGGGAAGGCGTGTCCGGACAGGACACCTGGGTGCTGCTGTGAGAAGCGCCAGGCCTGGCTCTTCTGCCTGAAGCAGGAGAAGGAGGCCCGCGAGCGCGTGAGGATGCTGGAGGGTTTCCAGGCGGACTCCTCCAGGCAGAACCGGAAGACCACCGTGCGAAGGAGGCACCGTGTGTGACGGACGAGTTTGAGAACCTGATGCTCGACGGATGGGAGGACGAAGAGTATCTGGCCTTCGTTGATAAGTTCAAGACCAAGAAGACCACCGACGACTGCTACACCCCGCCGGAGATCTACCGGGTCGTGGCCGAGTGGGTCGCCTCGCAGTACCAGGTTGACCAGGCATCCTTCGTCCGACCGTTCTATCCCGGCGGCGACTATAAGCGCTTCTCCTACCCCCCCCCATGCACTGTGGTGGATAACCCGCCCTTCTCAATCATTAGCGAGATCGTGCGGTTCTACACGCTGCGCGGGATCCGCTTCTTCCTCTTCGCGCCGGCGCTCACCCTGTTCTCGCGTGCCGCAGCGGAGTGCTGCACAGCCCTGCCCATCGGCGTGACCATCACCTACGAGAACGGCGCCGAGGTGCCGACGAGCTTCCTGACCAACCTGGAGCCGAAGGACATCCAGGTGCGGACGGCTCCGGATCTGTACCGGGCGGTTGACACGAAGAACAAGGCCCTTCTGAAGGACGGCAAGGCCGAGCTGCGGAAATACATCTATCCGGACCACGTCCTGACGGCTGCCATCGCGCAGCGCTGGTGCAAGTACGGCGTACAGTATGTGCTGCAGCGGCGGGACTGCATGAGGATCAGCGGCCTGGAGGCCCAGAAGGCAAAGGGCGACAGCATCTTCGGCGGCGGCTTCCTTCTTTCGACGAGCGCCGCAGCGGAGAGAGCCGCAGCGGAGAGAGCCGCAGCGGAGAGAGCCGCAGCGGAGAGATGGGAGCTGCGGGACACCGAGCACTTCTACATCGAATACATGGACAGGAGGGCCGGCGATGCCGGATAACAAACCGAAACCGATCAAGCTCTCCGTGCTGATCCCGGTGTGGAATCAGGAGACGCTGGTGGTGCGGGCGCTGGACAGCATGCCGGACCGGGAGGACATCGAGATCCTCGTCTGCGACGACGGGAGCCGGGACGAGACCTGGGATGTGCTGCAGCGGTACACGCGCAGGAACCCCGGGCGGAACATCCGGCTCTTCCGGAACGACACGAACCTCGGCGAAGGCGCCACGCGGAACGTGCTGCTGGACGCGGCGCAGGGCGAGTACATCGCAAGCCTCGACAGCGATGACCGCTTCTCCCCCGAAGGCTTCGAGAACGCCATGGCGCAGCTGGACGGCACCGACATCGTCTTCATCACCTGGAAGGAGAACAGCGGCCGGGTGCCGAAGATCACGAAGGAGAACAAGCTCTTCTACTGCGGCCTGAGCCTGCGGCTGATCCGGCGGGCCTTCCTCGGCAGCGACCGATGCGAGGAAGTGCGGTACGCGGCCGACAAGACGCTGAGCGTGAAGCTGGACGCCAGGGAGCACACGGAGAAGTTTACCGGCATCGTCGCCTATCTTTACAACTACCCCCGGGCGGGCAGCCTGGTGGATCTCAAAGCGAGAGGATATGAGAGCATGTACAACACCATCGTCTACTACGGCCACATCTTCCGGATCGGCGGCGTGGAGACCTTCTTCTATGAGCTGGCCAGGAAGTACGCGGACCGCGACATCACGATGCTGTACAAAAGCGGCGACCCGGAGCAGCTGCAGCGGCTGGGCAGGTACATCCGGCTGAAGAAGTGGGACGAGAAGCCGATCTCCTGCCGGCAGGCGATCTTCGGCTACAGCTGGGAACCGCGGGATCTGGACCTCATCCGGGCGGAAGAGTACATCCAGGTGATCCACGCGGACTTCGGCGCGCTGAAGAATGTGATCCGGCCGAAGCTGGATCCGCGCTTCCGGTACCTTGCCGTGAGCGAGAACAACGCCGTCGAGTGGGAGAAGCTGACCGGGATCCGGCCGGAAGTCTGCTATAACCCCATCACCGTGGACAAGCCGCAGAAGGTGCTGCACCTGATCTCGGCCACGCGGCTGGGGCATGAGAAAGGCGTTGCGCGGATGCAGAAGCTGGCGAAGGCACTGGACGACGCCGGCGTGCGGTACGTGTGGACCATCTACACCGACAGCACGGCGCGCTTCGACAGCCCGAACGTGATCCTCGCGCCGTCGCGCCTGGATGTGCGGGACTATGTGGCGGACGCCGACTATCTGGTGCAGCTGAGCGACACCGAGGGCTATCCCTACAGCCTGCTGGAGGCGCTGTGCCTCGGGACGCCGGTGATCGTGACCGACCTGCCGTCGAACCAGGACTCGCAGGTGGTGGACGGCGTGAACGCCTGGGTCCTCCCCTTCGACATGAGCGAGATCCCGGTGGAGAAGATCGCCAAGGGCCTGAAGCGCTTCAAGTACAAACCGCGGGAGGACGGCTGGGGCAAGATCCTCGTGCCGAGCGTGAGCAGCTGGAGCGAAGAGCGCGGGAAGACCGTCACCGTCGAGGCGGTAGTGAAGTATCTCGACCTCGAGCTGAACAAAGTCTTCGAGCCGGGCCAGACGCACGAGTGCACCAGGGACCGCGGCGAGGATCTGGAGCAGAAGCACCTGGCGCGGATCCTGTACTGAGATGCCGGGCCGGGACGAGATTCTGACGCACCCGGTCACGATGTACGCCAAACAGGTCACGGCCGGCAGGCTGAAGAAGAACTGCGGGCCCTATGAGATCAAAGCCTGCCAGCGGCACCTGGACGATCTGAAGCGGATCGGCGATCCCGACTTCCCGTATGTTTTCGACGTGACCAGGGCGGACCGGATCTACAGGTGGTTCACCCTCTGCATCCAGAGCCGCGGCCCGGAGGCCGGGCAGCCGGTGCAGCTGCAGGACTGGCAGCAGTTTGACCTCGGCTGCGTATACGGCTGGGTGCATAAAGATACAGGCGAAAGGCGCTTCACGATCACCTATGAGAAACGCGCCCGCGGGAACTTCAAGAGCACCGAGAAGTCCGGCCAGTGCCTATATCACATGTGCGGGGACGCGCTGTACCCTCCGGGGCACCCGGAGCTGGCAAAGTATGAGAGCAGCCCCGAGGTTGACTGCGTGGCCGTGGACCGCGGTCAGGCGATGCGCGTCTTCGGCGACGCCAGGGAGATCGCCGAGGCCAGCCCAAAGATCGCGTCCCACCTGATCATCCCGAAAAGCCTGCCGATCCGGTCCAGGAAACTGGGAGGCAGGATGCGCGCCCTGTCGAAGGACGTCAAGAACAAGGACTCCGGCGCGCCGACCTTCGTCGTCATTGACGAGTACCATGCGCACCCGACGGCGGACCTGCACGACATCGAGCTGAACGCCTTCGGCAAACGCCGGCAGCCTCTGATGGCCATCATCACGACGGCCGGCGACGATGCGGAGAACAAGCCCTGCTTCAAAGAGGAGGCTTACGCAAAGCAGGTCCTCGACGGGCAGGTGAAGGACGACCGATACTTCGTGATGATCAGGGAGCTGCCAGACGGTGCGGATCCTCACGACCGGAGCAAATGGCTGATGCCGAACCCCTGCATGCGCATCGACAACGACTACTCGCGGAAGATGCGCGAGCAGATCGAGCAGGAGCACACGGCAGCCTACGGTTCGAACGACGCCAACAAAATCCGGCAGTTTCTCACCCGGCGCATGGACCGCTGGCAGGCACTCAGCGAGAATAGCTATCTCAGCGAGGACCAGATGGAACTGGCGCGGAAGGCGCAGATCTCTCCGGAGGCCTTCGCGGCTCTGACGGACGGACTCGAGGCCTGGTGCGGATTCGACCTCGGCAAACGGATCGACCTCAGCGGCGTGGCCGCCGTGTTCCTCCTGCCCGACGGCCGCGTCGCCGTAAAGATGCACGGCTTCCTCCCCCAGGACGCAGCCATCCGCCACGAGCACTCAGACCGGGTCCCCTATGTGGCATGGTCAAAGCGCGGCTGGTGCACGCTGACGCCGGGCGCGGTGACCGACAACAGCTATGTGCACGACTGGATCCGCGCCGGCATCGTGGACCACGGCTGGCAGGTCGTGAACGTCTGCTACGACGGGCACAACGCCACGGACCTCGCGATCCGGATGAACGAGGAGGCCGGGACCGAGGACTGGTGCGTGGAGATCGCCCAGACCGCAGCCGGGCAGAACCTGGCGGTGAAGGGCTTCCGGGAGCTGCTGCTGCAGGGCAAGGTCGTGATCGAAGCGTCTGGGCTTGCCATGTGGTGCCTGGGCAACTGCGTGGAAGTTGTCAATAACTTCGGCGATGTGAAGCTCAACAAGAAGAACCAGAAGGACACGCAGCGCATCGACCCGGTGGCAGGCATGATGAATGCCCTGGCGCTGGCGCTGATCAGAAGAAACAATCCGACCCTGGCCGACCGGCTCGAAGAGGACGGCTGGACAATGTGAACAGGTGTCCGGATCCGGACACGGAGGGACAGAATGGCACACTATGACGACGCGGGAGAACTGAACAGGAAGGTCACCTTCCAGCGCTTCATCGGCGAGGGCGACATCGTCGGCGATTACCAGTATCTGGACGACAGCAACTGGGAGGACGTGGTCACCGTCTGGGCGAAAGTGCGCACCATCAGCAGCCGGCAGTTCATGGCCGCCGGCCAGGAGCAGAGCGAGGTCACACACGAGATCAAGATCCGGCGGCGCAGCTGGGACTACAACGTGGTGTACATGCGGGCAACCCTGCTCGGCAAAAAGTACAGGCTGCTCTCCCCTCCTCTGGACCTCGCGGACGGGAAGACCTACCAGCTCATTAAGGCCGCGGAGGTCTGGCGATGAGCGAGGCGCTCAGCTTCGACATCCGGGACATCGAGCGCACCGTCAAGATGCTGAACGATGCCGGGAAGAGCCCGCAGAAGGCTGTCACACGGGCGGCCGGGCGCGCCGGCACCATCCTGAAGCGGGCGGTCAAAGGCGAGGTCCCCCGGCGAAGCGGCACACTGAAGAAGAGCATCGTCCGCGTGGGAGAACGATCCCGCCGGAAGGGCAAGAAGGTCTACCAGGTCACCTTTGACAGGAAAATGAACGAACAGCTGCAGAAGCCCATCCGGAATCCCGGACAGCTGGGCGGGCGGTACCCGAAGGGCTACTACCCCGCGTCGATGGAGTACGGTTACCTCGTGCGGGTACCCGGCGAGGGCATCCGATACCTGCGGGAGATCCAGGGCTCGAACCAGTACGTGAGAAAGTACGAGGAAGCCACCAAGCTGCCGTCAAAGAAGATTGAGGGCCTGCACTTTATGGAACACGCCGCGGACCAGGCCGCGCCGGAAATGCGCAAGGTGATGATCGACAAGACCATGGAGGAGCTGGAGAAGATATGGAAAGCGAAATGAGACTGAGCCCGGAGTTCGCGCTGACGGCAGCCATGCGCACGGTGGCCGTCCTGACCGATCCCGACAGCAACGAGGTGAAATTCTCCGCGCTGCAGCCGAAGAAGGACTGGGCGCCGCCCTTCGCCTTCTACATCCCTTCGGATGACAGCGAGGATCTGGACCTGAACGGGCCTGCCGGCCTGCAGCACTTCACGGCGCAGGTCCACTTCGTCGGCGGCACGCACCGCGGCATGCAGCTTCTCTGCCAGCGGGCAAAGAAGGCTGTCCGCGAGATGACCGGCGAAACCTACAGCACGGAGACACCCGGCTGGCCGCGGGGCAGCATCCTCGTGGAGGAGGCCAGGGCCGCGCAGAGCTCCCCGGACCTTTACGACGTGGATGTGGGCCTTTACAGGCGGATCTATACCGTGCAGATCGACTACCAGACCGAGGAGGTCTATGAAGACGAGGAGGTGCCAAGCGCATGAAAATCGAACTATACGGAGACGTGGTCAGCGACGAGTACGACTGGCTGTACAGTCTGTTTGAGATCCCCCACTGCTGCCCGAAAAACGTGCGGGACGCGATGAAGGAACTGCCGGAGGACGAGGATCTGATCCTCGAGGTGAACAGCCCCGGCGGCGACGTGTGGGCCGGCTTCGAGATCTACGGCATGCTGCAGAAGCTCCAGGGCCGGACCGAGGCGCACATCATCGCCCTGGCGGCCAGCGCGGCCACGACGATCACCAGCGCCTGCACGAAGGTCCTCGCCTCGCCGGTGGCGCAGTTCATGATCCACCAGCCGGCAGCCCTCGCGGGCTATGTGAACAACGAGGGCGCGAGACAGCTGCAGAACTTCCTGGACAGCGTGAAGGCGAGCATTATCAACGGCTATGTCGTGAAGAGCGCCGGGAAGACTTCCCGGAAGACCTTCGAGAAACTCGTGGACAACGAGACCTTCATGCCGATCCAGGACGCCATCGAGCTCGGCCTGGTAGACGGGTACCTGGACACGGACGAGGAGGCCGACGCGCTGCTCAGCGCCGGCGGCGGTCTGAAGATCACAAACGTCGCGTGCGTCAACGTGGACGCAGACACCCTCCTGACGCGCTATGAGGAGGCCGTGAAGGCCGGGAACCTGGAAGAGGTCCCGGGGCACCCGGTGAAGCGTGAAAGCGCACAGAACGACACTGAGCCGCTGACGCGGGCCATGATAGACGATGTCCTGAAAGCCGCCGGCGTGGATCCGGTGACAAACGAGAAGCGGGAGATCTGCGAAAACCTGATTTCTGACTGGCGGCTGCAGGCCGCCCTGGATCTGGAGAAAGTGAGGTACCCGAGATGAATGCTTTTGAACGGGGCCTCGCCGCCCTCATGGGCGGGAGGTCGGCGCGGGAGCCGCCGAAGGCGAGCAACGCGGTGACCCCGGAGGGGATCGGGCTGAGCCTGACCAGCATCCGGACGGACCAGGACGCGGCCATGAAGCTGTCGACGGTCTCGCGCTGCATCGACATCCTGTCTGACTCCCTCGGGAAGATGCCCTTCTTCGTGTACGACAGCGTCAGCCGGCAGCGGGTACCGGACCATGACATCCTGCCGCTGCTGGCCATCCGGCCGAACCGGCTGCAGAGCGCCTTCGTGTTCCGCAAGCAGATGGAGGCCGAGCGCGTGTGCAACGGCAACGGCATCGCCTGGATCCAGAGAGATCCGCGGAGCCTGAAGCCGACGGCCCTCTTCCCCATCCCCTCCGGTTTCTGGACCGTGCAGCAGCTGAGCGACGGCTCGCTGCGGTACACCGTACAGCACCCCTTCGAGAACCGGAGCATCGTATGCGGCGAGACGGACGTGCTGCATGTGATGGCCTTCACCAAAAACGGCTACAGAGGCATCGGCTACCTCGAGCGTGCGCAGGAGATCGTCCGGACGGCAAAGGCCGCGCAGGAATACAGCGCGAGCTACTACCTCAACGGCGGGCAGCCGGCGGGGATCCTGCGCACCGAGTCGGATCTCTCCGGCACCGTGACCGTCACCGACGCGGACGGCACGCAGCGGACCATCTCCAAGAAGGACCGCATGCGTGAAGAGTGGGCGAAGCGTCAGGGCGGACCGGACAACGCCGGCAAGGTGGCCGTGCTGGACATGGGGCTGGACTACAAGCCCCTGAGCATCTCCAACAGGGACGCGCAGTTCGTGGAGCAGTCAGCCCTCAGCGTGGAGGACCTTGCGAGGGTCTTCGGCGTGCCGCTGTATAAACTGCAGGCCGGCAAGCAGAGCTACAGCTCGAACGAGCAGAACGCCATCGAGTACGTGGTCGGAACGCTGCACCCGAACGCGGTGATCTGGGAGCAGGAGCTCAGCTACAAGCTGCTGACGCCCCAGGACCTCGCCAGGGGCCTGCGGATCCGCGGCAACCTGATGAACGAACTGAGAGGCGACTTCCAGAGCCGCGGGACCTGGTACCAGACCATGCGCGACAACGGCAGCTTCAGCGTCAACGACATCCGCGAGCTGGAGGACATGCCGGACGTGGAGGGTGGCAACGAACACTACGCCAGCCTGAACTACGTCCCGCTGCAGGACTGGCGGGAGCTCAGCCGGGAACGCGCCGAGAAGAACGCGGGCGGAGGTGAGGAACAATGATCGTCCTGGTCCCGATCCTCTTCCTGCTGGGCGGCGCCGCCGTGACGGTGGGCGCGGGCATGATCCTGATGCCGGCCGGCATCATCGCCGGCGGTGTGTTCCTGATCCTTTTGGCGCTGCTGCTGATCGTCATGATCGGCAGCAGGAATAAATAGCATATCCGCGGCCAGCAAGCATGTCTTGCCGCTGATATAATATCATCTTTTTTCATGGAGGTAAAAAACATGGAGAGAAAACTGATCGAACTGGCCGCGGAACGCGAAGCGGCGCTGAACGCCGCCCAGGCGGCCCTTGACGCCCAGGACGAGGCGACCTACAACAGCGAGATGGAGCGCGTCCAGAACATGAACGCGGAGATCGCCCGCATCCAGAACCTGATCGCCGAGCGCAACCGCCAGGTCCTCGAGACCACCCCCTCCCCCGCTGAAGCCCGCGACATGGCTGCGGAGCGCGGCAGCCAGCTCATGAACCATCAGAGCGTGCGCATCACAAACGCGGAGATCATGCGCAGCCTGCGCAACGCCGTGACCATCGGCGGCACCCTGGTGCAGCCCACCGGCGCGGACAGCCAGATCCACGGAGACTCCGGCGCCATCGCCAGCATCCTGGACATGGTCCAGGTCGTGGACCTGACCGGCCTCGGCAGCTATGAGGTCCCGTACCTGATCAGCGAGTTCGACGGCACCGTCGGCAACATCACCAGCAAGTCCGGCCAGGCCCGCAGCAACAGCTCCGACCCGAGCTTCGGCATCTCTGTTCTGAAGCCCGTCGAAGTCACCACGACCAGCTACGTGGACCGCAACATCGCCAAGCTCAGCCCGGCGAACTACTACGCCCGCGTCCAGGAGATGGCCCTGCGCGCCCTGCGCCGCAGCGCCGTCAACCTGATCGTCAACGGCGACTCCCTGGATGCCACCAAGACCATGTACGGCATCAAGAACGCCCTCAACAAGGCAGGCAGTTCGATCATCAAGAGCGACACCTACTCCAGCATCGACGTCGACACCCTGGACGAGCTGTACTTCGCCTACGGCGCCAACAGCGAGCTTGGCGGCGCGGCGAACCTGCTGCTGAAGAAGGCGGCCCTGAAGGCCTTCGGCGAGCTGCGCGGCACCAACGAGAAGCAGCGTCTGTTCAAGATCACCCCGACCGGCAACGGCAACACCGGCATCATCGCTGACGGCGGCGTGCAGATCCCCTACGTGCTCACCCATGAGCTCGCGGACGGCGACCTTGTCTACGGCAACCCGCTGCACTACCTGCTCGGCCTCTTCGGCGACTACGAGATCCGCATCGACGAGAGCGTCAAGGCCATCGAGCGCATGCACACCATCCTCGGCGACGTGGCCCTGGGCGGCAACGTCATCGAGCACGAGGGCTTCGTGTACTTCAGCACGGGCGTCAGCGCCGGCTGATAGAGCGCCATGGCGAGGAAATCGGCAGCGGCGCTGGCCGCGGAGGCTGAGGCGGCAGCCGCTGCCGACCTCGAGGCCTGCAAGCAGTACATGCGGGTGGACGGCGACGATGACGACGCGCTGATCACCAGACTGATGAACGCAGCGAAGGCGTACCTCCGGAATGCGGGCATCGAAGAGCCTGACAGTGAGGACAGCAGCCTGTACACCACGGCGGTCCACTCGCTCACCCTGCACTACTATGACCACAGGGACGCGGTCGGCGAGGAGCAGTCCTTCCCGACCGGCCTGCGGCCGATCATCAATCAGCTGAAGCACACAGCGGAAGCGCCCCTGTAGTTTTAGAAAACGTGTCCGGATCCGGACACCGGGCTCTGCCCGAAACACCATCAAGGAGGGTCATTATGGCTAAATCGAGAGCACTCGGTACCAAACTTATTGTCAACAGCAAGGAAGTCGGCGGCCTGAGCAGCATCAACGGCATCGAGATCTCCGCCGACAACGTCGATCTCACCGCCCTGGACAACACCAGCGGCTACCGTGAAAAGGAGCCCGGCTTCAAGGATGCCGGCGAGGTCACTGCCTCCGGCTTCATGGACGGCGCGGATCAGGGTCAGGCGGAGCTGTACAGCCTGCTTGCCAGCGGCGACGTCGTCGCCTGCCAGATCGTCTTTCCTGCGAAGATCGGCAAGACCTGGAGCTTCCAGGCCGGTGTCAGCCGCTTTGCAACCGGAGCCGATGTAGACGGCGCTGTCACCTTCGACATCTCGCTCGCAGTTTCCGGCGCGGCCACGCTTGCCAACTCCACGAGTGCGGGCTAAGACGAGATCGGAGGAACGCATGGAAGAAAAGCTGCCCCCGGTCATCACCCTCGGGGGCCGCAGCTTTACGCTGCGGATGACGCACAACGTCCTGATGCTGTTCAGCCAGATCACCAAGACGAGTCTGGAACAGATGCAGTACCAGGTCGGTCGCTATGATTACATGGTTCTCCTGCTGTGGCTGATGTGCCACGAGCAGGACAGCCAGCTGAAGCGGGAGACCTTTGACCGGTGGCTCAACGAGGCCGGGATCCGCGGTGTCATCCCGCTGATCACCGCCGTGGGCGAAGCCATGCAGGCAGCCTTCCCGGATACCGACGAGGATGAGACGGAGCCTGCGGAGGCCGAAGCAGCCGCGGACCCTACGTAAGCCGGGGCTATTTCACAGAGAGCATGCTGGCGGCAGCCAAGATCGGCGTCAGCCGCACCGAGTGGTCGCTCATGACGCCGCGGGAGCTCGCGTTCTGGCTTCAGGCCCGGCGTGAGCACATGGAGGACGAGGCGAGGGGGCAGAGGCGGAACATCTACAACCTTGCCTCGCTGATCCGGTCGATGGTCTGGGCAAGGCACGCGCCATCCTTTGAGGCGGCCTTCCCGCACGATTCGGCCAAGAAAGAAATGAGCGATGAGCAGATGTACGCGCAGGTCCGTGCGCTGAACAGGCTCTTCGGCGGCACAGAGGAGAACTGATATGGCTGCAGTACGCAACTTAATGGTCCGCGCTGGCGCAGACTTCAGCGCGATTACAAAACAGGCCAGCAAGGCCTCACAGTCTATGCGCGGGATGCAGAACAGCGTCTCGCGCTCCTGCAATGCCATGGCGAAGGCAGGAGCAGGACTGAAGAAAGCCTTCATGGCTGTCGGCGCCGCCGTCAGCGTGAGGGCTATCGTCAATTTCGCCAAGGAGGCCGCCGCATCCTACGACGAACAGGTCGAGAACGAAGTCCGGCTGGCACAGGCCATGCGCAACACCATGGGCGCGCGCAACGACGAGATCCAGAGCATCCTGGATCTGGCGGAGGCTCAGCAGAAGCTGGGTGTCATCGACGGAGACGCACAGCTCGCCGGCGCGCAGGAGCTGGCCACCTATCTGGACGAGGCTGCGTCGCTGGAGAAACTGATCCCGGTCATGAACGACATGGCTGCGCAGCAGTACGGCTTCAACGTCACGGCGGAGCAGACCACGACCATCGCCACCATGCTCGGCAAGGTCATGAACGGGCAGGTCGGCGCGCTGAGCCGGTACGGCTACAGCTTCAACGAGGCACAGGCGCAGATACTGAAATTCGGCACAGAGGCGGAGCGCGCCGCCGTGCTGGTTCAGGTCGTGGAGCAGGCGGTTGGCGGCATGAACCAGGCGCTGGCAAACACGCCCACCGGGCGCATGAAGCAGCTGTCGAACACCATGGCCGACATCAAGAAGCAGTTCGGCATGGCGGCGCGGACCATCGGGACCGTGCTGCTGCCGGTTCTGAACACGGTGGCAAAGGTCCTGTCAGCCGTGGCTACGCTGGCCAATAAGGTGGCGCAGACCATCGCCAACGTCTTCGGCGGCAAGGCTGCCGGCAAGGAGTGGCAGTATCTGCCGCCCAGCACCGCGACCGTCATCGACGACGCAGCCGACGCCACCGACAACCTCACGCAGAGCACGAACAATGCGGCCGCCGCAGCAAAGAAGGCGAAGGAGGCCTTCCAGCAGGCGAGCTTTGACACGCTGCACATCCTGACGGAGACCGACAACGACACCGACAGCGGCAGCACCCCCGACTACAGCCCCGCCGACAGCGGCGCGGGGACCGCAGCCGAAGACGCGGCCGACATGATCCGCGAGGTCGCCACGGCTTCCGAGGAAGCCGGCGAGGGCATCGGATGGCTGGAGAAGCTCCTCGAAAAGGTAAAGAAAGTCTGGGAAGACTTCACCGGCGCGCTTGACTTCAGCAACCTGAAGGACGCCTTCGGACGGCTGAAGGAAGCCTTCGCGCCTCTGTCCGAGGATCTCGGCAAAGCCCTCAAGTGGCTGTATGAGGAAGTCCTGAAGCCTCTGGCGAGCTGGACCATCAGCGAGCTGGCGCCCAGGCTCGTGGAAGCGCTTGCGAGCGCGTTCAAGTTCCTGCACGGCGTCTTCGTCGCGCTGCAGCCTCTGTTCGAGGCGCTCTGGCCGATCCTGAAGTGGTTCGCGGAGGTCGTGGGCTTCGCCATCACGGCTGCCCTGGACGAGCTGAACCACGCGCTCAGCGTCCTCGGCGACTGGATGGCGGGCAACCTGAGCCCGCTGGAGAACCTGCAGGTCTGCCTGCAGCTGATCGCCGCGGTCACACTCGGGAACCTCATCGGCGAGCTGCTTGCCTTCGCCAACGCTGCAGGAGGTGCCGCAGCGGCGGCCACTACCCTCGGCGCTGCCATCGGATTCGGAGGCGCGGCTGCCGGTGCCGGTATGGCAGCTGCGGCAGGCGGCGGACTCATCGGCGCATTCGGAGCCGGAGCCGGCGCAGCTGGAGTGCTTGGTGCGGGGATCACAGGCGTGGCAGTACCGGCCCTTACCGCGGGCACGGGTGCAGCTGCTGCAGCCACTGGAGGCGTCGCTGCCCTGGTGGGCCCCGTAGCTGCCGTCGTGGCCATCGTCGCCGCGCTCGGCGTCGCAACTTATGAGGTCATCAAGCACTGGGACGAGATCAAGGAGGTCTCGGCCCGGGCCGTGGACGGCATGAAACAGGCGTGGAACGGAGCCGCGGACTGGTTCAAGACCAACGTCAGCGAACCCCTGAAGGAGTGGGGCAAGCAGGCATGGGAGGACGTCAAGAGCGCCGCCCAGACTGCTGCAGAAAAGGTCCGGGAGACCTGGAACGGGCTGCGCAGCACGCTCAAATCCACCTGGAACGACATCAAGACCGCGGGCAGCAACGCCTGGAGCAGCATCAAAGAGACCGCGCAGTCCGCCTGGGACGCCGCCTATCAGGGTGCATCGAAGGCCTGGGAGAGTGCGAAAAGCGGCGCCGCCACCGCGTGGGAGACCGTCAAGACCACGTGGGGGCAGGCCGGGAACTATTTCAACAGCAGCGTCTTCCAGCCCCTTATTGACGCTGTCAAGGGCGGAATCGAAAAAGTACAAAGTGTTTTCTCCGGCCTTTCGAACGTCGTGGAGAATGTCGTGAAGAAGGTCAGGGAAGGCATATCGAATCTCAAATCCTCGGTCCCGTCGCTGGAAGACGTCAGGAACTCTATCAGCAGCGCGGTCGGTACCATCTCATCGAAGGTTTCCTCCGTCATCAGCTCAGCGAAAAACCTCGTCACCACCGGACTTGCGAACTTCAACTCACTGGGGCTGCCGCATCTGGCAGCCGGCGCGGTCATCCCGCCGAACCGGGAGTTCACGGCGGTGCTGGGCGACCAGACGTCCGGCTACAACATCGAGACGCCGGAGGGCCTGCTGCGCGAGGTCGTGCGGGAAGAATCCGGAAACGGCGCGGTTCTTATGATCCTCGCCGACATTCTGGACGCTGTCCGTGAGGGCAAGGAGATCACCGTGGACGGGTACACTCTCGGCAAAACGGTGCAGCGGTCCATGGCCATGAGCGCCCGGGCCAGCGGCATCGCGTGAGGTGCAAATTATGGGACTTGCAAAATTTTCAATCAACGGGGCGGACTTCTCGGACTGCGTACAGCAGGGCGGTCTCACCTGGACGAGGAACGACCTGCACAAGGACGGAAGCGGCCGCAGCCTTGACGGGATGATGCACGTGCACCGCATTGCCCAGAAGCGCGTGCTGAAGATCCAGTGCCGGCGGCTGACGGATGCCAGGGCGCGGCAGCTGGCCGCCGCCCTGAATCCCACGACCATCACGGTCACATATTCCGACATGCAGTCCGGGACTGCGACCAGAACCTTCTACGGGACGGAGGTCAACGGCGGCGTGTGGGGAGAGCTGGGCGGCGTTCTGTACTGGGACAACATCAGCTTCCAGATCACGGAGGTCTGACATGCGCGAAACGTCTGCATTATACAAAACGCTCCGGCAGGATCCGGACAGCGTCTATGAAGTAAACATCGTCCGCGGGCAGACAGTCTACGGGATGAACGACATCATCAGCGCGTCGGTCCATCAGAGCCTGATCGGCGAACGGCCCGGCCCATCCGTGGGAGGGACCGTCAGTGCGCGCTGCAGCATCACCATCCGGGAGGAAAGTGTGAACTGGCCGCGCATGGCATCCTTCGAGGTGCGCGTGCGGCTCTGCTCCGCCGACGGTCTGCAGGCAAGCGAGTGGCTGAGCCTCGGCGTCTTCCTCACGGATCAGCGCAGCGAGAGCAAATACGGAAACCTCAGCATCGAGGCCTTCGACGCGATGCTGATGCTGGACCAATACTGGACCGATCAGATCCCGCAATCATCCATGCCGGAGAGCTGGCCCATCACGGCGGCCGAGGCCGCTTCCCTGCTGGTGCAGGCCACCGGCATCCAGCTGGACAGCCGGGACGTGCTGGACGACACCGTGGCCTTCATCGGCCTGGACACGCTGCGCACGGCGCGGGAGGTATGGGCTGACATTGCGGCCGCCCAGGGCGGCAACGCGATCCTGACCCCGGAGGGGAAAATCCACATCGTCCCACTTACCAACACCCCAGCCAGAGAACACAGCGCCATTGCCGGCGTCGCCATCGCGGGGCTGGCCATCGTGGGCGTTGACGACAGCAGCGGAGCCGTCCCCGGACCGGGTATCGAAGTCCTGGGGCTCGCGGTGTCCAAATTGGATACCAGTCCGGCGCTCGCTGCCGTCAGCGGCGTTGTCCTCACGGATCCCGCCGGGCTTGACGCCAGCGCCGGCACATCCACCGGGTACATCCTGCGCTCATCCTGCGCCTACAGTGACAGCGCGGCGGCAGGCCTCTGCCTCGAGCATGTCCGCAACTATGTCTACCGCCCATTCGAGGCCAGAGACGCGCATCTGGATCCTGCCGTGGAGCTTGGCGATCTGATCATTTTCGAGGAGCTCCGGCACCAGATCATGAGCATCGACTGGAAGCTCGGCGCGTGGATCACCGCAGACCTGGCGGCTCCGACAGAGACCGCCGTCGACCACGAGTACACGACGATGACGCGCAACGCGACCACGCTGCGCAAGGCCATGCAGCTGGATGCCGCGCTGAACACCACACTGCGGTCCTACATACAACAGACAGCAACCGAGATCCTCCAGGGCGTCGCGGCCACCTATGTAAGCGACGTGACCTTCGACGCCACCGTGCAGCGCCTGCAGTCGGAAATCGACGGTGCCATCGAGACATATTCCGGCGCAGCGGTACCGACGCTGCAGAACCCGCCGGCATCCACATGGACATCAGACACCGAGCGTGACACGCATGTGGGCGACCTGTATGTGGTCAACTCTCAGGGAGGGGACTACGCAGGCTTCTACTACCGCTTCGAGAAGCTCGGGGCCGGCAGCTATCAATGGACCCTGCTGAAGGACAGCGAGGTCACGAAGGCGCTGGCCGAGGCCGAAGAAGCGAACGAGAGGGCCCAGGCCGCCGCCGAGGAAGCCACCATGCTGCAAGCTGTTCTGGAGAACGACTACAGCCCGACGGCAGACATTGAGGCCCGGTTCTACAGCGAGGAAGAAGGCCAGCAGGCAGCTGCGGCCCTGCAGTCGGAAATGAGCCTGACAGAAAACCGCCTGACCATCGCCATGAGCCAGCTGCGCTCTGACGTAGACGGCGAGTTCGAGCAGATGGCCTATTACATCCGGTATAAGGACGGCGTCATCATCATCGGCAGGACCGACATGCCGCTGAACTTCCGCATCTCCCCCACGCAGATCTCCGCCTGCGAGAACAACGACGCGACCAGCTACTGGAACGCGGACAAGCAGGTGACGCCGAAGGTGCTGGAGATCCCTGTGGGCGGATCCCTGCGGACAGGGTCCGTGCAGTGGCAGCCGCGCAGCAGCGGAAACCTGAGCCTGCTCTGGGTGGGCAGCCAGGCGTCGCAGAACTGAGTGAGGTGAATCATGGCATACGTCCAGGTCGGAACAATTACCAAAAACACCACCGTCAGCGGTTACAGGATGAACATGCGCCTGACCTTATACGAAGACCGGAGCGTCACCCCGAACCTTCGCCGTGTATACATCAACGAGTTCCGGATCTACGCCACCGCCTATGCTTTAGGACGGCTCGCCGGCAGTGATCCGACGGTGATCTTCTCCATGGCAGCATACGAATCCACTTCCACAAAATTCGTGGACATCCGGCTCGACTTTTCGAAAACGATCATCACCGAGGGGTCGGATACATACATCAAGACGAGCGCCCCCGGCTATTACAGCATGCCAATCCCGAGCACCGCGCCTGTTGGCCGTGAATACCAGTACAACCTGTATGGGACTCTTTACTACAAGGACTACCAGGACAAAGGGCAGCTGGTCCAGTTCTCAATCATCAACTATTTCGTTTTCCCGCGGTATCTGAACACGCAGATCACGGCGCCTGCTACGGTGACGCTCAACGCTCTGAACGAGTTCAGCTGCGAAAGCGTCGACCTGAGCAGCATTCCCGGGTCCAGCTCGTCCAAGACATTCACCGCCTACGGAGCCTTCGGCCAGAACTATGAGAGGGTCAGCGACATCTACAGCAGTTCCTCAAGCAAGATCACCATGACCTCGGCATTCAATAAGATCTACTGGTACCCCAGCATCCTGCAGGTGGCGACGGGCGACTTCATCAACAACACGTCGCGCTACAAGATTTTTTTCGAGCTGACGAGCACAAGCTCCGGCCTGGATGACAACCGGCTCGCCTGGGGCGAGATTACCGGGTACATCCAATACAATGAGACGCCGCCGGCGAACGCGAAACCAGCCGTCTCGGTGGCCGTGACGGAGATCTCCGGTGTCGGCCTCTTCGCCACCTACGGCAGGTACCTTGTCGGAAAGTCGCAAATCCGACTGACGGCGAGCATCTCCGCCCCCTTCGGCTACGGCCAGAGCATCCTGACGCGGACGATCACCCTGAACGGCGCGACAGCGACAGCGAACCAGACCGTCTGGCCGGCGGTCGACGGCACCTACTATGCCTCCGCCGTCGACAATCACAACGCGAGCAACAACGCCTCGCTGAGTTATCAGGTATATGACTACTGGGAACCGGAGCTCAGCACATTCGCCATCCACCGGTGCCAGCAGGACGGCACCAACGACGACGGCGGCGCGTATGTCAAGATCGAGTGGGGCATCCATGTCGCCCCGCTGGGGAACCAGAACAGCAAGAACCTGACCATCGTGCACCCGCAGGGCACTGCGACACCCACCCTGTCCACCTACGACGCCAGCGGCGTCCTGATCGTGGCAGCGGACATCGAGCACAGCTATGACATCACGGCCACGCTCACCGACGATCTCGGATCCTCGACACGCACGCTGCGGCTGTCGACGGCCGGCGCGATCATGGACATCCACCACGGCGGCGACGGCATCGCCTTCGGAAAGGTCGCGGAACTGGCAGACACACTGGAAGTCACGCCAAACTGGGAAGTGATCTTGAACACGACCGACGCAAAGAAGATCAGCCTGGTCGATGCGCTGAAGGCACTGGCAACGGCCACGGGTGTCGACATCTACGTACACAGCAACAACAGTTAGACAGGAGGGACTGCATCATGAGTTTTGTGAAACGCGAGTACGTCGATCAGCAGACCGTCATCACGGCGGAAAACATGAACGCCATCCAGGATGAGCTTCTCAGATTGGGCGTGAGCGAGGGATCCCTCTGGAACAGTGTTACCAGTGCAGGGACCAAAGCATCAAACGCCCTGGACAATGAAGCCGCAGCATATAACTATCATCTGCAGTACCATGTCGGCGACTACTGTCTCTACCAGCAGAAGCTATACCGCTGCACCGTGGAAACGCCTGCTGCAGGTGAAACGTGGAACAGCTCTCACTGGACAGCGGTCACCGTTGGCGATGAGATGATCGAAACAGCGTCGGAACTGAGTGAATTAAGGAACACCTTAAATCACAAAGCCGATGTCATCTACGACACGGCCTCCGGTGACATCGCCAGCTTCCCGGACGGCGCAGAAGGCCTCCCTGTGAAAGACCTGACCGTGGGCATCGAGCCTGTACAGGATTTGCATGGGTATGATCATCCGTGGCCCGGAGGAGGGAGCGCAAACAAAATACCTGACGGGACTGACACAACAAACGGGTATATTGATAATTGTTATTTGAAAAATGACGGCACGACTGTAAGTAACGACGTGGTATATATCAGCGAGTATTTTACTATTACTGCTTCTGAGACTTATACGTTAAACCGCAAAGGAACGACAAGCGCAAATGCTCCATCTCTTTGTTTTTACGATTCGAACAAAGCGTATATTTCTTCTGTACAGTATGCGAACACATTTCCACAAACGATTACAGCTCCATCCAACGCTGTTTATTGCCGCGCTACACAGTTTAAAGATGGCACGTTAATTCAACTCGAACTTGGCTCTACTCCTACCGAAGTAGTCCCCTACTCCAACATCTGCCCCATATCCGGCTGGACGGGTGCGAATGTAAGCAGGACGGGGAAGAATCTGATTTATAGAGTTGATTATGGCTATATAAATTCTACTGGTGGAATATCCTCTGGAAATAATAACTGCTATACCAACTATTTTAGAGTTGTTCCGGGGCAAAAGATCGCATATTCAGTAAAATACATTCCTAACTTCGAAAGCAGAACGGTTGCTTTCTATGATAGGAATAAAACATATATCAGCAGAAGTCGATCGCAGATATATGGACGTGCAGGTACAGCGTTGATTTATACCGTGCCAGCAAATGCTTATTATTGCCGTTGCAGTATTAACATAGTTAACAGTTGGAGCGCTACAAATGCCAACTTCTTATTCGCCGAAACAATGGTCGAGTATGGAGATACAAAAACGGCATATGAACCTTATAATTCGGCTTCGGCCACCATCCCCATCTCATGGGAATCCGAAGCCGGTACGGTCTACGGCGGGACGCTGGATGTGACGACAGGCGTGCTGACGGTGACGGATGCTAACATTGCGTCCTACAACGGAGAAACGCTTCCCGGCGAATGGATAAGCGACAGGGATGTGTATTCTGTAGGGGCTACGCCGACCACAGGGGCGCAGGTTGTTTACAAACTTGCCACTCCCCAGACCTACCAGCTTGACCCCGTCACGGTGACAACCTTGCTCGGCCAGAACAACATCTGGGCAGACTGCGGCCCGTCTACGGTCGAGTATCCGGCTGATACGAAACTCTACATCCAGAAGATCAACGCCCCGTCTGATGATGACATGATCGCAGATGCCAACATCGCATCAGGGCAATACTTCATCGTGAACAACAATCTCTACATCAGCACAGCGGCTATCCTCGCAGGTGACCCGATCAAGCCCGGTACAAACTGCACCCTGACCAACCTTGCGGCGGCATTGAACGCACTCAATTCATAAGGAGGAATAAATTATGAAACTCGCAATCATCAAGGTCATTAACGGAAATTATTTCATCCACGCCGAGGGCATCACTTCTCTCGAATCTGCCAAGACGCAGTACCACGGTCTGTGCCAGACGCTCTGGAACGCTCCCGATGTTCTGGACGCTCATGTCATGATCGCAGACGAACAGCTTGACTGCGTGGAAGGCTACAAGGAGTACATCCATCACGAACCCCAGCCTGAACCGGAGCCGGAACCTGTTGAAGAAACCTGATGTGTGACATTTGCAGACTTGTTCCATCTCGGAAGTCTGGATGTTATAAGGATTGGGACGAATGTATGTTTAGCGCAGAGGTTAACAGCCAGCCGTGGATGCACCAGGAGGAAAGCATTTGCGCCTATGATGCTCACGATGAAAGCGGTCAGAACCCGCCACTTCCGGGAAGAAGCACGGCAGAATCGTATTCATGATGTGACGTTAAGCAGACCCTTAAGTGTTTCCCATAAATACCAGTATTTACCGGGAACCCAATTTGTGGTAGAATGAAAAAGGAGAGGGGCTACCCTCAATAGCCTCTCTCCTCAAGCCAAGGGATGATGGCTTTGTTGAGAACCCACGCCTTTGATCTTTCCTCGTCCTCGCAGTATTTCTCAAGACGGGAATAGGTTTCTGGCGGCAGAGACATGGAGAACTTCACATGATGCTCTCGTTTATCTTCCTCGCCAAAGCGTGGACGCCCTCGCCGAGTTTCTTTCTCCACAGGCATCACCTCAACTGAATATTCTACCAGAAGAAAGGGAAAATGACAATGGGATTCTATGTACCGACCAATAGGGATGTTAAACTTCCAAAAGCGTGTGAACAGTGTCATTTCTATGACGGGCTACTTTGCTGTGTGATGGATACATATGTCCACGATCCTGAGAACAAACACGAAGAATGTCCTCTTATAGAAATACCTGACAATCATGGGCGGCTGATTGATGCGGATGAATTAAAAACAGCATTCCCATGCGGCGAAAGTGTAAGAACTGAATGCGTCCGGGCTACAATAGGTCATGCTCCAACCGTCATCCAGACAGACGAAATGATTTAAGGGCGCAAAACAAAGTTCCCGAAAAAGTGCAGAAAATGCCCGAAAATACTGGTAGTTAGCGGTAACTAATTTTGATAGCAGACATTTTGGAACACTTCTGTTATAATCAATAAACAAGCAATTCCTTGTAAATAAAACATGAAGCAGTGACTGTGACAGCCCCACTTCATGTTTTTTGCGATGTACCGAAATGCAGACCTTACTACACATTGATACACACTGAAACACACGGAAGAGGGTGATGCGAATGGTCGGGGACGGTAATATGTATCCCCTTACATAGAGAGAGGGCTACCTCTCAGTAGCCCTTCTTCTTGAGGTACATATCCAATGCCTGTTGGATAGTCCATGAACGGTTGCGGTCTTCATCCTTCATGAACTTGTCCAGCCGTTCGATCAGGGACGGCGGCAGAGTAATGTTGTACCGGGTGAAACCTGATTCTTCAATTCCTCTCAGGGATCGCCCACCATTGATACCCATTTGAACACACCTCCGAATCCATTATACGGTGTGTGTCAATAGCGATTGATGGATTTCCGAACTTTTTGATGTTAAATATGTACGTATATCCATCAAAACACACGAATATCGAACTTTGAACGCAGACCTTTTTATGCTACCCGGCATTACTGGTCACACCAAAGAACACAAAAAAAGAGGGGCGTCAAAAGCCCCTCTCGGAAAGCCAAGGTTCAAGAGCCTTGCGGATCGCCCAGCTTTT
>Ga0326512_10001061_pt1 | contig 22205 bp, 20 predicted proteins | sample 1_2617_0518_D_FD_203652 | JGI IMG/M metagenome (GOLD analysis project Ga0326512, IMG submission 203652) | Bovine rumen microbial communities from UC Davis, California, United States - 1_2617_0518 | ecosystem: Host-associated > Mammals > Digestive system > Stomach > Rumen | place: USA... | reverse complement strand
ATTATGATGAATGGCGTGTAAAATATGTTGCAGAAAGACTTTATGATGAAGTGATTCAGTGGATCACGTTTAATCATTTAAATATGTCTTCAGCGTATGTAGAAGTTAAACAAGAAAAGATGATAGCTCTTTTGCGTAGTTTAACAGATAGAAATGAATTAAGAACACCTGAGTTTGAACAATTTTTAAGAGATGATACAAGAGAAACTATTGAAAAACTCATACAGATTAGGAATGTATATAAAAAATAATTTTTGATAAAGATAAAAAGGAAACGGTGAATATTATGAGTAATAAAATTTACGACACACTTAAATATATCACGCAGATTGTAATTCCAGCAGTTGCTACACTTTATTTTGCACTTGCTGGCATTTGGGGCTTCCCATATGGAGAACAAATTGTAGGTACTCTTACTGCTATTGATACATTTTTAGGCGTATGTCTTGGTATCAGTACTGCAAAATATAATAAAAGTACCGAAGATAATGAGTAACTATATTTCGTCAAAAAATTAAAAAATTGACGAAATGCTAAAAAATAGAAGGAGAAAGTCAAAATGGCAATTAAGAAATTACTTTCTCTGGCTGATCTTTATAATTTTTATGCAACACAGAATAAGAGCATTAAATTTAGTTCTAATGAATCTAATTCTAAAATTGTAGTACATATAGATGAACCTTTTAAATTTGAAAAAGAAAATGATACATCTTTAACTATGCAGACACACTTACGTTTCTGTCATACAAAAGACAATGTTAATAAGAGTTTTATTTCAAAATCATCTATGGAAGATGCTATTCCATCTGCATATAATATGCCGATTTTAGGATATATTTATAAAAACGATAAAGATGAATATGTCTTTGCTGGACATGAATTTTATGAAGATGAAAATGGAGATACTGTTTATGAAGAAGTACCTGTAGGTGTAATTCCTGAGAGTGCTGATTTAAAACTTGTATATGATAAGAAAGAAGATAAAGATTACCTAGAAGGTAATGGATTAATTTGGAAAACATATTCTAAGGCTTCTGATATTCTTGAAAGAGAAGAAAATTTAAGCGTTAGTGTCGAATTAGATGTAGAAGAATTATCCTATGATGCAAAAACAAAAATGTTACAAATTGAGAAATTCAAGTTCTCAGGAGTAACTATCTTAGGAGAAAATCGTTATACAGGTGAAGAAGTTAAACCAGGAATGCGTGGTGCTGAAATTTCTATTACAGACTTCTCCGCAGAGAATAATTCTGTATTTACAGAGGAACTAATTAACGAGATTAAAAAGTTTAATGCAAACTTCGAATCTCTTAATTTAAATAATAAACAAGGAGGACAAGATATGAATTTGTTCGAAGAACTTCTTGCTAAGTACGGTGTTACAGAAGCTGATGTTGAGTTCGACTATTCAGAAATGTCCGAGGATGAACTAAAGCAGGCATTTGCTGAAGCATTTGAAGAGGCAGATCCTGAAGAAGAGCCAAAGGGAGATGAGGGTGATAAACCTACAGAACCTGAAGGTGATGAAGGTGCTGACGATGAAGGTGCTGACGAAGGTTCTGAACCGGATGATACTGATGGTGAAGGCAAAGAAGGTGAAGATGGCACTGACGAAGGCAATGATGACGGAGATAAGTATTCTCTTACTCTTCCTGACGGAACAGTGAAAAACTTCTCATTATCTCTTGGAGATATTGAGGGTGCTTTGAATTCTTTGGTAAATGACACTTATTGTGAGTTAGATAATGATTACTACTCTACAGTTGTTTATCCTGATGATAAGCAAGTTGTGATGTGTGCTTGGTTTTCAGGTTTATGCTATAGACAGAGTTATAAACGTAAGAAAGACACATTTACTCTTGAAGGAGAACGTGTACAAGTGCATTCAATTTTCGTCAGCGATGATGAACAGAAAATGCTTGATGATATGAAAGCTAACTACTCTTCTATCGAAGAAAAGTTAAGCAAATATGAATGTGAACCAGAAAAGATTGATATTATTAATTCTGAGGATTATGCAGGAATTAAGGATACTGAAGAGTATGCAGAGATTTCTAAACGTGAGAATTACTTTGATTTATCAAAGGAAGACCTTACAAAGAAACTCGATGAAATTACTCTTTCATATGCAAAGAAGAATGCATTAAAATTCTCTGAGAAAGATGATGTTAAGCCTACAAAGAATAAGATTGGTATCGTTCCAATTGCAACTTCTAGTAAGGTTAGTAATTATGGTTCATTGTTAAAAGATATTTAAAATGTAATTAAGATGTAAATAAATACGTCTTAAAAATATGGAATCAAGATAAGACGCAAATAAATGCGTGTTATTTTATGTAAAAATTTTTAATTTATTTAGGAGGATAAAAAACATGATGACTGTGGATTTCCAGGTTAATGAACATGCTACTGCTTATCCTAATAATGTCCTCGCTCAGAAGGGCGGTAAGCACATTTATAGTGTTGTAGCTGATAAGGATATGGATAACGGTGAAATTTTAGCAGTAAATAAGATGACTGCTCTTGATACTTTTTCTGCAAAAGAGTCTACTGGCTTTGCTGGTGAGATCGTAATGCAGATGCCTAATGGCAATTATTTAATTCTTGTAACTGATCCAGGAGACGCTTGCTTAGTATATACAAAGCCTCTTGGTGCTTATGAAACTCCTGCCGTATTAAAGAATGAGAATGCATTCTATAATAAGCAGGGTGATATTGTTCGTGCTTATGAATTGGCTAAGGGTGACAGATTTGAAGTTTCTGCTAAGGGATTTACTACTGTACCTTCTGCTGCTTCTATTGGTAAGGCAGTATCTGTTTCTGCTGCAACTGCAACAAAACGTAAATTGGTAATTGCTTCATAATTTGGAAAGGAGAATATGTAGAGATGAATATGAATTTTAGTACACAGAATCTTAAAAACGTATTCGCCGAAGAGGGTAAATACGATAGTTTTAGAAAGCTCTGCTTCAACCTTATTCGTGGCAATGACATTTACGAATATGATGAGAATGGTGTAGAGCATAAGGTTAGCCGTTCAGAGGCTAATAAGGCAATCCGTAAGGTATTTATGGATGTATGTGGACTTTCAGATGCTGATTTGAAGTCTGTAAAGAAGAGACGTAGAGCTGAGCAGGCTCATCAGCGTGAAATCTTCGAGATTATTGAAGAGGATCTTGACTTTAAGATCAATGAAGGATATGCTGAGTCTGAATGGTTCAACGCTTTTGTTGATAACCGTAACTTGGCACTTGGAGATGCTCAGGAGTTTACATCTGAAAGCAATACTTTGTTTATTGTTGGTGATTACTCTGGAGATAATCACGATATCACAATGCAGCAGTTACCTGTTGGTCAGAGTGAAATCGTTAAGACTTCTCCTAAGACCGTAAAGATTGGTAAGGATATTGATCTTATTATCCTTGGTCGTGTTGACTATACTAAGTGGGTAGATAAGATTGCAGAGTCTTATGTACAGTACGTACAGAAGATGGTATACGATATGGTTGATACTGCTGCTGATAAGTTGCCTGCATTGTTTAAGGGAACTGGTACTCTTGCTGCTGGAACTAAGGAAGACTTCGATGAGCTCATCGAGAATGTTGAAGCATACAACGGTGGCGCAGTTATTATCATGGGTACTAAGACTGCTTTGAAGAAGATTACTGCTCTTGCAGATGTAGATTGGGCTTCTGCTGACCAGAAGAAGGCTGTTGCTGATACTGGTAGACTTGGTTCTTACGAAGGAACTACTTTGGTAGAAATTCCTCAGAGAATTAAGATTGGTTCTAAGACTGGTGAGAAGTTAATCTCTAGCAACGTACTGTTGGTTATGCCTGTTACTGAAGATAAGTTCATCAAGTTTGTTGATGAAGGTGAGACTGAAATCTTCGAAGTAACTGAGAAGGCTCAGCTTGTTGATGACTTCGAGACTTATGAAGTATCTAGACGTATGGGTGCTGCTGTAGCACTTGGTCAGTACTTCGGACAGTGGAAGTTCCAGGCTTAATTAATATATTGATATAAAAAATATAATGAGGATTGGGTAGTTTGGATATTCCATTCTATCCAGTTCTTATATGGAATAAAAGGAGAAATGATAAAATGCCAAGAACAATGAAAAAGGCTACTGCAAAGACAGAAGATGTTAAGGTAGAAAAGCCTATTGAAGATATTGAAACCAAAGAAAATAAGGCTGAAGATAAGGCTCTTGAAGCTAAAGCTGAAAATAAGCCTAAAAAGAAAGTTTTCCAGAACGATGATATGATTCCTTGTCTTTCTATTATGGAAGGCAAACTTGTACTTGTTGGTGCAAGAACTGGCGATGTATATAGATGGTTAAACATCGGGGATGTTGTAGAAGTTGCTTACAATGACTTAATTGCTGATGTTCGTAGTCATGGTTCTCATACACATGCACCTTGGATTATTATTCAGGATGGAGATTTCTTAGCACAGCATCCAGAGATTGATGATTTATATTCTGGTTTATATACTGTAGAAGATATTGAAAAGGTTCTTTCTATGCCAGCAAATCAGATGAAATCATATATCGAGCAAATGCCAGTTGGTGCTCAGGATTCATTGAAAAATATTGCAATCGCTCGTATCGAAAGTGGCGAATTTGATTCTATTCAGCGCATTAAGGCGTTAGACGAATTCTTTGGTACAAATCTTTTGATTGCATTGACACAATAATTAGGAGGGTAGATTATGTCCTCTATATCTTTTAGTGAAATATATTCTAGTTTTTTCACAAAAATTGAAGGATATGATCTCTTTGATCCTAGTCTTTCAGAAGAAACACGGAATGAGTTTTTGTGTAGTTATTTACATTCCGCACTTTCAGATAGATATGTTTCACAATTGTTTTCATCTATTACTGTGATAGATCCTGAAGTTATAACAGACGAAGAAGGAAGTTATGTTATTGATGGAAATATTGATTACATTCTTAAATATGTAAATGATGATTTTTCTGATAAACATTTTGTAGTTGAAGTGTTGGCTTACGGAATGGCTTTGGCTTGGGTAACACCAAAAGTTAATAGCTTAGTCAATATGCAAATGTTAATTTCAGATTCGCAAACAAAATTTTTCTCACAAAAAAATCACATTGATGGACTTCGTTCATTAAGAGATGATTTGGAAAATAAAAGAAATAATCTGATTGCTATGAGAGGATTTGTCAATAATTCTTATCTTGATGGGGCTTCTGCCGCATCTACATTAAGGAGTACATCATAATGGTTAAGCATAAATATGGTGAATTTTCACAAACACAGTTAGATGAGTATAAGAAAAAACTACATGACAAAATGTTTTGGCTCTTATTATATAAGGATCCCAAAACTAAAGATAAATATCCTGAAATGGATGATGAAAATTTTAAAAAATATTTTGAATTTCTTATGAAAGAGATTGCTGGTCTTAACGAATTATTATTTCAGCCAAAAGAGATTGTTGAGATTTTAAGTATGTTAATGGCAGCTTGGCTAGAAACTTTAAAAGAGGAATTTGATTATCAGAGTTATCGAAAGTTAGTTTTAGATGCTCACCACCTAGTTGATAAAATTAAGGAGGTGTAAACTATGATTACTTTGGATATGTATAGTGGATATCTAAATAATAAAGGGAGTAATCTCTCAGAAGTTCGAAAGAAAGATTCTGCAATGGTAGTAAATGCTACTTTTACAGGTGATACTGGTTATAAAAAGGTTTATTTGTTAGATCCAAATCAAGGTTGGATTTGGACTGATGCTAAATATGCTCAACATGCAAAACAATCTATTAGTTCTGATGATGTTGATTATTATTTGCAATTTAGACCATTTGAACATCATCCAGTAGGTACTTATGTATTTATACCAAATGATACTAGCCCTAAAATTGGTTTTGCTGAAGAGTCACCTATTAATCCGTTTAAGGATGCCAATTTTGAAAATATTTTTCAGAATGGCAAACTATGGATGATTGTCGATAGGGATAATGGCAATGAGTTTGTTAGATATATGGTAATTAGTTGTAATCAATTATTTAAATGGATATCTAATTATAAAGGCAAAAAGAAAGTCTTTAATGTATATGGTATGTCTAGAATTATCTCTAGCTACACAGCAGGAACGTGGGAGGCAGACTATATGCGTACTCTTGATACTATTTGTTCTTTGTGGATTCCAGATACAAATTATTTATTTGATTCTAAAATTGTTGATTATGAACTTGATGATACACGTTATGTTGTGCATGATTTAAGGTTAATGATTACAACTAATGAATTAGACCCGAAATGTTGGAGAGTATCTAAGGTAAATGAATTACAGCCTCGTGGTGTGCTAAAAATTACCGCAAAAGAAGATGAATTTGATGAGAAAAAAGACAATGTTGATTTAATGCTTTGTAATTATTATGATGAAGATGGTGATGTAATTACCGACCCTATCATTCCAGAAGAACCAGACGTTAAGAAAACAAGTACAATTTATTCTGCTAGTCTTAATGAAAACGATGAACTTGTTAAAAATGATGTACTTTCTCAATCTTTAATTATTGGTACTACTTCTTATTATATTGCAGAATTTTCTGACAATAAAGTATCAAACGCTGAATGGCGTGTATCATATGTAGATATTACCGAAGCAGATGAAAAATTATCTCAGGAACGCAAAGATTATTATTGCGGTTTAATTAAGATATCTGATTTTGGAGATAGTATAGGAGATGAAATCACAGTCTCAAGTATATCAATTCGTCCGAGTAAAGTAAAACAATTAGTTGGTAAAAAATTTTTACTAACAGTACAAAACCATGATGGCGAATATATGAGTTCAATTGAATTGGAGGTGGGTAATTAATTATGAAAATCGAAAGATTAAAACCAGAACTCCAATATGACAAAAACTGGATTGAACAAAGAAAACAATATTATATCAATGTAGAAAAATACGACGAACAAGATGCTTTAGAACAAGCTACTGCTGATTATGAAGAAATCAAAAAGGTTGATTGGACTAGAGACTTTAATGGTTATGATGATAATGGCGAAGTTGTATGCAAATACGATGATATTATACGCAAAAAATTAAAATTAAAAAAACTCTTTGAAAAAGACCCCGATTTGTTAGACATGTTGGGGATGCCCGAAAAAGTAAAACCTTTAGCAAATATGTCAGAAGAAGAAAGACAAGAAATTGCCGATCACAACGCAAGAATTAGTGAACCAGAGATTATCCCTTGGTTAAAACTTAATGGCGTTGTCAAAACTGTCAGCAATAAAGTTCTTTTTGATATTTACACGGAAAGGACGGATTATGATGATCCTGCTTTTTCTCGTCAATTTTTAATTGTTATGTGCCTTGTTGATGAAACTGCAATGGATACCGACTATGGTATACCTAGAGTTGACCTCGTGGCTTATATAGTGAAGGATTTGATTAATAGAACTGATTATTTAGGAATGAATACAGTTTTATATTCAGACGAACCAAAAATTGTTGATAATAGTTTTTATTGTCGTGAACTTAGATTTGTAATCAAACAACCTAACTATGCTAATAGTCGTGCAGGTTTAGGTAATCGCTATGATCACTTCAGATAGTTTTAAAGAAGAATTAGATCAAGGCTATTTATATTTTAATGACAAGTTTCAGATAACGGATAAGATAACAATATTCAAACCTTCTGTATTGGACATATTTAATTATAAAAAGGGCGACCCGAAAGGTGGGGAAAATGGATTTTATTCTATGCTTAACATTTTCGTAGGCAATACTACTTATTTTAAAATTGTATTGTGGGATAATGGAATTGATTGGAATAAAATTACAGATTTCGAAATGTTTTCTAGTATGGTTGTTGGTTTAAAACCAGATGATACTCAAATTTTATTTGGCGATTTAGATTTTAGTAAATTTAGACCATATGCCATTAAAAAGAATGAGGTAAATGAAGAAACTGGAGAAATCGAAGAAAAAGAGAGTTTTGTATTATACGATGTTGAGCACAACATTGAAATTAATGAATTAACATATTTTCGAATAAGAAATTATTTGAGATATATGTTCGGGATATTTCCTAAAGTTGAAACTGGAATAAAGGGGAAAAGGATGAAAGAGGAAATCATTCGGTATGATCGAATGAAAGCAAAAAAAGAATCTGAGGATTTATCAGGTAGTTTTTTGTTTCCACTTGTTTCATCTTGTCTTAATTATCCTGGTTTTAAATATAAAAAAAATGAACTGAATGAAGTCGGTATCTTTGAATTTATGGATAGTGTTCAAAGAATACGAATTTTTGAAAATTCTACTGCTACTTTAAAAGGTATGATGAGTGGTTTTGTAGATGGTTCAAAAATTAAACCCGAACAATATGATTTTATGAAAGAAATCGTTATGAAACCGAAGGATTTGAAAGAAGAAATTAAAGAGGCCGCTGGTGGTTCTCTTAATTCTAATTCTGAGAGTCCTAAAAATAATAAACAATATGAAAGGAAATAAAAGTTATGTTTAAAGTAGATAACTATGTTATTGACCGTGTTCTTCGTGCTTATCTTTTAAATGATAAGGAAGAGATTATCGGTTATCTTGATCAGTTGACTGATGTATCTATTGATATGAATGCTGAGACAAGAGATATTACTGATGCTCGTGGAGTATTGATTAAAAGATTTTACGAGAGTAAGACAGCAGAACTTTCTGCAACAAATGCTCTGTTCAACTTTAATGTAGCTGGTTTGGCACTTGGTTCTACTGCTACTGTAGCAGACCCTGATGCAGCAACTCCTATTACATTTACTATGAGAAAGTCTTTCGAGGTTAAGGCTGGTGAGACTGCTACAATCGAAAATCTTGTTGATGGTTCTTTAAAGGTTTATGGTTTGACTAACTCTGGATCTATTACAAAAGAATACAAAGCAGATACAACTGCTGATGCAACACATTATTCTATCACTACTGGTGGAGTTTTAACACCTCCTACTGCTACTGATGAGACAAAGTACTTTGTATATTACACAAAGACTATCACAGAGGGTATGCAGTTTGTTAATAAGGCAGACGAATTCCCTAGAACAGTTCGTATTATCATCGAGTGCATCGGATACGATACATGTCGTACTAATGCAGATGAGCCACTTGTAATGGTAATTGAAGGTGGAAACTTCCAGATTTCTCCTGAGACTTCTATCGCAATTGGTGGCGAGGATCAGCAAATCAACTTCTCTGGTGCGTTTGGATCAGATTATTGTTCAGCGGACAAAAGTCTCTTCACGATCTCAATCGAATCTGATGAAGAAGATTAGTCAGAGTAATATTATAATCTTGACAAACTGATTTGAGATGATATTATATTAATATAGATAGGGATATACCGATCATATATTCTGATAAGAGTGGGTAATGTTCTCCCATCGCCCACTCTTCTATATTTTATTTAAGATGGGATAATATTATAATATAAGGAGAATTATATTATGGGAAATAAATATATTATTAATAAAACATTTGAAGAATGGTGTTTAGAAAATAAACATGAAGATATTTTAAATATATGGGATTATGATTTAAATGATAAAACACCAAATGAAATAGGATTTACTTCAAATAGAAAATATTATTTTAAATGTAATAAAGGACATAATTCATATTTAATATCAATGCCAACATTAACACGGAATCTTGTTAATCCAACTGCAAATAATTTATGTCCATATTGTAATTCTGTAGCACAAGAAGGAATTAATAGCTACGGAGAAGATTTTATAGATAAATATTGGTCAAATAAAAATATTTTTGATCCATGGTTAGTGCAAAAAAATTCTCATAAAAAGATTTGGTTAAAATGTATTAATGATAATACTCATCCAGACCATGAAGTTTTTGCATCTTCTGTGAGATTAACTGTTGGATGTCCGTATTGTACTGGTAAAAAAGTTTGTAAAACTAATTCTTTGGGATATAACTTTCCACAAGTTTTAGATGTTTGGTCTGATAAGAATGATAAAACGCCTTATGAAGTTTATAAAAATGGCAAAAAGAAATATTGGTGGAAATGTCAAAATGGTATTCACAAAGATTATAAAAGAAATATAACTGGTTCTATTTTAGCAAATTTTAGATGTTTAGAATGTTCAAGAATAGAACAAGGAAAACTTCGTAGAGAAGACTTAACAGGGCAAAAATTTAATCTTTTAACTGTAATCGAGTGTGATGAAAAGCGTACCGCAAGAGGTAAAGGTACATATTGGTTTTGTGATTGTGAATGTGGAACAAAACATAAAAGTATATTAGCGACACATTTAAAATCAGGCAAGACTCAATCTTGTGGTTGTTTGTGGTTAGATGAAGAAAAACATAGCACTCATATTTATGATAATGATCCGCAAAATAAATCAAAATTACATAAAGCAAGACGTTCAAAAGAATATTTAAATTGGCGTAATAGTGTTGTAACAAGAGATAATTATACTTGTCAATGTTGTGGTGCTTATGGTGGAAGATTAAATGCACACCATATTATTAATTTTGAATTAAACAAAGAATCTAATTATGATGTTAATAATGGTATTACATTGTGTGTAAGGTGTCATGGAATACCAATTAAAGATTCATTCCATAACAAATATGGCACAATCAATAATACGTCAGAACAGTTAGAAGAATTTATAAATTGGAAAAGAAAACAATTAGGTATAGATATACCATTTTCTTTAGAAGAATATAGAAATGGAAATATTCTAAAACCTTTAAATATAAAAGAAGAAACAAATAAAGTTTCATAAATCAAAAATAATATAGCATAAAATTATAAAATAACTATGCCATAATATTTATGGCAATTTTAGTGAATTAAAAGGAGAAAAATAATTATGGCAAAAAATAATAAAACTTGTGTATGCGACGGGAAACGTTACAGTTACTGTCCTCATTGCTCAGCAGATAATTCAAAGCCATCTTGGATGAATATGTTTTGTTCAGAGAATTGTAAAAATTTATTCCAAGCAGCAACAGATTATTATGCAGGTGAATTAACACCTAGTAAAGCAAAGGTAATTGTAGAAAATGCTGATTTATCTAACAAGGATAATTTTAAGCCAAGTATCGTTAGATTTATTGATGAACTTTCTAGTGTTAAAGCAGAGGAAATTGTAAATACTGTTTCTGAAGTCGTAGAAGCACCAGAAATGAAAGAAAATGCTTCTAACGAAGAAGTTAAGGTTGAAGAGGTTAAAATTGATTCTGAGCCATCCGACAAAGCTGTATGGGTATCTGAAGAAGTTAGAGAAGATGTTTCTACAAAGAAGCCTTATAAGAAAAATAAAAAGAAATATTTTGAAAATTAATAATAAACTTTTGTCCACTCTTAATGGAGTGGACATTCTTATTTTAGTGAAATAATAGTGAAAATATAGTGAAGAAAAGGAATAAAAGGAAATGAACAAAGTAAAGTCAAATATTTCAAATCTCACATATGATTTGAAAGATATGATAAGAATTGTCAATCCAAAACAAGCTGCTGCTTTTTGGATTAATGGTGCTAAATTATATGATGTTTATCCCTCTCGTAATTATGAAACAGACGAACCACTTATTGTTTATTTATTTAAGCGTGATGAATGTACGGAATTGTATGATAAGTGGTGTAAGCATGAATTAAAGTAGGTGAGAATATGGCACTTTCTGTAGGAAAACAATTTGAAGATGATTGGGAAAAATCTGTACCAGATACTTGTTATATATATCGTTTCAAAGATAGCCCAACATCATTTATTAAAGTAGACAATGTGAAATTTACACCAAGTAATATCAGTGATTATCTTATGTTCGATGATATTACAAGAACTTTATATTTCGTAGAATTAAAAACGACCAAAGGTGCTTCTCTCCCGCTTTCAAATGTTAGGGAAGAACAGATAAAACAGTTAACAAAAGCAAGTAAGCATAATCTTGTAGCTGGTTTGGTAATTAATTTTAGAGAAAGAAAAAATTATACAATATTTGTCGATATTCAAACATTTAATAAAATGCGTAAAGAAATAAATAAAAAATCTTTTAATATTATAGATTTTACAAACTATGGTTGCACTCCTATCGATAGTGAATTAAAACGTGTGCATTACAGATACGATATTAAAGGATTTGTAAATAAAATACATAAATAATGGAGTATAAACTCATGAAAAAGGATAAAGAATCAAAATTACATACAGAACATGCATTGAATATGCTTAGTTGTATTCTGGAAAAGATTGCAATCGAATGTCGTGATAACGAAAATGGGAAGTCGGAATATTATTCAAATATGGCATCTACTGCTGTAATGTTAGCTGACTATATCAACCATATAGAGAATGATAAAGAATTAATTGATATTCAAGATGATTGCAATATGGATGTGTAATTTATTTGATAGAATTTAAGGATTAAAAGGAGAAATAAAAAAATGAAAGTTCAAGAGTTTGTAGATAAATATATTGCTTTTACAAATGAAAGTCTAAAGGAAAAATATATCAAAGATAATATTAAAGATGAATATGTGCCATACACAATGAAAGTTAATATTTGTGAAAACATTGTAAAATTTACCACTAAAAAGAAAGTGAATGACGGAGAAAAAGAAAAGGAAATCTTTTATTTAGATTCTGCAAATAGATATTTGTTATTTCAAATGAGACTCATTGAAATTTATACAGATATTAAATTTTCTGATGGAATAAATGCAATTAAAGAATTTGAATTATTAGATAAGTACGGCATTAATGATTTAATTATTGCTAATATTCCAGAAAGAGAATATGTGAATTTTAAAACTATTCTTGATATGGAAATTGACGATGCTTCCGTCAATGAAAATAACTTTATTCAATATATAGATACGAAAATTGATGCTATTAAATTAGCTTTAGATGCTTTTGATGATAGCTTTGTTAATATGTTAAATGATCCAAAAATATTAGAGACGATAAAAAGCGTAGAAAATAGTAAAGGAGATAATATTATTTCTTTCAAAGAAGTTGATAAGGAATAATATTAAAAATTGAACCAATGGCTTACATATATTATAACCCAAATCCAAACAAAAGACACACAGATGATTGCGTTATTAGAGCAATTTGCAAATTAACAAATAAAGATTGGTATTATATATATACACAATTATCGTTGCGTGGATTTATTATTTGTGATTGGGAAAGTTGTAATGAGGTCTGGAGTTCTTATTTAAAAAAGCGGAGAAGGAAATAAAATGCATATGATTTCTTTAATGGAAGAAGCAATGGATAATGCTACTACTAAAGAAGAAAGAGAAAAAATTATGCAGATGGTTAAAGAACTAAAATCTAAATAATTTATTTTAGGATTAAAAGGATGATTAAGTAACTTATTAATTAAAGGTAAATGAAGATTTTTGATTTGATATATACGCTCTATGGGGGTCAAATCTCATAGAGTGTCTCTTAGGTATAGTGAAGTAAAATAAAAATAAATAAAAATAATATACAAGGGGATATCCTACTATACTTAGGATATCCCCTTTTTTTGTTTTAGATATTTATATAAATTAATAGTAATATTGGTGGTGTAATAATATGCAACAAGATTTTAAAAAATTAAGTAAAAATATAAAAAATTATATGATTAATTATGGAAGAACATATTGTAAAACCTTAGTTGAAACATATAGGGATGAAATAGCTAAACGTATGGATTATGCGATAGAAAAATATTATTCGGAATATGATCCTATATATTATGACCGCTCAAATACGATGAAACATGGCGCATATAAAAAATATCAAAATACATCAAAAAGAAATGCGGATGTTTATAGAGCAGGTATTATTTTATCTGAGAGATATTACAATGGGGCATATCGGATACGTGGTGCAAGTATGGAAAATATTTATAAATGGTCTGTATTACAAGGAAATCATGGACGTGAAGTTGTTGGTAATTACGGTATGGATAATAAAGAGACTATATATGTAGACAAAAGGGGGAATGGTTCTTTTGGAACGGGGAGAAGAAAAATATGGACAAATAAAAATTCATTATATATACAAAATAATCATAAATTAATTCGTTCCAATGAACCAATTGTTTTTGACTCGCCGTATAATAATACTCTTGAATATAATATAAAAGCATATAATATAGCACAACAAGAAGCATTAAAGAAGGCAAATGATATATTAAAGCCAAATATCTTTTGGTAAATTTAATATGTAAGGAGGAAAGATATGAGAGATAGCAATACTTTCGTCTTAGAAGGAAGATTTAAAGATGAATTTTCTGGTGCAATTAACACTGCACTTGGAAATGTGTCAAAAAATATTGTAGATAGTGAAAAAAAGTTATTTAATTCTTTGGCTGGTAATTTCAAAAAGTATCAAGGTACGGTTGAAAATGCAGCAAAAGAGTTGGGGAGATTACTAGATAAAGAGGAACTATCAGAATCTGATAAAATAGATTTATTAGGATATTTTTATAAATTAGATGTAGACGAAGAAAAAGGTCTGCTAGATAAAGCTCAAAAAGAATTAACATCTAGAGTGAGAAAAATGTTTGACATAGGTGAACTTGAACCTAGTCAATTATTTCGCACAATGCAGGTAGAATTGCAAAATGTTTTGGATGATATGAAAAAAGATTTTGCAAAAGGCATTGAAGAAACCGATGAGTTTAATAACGAAATAAAAAAATTACAAGATAGCGTTTCTGAATTTTATAATAAAAACAAAGATAAAGATAAAAATTTTTTCACATTTGACAACAAAGAAGTTGTTGAATTTTATAAAAATCTCAATTCGTTATATGCGTTAGAAGAAAGATTTGGGCGCGAGTTCGCTGATGAAACAGGCATAGATTTTTCTAGTATAGGAGATATTTTAGATTTTTTACCGAAAGCAGATCAATATGCGGATGAAGCTAATGATAGTATTAATGATTTTGTAAATAATATAATTAAATTAAGACAAATTAATTTAATTAGAGAAATAGACCCTGGATATTTTTCAGAACTCGTTAATAGTAGTGAGATCAAAGATGCGAAAAGCGAAATTGAATCTTTGCACGATGAAGTAAATCGTTTAAATAGCGAATTATATTCAACTTATGAAAGAATGGGTAAATATAATTCTGAAGGTAAATCTACGAATAAACTTTCAGATGAGTTATCAGAAGCAATAAGAAAATCAGAAGAACTAAAATCTGCATTACGTGAAATCGAAGAATTAAAAAATTTCAATGAAAGCGAAAGAGCATATTCTTATGATTTAACAGAAAAAATTGAAGAGTTTAAAGCAAAAATACGGGAATTAACATCTGAAAATAAAAGATTACAAGAGTCTGCAAATGGTATATTGAACGGAGAGGCTCTTGATTCAAACTTTAAAGGTTCAAATAGTTTAAATATATTAGAAAATATTTCTGAGGAATTAAGAAATATTAGAAAACTTCTTGGAGAAGTAGATGATGATAATGGATTTAAAAATATTATTCAATCTCTAAAAGAAACCTTAGAGCTTATTAATGAAATAAATCCTAAAGTTGGCACTGGTGTTAATAATGTGTCACTGAGTCTTGGTGGTGGTGATACTAATTTAAAAAAAGCAGAAGTAGAATCTGAGAAGATATGGGAAAAGCGATATTCTGATTATGTTAAAACATATGAAAAGATGATTTCTGCTATGATGGACTCTATGAGTTCGACAACCGAATATCAAGCACAAGATCTTTTAATTGCAAAATTACAAAGTTTTATGCCAAATGATCTTGAATATGCAGAAAGTTTATCATTAAACAAAATTAAATCATTACCAGATGTAAAAGATAGAGTAAGAGCTCTTGTTGAGGCATTAAACCTTTTTAAACAAATTGATTTTTCTGGATTAAATATAACAGGGACAAAAAACGATATTGCAAAAGTCGCCAAAAATATTAGTGTTGCTAGAAATTTTAAAACAATATCTAATGCTGCAAACAAACCATTACGTGAAATGAGTAATGATAATATTGGCGATCAAATGGGAGATTTATTAGAGGATGCAATTAAATCAGAGCAAGAAGCAGAAGAGTGGAAACAAACTCTTGTAGAAATTAGCAATGTTCTCGGAGAAATTGCAACGACTCTCAATACTATAGCTGATAATAAATCAATTACTTTGCCATTTGAAAATATTAGTAGTTTATTAGATGAGATTTCAAATAAAATTAATGATGCATTTACAAATATTAGTACCTTATATTCTTATAAGGATGTAGAAGTATCTGGGTCAAATACAACTCAAAATAATTATACTTCAAAACATTATAATACTAATGTAGATTTATCAACTGAAATATCTGATTTTACTGATTTAGAGAATAAGATTGGTATTGACGTTGTTAATGCTATAAAGAAAAAAAATGAAGCATTAGAAGAAGAAAAGTCTTTAGTTCACGATGTTGTTAAATCAGAATTAGAAGATTTTGATGAATTAGAACAAAAGATCGGGAATGAGATATCCAATAAAATTGAAGAGACAATTGCTAATAAAAATGTCGATTTAAATAATATTAATGTTACTCCTGATGAAAGTGATATTTCATCTGATAGCGACAAAGTAATACAAGATACAAAAAATGAAATTGAATTATTTAAAGATTTAATTTCATTATTACAAAAAGACAATATAAATCTATTTGATTATATACGTGAAGATATATCATCTTTATCACCAGAAATAGTTGATTTATTAAACAAATTAGAGTTAATTAAAGATGGAAAATTTAACTATCAAAAAGCTGGTATTGGGGCATCGCTTGGTTTTGCTTTATTAGGTAAAGAAAATGCTTTGGTAGAAAGAAAACAATTAGGTGAAAATAATTCAGAAATTGATATTCAAAAGACAAGTAATTATTACGATGAATTAATTAAAAGACTTCAAAAGGCTAAAGATGAAGGTGCAAATGTTGCTCAAATTTTAGATTATATTATTGATAAAAACAATGGTAAAGTTTATGAGATACAATCTATTGCTAAAGGCGAACACGCATATGAAGATGCAATGGATGGATTTTTGAATCCTGATATTTATAAAGCAACTGATGAACAGGTCTTAAAACTATTAAATGATTTGACAATTCTTGGCAAGAATGGAATATCAATGGATTATATTGGAGACAATATAAAATATGATAAAGAAAATGGATTTTCATTATTTGATTTTGGATTATCTGACATACAAGATTCTGAAAGTTCTATTCAAGATTTCTTTGATATGCTTGATAATAGAATGTACAAATCAGAAGAAAACCTTTCTTTTTTAGAAAGGTTAAAAACTTTATCAAATCAATTATCTAATGAAACTCCAGTTTCAACTGATGTTAATTCTCTCAAACAACAAGCGGAAGTATTAGATGATATTGCTGAATCTGCACAAAATGCAACAAAGGCACAGGACGAATTTGCAGAAAGTAATAAAAATGTAGAAAAGTCTAAAAAAGGTAATAAAAATATATCTTCTACTTATGATAAAGAAATTGCTTTATTAAAAGAACGAAATAAACTTGAACAAGAAGTAGCAAAAAATCCAGACGCTTCTATTATTAATGCATCAAAAAACGAAAGAATTGATGATATTGATAAACAAATTAATAGTTTAAGAGAACAAAGAATAAAGTTAAATCAGGAAGACGCAAATCAACAAGAAATTATTAATAAATTACTTGAGGAACAAAAATATAAACTAAAAGATATTAATGCTCAATTATTACAACGTGAAATAGATACACTAAACAGTAACAGTAATACATGGATTAATAAAATAGATAAATCTTTAGATTCTGATAAATATACAGAATCATATAAAAAGTCTTTAAAATTAATTAAAGAAGAAATATTATCGTTTCAAAATAGTTTAGGGCAGACGGATGGTAGCAATATTGATGAGTTGAGATACAAGTTCGATAACTTATCGAAATCAATGCATCAAGCTATAGTAACTGAAGATAAGGATATTGTTGCTTCTATTGAACAAATAAATAAAATTGGCGTTAGAATTAATAAATTTGCGAACCAAAACTCCGAAGCGATGAAGTCTTTTGGTGGTGAAATTAGGGATTTACAAGAACGCTGGAATCAATTAAAATTTTCTGGTAACATTGAAGCAGATCGTGGTGCTTTAAAAAAATTAACCGAGGATTTTTTAGATTTAGAAAGACGTATTAATGCTGCTGGCAAAACTGGAGATTCATTTTTTGTTGGACTTTCAAAGCGTATTAAATCTGTTACTCAATCTGCAATAGCAATGTCGTTTAGTTTTTATGACGTTATTCGTTATGCTCGTGAAACTGTAGGCGTGGTTACAGAACTTGATTCTGCGTTAACTGAACTTCGTAAAGTATCAGATGCTTCGCCAGAAAGATTAGTACAAAGTTTTGAAAAATCTGCTGATACTGCGAAAGAACTTGGTAGTACAATTAGCGATGTTATTAATGCTACTAGCGATTGGAGCCGTATGGGATATGACATCTCAGACGCAGAAGAATTGGCTCGTGTTGCTACTCTCTTCCAAAATGTCGGAGATAATATGACCGCAGATTCTGCAAATAGTTATTTAATTTCTACATTGCAAGGATTTCAGATGTCTGCTGACCAAGCTGAAGGGATAGTAGATAAATATAATGAAGTAGCAAATCATTTTGCTATTGATACTGCTGGTATTGGTGAAGCATTACAAAGAAGTGCTGCTTCTCTTAATGCTGCAAATACAGATTTATCAAAATCAATTGCCCTTGTAACTACTGCTAATATTACACAACAGAATCCAGAGGTTGTAGGAACAGCATTTAAAACGTTATCTGCTCGTATACGAGGGGCAAAAACAGAATTAGAAGATTTAGGTGAGGAAGAGGATGAGTTCACTCAAACTACTTCTAAACTTCGTGATTTAGTTCAAGCTCTTACTGGCTTTGATATTATGGAAGATGAAGACACATATAAAGATATCTACGAAATTATGGTAGGTATTGGAAAAGAATGGGAACATCTTAAAGATATTGAAAAACAGTCATTGGCTGAATCGCTTGCAGGTAAAAGAAATGCAAACGTATTTTATTCTGTAATGAATCATATTGATGATCTTGAAAAAGCATACCAGACAGCAGAAAACAGTGCAGGCAGTGCTGAAAAAGAGCAAGAAAATTGGAGCAAGAGCGTACAGTATAGCATCAACCAGGCAAAGGCATCATTACAAGAATTAGCACATGATATTGTATCATCCGATCTTGTAAAAGGCGTTGTAGATTTATTTACACAAATTATACAATGGTTAGATAAAATTGCAGAACACCCATTATTAGCATTGTTGCTTGGTGGTGGAATTGCTGGTGGAGTCGGTCTATTTAAATCTGGTAAAAATAATGACTTTGGAAATGGAGCATCTGGTTCTATCTCGAAAGTTATAAAAGCAACTAAAGAATATACTAAGGCTAAGATTGAAGCAGCTACTGCTGATAAAGCACATGAAGAAGTATTAAAAGGTTTAAATCAACAATATTCTTATGAAGATGCTCTTGAATATCAATTAGCAAAAGATGGTTTAATAGAAGCTGGAACCGAAAATGTTCAAACAGTTGCAGACGAAGAACACACTGTTGTCGAAACAAAAGGTGTTGCTGCTGGTGTTGCAGAAGAAGTTCAAGATCTAGCAAATGCAGAAGCAAATTTACAAGAAGCAACTACTGAATTTATAAGTTCTTTAAAAGGTAAGTTAAGCAAGTTAAATCCTAAAAATATTATAGCAATGGTAAAAACAATTGCTTCTGCTTTCCCTATTTTATCAATGCTGTCTGTTGCTATTGGAGCGTCTGGGTTAGCCGCATTTGTTGCTTATAAATATTTCAATCGTTATAATGAGGCTTTAGATAACGCAAAAAAATCTGCTGAAGAGGCACAAAAAAATATATCAGATGTAGAAAGTAAACTATCTAATGTTAAATCACAAATTGATGCAATTAAATCTGATGGTGTAATTACTATTACAGAACAAGCAGACTTAGATCGTTTAGAGCAAGAAAATAAAGCATTAGAGTTACAATTACAATATCGCAAATTAATTGCTGATGAAAAGAATCAAGATGTTGTAGATGCAGCGAAAGACAAATGGAATAATGATTTTGCTTCTACTACTTCTGACGCAGATATTATAACTTATGGACAAATGGTAACTGGTGCTAATGGAATGCCAGGAGCAGGATTTGCTACTATTAACGCAGATACAACACAAAAAACCCAAACTGAACGTGTTGCAGAAGCATATTCTAAAGCATTAGAATCGCAGCAAAAAGCGCAAGATGAATTAAATAAAGCAACTGAGATTGCGGTTAAAGATGGCAAAACTACAGAAGAAGAAAACGAACAAATAGCGGAGTTAACAGCTAAAGAGAAGGCTCGTTCTGAAGAACTTAAATTACAAAGAAGAAGAAGACAAGAACAACTTGATGCAATTCAAGAACAGATTGAAAATCTTTCTTTAACTAAAGACGGAAGAGAATCAGATGAATATAAACAAGCACTTGAACAGCAAAAATATCTCATAAGCGTAGATCCTGAATCTACTGCTGCTTGGAATGAAATGCAAATTTCATCTGCTTTTGATGGTCTTGGATGGACTGAAGAAGAGATTAAAAAACTTGCAAATGGAGAAGATGTTGCTGGTAAATCCACAGAAGATTTAGGGAAAGCAATCCAGAATCTTCAACTTATTGGAGATAAAAATGATTGGTTAAAACTTCTTAATCAATATCTTAGCAATTATGTGGAAGAAACTGAGAAAGCAACCAAAGCAACTAAAGATTACAATGGTATTCTTAGTGGAGTCCAAGGTCTGTCTACAGGTTTTGATCAAATAGGCGGAATCTATGCAGATGTTCAAAATGGTGAAGAATTTGATTATTCTTCTATTTTAAATAATGAACAATTTTCTAATACATTCTCTGAATACAAAGAAGAGTACGACGCATTTATCAAAACTGTTTCTGAATCACCAAACGATATTAATGCTTGTCAAAGTGCATTTAATAATTTGGCTACTGCATATGTATACGGTAGTAAAGTTTTGGATGATTTAACCGAAGAGACTGCGGAAGCAACAGAACATATGCTGACATATATGGGTGTTACTAATGCATCTGAAGTAGTTCAAAATGCTTTGAATACAGGTGTTAGAGCCGAAGCTGCTGCTTGGGAATTACTTGCACAATTACAAGAACATGGAATTAGTGCAAAACAAAAGGCTACGCAAAGCACAGACGAGTATATCTCAGTTATTGGTACAGAAATACAAGCACTTGCTACAGAAAAGGGATATTCAGAGTCTACTACTAAAGCATTATATGCTATGTATATACAGCAGTTAATGGCAACAAATAACCCATTCAATTCTGCAAAGAGTGTTGAACAATTAGGAGTATTAATCCGAGCACTTGGACAGGCTACTCAAGCCTATGCTGATTTCCAAAATTACCAAAGATTCGCTTTAATGTCATTAGATACCAAGCGTAGCAAGAATGAGCAAAAGTGGTACGGTGCGTGGGCAAAAGCATATGAAAAAAAACTTAGAAATACAAATTATGTATCTCAAGTTGAAGTAGGAACTTCGCCTGCTATTTCATATGCAGCACCACCTTCATTTAGTTCTGGTGGTAGCGGCAGTGGCAGTGACAGTGGCAGTGGTGGTTCTGATTCTGCAAAAGAATTTTCGGAAGAAATTGATTGGATTGAAATTAAGATTTCAAGGCTTCAAAGAGACATTGATAACTTTGATAAGAAAGTCAGTGCTACATGGAAAAACTGGACAGAGCGTACTCAGGCTTTAAATGGAGAATTCTTTAAAACATTAGACTTGACAAATCAACAGACTAATGCGTTTTGGAGATATTTACAGCAAGCCGAATCTGTAGGATTACCTGAAGCATATAAGCAATTAGTTCAAAATGGTACTATAGATATTTCTACTATAACAGATGAGGGATTAAAAGACCAAATAGATCAATATCAACAATGGTATGAGAAAGCCTTACAGGCAGCAGATGCTATTGATGATTTAAAAAAATCTGTAGTAGATTTAGTAAATGTAAATTTTGAAGGTATTCAAAAACGTTTTGACCAAGCAGTATCATCTATTGAACATTCTATAAATATGATTCAAAAGAGAGAAGATTTATTAA
>Ga0326512_10001060_pt1 | contig 22205 bp, 34 predicted proteins | sample 1_2617_0518_D_FD_203652 | JGI IMG/M metagenome (GOLD analysis project Ga0326512, IMG submission 203652) | Bovine rumen microbial communities from UC Davis, California, United States - 1_2617_0518 | ecosystem: Host-associated > Mammals > Digestive system > Stomach > Rumen | place: USA... | reverse complement strand
ACCAGGTCGTATATGGTGTAGTCCTGCATCCGGAGCGCTTCCGCGTCGTCGAGGTATACCCACGCTGACTGGCTTTTTCCGGCTCTGGCCATCACGCGTATCTGCCTATGCAGCGTATAGCCTTCCAGCTCTCGCCGGAGCTGTCGCAGTGTTGCTCGTCTCATGGCGTAGTCTCCGGCTGCTTCTTGAGTAGCTCCTCCAGTCCGGCGCAGTCTACGACCGCCCGGAAATGGCATTTTTGTATGCCGCAGCGGGTAACGGCCTCGATCTCGCAGCGCCCGGCGGCCAGCTGCTCATCCTGCGCGCGGTCTTTAGCCGCGAGTACCAGCAGCGCGCCGGTAATCAATACTACTGCTAGGGCGGCCATAATTATTCCGGTTGTATTGTCTGTCATCTTGATCATTTCTTTGCTCCTATTCCGCGTATAGTCTGCCGTACTTTCTCGACTTCCTCTTCCTCCTCGATTTCTGCTTTGATTTCCGCGTCGGTCTTGAGGTTGATCTCCTCGGCTTCGTCGAGCACGTAAAGCATCCCCTGGAGGCGCTGCAGTAGTTCCCAGATGTCCCCGTAGTAGTGGCGCTGTAGCGGACTAAGCTCCGGAAGTTCCAGCACCCCGCGCGTGGCTTGTAATGTCCTCCGCAGCTTCTCCTTGAATTTTTCGCTTGCTCTTATCATCTCTTTGCTCCTAGTTTTCGTATGGTTTGTAATCGCTCGCTGCATTCCGTGAGCGCCTGCCTCTGGCGGAAGGCGAGCCGGATCACGTCGGCGTATGTCTCTCCGGTAAGCTCCGGCTGAGCACACGGCTCCGTGAGGGCTCGCGGTATGGCGGCGCTATTTACCGGAGCCGCGCAGCCGGTCAAGGATAGCAGGATCAAGGCTGCGCTGCAGGCAGTCGTCCCGCTGTGCTGCTTGTCTGATCGTCTCATTGAGCTTGTCCTCCTCCCGCTGCGCCGCTTTCCGCAGTGCGGCGATCTTCCTGGTTAATCTCTGGGTCTCGGCGTCGGCCTGCTTCGCTCTCTCCGTCGCTTCGGTGAGCTGCCGGCGGAGCCCGTCGCGCTCGGCTCGGATAGTGCTGAGCGCTGAGGCCTGCACGTATACGATCCCGCCGAGGGCCGCTATTATGAGGGCCGCAGCCGCGGCCAGCTTCCAGTTAAAAAACACTGAAAAGTACCCTAACAGTTATTATAAAAAGGCATCCGGTTATTACTGAGCTGGCTATTATTCCCAGGGCGTAAAGTATGTTATTAATCATCATTGTCACCTCTTGTCTGTTCTTTCTCGAGTTCTTCCTGCAGGTCGTGGAGTCTTGCGATCCTCTCCTGGAATTCGCGCCCGCGGAGTATATCCAGCAGCGCGGCGCGGTACTTAGGGCTAATGGTGCGCCTGCCGGCTTCCATCGCGTAGATCTGTACGTTTGAGCAGCCCAGCAGGTACGCGAAGGCCTCGCGGCTTAATCCCAGCAGCAGGCGTACCAGCTGTAAATCTTTACTATCCATTAATTATCCTCCGATCTTGGTTCTGTACTTGTGCGAGCTGTAGGCGCTGCCGTCGGCGTCCTGGATATATATTACCGTCCACCGCGGGTCGCGGGTGTCGAAGGTGCAGACCGGCGCTTCTGCTTCCAGTATCGCGTAGCTGTAGGAAGCTAACCGCGGCAGCGCGTCCTCTATATCCTCGGTAAGCTCAAGGAAGGCCACCAGCCCGGCGTCTGCGGTGAACATCCCGCGCAGTAGCTTATTAGTCCCGCGGTCACAATGCAACTCGTTGATCCAGTCTCCGGCGTTAGTCCACGCGGCGTGCGCTTCGGTTCCCAGCAGGAAGCCCAGGAAGTCATCGCCCGTGCTGGCATCTTCCGGGCTGATAAGCTCCAGGTAGGCGTCCCAGTCTGCAGGGTTCTCTACCAGGTAGCATGGGTCGGTAAGTATATATTTTTTCATGGTGTCCTCCGGTGCGGCGGTCTCCCGCCGCGGTGTCTCTTATGCCAGCAGGCCGGCGATGGCTGCCTTCTCGTCGCGCTTGAGGTCGAAGTACTCAAGCACCAGCTCGGCCTCATCGCTTCCGGCGTGTACGTCGTGCATGGCTGCGATGGCCTTCTGGAAGTAGTCCGGCTTCTCGCGTCCGCGGGCTACGGTCTCGACCAGGGCGGATAAGGTCTTGAGCTTCTCGGCCAGCTGGCGGTAGCAGCGGCGCGCCTGGTAATAGTCGCCTACGGCTCCGCCACGTGGGGCGTCGTTGCCTTCGGTTAAGTCGTTAAGCAGGCCGGCAGCGCTAAGCAGTGAGTAGATACGGCCGGCGCCTTCTCCGCTGCGCAGGGTGTAGCGTCCGCAGCGGTGAGACCATCCGCTGTAAAGGTGGAAGGCTTCGCCGGAGTAAAAGCGGGATAAAAGCTTGAGATCCTCGGCGCCTCTGGTAACTCCGCGGCTTACTGCGGCAGCGATCTTGTTAATCTTGTTGTTCTTGTTCATGGTAGTGTCTCCGTAAGTTGTATTAGTCCAGTTTGTATAAGGTTTCTACGTCGTCCAGCGCGTACCAGTCGGCCCAGTTCTTGAGGTCGCTGCACGCTGCCTGGGTGAAGGTTCCGGCCGCGCAGACAGCGAACACCGGCTTGTTGAAGTCATCGTTAAGGAAGGATACGCCGAGGCCGATCTGGAAGCTGAGATCTCCGGCTGCGTAGCGCTTGGCGTCCTCGCTGTGGGTGCTGAGGTAGGCTTTAAGGGCGGCGTCCATTGAGCGGTGCGCCTGGTGTAAGTGGTTGCCGCGTGCGGCTAAGTAGTATTTAGTCATTGCTAAGTTCTCCGTATTAGTCCCGCTGCGGGGGCTCGGCTGGTTGCCGTTCCCCGCAGCTCTTGATTTATATTGTATCAAATTTTGATACAAAAACCACGATATAAATCACATTTTAGTTATTTGGTTTAATTTTTTCTTTTTCCTCCAGCAGGCGGGAGGCTTCCAGGCATACGCGTATAGCTTCGGGGCCTCCGGTGCAGGTCATGAGCTTGCGGCCGTTCCGGTCTTGCAGTACGTAGCGGATCTGATTGTCCGGGGCTTTCTCGGGCTGGGCGTCCTCCAGGTCTAGGCTAAGCAGGAATAATACGACCGCTACTGGCAGCATGCCGCAGATTATGGCCGTGAAATTGTCCATGGCTACTCCTCCCCGCGTGTTCTGTAGCGCAGGCTGCGCGCCCAGGCTTCGGTTAAGTTCTCCAGCGGGAAGCCGAAGGCGGCGAACCCGCGGGCTATTGACTGACAGTGTGTACTCTCTGGAAGCTCCGGAGGATATCCGGGCGCAGCTGTGAGGATCGTACCCTTGAGCCGTTTCACTTCCTGCCAGACGTTGGTCTGCTGGGTGCTGCCGCGTACCGTACGCCATGAGCAGTAGCTCGTAGCTGCCGGCGGAACCTCGCCCGGTACCAGGTGAACCTCGAGCTCGATTTCCCTCGCCTGGTAAAGTCTGCCGGCGCGGCGTCCGAGTGTGTACTCGTCCTCTGCGGTCAGTTGCCAGACCCCGACGTATACGCTGCCGGCTCCTGGTTCGATAGTGAGCCCGCACCGCTGCTTAGTGCCGCGGAATAGCAGATCATGCCCCGGTATCTCCGCCCAGCCTACAATCTGAGCCTGCGGACAGCAGTCCAGCATCTGTGGGATGTTGAGGTCGGCGCCGTATGCAAAGTAGTATTTTTTTCTCATTTCCTTTCGTTCTCCGGTGTGCCCCCTCGCGGGGGCGGTGGTTGTTTACGGCTATAAGCTCGATCTTACTAATCGCGCCTCCGTGCCGCTCTGACGTGGGTGATTATAAGGCGGTAATGTGCCGCGGTTCCGCTTTTCGCGTCCAGGCGCTCCCAATCGCGCAAGTGTCGGCGCAGGCGCTCCCCCGCCGTGCTCGTCTTAATGCCCATAAAATAACAGTTAGCGTCCGTCGCGTTAAAAATGACCTCGCCTACGGGCATAAATCTGGAGTCTCTCCAGGCTTGGCGCAAGATCTTTATGTCGCAGACCTCGGGTATAAATTCCAGTACCCCGCAGCGCAGTATATAAGCCGCGGACGGCCACACCGCCTTGCTTATCTTGTCCGCGTTCTCGGAATTTCCCGCGGTGTAAAGGTCACCGGCTCCGCCCATCGGGCCGGTAATAGGTGGCGCAACGACCACAATAGCTCCGCCGACCATTAGTTATCCCCCTTAGCCAGTCGCTCCGGCTCATTTTCCTCGGTGAGCTCCTTAAGCTTAAGGCTAAGCCCGCGGATAATATCTTCTTGAAGGTCGATCTCCTGCTGCTTCGCGTCCAGCAGTTGCCGCAGTAGCTGTATAGTGGCGTCTTTACCGGCTAGCTCCGCGCGGAGCTTCTCGATCTTGGTGGTGCTCCCGCCGTATCCAGTGACTATATTTTCCCAGGTGTCCCTTGCGTTATTCATTGGGTGCTCCCTCCTCAAAGTTAAGGCGGACAAAGGTCTTAAGCTCGCGCGCGCCGTAAAGGTCTTTATATAGATCCATAAGTCCTGCGGTAGCGTATGCGGCGGTTAAGGTAAGCGCTGCGGCGGCTCCGAATTTGCGCTTATTCGCTCTAAATTCGCGATACTTCCGGAGCAGGTGGAGCTCGATCTTCTTTCTTTCGGTCATCATGTTGCTATATTCCTCTAAGTTGTTTATGCGGGGCTGCTTATTCGCTCGCCCTATCTGATTTATATTGTATCAAAATTTGATACAAAAAACTTGATATAGTTCAAACTTCTATCAAATAGTTACTTTTTCTTTAGGTTTCTAAAGTTTTTATTTATTTTCGTGAAGTATTTATTATTTTGTGACTATTGTCACGTGGTCGGCTATATCTGAAAAGCGAGCGACTCCGGCGTACGCCAGCAGCCCCTCGCGGTGGGTGAATAGGTGGCCGTTGTACTTGTAGTACTTGCGGCGCCCTGGCTCCAGCGCCTCCGCTGTGGTGGCGCCGTTGTCTAGCGCCTCGTAGTACGCGGATACGCTCACGCCGTAGTGGCGGCACATCTCCTTTACTGTGGAATATTCGCGGCCGTGGTGGTCGCGGGGCTTAGCCCTCGCCATGAGTGCCCCGGCGTACTGCGTACGCCAGCCCGACGGATCCTATGTCTACCAGCGCCTGGTCTCGTTGGTCGCTTAAGAATTTAAAGCCCTGCTGGTATAGTGCCAGCAGCAGGTCGCGGTCGCTGTATCGTTTATCGTCGACTATCCTTTCGGCGCTCTCCTTGATTATCTGCAGTAGCTGCTCCAGGCGGTGCTGTTCTTCTATTGTCATGCTGTTGTATCTCCTCTAAGTTAATGAGCGGTGCGGGCTGTGGCTGCGCGGTTATTTCTGTTATGCGTATGTAGATTTTATATTAACGACGCGTTACGGTGGCAGCGCTTGAGGAAGTTCTCGCTAAGCAGCCCGCCCAGGCGCTCGGCTTCTCTGAGGTATCGCTGGAAGTAGTGACCGATCTTCGCTGCCGGTGCCGGTGCGGCGCTCCAGGGCTTATAAGTCCCGAGGAAGTGCAGCACCACCGGTGCGCTGGTGGTGTAGTTGCGGTCGGTGTACATGAGGTTGTAGCCTGCCGGTATGCTGCGGATCTTGTCCGCGTGCGCGAAGTTGAGGAAATCCTGCTCGGGGCAGTATAAGCGCGGGCCGTATTCGCGCAAAAATCCGCGGTATTTCTCCAGCAGTCCGTCCTCCAGTGCTTCCCGTCCGTATATGGCCATGCCGGTATTGAAGTACGCGGGCATGGCTGCTATGTCCTCCGCGCTGATGGCTCTCATCCAGCGGGTGCGGTTCTCCCGTTCGCTCACGCCGTATATGTGCTGCGTGTCGCAGCGTTCCAGCAGCGGGGCGAGGCTGCCGACGGTGAGCGTGTCAAGGTCTAGGTTAATTACTAGATCGGCGCTCTCTCGCAGCTCCTCGAGTGATTTTATACGCTGGGCGAATGCCGGCAAGGCTTCCCGCTGAAAAAAGGCGGAGCTCCAGGCGTTATGTACGCCGGCGTGCTCCGGCAGCTTCGGAAATTCTACCTCAAGGAAGCCCACCGGGTAGTCGCTAAGCGCGCGGCGCAGGCGCTGGTAATTGGTGCCAGCTTCTACGTATACGCGGAGCTGTACGCTCCGGCTGTTGTATCTCATAAAGCTGGTTAATGCTACTATTGCCGGGTCTATATATCCGGCGTCGCAAACTGCGAAGGCTTTACAAATCATCGGTGAATACCTCCTCGGCGTAGTTGATTAGTGTTAGCGTGACCCGCTTGTCCTGCGGTTCCACCGCGGTTACCCAGCAGATCGCCAGGTCGCCTATGGTAAAGAATGGCAGCTCGAGATCCTCCCCGTAGCGCTGATCCCAGCCCGGCAGGGCGTCGGCCAGCGTTAAATGGTGGCTGTCGCTGCGGGTGTAGGTTGTCGCGTAGCATCCGCCGTCCTTGGTGCGGATGTATATCGTACCGGCGCCCAGTGACTCGGGGATCTCCATATCTGTCGTTATATGCGCGAGATCCTGCTCGGCCTCGGTTATTCTGCCGGTTATGGTGCTTATGTTCTCATCGAGTACCAGCCCCACCAGGTCGTTATACTGGCAGTTGAGCCCGTCGAGTTCGGTCTCGATCTTGTATGTGACTCGAGTGCTCCGGAGGTACCGCAGCCGGCGCATACCCATGGCTACTGCCTGCCGGCGGTTGGTTACGCCGTAGGCCTTTAATCTTTCCTGGTGTACGCTTAGCGGGTACTCTGTCACCAGCGCGTCGCCGTGCTCGTCTACGTGGCAGTATATAGTTTCCGTCTTGTAAGTCTCCGGGCTGGTATACTCGACCACCACCTCGTCGGTGTCCTCGTCCCGTGGAAGGTTGAAAGTGATCTCGGTGCTGCGGGTGAGGTTCTGCGGCTGGAAGATCTGCGCGAGCGGTTCCTGCGCTCCGCGGCGGTGCAGCCGGCGGAATGCTAGCTTGTTATTATCTATTACCGGAGCCGCGAAGCCTACACTCAGAACGTCGCGCAGTACTTGTAGTAGCGTGCCGTCTCCGTCCAGGGTTCCGTCCAGGGTGATCCCCTGGCTTCTCCATAGGGCGTCGTACTCGGCGAGGCTCTGCTCGTCAAGTATTCCGGCGTATTTTGAAGTGTTGATTATGTACTTTACGGCCGGCGCTAAGTTGCGGGTAGCTTCCAGCTCGTCGGTGCCTATGTTCGGGAGCTTGCGAGTCCAGTACGTGGCGATCTGGTTGCTGCTGAGCTCGCTCAAGGTTTCGGTACCTTTAAAGCGTCCGATTAGTACCGTCACGCCGTCGTACTGGTTCTTAGTGCTGATTACGCTCTTTAGCCCCACCCATTTAACCTCCTCCAGCGCGCGGGTGCTGTTGCTTCCTTCGCTTAAGTTGCGCATCCGGAATTCGTAGTTTCCGGCGGTCTCGGTCTCCAGCTGGAAGGTGTAGGCCAGCTCGTCGTTAGTGTGTCCCGTGAAGCTGCGCGTCGTGGTCGTCCAGGCGTCGCTGGTTCCGGCTCTGCGGTAGCCGATCTCGATCTCGACCGTTAAGTCTCTGAAGGTTCCATCATCTTGTAGGTATCCCAGCCCGCTCGGGAAGCTTATATCATACTCGAATATATTACTTGTAGCCCCGTATGGGCACGCGCGGTACGGGCCCGCGTATGCTCCGGCAGCGCTGCCGGATGAGGTGTCAAGCGTGAAAGTGAGCCCGGTCTGTGTTGTCTCCTGCGCCCACATCTCTACCCAGCCGCTCACCGGGTCGTAGCTGGCCGTTACGCGCTGGAGCGTGTAGACGTGGTCGGTTACGTCCAGGATCTCGTATAGGCCGTTATCGTTCCCGAACGGGTAATCCGCCGGTACCGGCTGATTGATGGCGATCTCTAAGTATTGCGAGGTGGTTACATTATACGCTCCCGGAGGTGTAGCGGGTGCGGAAGGGTAGGCCGGTACGTCCACCGCTAGGGTATCCAGCAGCAGATCTGCGGCGTCGTCTACGTCGTAAGTTATCCCGAGTAATTCCGCCTGGCTGTTAATCGTGGCCGAGTTCGTATCTGTGCGGATCTCGGGGCCTCCGGTGCCGCTGGTTATCGTGTACGTGATAGCAGTTACCGCGCGGATCCGTATGTTGAGCTGGTCGCCCGCGGATATGATGGTGCCGTCGTCCGGGTCTACTTCCTGCGGGCGCAGCCATGCGCGGTGCAGCGCCTGGTTACTGGCGTTGAAGTACGGCCGGAGCGTCGCAGGGATCGTGCTGGTGCCGTCTCCGTTGTCGGTTATAGCAGCCGCCGCGCCTATCGGGCGTATACCGGAGCAGCCGCTAAGCGTAAAGTAGGTACCGGCTCCCCATCCCAGGTTAAGCGGGTGATAGATCGGTACGCCACCGCCGCTAGGCCCTGCGCAGCCGTACTGCGGGGCGGTGTACGTGTAGCAACCGCCGCTGAGGGTGTCCCCGCTGAATGTCGCGGTCGGGTTTAGCTGGCTGGTCTGGTCGATTTCAGTCACCAGCGGCTCCAGGGTGTGCCCGCTGCGGGTGACTTCCGTGCTGCTGTAGTAGCAGTACCATGACCGGTCTCCCGGTGAGTTTAAGGCGGTTATTTCCTCCCCCGGCTCGTATGTGTATACGCCGCAGCCCTCAAGCTCGTTTATGGGTGTTTCGCCGACGTATATGTCGCTGTGGTCGTCGGCGTGCTGGTAGCTGCCTACGCCCTGGCACAATATGAGGTCTACAAACTGAGTGTTATTCCTATAAAAAACATGACGGTCTGCGAGGTAGTCCGGGAAGCGTTTAAAAAATCCGAAGTTTTCGGGGATCACGTTGGTCAAATTGACTTGGTTCCCCTGGGCGTTGACGTCATAGATGCTGCTGCCCTGCTTCGTGTCTTTCGGGCCCGTCTTGCCCAGCTTCTGCATCATTACTATGCCGTATACCGCGGAGGCTACGGCAGCGACCACGGAGATAATGGCGATTATGGTGGAAGCTTCCAGCCCGCCGGCTTCCAGTACCACCCGAAGCGAGCGGGTACCGGTTACGCGGTACTGTGGCCACAAATCCTGCGGTATCTTTACGCCGTCGGCGTATACTGAGACGTAGGCTCTCGCGGCTGCTTCCCTGCTGTAGTCCGGACAAGTCTCACGCATCACGTCCTCCAGGGTCTGCCCGAGGCGGCGGGGTATGTATGCGCGCTCTATTATGCGGCTTAAGTCCGCGCGGCTGTATACGTCAATTCTTAACATATCTGTAGTAGCTCCTATGTGCCAGTGTTGCCCCGTCCATCCGCTCCCACCGGCAGTTCCTGCGCTCTGAGGTGTGCAGGACGCGGCCGTCCAGGTATACGCCTACGTGGTAAAGCCTGCCGCGCACAAAAAAGGCGACGATGTCGTAGTCCTGCGGCTCCTTTACCTGCTCGAAGCGTCCCGCCTGCCGCTCGTACTGGAGCCCGCGAGACATGGTGCTGTGGTCTAGGTCTGTGTAGTCGTCGAGCGTGATCCCCAGGTTTTCCCGGTATAGGTCTACTATAAGCCCCCAGCAGTCGAGCCGCGGGAACTCGCGCCCGTTCGGCGTGTGCTTAATGAGTAGGTAATCGTTAATGTTGCGCATCTCTCCTCCTATGCTACGTACTTGAGCCCCGGCGCGTTCTGCGCTGTATAGCGCAGTTTCGGGAATTCAGTATTAAGCATATCACAAAAGGAAGCGGTAAAGGTTGCGGCGTCTCTCGTTATCTGTCCGCCGGTAACTGTGAGCGTGAGCTCGTAGAGTACCAGCGTTAAATCCTCCGGGTGGCGGTGCTGTAGTGTTAAGTATGTGGGCTGATCGCTCTGGAGCACCTGCCGTACGTATTGGAAGCAGTCGCCGTTTACTCCGCAGATCCCGAAGTTTAGATCAGTGAAACCGCTGTCGCTGCGCTCCGGCAGCTGTACTGTAAAGGCGGCCGCGTCGTAGGTCTCCCCGTCTATGGTGCGGGGCTGGTTATCCAGTATAAACCGCAGCGTCCCCACCGCGGCGTTGGTTATTGTCAAGGTGGCGGCGGGAAGCTGCCCGCCGCTCGCGTAAATCTCGTTTAGTGTTAGCAGGCTCATATTTCCTCCGCCGGTTCGCTTAGTCGCCCTGGTCTGCTACTTCCACGAAGTAGCTTATAATACCGGTCTTAAGTGCGACGTAGTATTTACCCTTTACGGAGTACACGGCGCCCTGCTGTATCTGCCCCGGCGTATATCCTATCTTGACCGGGCTGGCTACTGCCGGGCGGGTCATCGGGACGTACATCTTGCGTATATATAGCTCAGAGTTACCTATGCGCGGGAAGCCGTACGGCGCGCAGGCAGGGAGCGCTCCGGTCGATGCCATGCTGTCGGTACCCTGCAGGGGTAGATTATATACATCGCCGTTGCTGCCGTATACTGTGCCATATAGCATCGCTGTACGGTGGCATAAGATACTCGTAGGGAAGTTCGCCAGGGCTTTCGGATCTGTAAATGCCCCGTAGTTGTTCGTATGCGCGAAAAAAGGCGCGTAGCTCATCCCGTAGTCAAGGTCGCGGTTGCTCGCGTAGTTGCTGTTAGATGCCGCGAATGAGTAGGTCGCGTCGCTAATTAAGAAATCGTCGTCAAGGCTGAAATGCAGACCCACGGTATTATTAGGCGCGGTATATAGGCAGGTATACGGGGTCTGAGTTATCACCAGCGGGACGGTGGCGCCTATCATTACAAGCGCTGAGGCTCCGCGCCAGTATGCCAGGTTAAGGGTTACCTCGTCGCTGGAGGTTCCGAATGTAGCAAGCTCGGCCACCGCGCCGCAGTTCAATCTATTCGTGGCGTTACGGCTCGCGCGAAGTACCGCGGCCGGCAGCCGCGCATAAGTATTATTGCTCGCTGGGAAGTCTAGATCGCGGGACGGGGTGTCGGTTAAGCCTACGCGCAGCACGTGCTCGTCTATGCAGATCCCAATAACCTTCTTGTTTCTTCCGCGTCCTAAAAAGTACAGATCAGTGCAGGATCCGCTCTTGTTGACGTCACCGGCTCCGGAGCTCCCGCTGGGTACTAGGAAGGGCTGTCCCGTCCATCTAGTCGATCCGATCTCGACCTTCTCTTGTAGGCTTATGCCCGGGGCTACGCTTAAAAGCCAGGTTACGAAGTCCGCAAGGACTGCGTTCTCTGCCTGCACGCGGGCGCTTACTGTTCCGGCTGTATAGTCTGATTCCCTTTTAGTGATCGTTAGTGTTTTCTTAAAGCTCATCCCGCTACTCCTCTATGATGGTTAATGTGTCGGTGGCGTCGCCCAGATCGTCCGCGTCGTCGACAACGTTCTCGTCTGTGAATTCTGCGAAGTCGACCACCTCGTCGTCTGTTACGGTCGTCGGCTGGTAGTGCTCATCCCACGATCCGTCGTCGACGACCGTGTTGCTGGCGTCCAGGGTGAAGGCTACGCGGTATATGCTCCCTACGGTCGCGCCGGTGCTCACCAGTGTGGCGGTAAGCTCCCCGTTTACTATGCGGACGTATCTGTACTGTATAGACTGGTCTCCGTCTACGCGTAGCATAGGCATCACGAACCATGAGGCTCCGCTCTGTATGTCGCCCTTGTACCAGCGCAGCAGCTCGCAGTATTGCTCCTCAGTAAGCAGCAGCTGTACGCTCACCTGGTCTGGTGCGCCCTGGTTTACCAGGCGCTGGCGGGTGTAGCCGTCGGCCATGGCTGTGCGTAGCATGTTAGGCTTATGCTTTGCGGTATATCCGGCTTGAAGTGGCCGCGGCAGGTCTGCCGGGTAGTATTTCATATATGCCTCCTATTAGGCGCCGAACCGGCGCAGCTGGTAGGTGTTCTCCATCGCGCGGGCGGCAGCTCCGCCGCGGCGTATGTTGCTCACAAATATATTTATTATTCTTTCGCCGTCGGTGTTGTCCTGCTGCTCTACCTGCCCTGCTCTCTCTGCGTTCTCGTAAAGGTTCACGGTAACGGCTCCGGCTGTTCCTCCGGCGGCCTGCCGTGCCAGCTCGGCGGTACGCTTCCGGCTGGTTACGTCCACCGGCCCTTGTATAAGTTCCGGGCCGTACTCGCCTACTATGCCCAGCTGACCGGCAGGTATGCGCCCACCCTTATCGTGCATGGTTAAGCTCTTAAGCTGCCCGATGATATTGGCTGTCAAGGCCACCGCATTGGCGTAGTTCGCCAGTGATTCGTACCAGGTCGCGCTGGTGCTCAAGGCCTTAGTCCAGGCCACGATGGCGTTAGCGGTTGCGGAAGCCACCGCGAAGCCCTTTTGTATTGCAAAAAGCGCCTTATATGCGGCGGAGCTCTCGCTCATGCCTGTGGTTAAGCTCTGGAAGGCGTCGCTTAAGTCGCCCATCGCGTCGGTGAACTGCTTGATGTTTTCTTCGTCGTCTTTAGTGATGAATTCGTTTTTTGTGGCGCGTGTCTTTGCGCGTTCCTTCTCGTAGTCGTCGCGGAGCTTCTGCAGGGCTTGCAGGTATTCCGCCTCGCTCACCAGTGCGTCGGTGTGGTACTGCTCCAGCTTCTCGAGCTTCTGGCGGTAGTCCTCCGCGAGCTGTGCCTCCTCGTCACCTGCTACTGAGCGCAGGAAGTCTGCGGCCTCCTGCCGCTGTTCCTTGATATTCCGCTGGTATTCCTGCTCAAGGGTAGCGCGTGCCTGCTGGTATTCCGTCTCGGTGGCGATGCTGCTCTTTGCGTACTCCTCCTGCAGCTCGCGGAGCGCGTCCTGGTGTTCTGCGCGGAGCTTCTCGACGGAGCTGTAGCCGTTCCGCTGGATCCGCTGTACGCGGGCGAAGTACTCCGCCCAGGTATCGGCGGCAGCTCGTCCGGAAGCCTTCCCGCCTCCGGTGACCTGCGGAGTTCCGAACTTGATCACCGGTGTAGTCGCGAGTGCAGCGGCCGGCTTCTCGGCCAGCTTCTCGGCGACGCGCTTCTTGGCTGCGTCTATTTCCTCTAGCTGAAAATTGATAGCACTGTCGATGATCTTGGTGCTCTCGGCGATCTCGTTCGCGGCCTTGTCTATCTCGTTGTTGTATGCCTCCGCGGCGCTGTCCCAGTCTCCGGTATATATGAGCTCTGCCAGGTATTCCGAGGCGCCGCTTAATCCGCCCTTAAGCGCTAGCCATGCCTTGGCGGCCGGTTTCGCTACGTACTCAAGGAAGCCGGCGCGGGCGAATTTAAAAAAGTTTGATAAAAATAGCCCTATATTCTGGAGGCCTTCGCGGGCGTCATCCTGCGAGTCAGAAAAAAAGCTCGCTACGTACTCTATAGCCTCTCCGGTGGTTTCTTTTACTACTCGAGCGATCTCGCCGAATGCCTCCCCGAGGTCATTAAAAAATTCCTCAAAGTATGGGCGGTTTTCGTTGATCCAGCCGGTGAGCCCGTCCAGCGCGTCGGCAGCAGCGCGGATCCCGTCCGTGATGAGCTGCCCGAGCCCGCTCTCTGCGATGGCGCGGTAAAAGTCCCCCCATGCGTTCTCGAGCTGGTTAAGTGCTCCGGTGACGCCGCTCTGGAGGTACTCCAGCACGCCCTCGTTCTCTTTGCCTATCTTGGCGAAGTACTCGCTCAAGGCTTGGCTGTTCTTCTCGATCTCGGTAGTTATGCCCTTGTACGTAAGCTGCAGGGTCGCGCCGTTGTCCTTCGCCTGGATGCCTAGCTGCTGGAGCGCTTTATACCTGCCCTGCATGGTGGCAGTAAAAGCTTTCCCGACGGTCTCCAGGCTCTGCCCGGTGCCGTATGCAATCTGTGAAAAGGTCTTGAGCTGCTCGGCGGTCGCCTGGATGCCGTTCTTTCTCAAGTCCAGCGCTACGGCCTGCAGGGCGTCGAAGGGCTGGATCGTATCGCGGGCTGCCTGCTGCAGCATCTCGAACTGCGCGCGGGCTTCTGCCAGGCTTCCGGTGGCTGTGATGAATGCGGCGACCGACTTCTCGGTGGCCTGCAGCTCTTTTGTGATGGCCCCGGTAAGGGCGCCCGCGGCGATTCCCGCGATGGCAGCCTTCCAGGCGGAGCCCAGGGAGGCGAAGCTCTGACCGATGCCCTTGGCCGCCTGCTTGGTGTCCTGGCGCATCTGCTTGAGCTTCTTTGTGTATTTGGTTGTGTTGAGGTCTACTAAGTTTAAAATGCTGTTTACTATACTCATTTTACGGTTCCCCCTAGTAGCTTATATACCTCTCGCGGGTCGACCTCCACCTCCTCCGGCGGGGTCTCCTCGGTTTCGCCGGCCTCCAGGCGGTAGACCTCCGCCCACAATGCCAGCTCATGCCCTGGAAGCTGCAGCACCTCGGTTATAGGCATGTGCAGCTCCCGCGCTATGCGTACGCTTAAGCGTACAATCGGGCTTTCTAGCTTTTTTTTTCTGTTTCTGCCTTATTCAGATCCCAGATCGCGCGGCTGAGTCTATTCACCAGGCGAGCCGGTACCGCGTCAAAAAAGGCCAGCGCCTGCTCGTTGGTGGTGAGCTGCTGCTGGTCGTTCTCGTCTATGATTGAGGCCTTAAAAATAAAGGCGGTAACCTCGCGCTCGTCGGCCTTATTCTTGATGAGTTCCTGGAGTTCTGCCTGCTGCGCTCCGCTAAGTTCGCGGATCAGAATTTCCGCACCTTCTCCGAGTTCTCCAGCTTTTACCGGTACCCGCTTAAACAGTGCGGTCTTTTTTAGGTTTTTTACGTCTAAAATCATGTTTTTTCCTTAAAAAAGGGGCCGGTTATGCGCCGGCCCAAAAGGTGCTCTCGCTGTGGTCTCTGCTGTGGTATCTGTTAAGATCCGAAAACCCATGTCGGCTTGCCGTTCTGCTTGCCTACTATGTCCCATTTGAGGGTCTCGCTGAGGCTTGGATCCTGCGGTGTGGCGCTCTTAAGTGCGACCTCCATGGTGCAGGTGGTCTCGTCCTGGTACTGAATTACCAGGCTAATCACGGATCCGGCGTTGGCTGCCCCTATGAGTGCCTGCTGGGCAGCGTCTCCGGTGTAATGGTGAATTGTGATTGTTACTTCCCCGCCGTCGTAAGCTCCCGGCAGGTAGCGCTTAGCGTCCTCCGCGATGCATGACTGGTCTATGTCCTCTACTGAGCCGGCAAGGCCGGTTACTACGGTTACGCCCGGGATAGTTACGTAATTACCGGAGGTGTCGCTGGCGAGCTTGTAGCCGACTAGCGTATTTTTGCCGCTGATGGCGTTCTTCGGGGTTGTTGGTGTTAAGGTTGCGGTCATCTCTCTGTCTCCTTAAGCGCTTATTTACTTTGAGATTTTGCTCTGTTTCATTATAGCGCGGATTTTCTCCGTGAGTATATCCTCTATTTGCTTTTTGTGAGCTTGCCATTGCTCGCTGAAAATGTGTCGCGCCTGCTGCTTCTCCGTTCCGAGGTCTAGCCAGATCCCGATATAGGTGGCGGGCTTCGGTCTCTGCCTGCGCCGGCCGCCCTTTCCGGTGGTGTATATGGGCTGTATGCCCCTATTGCTCCAGCCGTACGTCGCGTACTGTATGCCGGGGCGCCTGCGGGAGCCCTTCGCGGTCGCGCGTATCGACTTCCTGGCGCGTCCGGTTCGTACCCCGTACGCTTCGCGGGTAGCTGAGCGCAGCGCCTGGGCTGCCGGTCGTATAGCTTCGCGGAGGATCTCGCGCTGGATCTTCGCGCTGGTGCGCTTGTCGAATTGCTCGAGGTGCTCCAGCAGCTCATCGAATAGCTTCTCCATGCTGTCGTCGGGGGTTCCTATAATCACGGCAGGCCTCCAGCTAGTGGTCTACAATCTCGGCCTCGAGGATAACCTCCGCGGTCTTTATGTCGGGATCGGCGTCGGTCTTGTATACGATGCTGCTTAGCGTAGCGCCGCGCAGGGTTCCCTCGTTCTGGTTATCGGTCACGGCCAGCGCGTCCACCAGCGCGTCCAGGTCGGCGGTGGTCTTAGCAGCAGCGATCAAGGTAACGACCGCGCTGCGGTAGTAGACCATGTCAAGCTGCCGGTCGCGGTGGCGTACCTCAAGGCGGGTTATTATGTAGGCCTCCTCTATTTCCTCCGGAGCCATCGGGTCAAAAGAAATCTTCACGCTGGCGCTGGCTGTATGTAGCAGCTTTACCAAATCCGCGCGTATTGTGGCGACTGGTGTCATGTCGTTGCCTCCTGCACAATTGAGTTGTCAAGCTCGCAGCCTATGATTATATACCCGGTGCCGCGGTCGCATTCTATGCTAAGTATGCGGTAGCGCTTATCGTCCCAGCTGAGCGCCCAGGCGGGGCTTATGCCGGAGCGGTAGCGGATCATAACCGTGTACGTTTCCTGCTGGAGCTCTACCTGCGAGCGCAGGCTCTCGCGTAACGTTATCTGGCGTACGTTCGCCCAGGCTCCGCCGGCGTCCTCGAAGGTCGTAACGTGGGCGCCGGTGGCGTTGAGTGTCTTTACCGGGCGCAGCAGCTGCACGCGCTTATCCAGGGCGCCCGCTCTCGGTCTTATCGGCATTTTACTCTCCGTATAGCTTGTAGCTTATGAACCGATCCAGCAGGTGCGGGTAGTAGGTTGTATATGTCTTGTCCTGCTGGTTCTCTCTGTTTCTGTAGTAGTCGCCTACGGTTACCCGCAGGAACTGCTTTATTTGCGGCGGTATCTTGGCGGGGTCGTCGGTGACCGGGTTGTCGTCCGGGTTCGCTGAGTATATAGGGCGCCTCATGTAGGTCTCCGCGTCATCCTGCGCGGCCTCCAGGTATTCCTCCAGTAGCTCGTCCTCGTCGTCTCCGTCTATACGCAGATGCTGCTTTATGTCGTCTATGGTCAAGTATAGCATGGTGTCTCCTCCTAAAAAGCAAAACGGGAGCGCTGGGCTCCCGTTCTATGCCCTCGGCGGGCGTGCGCTTATGCTGGTTAAGCAGTAGCGACAAAATCACCGTAGGCGAGCGCCTTCGGCTGTACGACGGCAAGGTCGAGACGGCGTTCTGCGCGGATGGTCATAAGGTTCTTTGTAAAGTCGTCGCCCTCTCTGTCCATCTCTACGCTTAAGCCTGCGCGCTCGATAATCTTGGCGCCTAGGCCGAAGTTACCCATATGGAATTTGCCCTTCTGTACGGATGAGCTAAGGATCACCGGTGTGCCCCAGATGCGCTGGGCTGGCAGGTCAAGGATGCCAGGGACTATATAATCCTTGTTTACGTTTTTAACCGCGAGTACCTTTACCCAGTCCTGCGGGTTAAGCAGTACCGCGATATTAGTAATGGAGGCTGCTTCCATAGCGCCCTTTACCTTAAGGATCAGATCGATCACGGTGTCGCCGCTTTCCAGGCCGGCCGGGGTGATGTAATCGGTATAGTTGCCGCTCTGGTTTAAGCCCTTAAGCTGGCCGCTGCCGGTACCCTGCGCGATCTGGTGGTCGATTACCAGGTTGAGCTGGTATGCCAGGTCGTCGTTAATGAAGCTTACCAGGTTCGCGTCGTCCTGCAGCATCTGCTCTGTGACCTTAGTCCAGCCGGCGATGGTGGAGACCGCGCCGTTCACGATGCTGCCGGAGTAGTTAGCCTCTGGCTTGGCTGCGGCTTCCGCAGTTACTGCGGGGCCGGTGGCGGTTTCGGTGGTGACGTAGCCGTATTTAATATACTGGTAGGCGCTGGAGTTAATAAAGACGTGGCCGAATAAGCTTTCGAGCGCTAATACCTGGCGCGGATCGGTTATGATGCCGAGCTCGGCAGGTGGTGCGAATGTGGTACGGGTCACGCTGTTGCTGGCCTGGGTAGTTTCCGGAGCGGCTGCGAGGTCAAGCTTGAATGAGGCGTGGCGGTTACCGGCGATCTGTGACTTGAATGCCTGGTATTCCTGCGAAGCTGCGAAGCGTTCACCGGCGCTCTTAGCGGATGCGGTTCCTGCTACTGGAGCGGCTGCGCCCTGCTGCAGTGCGAATAATTCCTTGCGCATCTTCTCGTTGTCGGCTTTTACGCCTGCGAGCTCGTCCTTGTAGCCGGCCATGGTCTTATTGCAGCCTTCGAGCTGTGCCTTGTAGTCGTCGAGGGCCTTCATGGCGTTTTCGGCGGTCTTAAGTAATCCGTCGAGCTGGTTTTCTTTTTCGTCTGCCATCTTTAGTTTCCTTTTAGCTGGTTAAAAAAGTGCTGTACTCGATCTAACTTCCGCTGCTGCTCTGCTGCTTTTTCCGCTGCTTCCCGCTGCGCTTTCGCTGCTGCGGCTTCGTCTGTTAAGATTCTTTTGCTTGTGCTGATTAAGGCCTTCGCGTCCTTGGCTGACACGCCTGCGTCTCGCAGGTATTCCTCCAGGTCTCGCACGGTCTTAAGCTCTGCCAATTCCTCGGCAGTCTTAAAAGCTATTATACGCGCGTTATTATCCGCTGGGAATGTGCAAAGTGAGATCTCTCTCATGCTCTGTACGTTTTTTATGTGGCGGATGCCGTCCGCGTCGTAGTAGAAATCGTCGGCGGCCATGCGTATGCTTACGCTTAAGCCGTCTATACTTCCGAATTCTATCGCCTTGCGCAGATCCTGCCCCTGCTGCAGCTCGAGGTTAAGCAGCCCCTCTACGTAGAGACCGACCTCGTCTATCTTCCAGGAAGTCCAGCGGCCGCTGGGTACGTCCCAGGCGTTATGGTTAAAAAACATCTTAGGCAGTACGGCAGCCTTAAGGATATTGTCGTACGCGTGCGGCTCGATGGTGTCGTCGTAGCTGTCTATGCCGCCGAACTTGGAAGCGTAGCCCGCCACAAATCCAGGCTCGCGGGTAGGATCCAGCTGCAGCTGGGTTTTTTGTGTTACATAGTACATGAGTTACTCCTCTCTTACTGTTTCTGCGGCTGGGTAGTGAGCGGCGTCTGCGGTGTCTGCGTCGGGTCGTTCTGCCCCAGCTTGCTAACTGGGAATAGGTTATTCTGCGCGGTGAGCTCGTCGGCTCCGTCGATGCGGCTGTAGCCGTCCTCTCGTCTGAGCTCGTTTCTAGTTCTGAGGCCGTTCTGCGCGTAGCTGGTCTGCATCGCGATCCTGGTCTGGTCGCTCATGCGCTTTAGTACGCTCGTGCGGAATTTTATTTTTATTTCCGGGTCTTGTATAAGGCGGTTCTGGAGTATCTGCTCGAGCTCTACGCACATCGGCAAAATCGTTGTCTCGTAAAAATAATTACTGAGCTCTACCAGGTCGGAAGCCTCGCCGGTAAGCAGACCGTACGGTATGCCGAACCACCGCGCGAATTCCTTCACGATGAATTCCCTGGTCTGTAAAAGCTGGGTCTCGACCGGGCTTAAGCCCATACTCTGGAAGCGGAAGCCCTGCGGCAGCAGCGGGACGCCGATGTCGGCGTTTTTCATTTCCCGGAAGGTTTTTAAAAATTCCTTAACCTGGTTATCCTTAAGGATCGGGTTATCTGAGCACAATATGCCGTTAAGCTTTCCCTTGTTCTTAAAAAGATCCGCGCTGGCGTTCTGCGCCTTGACCGCTTCGTCGAGTGTGGAGCGCGCGAAGTCCACCAGGCTGAAGCCCTTGATCCCGTTCCCGATTCCTTTCCAGTGTAGGATCCGGTCTGCTGGGTAGGTTACGACCGCGCTGTCCTCCGTGTTGTATACGTACTTTACTACGCCGCCGCCGTGGTTCTCTACGCGTACCTGCTTCGGGTTGAGCGGAGTCAAGGCCGCTATATAGTCGGCGCCGCGGGCGTAGTCTACGCGTATGTAGGCGTTGCCGTACAATAAGTAGTCGGTAGTTAGTACCTTGATAAAGTCTGCCGGAGTCATGCAGGCGTTCGGGCTCTCAGTTAGTAGCCGGTGCAGCTCTCCGGAGCGTACGGGCTCCATGTTGCCGTCCTCGTCTATTACGCGCAGCAGGTCAAGCGGCATGCAGCTCATCGCGCGTACGATCTTTTGTACGCATTCCCAGACCGCCGGGATCTGCAGTGCGTTGCTTACCGTCGGCGCTGTTTCTGCCTGGGTGATCGAGGTGTAGGGCGCGTCGCGCTGCGGCCCCTTGTAGTTACCTAGTAAGCCCTTTATAAAGTCCCACATGGTCGTCTCCTTAGTTGAGTGTAAAGCTGCTCCAGTCTATGCCCTCGCCGGTGTCGTCCGGTCGTCCGGTCGGGTATTCCTGCTCTATGTTGAGCTGGATCGCCTGCTGTAGTGCCATGATAGCGGCGACCACACCGTCTATTTTATCTGTTTTTTTCTCCTTGCGGGGGTATATATTCTCTTTTGCGTCTACGTGGCATACTACGTTGCCAAACATCCAGTGCAGCACCGGGTTATCCTCGAAGTGTATTCGCTCCTCGTATATGAGCGCTTGAAGCTGTTTCATCGGTTCGCTCATATTCTTGAGGGTCTGCGGCAGCTCTACCATCTCGAGTCCCTCCTCAAGTAGCCCCTGGCTCATCTGCGTGGCCTGCATCGGGTCGTATGCCAGGCTTAGCGTTACGTAGTCGCGCGCCTCGTCCCGGATGTGCTCCTGCAGCTCCGCGAGGTTAGTAACTGCGCCGTCGGTGGTGTGTAGGTACCCGTCGGCTGCCCATCCTTCGTACTCCGGATTGCCCTCGTTGATGACCGTCTCGCTTGGTAGGTAAAAATCCGCCAGGAAGTAGTAGTGTATTACGCCCGCGGCGTCCGGTTTCCAGTGTAGCCGCAGTATGGCCGAGATGTCGAGCTTGCTCGCGAGGTCGATCCCGTATATAGCGTAGGCCCCCGTGAAGTCCTCCGCCCGCAGCGCCGGATCTATGCAGCGCCGGTACTTCTCCATCTCTAGCCATTGGCTGTCCGAGTTGACCCAGACGTCCAGGTGCTTTGTAAGGTAGTTTTTACGCGAGCTGCTGGAGGTCATCGCCTTCCGGCGGTTACTTAGTATTAGATCCTCGTCGCAGCTTATGCCCCAGTTCGGATTAGCTTTTTTCAGTGCCGCGAGGCTGCGCCAGTCGTCATCCTGGTCTATCGTGTATATTATCCCGAACATGGTCTCGTCGTATACGCTGCGATCCAGTATGTGGCCTACGTAGCGGCGTACTTCCATGCAGACCCCGTATAGCAGTACACCGGCGGTAGTTATCGCAAAAAGTAAGCTCTGCGGGCGCTTTCCGAGTGATGACTCTACTACGTCCCAGACCGCGCGGGTCTTGTGCGCGTGCAGCTCGTCTATGACCCCGAAGTGAGTATTAAGGCCGTCGAGGGTGTCCGCGTCCGCGCTCTTCGGCTGCATCTTCGAGTTGGTGCCGATTATGCTCATGGAGTGGTTGAAGGTGTCCAGGCCGTAGTAGTCCCGCAGGTCTTTATTTCCGCGAGCCATGGCCAGCGCGTCGTCAAAAACGATGCGCGCCTGGTCTCTGGTGGTCGCGAAGCTGTAAACGTCCGCGCCCTGCTCTCCGTCCGCGCATAGCATGTATAAGCTTATGCCGCTCTCGAGGGTGCTCTTACCGTTCCCGCGGGGTACTTCCGTATACGCTTTGCGGAACCGGCGCTTTCCGGCGCGCTTCCCTTCCCGGTTTATCCATCCGAATACCGTCGTTACTATAAAGCACTGCCAGTCCTCCAGGTGTATATACTCGCCGGCCTTCTCTCCCTTGACGTGGGTGAGGCGCTCCAGGAAGGCGCACGGTCTGTTCGCTTTTTTCCGGTCGAAGTCGTACGGGAAATCGCGGCTGTTTTTTGCTGCGCGCTCGAGGTCGCGCTGTTGCCGTTCGCAGGCCAGCTTAACAAACCGGTTAGCCGGTTTTTTTCCTTCCAGTACTTGCTTTATATACCGGTTGGCCTTTCCTACGTAGTCCAGCGCCGCCATTATAAATCCTCGAATGCGTTCTTCTCTCCGGTCGCGGCCTTGAAGCTGGTAACGCGTGAGCGTGCGGCAGGGGTAAACCCGAGCTCGTTCTCCAGCCCGCGGAGGATCGCGGCCGTCTTGGTTATGTGGTGGAGGATGCCGCTAACCTGTAGTTGCCCGTCCTCTGTCTCTTGTATAGTCCCCTCGCGCTTTATCGCTGCGGCGAGCATCACGAACTGGTCGAAACAAACCACCCATTGACAAAAGGCCGCGTAGTCTACCGTGCTGAGCATACCCTCCGGTATCTGCTCCAGGCTGAACCGCCATATTTCCTGCGCGCTCTCCGTGAGGTAGTCCGGAGGCAGCGCGCCCTTGAGGTCGACCTGCGGTTGCGGCTCGGCCACCGGCGTGCGGCACTTCTGGAGGGTGCCCTGCAGGCGCTTGACGGCGGTCGGTTTCCGTGGTCGTGCCATCTCTGTGCTCTCCTCTCTCTTTTTTTTCCCTGGGCTCCGTCGGGGCTGATTTCTCAGTTTTGCACGCATTTGCGCGGGGC
>Ga0326512_10001059_pt1 | contig 22208 bp, 23 predicted proteins | sample 1_2617_0518_D_FD_203652 | JGI IMG/M metagenome (GOLD analysis project Ga0326512, IMG submission 203652) | Bovine rumen microbial communities from UC Davis, California, United States - 1_2617_0518 | ecosystem: Host-associated > Mammals > Digestive system > Stomach > Rumen | place: USA... | reverse complement strand
AAGTGTATAAGTCTTTGCTTCTATCGCCCTCTACATATAAATGTCCAACAGTAACTGACATACAAGGTATGCGATCAGTATCTTTAAATACTTTCTTAACAGGAACTTCCATTGTCACAACTTCGTTTTCGTTATCATTCTTTGTTCTTGCCATAATTATTTTCTCCTTTTAATCATAAATAAGGAGCATAACCCTTAAGCTATGCTCCTTCAATATTTTAAAATTTATCAGAACTTCCAGTATCCGAAGTAAGAACCGAGTACAACATCTGCACCCATACGTCTTGACATCTCGTATGTATCGAAATCATCGATCAGCTTACCCTTTTCAGTAACTTCGAATATCTCTGTCTCGCCCTCATCTACAAACTTAACGAACTTATCCTCAACAACAGGGATAATGTAAAGAACATCGTTCTCTACAGCAACGGTACGAGTACCGGGAACAAGTCTCTGAGGTATCTCAATGAGTGTTGTACCCTCATAACTACCAAGTCTACCTGTACTAGCAATAGACTCCTTCTGAGAATCAGAAGCCCAGTTAACATCAGCAAGAGCTGTAATATGCTTAAGTGCTGTCTTTGTACCCATAACGATAACATCAGTACCGTTTACATTTGCAACCTTCTCAATAAGGTCATCAAATCTTGACTTTGTTGCAGGTGAAAGAGCACCGGTATCTTTCATATCAGAAGGAAGCTGTGTAGCCGCACCCTTAAGCTCTGCATAAACCATGCTCTGTACATACTGTACATAAGAAGCGGCAACTCTATCGATCCACTTTGCAAAGTCGATACGACCAAGAATTATAAGGTCGATGTCCTTACCAATCTTAACGGTCTTAGGCTCAGTCTTAACAGGAACAACCTCACCCTCACCATACTGTTGCATTGTTATATCATGGTTATCACCACTATAATCACCTACAACGAAAAGGAAGTCATGGTTTACTACGAACTCATTAGCATCGCCAAGTGCGAGGTTCTTCTTCTCAACAAACTCATTAAACCACTCGTTGTTTTCGAATCCTTCATTGATCTTAAAATCGATCTCTTCCTCAATTATCTCGAATATCTCACGAGCGTGATCCTGTTCAGCTCTCCTACGAGTCTTTGCAGACTTAAGATCCTTCTCTTCAAGACCACAGATCTCCATAAATACCTTCTGAACTGCCTTATTAGCCTCAGCACGAGAAACATGTCTCTCTCTTCCTTCAGCATCGAATTCATAAATGTCACTACCACGATTAAGGTTCTTGCAAAGCTTCTGGAAGTTTGTAAGCTTACCCTCTTCAGAAAATACCATCTTTAAATGTTCAGTCATTCTCATAATTAATTACCTCCCTGTCCACTTTGTGCAGAAGCAATAACCATCTTCTTTGCGGCAACAGAAGAAATAGTAGCACCAACAGCAGGTGTTCCTGTAAAACCTTCATCACTTACAGAGATGCGATCATGCTTATGAAGACCATAAACTCTTGCAACATCACCAGCCTTGTTGTACATAGTCTTCTCACCACGAAGAGATGCCTCAGTATAAGGACTAAGCGGCTTTGTGTAAACAAATCCAGCATCACCGGGATCTGTTACAAGTACAAGCCATGTGCCATCAGGATTCTTTGCAACAATCTTACCAGTGAAAGTTGTAACAGCGGCTTCTGTGAATACGTCCCAATCAGCCCAATCGCCAATTGCTACGAGATTACCATTATCAGTATCAGAACTCAGCCTAACAGAATAAACATGTTCACCACTTCTCTGTGCGAGAACATTTGAGGGATAACCCTTGGCATGAGTTCCAGTTGCAATATCAACTGTCATTCCCATAATTTTTTTCCTCCATAATTTTTTAATTGGAAAATTTAACGTTTAAATCCCATCAAAAAGTGAGCCATAATTCTTACATACAGCCACATGGGATGTTATAGCTTTCATACCAACCTTAGGATTTTCGTTGGTAATAGGCTTTTCAAAAGTCATTTTCTTAGCACTCTTAAGTAGTATTTCATTAGCTTTATTAGTAAGCTCTTCCATACTTAAATCAAAATGATTTTTCTGTTCAAGAAGTACCTTGAATTCATCGCTATCAACACAAAGAGCATAATCATCAGATAAAAGCATCTCCATCTTCTTAGGCTCTTCTTCGTACTTAGCGACAGTTGCAACGGCTTGATCATAGTTACTCTTAAGTTCATCTACTGCTTTCTGCTCATCATCGGTAAGCCAAGCAGGATGTACTTCAACTCTTTCACCAAGCAGAGACACCACTCCGTCAGTAATATCATAATTCTGTCGATATGTGGTACGCTTAACTGTGTCATCTTCTGAATTGTAAGCACTCTCATGCATAACAACATAAGCGGGTTCAGCAAATACTTCAGACCACAGCCAAGTATTTTCATTTCCGTAAGTAGAATCTACTTTATCGGATATAGCTCTTTCTATATCGCTGTAAGATATATCATAAGTATACTTACCTTTAACGATAGAAAGATCTGATTTTACTTCAGGTTCAGAAGGAACTTCCGCACTTGGCTGAGCTTCATTTTCAACAGTACCTTCAACTTCAATTTGTTCTGTTTCTGAAGTACCGGCTTCAGCAGATGTATCAGTAGCGGGAACAGTTTCCTCCGTTGAATTATCGCTTTCGTTTTCATTAGTACCCATTGCGTCTACTAATTCATCAACAGATGCTTCATTCTCAATCTTCTTCTTAGCCAATTCCTGTATTCCTCCTTTCTTCCCAGAGTCTTCCGCATAAGCGGTATAATTATCAAGAGACTGTTTAAGCTCTTGCATAATTTTCATCATGTCGTCTTGTGAATAAACAACAGCTTTTGCATTAGGCATTGCCGGATTATGTTTAGCACCGAGAAGAGTAACACCTGTAGCTCTAAAAGCATTAACAGTTGTTTTCATCTTCTTTGTTTTCTCATCTCGTTTAGTTGTAACATCATCTATCCAAAGTTCTGAAGATACATCAACTTCACCACCACGAGCTTCGAGTATATCTGCAACATAATTTCCATACTCACGATATATGTATCCAGTAACATAAATATCGAAATATTCTCCACGTTGAACAACTTCGAATTCATTTGTTTCAGGAATAATTCCGACAATCGTTTCGTCATAAATCATACGATTCTGTTCGTCCGGATTTTCCCCATCCCAGAATTCGTTTTCCTCTACGTGCATATCGTGACCATTGTAATCAAGAACAAGGTTGCCTTTATCGTCAGTAGTCTCTATAACCCTTGCAAGTATTGCAACGTTTTTCCAAGACTCTTCTGAATCACGTAATGCGGATTCAGGATATTCAACCTCATAGTAATTATCTTCTGTTGTCATTGCGTTAATACGAACACGTAAAAACTTTTCATCGTCAAATGTTTTATCAATCTCAAACTTTGACTTTGTAACTACACATTGTTTATTTGTCATAAGCCACCTCACATTGCGATGGCATTCGTAAATACTACTTTAGAACTTACTTCTTTAGCGTATTTATTTCTTGCATCATTTGCAAAAGTATAAGTACCGCCATCATATGTTAATAAAGTGTAACCATTAGCAATAAGTTTATCTGCGGTTTCTTTATCACTTGTTTTTATAAAATTTGCTTTACTCATCGCTTCACCTCAAATTTCTCATTCTATCTGCACCATCCGATACTTGATCATCTTCAGTTCTCGGTCTTCCACCTTCTGAAGAAGTTTGCGAATTACTTGTGGTATAAGAAGATTGAAGAGGATTAATCATTTTTGAAGGAAGTTTAAGAACTTCTGTTTCAAGAAAATCCATCGCCAACGTATCTTTTTCTGATATTCCATTCAGAGTGTTATACGCTAAACGATTTGAAAAAGAATACTGACAAGATTCCAACAGACTCTTTTTTAATTCTTCTTTTGTGAAGATTGTTATTTCAAAATACTCAACCTTGCATGGACTTGGAACATCGAGTGATAACATACGATTCGTAAAACCTTCTATTTGAGGCATTAAACTCGATATAGCAAATTCACTCTCTGCTTTTAGCCATGCATTAAATGCGGCTGTATTATTTATATTATTAGCATTGAGCACAGCACCGCCACCAGCTGTAGCAAGTAGAGTGCTTTGACTTTGTTCAAGTCTATCAACATCTTTATCTGCTGACGACTTTGTAAAGTCGATAACGTCAACGCCATCACCGGGGATAGGAGCGGCGGCAACGTAATCAGGCAGAGCATTCTCAACCATCTTGTCAAAATATTTAATCATAAGATCCGGAGATACTTGGAAGTCATCACTTCTCTTTGCTCCAGATAATACCTTCATTGGAACAAGTAATAATTTATATATCGATTGTTCATCTGCAATAGCTTGTATATCTTCAAGATCATTCAATCCAGCAAGCCTTTGAAGTAAAGGTGCGAATGGAGGAATGATCGCATTTAGATCTTCGATTCTAAACTTGAAACATGCCGCATATTCATCGGGAACTTTAACCCATTTCGCAGTAGGATTCTTCTGATATTCTTCCCACATTTCTTTTAAAGGAGAGCCAAGCCATTCGATAAGTTTTTGTTTTTTATCGCTCTTCCATTTAGACATATCAATTGCAAATCCTAAATCACCGGTATGATATCTTCCGATAATCTTACATTCATCAGGATCAAGAATATAAAACATAGATCCGGTATCATCTCTGAAAAATAATGAATAACATATATCCTCAAGATAACAATGTATTAATACGTTGTAAATGTTTCCATGAATGTTATATATATCCAGCTTATTAAGTGTGCTGTTATATGCTTTCAATGTTTTTGATATGTTTGGCTTTTTAGAAATGTCGTAATTAGGAATTACTTTCCTACATCTCAAATCCCAAATGCTAGAATAAAGAACAATTATTCTGAAAAATATCTGAGACCTGAAGAATAAGTATCGTGCCGCATTCCTCAAATTTACCTCATTGTTACTTGGAGCTTTTAAATAATCTCTAATTTTTTTACGATCATAAGATGATATTGAAGAACTATATCCTTTATTAGGATCTTTAAGTTGCAATAGCATCTGTTCAGCTTTAGAGTAATTTAAAAGTCTATTCTGCTCGTCTGCTTCCAGTTCAAGTTTAGCTAACTTGTCTGATACAGACATTTTTTTAGAGGTGCTATTGCTTACACCACTAGATGTTTTTCGTGCCATTCATAGCACCTCCTTAATCGTATTTTGCGGGGCGAATCATTTTAGAAAGCATATCTACAATATCGGTTTCAGTATTATTAGGCTTAAGCTTTAATTCAAGCTGACAAGCACACCAATAGTTATATGCTATAGATGAATATCTATCCTTACGCATTCCGCTTAATTCTTTTACTTTTATTTTTCCGTTACGTACTTCACTGTTGAGCTTAATCAATTCATATTCGGCAAGAGTTGTTTGGATATATGGCATACGAAGTTCATTCTGTTGACTTGTATTTAATTTATCCCAGTTCTTTATAGTCTTACTGAGAACTTCATCACAATCCTGATCTGATATTAAGAAATTAATTCTTCCGTTCTGAATTCCTACACGAAGTCCGGTACATATCTGATCATTAAAATCAGCATTAGCTTTAATACACCATACAACACGATTAGCATCTTTAACCTTACAACGCATTGCCATCTCTTCATTATTGCAAGCACACAATGCTTTATATGTATCTCCGGTTTCAGGATCATATTGATCCTTACAAATATAGTCATACACACCCAGACCGTTGCCTTGACAATCAAGTACTAATTGCGTACATTTGTAATGATAAAAATATCTCATAATAATTATTCCAAGTTCATCAGTTGTCTTACCTTCATAGGTTTGTGAATAGACGAAATTGGATTGCATATTTGTATCATCGGTTTGTATAACATTATTTATAAATAACGAAGATGCATCGTTCTTTTTCTTTTTAGTTGTTGCCATAAGTGCAACGTCCAACGATAATATACGTTCAGCCGCTTCTTCAAGTTTAGGAACTGGATTCTTATCGTTATAAAACGACAATGGTAACAAAGCATTCTTAATTTTTCTTCGTTTGTTTATTTCGTCAAACTTAAAGAAGTTATCTCCTGTGTCACCTTGCCACATTACTTCCATTTCCATTTTGAACTTCATATCATCAAAAGTAGATTCGGACATTTCATCTCGAACCTGTTCTTTAGATAATAAGTTCTCTTTGATTGAAAGTTGGTAGGGTAGAGCACATATGAAATACTTTTTAGTATCATCAAAGAATGATGCTACATAAGACTTTACTTTATCCCAAGCCCAGCTACTCTTAAACCAAGCAGAAGACATATATATTTCTTTATTACGTTCTACACGATCCGCATATTCAGGCTTATCAAGATATCTAGGATGTCTTTCAGCAGTTAAGAATTTTCTTATAACACCGTCAAGAATATCAGGATTTACCATTCTGAATTCATCAACAATAATAATATTTGCTCTTAATCCACGAGCATTATCTGTTGAAGTAGTAGTAGTAATCCAGCTACCATTCTTAAACATAATATGGGCATCGTTTTGTCCTATCTTACAATCCTCAATTTCCGTACATAGATTAGGGGATTGTCGCATAAATTCATTTTGAATCTTAAGCAATACTTCGTTTGCTTGTTTCAACGTTCCTGATACAACAACTATTTTTGTTCCGGGGTATAAGATACAACGAATACAACAAAATAGAGCAGTAATATATGTCTTACCTTGACCTCTACTGGCAAGATACATAATGTAGTTGAATTGCATCATTACCCAGATTAAAATCTGTTGAAACCATTTTAATTTTAGCCCGAGGAAATCTTTTACAAAACGTTGCGGATTAGCTCTATAGTAGCCAGCTCTCCATGCAACGGTTTCCATTGTAAGTTGTTCTTTATCTTTTTTTATATCATCAACTGTTTTTTTATTAGCCATCGTCTACGCTTCCAAACAGTTTATTGAATATTTCCTCAGAAACACCTTCTTCATCCACGGTAGGTTTCTTTACCGTATACTTGGATATGAAATTATCATATAATGTTGTGAATGCATTTTTAAAATTCATCATCTTCGCAAGATGACCTTTAAAGAATACATCAACCCACAAACCCATCTTATCTATATCTTTGAATTCATCTTCGGGTTCAGGAATCGGCTTTTCGTTTTCCCATTTAGCAATAAGCTGTCCAAATGTTTTAGCCTCAGTTAATGCATTTGAATTATCTTGATTGGGTTTAACCTGCAATGAACCCATAAGATCCTGTAAGGTCTTATCGAGATCTTTTGTATCTCGACCGGATTGCTGAGCATCATCTATCTCAAGTAATTTACAACATATACGCTTAAACAAAACTTCCTGTGCTTTAGTTTCACAGGCATAGAATGTTGTCCATTCTCTATATGTATTTTCAAGAAACATCAAATCCTCAAGATTATATTTGTTTCCAAAATGTTTTCTTGCATCTTTAATTAACTTTGAATTCTCATTAATATCTACAGTTGAATCTTCTGCAAATTCATCTCCTTTATCGAAATCAGAATCCGCATATGTTAACTGAGTCATTGTAGGTAACGACTTAACAACTGCGAGATATTGTTTAAATGGAGATGTCCAAGTTTTTTCTTTTACGTCCTCTACAGAATTTTTATAACACTTCATGTAGAGATCATGCTTATAAGGAGCATCGAGCATCCTTAATACCTTCATAACCGATTCTTTTGTTTCATTCGGTTTGTCCGAAGGACTCTTTCTGTTCTCAGCCATCATCTGAAGACATTCTTTACAGATAGGAAATTTAGATGCTACGTACCTTCTATCAGTATAATAGTTAGTATCAGCTCTTTTAACATTCCCACATACCGGACAAATGAGGTATTCTCTGTTTATTAATTTATTGTAATCATTGGCAAGCTTATTGTATGAATCACGCATTTGAGCTATGCCAAACTTTTTTATTTCTTCTGGCGTTCGAGCCAACGTCATCGTAGCCATAAACTTCACCATCCTTTTAATCTTTATATTTTGTCTCTCATTTAGAAACAAAAATTAATAGACCTTCGCCTTGCTACATTTAACTGTTAAACATTATTCTACCGTTGAGATAAAGCTGAGCCACAAGGAGCTACCCTGTAACTTTTTACCCCTCCAAGACGGAACTAACGAGCGGGACTGGTTACCCACAACTTTCACCGAAGCCATTCAGCTTGTAAAAAATAATATAACGAGGATTTGAAATTATCGTTGATTACGGCTACTCGTACGGTAAACACTACTTATACGTGGATTTCTCCACATCAACAACGAAAGGACTTATTGGATTTCCGCTACTTCCTCACTCCTATTGTTTTCCGGACAATAGGCATCACGGTTTCAGAATGGGCAAACCCCAAAAGTGTATTATGTCCTCGTAGTGAACCCTGAATTATTTAGCAATTAAACATAGTACATGTGCTTGATCTCGGAAGTTTCTTCCTCGTCATGGTATCTCACGATATACATGAACACGTTCACATAAAGTATCCCATATGCTTCGATGCATCATCCACACATTCTCAGCTTGGTAGCTAACCAATCTGCACTGAGTTATTATTTTGCTTCTAAATGAAAAACAAAATATAACGGACGACCTACGTAGAATAAGCCGCCCGCCACAATATTTCGAGCTAGTCGGAAAGGAGAGAAGAAAAGATATGATATATTGCCGCTCGATATAACAATATATAATGCAATGTTAGCGTATGTACGCTTTATACTAAAGATACAGAGTAGTAACACTCTATACCCTTATTTTCATTTACCACACAAACAATCTGCTCCGGTTCTCCCGAAAGCCTCTTCTCGATAGTATAGTCGCAACCTGTACCAGCAAAGTTGCCACCTCTAATTATTTTAATTCCGTTGATGTTGGATACTTCGTTAATATGCATATGACCGAAAGTCATAGCATAAGGAATCTCTCCGAACATCGTTACAAATTTACCTACGCCCATCTTATCGAATGTATCATAATCACCGTGAACATTAATAAATGTTCGATTACGTATGATCATTTTAGAAATACCCGAATCGATATTATTAGGCAAGAAGGTTACATTATCCACATCGCTTATGAGCTTTTCAACAATCCAATAAATAAGACTATCGAGGCGTTCATTATGCGGTGTATCAGACTTTTCACCGAAGTTCACACGGCTATGATTGCCAACAACGTTAGCTACTACAACCTTTTCGAACCTCTGTGACAGCTGATGTAAAAACCAACTGATATATTCCGAAGCAATCTTGATCTGACCGATAGAATCCGTATCATTACTGATCATCAAGGTCTTATGTATTACTCCGGATATAAGATCACCCTGTATAGATACATATGCAATTTTTGCATTATGTCTCTTCTGAATGGTGAAAATTTCAGACACATACTTTTGCAATCTCTCGAATGCAATATCGACATTATATTTCCCGAAATAAGAATCAAATGATTGTCCTATATGCATGTCGGATAACATGATAAACAAATCATTATCTGAATCGATTACCGGAGCAACAGTTTTAGGGAATATTTTACTTCCCACATCTTCAAATTGTTCCCCAAATATTTCGGTAAACTCTTGCCAACGAGCATCAGAATAATTTTGTTTATTCCAAGCTCTGCGTTCATCACGCATTTTTATTTTTGTACGTTCAAGTTCTCTGATCTTATCATCGATATTTTCAACGTACTTAGAAGTATCCTGAAGCTTATTTCGATTAGACTCAAACATTCTACAGAATGCCTGATACTTTTTGCGATATGTAGACTCTCCGTAATCGTTACCGGTCAACTCATTGATTACATCTGCAACATCTGACCATGTACCTATTTCATCTTTTAGTCCACATATACGATAAATAAGTTCTTCATCTGACTCTCCGTTTAGTCTTTCAAAAATCATTCGATATCCTCCGATTCTACCGCATCATCTGTTCCGTATTTAGTAGAAATATCAAAGGCATTATCTCCGTATACTTTATTAAGAATGTCGGCAAGGTCAATGACTTCACCGGTCTCTTGTTCTATAAAACTTTGTCCATTCGAGATTATTCCTTTAAACTTACCACTTAACGAAAAAGTTCTTTTAAATGAAGCCATCTCTATTCCTTTCTTGTTTAATTACAAAACCGCCCAACACTGGGTTGAGCGGCAGATAACAAACTTATAGAATCTCGTCAAAGTCTTCAAGCATCTTATCCACAACACCATACTTGATCTGATCTTCAACGGTCATGTACCATTCTTTATTTTTGTTACGATTAAGTGCAACTTTATTAACACCGCAGATCGACATATATTCACGCATCTGAACTACTTGCTTTTTATATATCTTCTGTTGAGACTCAACCTGTTCAGCAGTTCCCACAAGCTCACCAGATCCGCTATGAATCAATGCGGTACTATAGGGCAGAGCAAAGCGTTTACTTCCGGATGCAAGTATTAATGCCGCACCGGAATCAGCTTCTCCGATATTAACCGTATAAACAGGAGTTTTACTCAGTCTTATGGTTGCCGCTACGGACATTGCCTCAGTAAGCTGACCACCAATACTATCAATCATGATAATGATCGGTTTGCGTTTATCGACAGAGACACCCTGATCAACATAGTTGTAATACAGAATGTTTTTCTGAATGCTTAAAGTGCTTTCATCTATCTCTCTATCCAGATAAAAAATTCTATCTTCTTCAAGTCTCCAGTAGTCAACCACTTCAGGATCTGGAAGTTGAAGATTAGAAACGCTCTTCGGTAATTTAATAGTTACAACTTCGCCTATATCATCATTCTTAAATTTACTCATGAAACTTACCTCGCTTTCTGCTTACGATATTCGTTGATAAGTTTCATGTTCTTACTGCTTTCGCAAAGATAATACTTACGATAAGATCCCACACAATGAGAAATACCATTCATTCCGAACGGTACATTCTTAACCTTGGTGAGATATTCCATTTCGGATTTTGAAATATCAATCATAAATTTCAAGAACTCCTTCCTTTTCGTCATTTTCGACATCCAGTTCTTCTGGATCGCATTCACCATTAGCACCTTTATTAAGTTGCTTAGTGAAGACTTCGGAGTTTCTAAATCTACACATGAGCCTGTCATTGTACTCGTAGACTTCGCCATCACCGGGATTCACAATTCTGCCTCCCTTGATTAGCTGATAATAAAATTTTCCGAAGCCAGCAACGTTAACCGTCTCACCCTCTTCTACAGCATCCTTAATAGCCTGAAATATTCCGTCCATTGCAGGACGCACATACTTGATAGGAACACCGGATAGTTTAGAAGCCCTCTTAATGATTGCCGCCTTACTTATAGTTTGAGGTTTCTTCAGCATAACGTTCACCCCCCATATAAGTTTTGAGCTATCTCTTTACCATGCTCATCGAGGAGTTCGAAATATGATCCTGAACATTCGCTGTTCTTACAAACCATCACGTTACCACCTACGTAAGTAAGAGGGTTACCACATGACTTGCACGAATGTCTCTTTTCAAATTTCTTCTTGAATTCTTCATTTGTCTTTGAAACAGTCTTCGGTTTAACTTTGTAAAAGTTTTCCAGTACATCGTCAAAACCAAAGTACCGATTGTCCTTCTTTCCTTCTTTCATCATAGTTCTCCTTTTAATCATATTAGGAATTCGTACCTATTCTCCCACTAAAGAAAATAGAACTTTTTTAATTCTGTTTAGTATTTCGCCAACGTTAGTTGGGAAAAAATAACTTTTTGCTTTTCTTAAAAAATGATTCTTTTTTGTAAAAAACCTCAGAAAAATTTAAAGTTTTCGTAATTTTCTGCGTGGTTTTTTATATTTTCTGAACATTTTTTACAATACTTTCTTGAGTGATCATGCTCTCCATTGAGTCTAACCATGCGACCACATATCTTACATATAGTCCATCCGTCCTTATATTTTGCGAGATATTGATTGCCAATGTTATCAAAACGTCTCACAATTACCTCAGCCTCATCACTCGGTTCTAACTTCACAAAGATCCCGCTTCTATCTACGCCTTTTCTGAAGTCTATTAATCCTTCAGCGTATAGATCATGAAGCATATAATCTCTTTTCTCTAAAGATACCCCCACATTTGCCAGCTCGAATATCTCTCTCGTTGTGTTATTTATCCAACCGGTAGGCTTATAACACAACTTCGCCAACACATAAAGCGTAAACATTATCTTCTGCTTCTGCCATCCGTCAGCCTTTTGTATCTGCTTAATCTCGTCTTTGGTAATGGCAACTTCAGGAATATCGATAAGCTCTCTTCTCATTTCGCCCTTCTTCATCTTTTCACATATCCTTTTCACAAAAGAGTAATATTTATATTCTTCGTATTCGATAATGTCGAGATTATACTCTTTTATCTTTTCAAGCAAGAACTTCGTAAACTCCGTTGCTGTCATATCCTTGCACTGCTCGTAATAATACCTTGCCAGATATTTAAACAGAGAGGATACTGCGACATTATTAGGTTTTACTTTTGTACTAACTATGTTTGTAACAAATTCTTTTTCGTTATTCCTTAACATCTATGTTCTCCAATCTGTTTATTATCTGATCTCCCATGAGCATCCAACATGTGCTGTGATAGTTTGTCTTATAACAAAAGTCTATCATGATATCTAAGCGTTCCTCGTCATTCGGACACACCTCTTTGAGCTTATTGATGTAATAGTTCTTCAAGCTTTCGAACTGAGCCTTATCATAAGTTCCGGTCAGCTTATCATTTTCAGAGCTATACTTTGCAATCATTTTGCTGAAGTCAACAATATGACTCTTGATCTCGTCCACATGCTTATGTATGATCCTGTGACCGGTCTTAAGTTTGTTATAATCAAAGTCACCTTGATGCTTAAGTGCTTTAGTATATCCTTCAAACTGCTGTTCTACATATCTGCATATGCGGTTCATAGAACAATCATTAAGTCCAAAAGGAAGGAATCTGTAATAACCTTCTATGAAATACTTCTCGGCTTCAGTCTTCGGATCGGCAAGCAACTCCTCAAGAGTCTTGTTAAACTGCTTTCTTGCATTTGCACTTGTCTCCTTGATGAACTTCTTATACTCACGCATATAGTCATCGTAAATATAAGTCATGAAGTAGGGCGGCTTATGAGTGCATATGCTTACCTGAAAAGCATCCTTACCTTTCGCAGTCTCCAAATCATACCAGTACTTAGGCATCGGCTTCGCAACAATACCTTTGATCTTATCAATCTCGTTTTGCTGATAAAGCTGACCACACATGATACGTTTCTGGAGTTCGGCATACTCTTTGCTGTCCGGAGCAAAGTTCGCTTGTGTCTCCATCATTGCCGTAACCTTATTCGTTACAGAACCAACCTTGTTACCCATACCATTTTTATTAGTCGCAATAATGTCTTTCTCGGTAGGGATGACCTTCTCCACATTACGTTGTATGCAGAATATAGCCGGTTCTTCATGATAACATCTCATAAGCACAGGATTATTTGTACTAAATGCCATGTCGCCATCAAAGTCTGCACCATTCATAGCGGCACACATCGTGTCGAAGGAATTGAAGATCAGAATAGTACGCATGTATTTGTACCACTCCGCAACATCTTCATTTATCACAACCTTACACTTGCGGATATTATTGTGCGATGTCATCGGAGATCTGAATATCACAATCTCGTCCACATCTCTGTCCACCCAGTACCTTGAGAACACTTCACCCGCCTTTAACAGTCCGGTCATATCCATCCCCACAATGCTCTGCATGAGAGTAACAGGATCGCCACTGATTATTTGGTAGTTGCCATGCACACGAAGTCGTCCGATCTTCGCCCTGTCGATTGCTTTACTTATAAGTCTATTAGTCGCATCGATAATAAACGGATCGTGCAACATAAACTCGCTCTTAAATAAAGCTTCCTTCCAAGTTGCCTTTTCACTGTTCTCATTTATTCCTAAGAACTTAATGGTGCTTTCGTAATCTCCGCATAGTGCATCTTTGAGATACTTAATAGTAGGAGCACACAGTTCCTCAATGTCGGCATCGCTAAACTTGTAACTTTGCAGATACTGATAGTTCGTCTCACGCACATCATCCAGTTCCTTAGGCATAATCTTAGTCACCGCAAATCCGTAACCATTTTGTCTGTAAGCCTTAATGTATTCGTTTACCGACTTGTATCCCTTCCAGCACTTAAGTGAAGACTCAGTTAATATGAGATCAACCTTGCGAATATCTATCATGTTGCCCCACACATCCTGAACCATGTAGTTACCATTCGCATACTTGTCAAAGAACTCCACAATGGGGAAAGCGAACATCATACCTTTAAGCCACGCATTACGTAAGCACACTCCATCCGTCACGTAATCGATCCCCAGCGACTCGCTCACCCTTTGCATATAGTCAATGGTGCATAGATTGAATCCGTCACTCGCATTATTCTCAAGTTCCTCATTATATGCCATATACACATCCGGCTCTTCCGCATCGCCACTGTCGTCCACATTAATGCAATCCGCATGTATCTTCACAAGTGCATCGCTCACCACCAATATGCCATGCGGCTCACAAATACGCTGGCTTGCTGAACATGTTAATGCCTTATATGCCTCCAACTTTGCGGGTACAATAGGGAAGGACTCCATGTCACACTGACATCTGTTATTAAGCTCATCCAGTATCTCGACATTTACAAATACAAGTGTGCAATTCTTAAGTCCACCGGTAGTTCCCACGAAACGCTTGAACGTCTTGCCGTTTATTTTGATGCCATCTTTTCGCATTACTTTGGCAAAGTCGCCCATTGTATCGACTACTACCATAAGGACGTAATCAGAAAAGTCAATGTTTCGCATCGGCTTATTAAGAATCTTCCCAATGAGACGAAACATCTCGCTCTGAAAAAGCGACACAATCTTACCGGTCTTGTAAGCATCGTCCTTTGAAATCGTCAGATCCCATTTATTATATTTTAATTCCTTCGTACCAATCTTAAAAAGATCGTACTGCGGTACGTTTATTCCAGCCATTCTTATTCCTCTACATATTCAATCGCCATTTGGAGTATTGTATCTAAAACAGATTTTAAAGAAGGTTGCTCATTCTGCCACTCGATCACTTCCTTCACAAATCCTTCGAGATCATATGGCACATCTGTATGATTATGAGCATACGATAATATTTCCTCTGTATATCCCATTATTTTTCCTTTCTGAAATCACCTGACATACTAATTATAATCACCATTATTAATTGTGTCAAGTTTACGCACAGCCGCAATGTGCCTGATGAGGTCTCGATCAATGTACCTTCCGTAAGTGGAGGTGAGACACTGATTCGCAACATGATCATACACGCTATTCTTAAAGTAGATCAATTGCATGTCGCTCAGGATGGTGAACGCATGCTCCAGCGTCTTCACATTCACGCCCGCCCTCTGAGCGATGGACTCCCTCGACCACTTGCCGTAACGCACCCTCGCATCCACGGTGCTCAGTATCGCCACGAATATTTGAAAAAGAATGAAGCGGTTCTTCATGTCGCTGTGGCATATGGCGGTGAACTCATCCGGAGCTACGAGCACATACTGCTCCTTGGTTACATTTTTGAAGCTGTGCTCCACATCCAGATCCCAGTACTTGCTGTTCGACTCGCAGTATATGTAGCCATTATCGATCAGATACTCCATCGCCTCTTTTATTTTATTATTATTGTCCGAGTGATCATTTTGGTAAATGAGCCACCTTATGTCGGATAAGAATATTCGCCTCACCTTCAGGGCGGGATCGTGATAGAATGCCGCCAGTGCGAAATAAACTATTAAGTTGTCTCCTTTGAGTGCTACCGGTACAGCTACCATTTTTAAAACTCCCGCAAATAATAATTATTAATATTAAGTGTATATTTATATTAAGTGTATATTTGTATATATATTTATTTATTATTTATAAGTATTAAATATTATTTAGATTATTAAGTATATATATTATTATTAAGATATATAGTTAATAATATATTATTAATTAAATATATAAGTATATATATAATATTAATATGTTAGTAAGTATATAAGTATATTATATATTTATATTATTATATATTAATACTCATATTATATTTATATATTAATACTTATATTATTATATATTAATACATAACATAATTAATTATATTATATATATTATATACTTTATATAATTAAATATATTATATATTAATAATATAATTATATATATAAATAATAATATATATTATATATTTATATTATATATATATTAAGGGTATAGTTACGGTGAAATTTAACCGTAAGTATACGTGTCGTCTCCCATTATATGACGCAAAGTTAATTGTGTCAAATGGATAGTGGGGGATTTTTTAATTTTGGAACAAAATAAAAAGTAAAAAAGATGAAAAGGGGACAGTGGGGAAAAGGGGAAATAAGGAAGGAGGACGAGAGTGGGGATTTTTGGAGTGTGCTGTGTGGGTGAAACAGCTTAACCGGAAAGCCGTGATCCAGCTCAAAATCCCGCACAAAATAGCCCCCCTTAAAATAGCGTAAACACGCATAAATAAAGGCTTTGAGCGGTTTTTTAAAAGTATTAAAACTAACCAGTTTTAAAAGTGTTATTATATAGGTGTCAAGTGACAAGGTATCAAATAGGGTGGTTCTCATCCGCAACCGTTCAGTCACTTGCATGACGGTTTAAAGGCTCGTAGTCTCGTTACTACCTCGCCCGTACTGTCTCGACCTGCACTGCTCTTTGGTCTCGTTATCACTGGGCGTATTAGGTCACAATTAGGTTAGGCTTTGCAAATGAATAGTGCATACTGGGCGGACTCTGTCCAGAGGTGTAAGACCTCTTAAAGTGCCGTACGCTAACCACGTACTCCGCCGTGCCCTTTGTGTAGCTATTTTGTCATACGAAAGTGCGTGTTTCCACGCAAGCAGACGAGCGTTAAAGCGAGCCGTGAAGACTGCGTCTGCGTCCGCTACCACTGGGTAGATGTGACGACCAACCAATCCCTCATGCGTAGTGTAGCGTGATAATCTAACCCAATTACAGGGGATAAGTGCACAGGCTTGCACTGTGTAGACTACTGCTGTAAAGGTTCGGGCGAAAACTATGCACCACGTATGAGCCGGACTCTTGGAGTTATACAAGCCCCTTGTCCTAACACATCAACTATTTTTTAATGCCCCAACTGGGGGCGGAAAGTGAGGACAATATGGGTATCAACGTATCATCAGCAAACAAGAACTTCAAGGACGCATTAGCTAACTACAAGCTCGCCGCATACCAGCTTGCAGACGAGCTTCTTAAGCTCCGGAAAGACATCACCGCTTGGCAGACATGCATAGAGTCTAATCTCGACCTTATCGAGAAGACCGAGAGCGGAATGAAGAAAGCGGACTTACAGGCAGAAATTGACAACTTCCTTGTCAAGATTTCCGACAGACAGGAAGCATACGCCAAGACTGCAGCTGAACTCGAAAAGAGGATTACACCTTTTTACGAGCTTACGCAGAAGCTCTACGCAGACTATCTCTCAATGAGAGGAACAGCAGACGTGAACGCTTACAAGAAAGCTGTCAAGGCTTTTCTTGACGGACAGGGCGTGAAGTATGACGACAAGAGCATCATGCTTATCGTGACAGCCGTAGGCGTTCGTTCAAAGTCTGCTCGTGCTCTTTACAAGGACAGCACAACTATGACATCAGCGGAGACCAAGAAAAAGTTCCGTGATGTTATCGCTCGTACTTTGTGCGACTTGTGCGGAGACCAGCTTCCTGTTTACAAGTGGACTTATAAGCCCGCAAAGACCAAGTAATAAGTAGCAAGTAAACCAACAACCGACAAGGGGTTTATACAACTTCAAGAGTCCGAAGCCGACCGACCGAGACGAGATCTCTATGCAACTGGTTTAGGTTGCGGTTTATGCAAGGTCTCTAATTTCCTCTTGTGACGGATAAAGTCTACGATTGTAGCACAGTGTTTACGCCTGTGAATTGTCGGTCACACTAAAAATGTCGGGTACTTACGCACGATGTGCGGTTCAGCCTGACAGGAGTCTCGTAGTGCGTACACGAGGAGTGGAGGCGTTTAGCTTAGCATAGAGGATTACCCTCTTTAGCTCGTGGTTCGCTACCACTACGCACTGTGTCGGGGATTTGTGCGAAGATGACACACAATCTTTAGGTCGATGATACGCTACCACGCTGTCATTGGCTTCCTGTGTTGTTCAGGCTTATTCTCGACTTGACACAATCAACCGCAATAATTTTGAAAGGTGGTGAGAATTATGAGTAAGAATGTTGCTGTCAGTAAGGCGGAGTATGTAGATGTTATATCTACAGCTCGCTCAATAGGTCTTAAGGTTACCTTAAGGGAACTGGAACAGGGTGATTTTGAGAGTTTGGCTCATTTGACTCTCAAGGGAACTGCACACCAGTTGTGTGTTCTCGACAAGATTTTTGACGAAAGGTAGGTAAAAAAGCGAAATGGCAATGTTACGGAAGCTGGGATTCCGTTATGTTGTCACCATTTCGTCTTCGTGCGGAGTATCAAAGACTTACACGAAAACGGAAACAGAAGCTATGTCTCTAATTACAGATATGGGTTCTGTTTTTTTTGGTGGTCAAATAACGGAAATCTAAAAGCGAAAGGAAAAGGCGAGCGAAATGTTAATAATATTATTAATATTAGCTATCATCACGGATACATGTCTTGACGTGTATCTATCAACAAGGTAATTCTAAAAGGTGGAGCAACTGAAAGCAGTTGGCTGTTAGAGGTGCAAGTCCTCTCTCCACTTATGGAACTATTAATTACCAAAAGGAAAGGTAGGTAAAGAAAATGTATCACGTAGAATGGACTTCATCAAACGTAACTCCTGAAGATGGTATGCCAATCCTCATAAGTTTCGAGGATTGTAGATACCCCAACATCGGATATTACTCTGAATCCGATGGCAAATTTATAGTCGAAAGAGAAGAGTTTGACATGGATGATATTCCTGCTGAAAAAATCGGTAAAGTAAATGGATGGACACCTTTGCCGACATGTAAGAATTATATCCATCAGAAGTTAAGTGGCGTTATAAGCCACATAGATCCGGTGTACAACACCGCTGATATCATCGTTTTTAATGATGACAGCATGAGAACCGTTATCGTAAAAGAAGAAATGGTAGACGGCTTATACGAGGGCGATCCTGTAATAGTCGAACTCATTGACGGCGTTCCTACACGCTGTTTTGAAATTACACACGTTGCAACATTATAAAATCGGTGGCTAAGCGAAACGGAAAAGAGAAAGCGAGGTAAGGGAAAAATGCTCACACTTGAAGACATTCGTTATATCATCAGTAACGCAAGAATTCAGCTCATCAACAGCGATGACGGAGCGGTAGAGGGAACTTTTGATTCGGTAGACGACATTCCCGAAGTCTACTTCGATTGCGAGGTAGACGACATGTACGCCTACAGAATAGATAGGGAAAACAAGACGGACGAAGAGCCTGTGCTCTGCATATGTCTGTCAGAAAATTATGATGAATAAAAAACAGGAGGAGAAAAAGAAATGGAAGCAACAAAAATCGTATCAACATCAAAGGCAATGCAGGTAAACGCAATCGTAAGAGAAGCTGAAATCAACGAAATCACAGACGGTTTCTGCAATGCACTCGATTATTTCGAGCTTGCAAACAGCAGAAGAGTAACTCGGGACAAAATTATCGAACCGAGTTTTCGTGCAAAAGCACCTTTGCTTAAGATACTCAAGCGGTCACCCTATTACATAGGGAAAGGACGCTGTAAGATAGACGCTACCCTCAAGCGTGACGTCGACATTGAAACATGGGATAGTTGTTATAGATGGATAAGAGATGCGGTAATAAAAACTGCTATTCTAAAAGGAATATATAGCGATAGCTGGCGTAATTACTTGTATAAGCTAAATGATTATGTATTCCGAAATAAGTTTAACGGCAACTATATCAACAATCAGGATGAAGTTGATAGGTTTAACGATACTGCCGAAAAGAACGAACTGGCAATACGTGCAAAGCTTGGCATGAAATTTACCAAGCTCATCACAGCGTTCGCAAAGGAAACAGGAATCGACAAAATTGTCGATATCCGTGATGTTTCCTTTACGGACAATGATGGAAACTTCCACGAGCGGAAAAAGGATTTCGGCTGGAAAAAAGTACAGGCTGAAATCGGAGATGCTCTCAATATCCTCGAAGTGAAATCACCGATGTACTTGTCGGTGAATCCTGTGGACATTTTAACGATGTCCTGTGGCGACACTTGGTCATCGTGCCACTATGTCGGTGCTGGAATGAATTGGAGAAATATTGACCATACATATTCCGGTTGTTATTCCGGTGGAAACATCGGATATATAAAGGATTCTGTAACTCTTATTTGTTACACAACTAAAGAGGGAATTGAACCCGACAATTGGGAAGCAGGAAAGTCCCATCGTGCCATGTTCGCTTACGAAGATGGGGTTCTCTATGAAGGTAGAGTATATCCCGATGGTCGTGACGGTGGAGATGAAAGCATCGCTACCACAATGAGAAACTTCGCACAGAAGGTAATCGCAGATGCCTTAGGTGAGAATAACGTATGGACACTCAAAAAGGGAACTGAGTCCACAAGGAGACACGTAAAAGCCGGTGATGGTTATATTGGCTACCGTGACTGGAATAGTTGCGAGGATGGAAACGTTAGTTTCCTTCAAAGCGAAATCACCGATATGGATCATGTTATCAGTGTCGGTACATACACGGTCTGCCCTTGTTGTGGTGAATTACATTACAACGAGAAATGTGTCCTCTGTGACCATTGCTGGGGCAATTACGATGAACAATGCCCTACATGCGGAGAGGGAATATATCTGGAAGATGATGGTAATTGGGTAAGATGTGAAGATGATAATGTCATCTACTGTTGTGATTCATGTGCGGAAAGAGCAGGTGTACATTATTGCGGAGACGATGGTTCATATCATAACGAAGATAACTGTATGCAAGATGCATATGATGGTTGTTGGTATTACTATGACGGAGATAGTATTCTCACCTCTGATAGAAACTGGTATTACAGTATAGAAAATGCTATGGATGACGGTTACGAATACGCACAAGATGATGGCGAATGGTATCCCATCGATGAACTTTACCAAGATTCATACGATGATTACTTCTATCACGATGAAAGCGAAAAGGTGGTTGTCGGTGACGACACTTACCACAATTTAACCAACGCTCTTCGTGACGGATGGTCAGAAGAGGATATCGAATTGGGAAGGGAGGCGGTTTAATATGGACTTCATCACGATATGTAAATTAAATCAGACAAATTTAAAGGAAATTCTCACAAATGAAATGCTTAAATACTATAAGGCAACTGACATTGTTGATGATGCCGGTTTCCTGTATGTGAGAGGCAGTAACGTACTGCTTACCGCTCATATGGATACCGTCCATAAAGAACCGGTAAAACAGGTAGTTGTCGAGAAGCACGAGGGTAAAACTATCGTGTCCTCACCACAGGGAATTGGCGGTGATGACCGTTGCGGAATATATATGATCCTAAAAATTCTCGAAGAGACAAAGTTAAGACCGACAATAATCTTCTGCGAAGACGAAGAAGTCGGTGGAGTTGGTAGTAACAAATTCTGCAAGTCTTGCTATGTTGCCGAGCTAAAGCAAATTAAATTTGCCATTGAACTTGACAGGGCAAACGCAAATGACCTTGTGTACTACGATTGCGGAAACAAGGAGTTTATGGAGTTCTGTTCAAATGTAACTGGCTACAAGACAGCGTATGGAACGTTTTCTGATATCTGCCACTTCAGTCCCGAACTTGATGTAGCAAGTGTCAATATAAGCTGTGGTTACTATAATCAGCACACAACAAAAGAATATGTGGTGCTTGAGGAAATGGAAACCACGATTGACAAGGTAATCGAATTGCTCAAAAAGGAAAACGAGGTTGAAAAGTTTGATTATCAGGAACTGTTCTACAGCTACAACTACAAAAACTACTACGGAAATCAGTATGGTGGTGGTTTCCATGACTGGTATGAATCATCATATTATGAATTGATGATTACATATAGAACAGAGGGAAAAGGGGCAATGGGAATCATAGT